>Ga0208696_1001031_pt1 | contig 17337 bp, 14 predicted proteins | sample Sb_taG_9_FD_187711 | JGI IMG/M metagenome (GOLD analysis project Ga0208696, IMG submission 187711) | Peat soil microbial communities from Weissenstadt, Germany - Sb_50d_b_LC metaG (SPAdes) (version 2) | ecosystem: Environmental > Terrestrial > Soil > Wetlands > Peat | place: Germany... | reverse complement strand
GTACAAAGGACGCGGGCCGCTGCACTCGATCAACTTCCTCTGCTGCCACGACGGCTTCACGTTGAATGACCTGGTCTCCTACAACCAGAAGCACAACGAGGCCAACGGCGAGGGAAACCGGGACGGCAGCGATGGCAACTTGAGCTGGAACTGCGGAGCGGAGGGACCGACGAAGGATCCCGCGGTCATCCGCATCCGCGAGCGGCAAGTGCGCAACCTGATGGCAACGCTCCTGGTCTCACAAGGAATTCCCATGATCCTGGGGGGAGATGAGTTCCTCCGCAGTCAGAACGGCAACAACAATGCCTGGTGCCAGGACAACAGCACAAGCTGGGTGGACTGGTCGCTGAAGGACCGGAACGCCGGTTTCCTCCAGTTCGTGCGGAACATGATCGCCCTTCGCAAGGCTCATCCGGTGCTCCGCCGGCGGACCTTTTTCACGGGCGGCGCGGCGGGAGGACCACCTGACATTCTCTGGCATGGTGTCCAGCCGGCGCATCCCGATTTCTCCGGCACCAGTCGTGCGCTGGCATTTGCCCTCGACGGACGGTGCAGCGACCGCCAAGGGTTCGTCGACTGCGACATCTATGTCGCCATGAATAGCGGGTGGACGCCGCTTGACTTCCGGATCCCTGCTTCGCCCTCGGGCCGCCCGTGGCGCAGGGTTGTCGATACAGCTCTCTCCTCTCCTGAGGATTTCCTGGAGATCGACCATGGCCCGCTAATCTCGATCTGGCACACCTACTGCGTCCGGGAGCGCTCGATGATCATCCTGGTCTCCGAGCCTGGAAAACCGCTGACTTGACGGCCGCGATCGCGACTCGCATGTGCGGATCAGGGCCCAAGGACCCTCAGGCTGACGCGGTCCTTTTTGTCACCATGCTTGATCTGACCACCTCCGGGATTGCGATAATGCAAGCCTCTGCTCGATTGTGAGCACACACGCACCGTGGATGGCGAAGCCAGATTACGCGGGATGCTGGAGTTATGAGCGGGCACAGAAGGCCGACGGCTCACGGGTGATGGGATGGATCAGGATCAGGATACCCTTGGAAGGGACGTGGTGCGGAGAGCGCGGGACGATCCAAGAAGAGCTCCCCGACAAGGACTCGAACCTTGAACCTAGCGGTTAACAGCCGCTCGCTCTACCGATTGAGCTATCGGGGAATATGCCCTGAAGCATACCGGTGATCCCGGCGAGACTCAAGGGCAAACGACGGCAAGGAAACCGTGCAAACTACCAGGAGCACAACAGGAAGCGTCAATGGCCATGAACCATCGCGTGTCCCGTGCCGTCGTCAGTTGATGCAAGATTTCGAGCAGGGTCAAACCACGGCTCGGTCTCTACGAAGTGCGTGCGACCTTCTCGTGCTGCTCGATCGCCTTCTCGAGGAGACCCACGATAAGGGCGTTCAGTGAGGCTTTGTCTTCCTTAGCCCAGCTCGCGAGCTGCTCATGCAGCACGGGAGGCATGCGGATCTGGAAGTGGACGACTGTCTCAGGCATGGAACAGACTCCTCAAATCGTGAAAAACAATCCGAAGAACCAGATCAGCACGTCGAGTACCAAAGTCTCAAGTCCTGACCAGTTCCCGACAAAGCAAGACATACCAACCATCTTAGCCGAAATCCTGCGAGAACTTTCATTATTTCCCATGAGATGATACGGTTTGACTGGCACCCTATTGTGTGCAATCAGATCGGACTTGCAAGACACAAGTGAGTGTGCCATCGCGGATTTGTTCGAGAATCCATCCGGTCAAGGCTTCGCGCCCCGGTAGAGACGCACGTGTGAAATTCCGGGAGTTTACTGTGGCGACGGCCGGGCTCGATTCATGCCTACATAATCGTAATTGGCTTGCTGGAGCGACGATTGCCCGGTCGATTGTTTTCATGATCGAGACGCCCGGGGCGGCCGAGACCCCACGGAGACGCGCGCTGTGCCCTATCCGAGTACTCAACACGTCGTGGCGAGGCAGGCATTGAGCTATGGATGATCCGGCGGTCACTTCTGTTCCTCAGAGTCCAGACTCAGGTTCTCGAGCCGACTCGGTGGTCCGGCAGTTCGTGGAACACTGGGGGATGATGGCTCGAGCCTGGGGAATCAACCCGACCATGGGAGAGCTCTTTGCGCTCTTGTACATTACCGGCACCGACTGGACGGCGGAAGAATTACGAAGCTGGCTGCACGTTTCCCGCGGGAACGTGAGCATGAATCTCCGCGAGCTGCTGGCCTGGGGCGTGGTCCGAAAACTCCATCGGCCGGGTGAACGGCGCGAGCTCTATCGGGCGGAAACGGAAGTTTGGACCCTGTTTCGGCGAATCTTGAAAGAACGGAAGCGGCGCGAGCTCGATCCCACGCTGACCGTCCTCGACCTGATCTTCCGACTCGCGGAGAGCGAGCCGGCGCTGCAAGACCTGAAGTCACGCGTCGAGCCCCTGCGCCAGTTCTTCGGGCTGATCGATGCGCTGGCGGTCCGGCTGCTCACTCTCGATCCGCGAGAGATGGCCGATCTCGGTGAGTTTCTCTCGGACGATGACCCGCATCGCCCGTCCCGCCAGGCTCCTGTCGAGCAAACTTGAAATCCCCTCTTTTCGATGCCTCGCGCCGGCCTAAAAGAACCATGAGCTTGCTGTGGATTCAGCAACGCGGCGGACCAAATGAAGACGACCTGCCAGGCTGTCTGCGCACCTTTGGGCGGAAGGCGTGGACACTCGCCTCGGCGGTGAGGCTTGTGCAGGGCGTGACCCCGGCCGGGGATTGGGCTCATCGCAAGGTGCAGCCCGATCCCCAGCGGTTGTACGAGACGGGATCTGTCTTGTGACAGGCGACGGTTCGCAGGAAAGTTCCGCTGCCCTGCGAACCGAGCTCGATCGTCCTGCTTGACCGGGCATCTCGATCATCATTTCCCCGTTGATCGACCGCGACTTGCTGCTCCTGGCATACGGCCTGGCCAAGGAAATCAACGGCCTGATACATGCGGGCGTGGCTTGACGCGGCTCGATCTCTTAAGATCGTGTCGGGCGGTCAGGCCAATCCGCCTCCACCTGGCGGTGCAACGTCTCGGTCAGTCTCGAGCCGCGATCCGCGCTGAACTGGACTGCGGGGGACGGAACCAGCACGAATTGCCGGACCGCCGAGCGATCGGAGCCCGTCCATGAGCGAAGCGTCGGTGGAACAGTATCATCCTGGGCTCGAAGGGGTCATCGCCGGCCAGACGGCCATCTCGAATATCGAGGAGCGGGAAGGTTCGGGGATCCTCGAATACCGGGGTTATCGGATCGAGGATCTCGCGGGCCATGTCAGCTACGAGCAGACGGCGTTCCTGCTCTTGCACGGCGACCTGCCCGATGCCAGTCAGCTTGGCGAGTTCGACGCTCGGCTGCGCGGCTGGCGAGAGATTCCCAGGCCGCTGGTCGACCTCCTGGAAACGATACCGGCGCACGTGAGCCCCATGGATATCTTGCGGACGGCGGTGAGCGTGCTGTCCCATTTCGACCCCGAGCTCGGCCTGCCTGCCACCGACCATGCGGCGAACGTTCGCAAGGCCGAGAGGATGATTGCCCAGATGGCCACGGCCATCGCGCTGCGAGAACGACTTTCCGCGGGGCTGCCGCCGATCCCCGCCGACGCCGAACTCGACCATGCCGCCAATTTCTTGTTCATGGTCACTGGCAAGGTTCCGTCGGCACGGATGCACCAGGCATTCGACGCCTCGCTGGTACTCTATGCCGAGCACGAGCTCAATGCGTCCACATTCTCGGCCCGGGTGACGGTCTCTACCCTGTCGGACATCGCTTCGGGAATCGTGGCCGCGATCGGAGCGCTCAAGGGCCCATTGCACGGCGGAGCCAATGAGGAAGCCTGGAGCGTGCTGGAGAGCGTGGGGTCTCCCGAGAGCGCCGGGCGCTGGATCGACCTTGCGCTGGCCCGCCAGCAGCGAATCATGGGGTTTGGCCACCGCGTGTACAAGCAGGCCGATCCGCGGGCCGCGATCCTCAAGCAGTACTGCCAGGAGCTGTCGCGCGAGGTTCACGAGGAGCACTGGGAAGACATCGCCGCGACGATCGAGCGGACCGTGGTGACCCGCAAGCAACTGCATCCCAACGTGGACTGGCCAAGTGCACGGCTCTATCACTACCTGGGGTTGCCGGTCCGGCTCTACACGCCCATCTTCGCCATGGCGCGGGTGGCTGGCTGGGCGGCTCATTGCGTCGAGCAGATCGACCACAATCGGCTCATGCGGCCTCGAGGCCGTTACATCGGGCCCACCCGGCGCCGAGTCCGCGCAGAAGGCCGATGATCGTTCCCGCCGGGAGGGTTCGCCGGCTCCCCGGCCGGCTGAACGGCGGGGTCGGGAGACCCTCGCCGAACGAGCCATCGAACCAAAGCAAAACCCCCCCGGAGTCGTCATGATCCCGGGGGGCCTGGGTAGGTCGGGAGAGGACTCTGGTCAGGTCCCATTCCTTGTGCTTGGATTTGTTCTAGGGCTTGGGATTTTCCTCGGCCTTGGGGGCTTCGGCTTCAGGCTTGGCGGCTTCAGCTTCAGGCTTGGCGGCCTCGGCTTCAGGCTTGGCGGCCTCGGCTTCGGGCTTGGTGCTGGCCGGCTCGGCACCCGCCTTGCTGCTGTCGGTCTCGATTTTAGGCTCGGCCGCTTTCTTCCGGGGCTGGACCAGGCGGAGCATCGCCGCGGAATTGACGGCCTCGGTGCGTCCCACAATGGGAGTGCCCATCTCATAGCCAAAGTACGCCAGAAGACGGCCCAAGGGCATGGGCCGGATGCCCTCGCTCCGCGCCTCCTTGATCGCCTGGCCAAAACGCTTATCGAACTGAGCCTGCGCGGCTACCCCCGCGCTGGTCCTGGCCTCGAAGAGCTCGCGGAGCGGCATGCGCTCGTCGGTCACGTACCAGGAGATGCGGGCGGTCAGCTTGCCCGATTCCTTGCCGTGATTGGGCGGCGGCAGGTCAAAATCGACCTTGCCGCCGGCCTCCTCGATCATCCGCCTGAGGTCCTCGCGATCATCCTTGCCGTCGCGGTTGACATCGATCTTGCCAATCAGGGCGAACCGCATGGGCTCCTCGGGCGACCAGGCAGGCGAGTAGACGATGTCGCCGACACGGATCGGATTGATCTCGTTGACGATCTTGTCGATGTGGGCGATGCTGTACTGGTCGCCGACCTGGATCAACTGGATGTTCCCCTTGGGCTTCTCGGTGGGAACACCCGGCGAGCCGGCGTCGAAGATCGTCATCTTCATCTGCGGGCGAGCGCCCTGGCGGCGGTTGATGTTGACCTGGACTTCCCTACGTGCGAGATCGACGAAGGTGATGTAACCGTCGGGCTTGTCGAGCACGTTCTCGTTCTTGTCGAGCACATCGCGTTGCTCGCGGATGATCGCGTTGGCCAGTTCGAGCTTGCGCTCGCTCTCGTCCTTGATCTGACGGTACTGGGTCTCGAGGTTGGCGATCTGGGTGGTCTTCTTGTCATTGTCGGTCTGGAGCTGGTCGACCTTGGTCAGCAACTCCTGGCGCAATTGTTCGTGCTTGTTGTGCTCGGCTTCCAGGTCGGCCTTGCTGTCGGAGGCGGCCTTGGCCTGGATGTCGTTGGCCTGCTTGGCCACGCTGGTCGTCGATTCCAGGCTCTTCCTCAGGCCGAGATAGTTGGAGCTCATCTCGGTGCTCAGGAGGCTGATGTTTTCGAGCAGCTCGGTGAGCCGGTCCAGGGTGGAAAAGAAGTTCTTGTTGGGCTCGCTCTGGTAGGAGTTGACGATGGTCTGGACGCGGGCCCTGGCTTCCTCGAGGTCCTTGCTCTCGGCGCCGGCTTGCTGGGCCTTCTGGATGGCGGCATTGGTTGCAGTGACAAGATTATTGATGCGATCGCCATTCTTCTTGAAGAACGCGGCGACCTCGGCCTTGGCCGGGTCGAACTCCTCGGCCCTGGCGCCGGCCAGCTTGCGGAACTCATCATACTGGTTGACGGCGTCGCTTGCGGCCCTCTGCTGCTTGGTCAGGTTGGCCGACGCCGACTCGAGCTTGGCCTCGCTTTGGGAGTAAGCCGAGTAAAGGAAATACGACGTCACGGCCAGGGCGACCGTGAGCGTCACGAACGCGGCGACGGCGATCTTGAGCCCTTGCGATTCGTTAGCTGCTGCGGCCATGGATCATGACTCCCTCCGGGCAGAGCGGTAGCGACCTGCTGATACGGTCCGCTGGTTTGTTGAAATATGTCACACGAGAGAGGTAACGATGCAGGCAACGGCGAAAAAAGGTGCCGAGCCATGACACCCGTACGCTTCTTCGAGAGAATCTGCGCCATTGATTTGATTGTAAAACCCGTCATGCCAAGAATCAAATGGAATCAGAGCCGGTCGAATCCGCCCCGTTTGTCCGAGCGGTAGAGTCGTCACACCAGTGCTCGTTCAGCTCTGGCTTGGTGGGTATCGACAAGCCTGAAGCGCCAGCGAAGGCCTTTCAAATCCTATGAATCACCTTCGCTTGCGCTTCAGGCTTGTAAATCACTCACATGCCAATCGAAGGTTTACGGGCACTAGATTTGACGCACCCGCGGGTTCGCCGGTTCCAGGTTTCCCTGATTCCAGACTCCAGATTCCCGCATTGGCCTGCCCTTGTTGGGTCCTGAGCGGCGACGGGCGATAGCTCATGGCCGCACGTCTTTCGTGGTGGTAAGATTCAGGCTCGGTAAGAAACACGAGCTTGAACTGTCGATTCTGTTCGAATCACGATGGCGCAGCGACCCACCTTCTACATCCTTGATGCATTCTCCCTGATCTTTCAGGTCTTCCATGCGATTCCCGAGATGACCGGTCCGTCGGGCCAGCCGACGCAAGCGGTGTTCGGGATTTTCCGTGACCTGCTCAACCTGCTGCGCGATCGCAAGCCGGACTATCTCGCGGCGGCCTTCGACGGCGAGGGGCCGGTCTTCCGCTCGGAGATCTACCCGGAGTACAAGGCCAACCGGGCGGCAATGCCCGCGGATCTGGTTCCCCAGATTCCCGTGATCCGCCGGGTTTTCGAGGGCTTTGGGGTGCCCGTGCTGGTGGTGCCGGGGATGGAGGCCGACGACATCATCGCGACCCTTGCCCGCCGCGGCGAGGAGCGCGGGATGGACGTTTCCATCTGTACGGCCGACAAGGACGCACGGCAGCTCCTCTCCGATCATGTCCGGATTCTCAACATTCGCAAGAATGCCGTGATCGACGCGCCGGCACTGCTGAAGGAATGGGGCGTTCGCCCCGACCAGGTCGTGGACTTCCTGGCACTGACAGGCGACTCGGTCGATAACGTGCCCGGAGTGCCGGGGATCGGCGAGGGGTTCGCGTCCACGTTCCTCAAAGAATTCGGGACGCTCGACAGCTTGCTGGAGAACATCGAAAAGGTGAAAGGGCCGAAGAAGCAGCAGAGCCTCCGCGAGCACGCCGAGACGGCCCGGCGGGCTCGCCTGCTGGTGGCCCTGCGCGACGACCTGGCACTCGATCTGGACTGGGAGACGTTGAAAACCTCGGAGCCGAACGCGGATGCCCTCAAGGCTCTGTGCATCGAATGCGGATTTCATCGATTCATGAGCGAGCTGCCGGCGTCCCAGTCCGCGGGCGAGGTCCAGACCTGGGCGGCCGATTATCGGGTCGTGGATACACCCGAGCTGTTCCGGGACTTTCTGACCGAGCTGAAGCGCCAGCCCAGGTTCTGCATCGACACCGAGACGACCGCCATCGATCCGCTGCGCGCGTCGCTGGTGGGTATCGCCGTGAGCTGGCAGGCCGGCCTTGCGTATTACCTGCCGCTGCGCGGGCCAATCCATTGCCGGGTCCTCGACCCCCACGAGGTGCTCGAGGCCTTGAGGCCGATCCTGGCCGATCCCGACGTCGAGAAGGTCGGGCAGAACCTCAAGTATGACATGCTCGCCCTGGGCCGCGCGGAGGTGGCGATCGAGGGGCCGATCACCGATACGATGATCCTCAGCTACCTGCTTGAAAGCGGCGAGCGCAACCACAACCTCGACCAGCTTGCGCAGCGGCTGCTTGGCCACGCGATGATTCCGATCACCGACCTGATCGGCAAGGGGAAGAAGCAGGGACGGATGGACCAGGTCGAGGTCACGCGGGTGGCGGCCTATGCCGGCGAGGACGCCGACGCGACCTGGCGGATCGAGGAGATCCTGGCTCCCAGGGTCAAGTCCGAAGGGCTCTGGAAGCTGTACACCGAGGTGGAGCGGCCCTTGATATCGATTCTGGCCGGGATGGAGCAGGTCGGGGTCGGGGTCGATACCAGGCGCCTGGGCGAGCTCTCGCGTGAATTCGCCGGGCGGCTGGCAACCCTCGAGGACGACGTCTACCGGCTCGCTGGAGGGCCGTTCAACATCAACTCCGGGCCTCAACTCCGGGAAGTGCTTTTCGAGAAGCTCAAGCTGCCCACGGTGCAAAAAACCCCCGGCGGCGAGCAGAGCACCGCGCAGGAGGTTCTCGAGGAGCTGGCCGCCAGGCACCCGATGCCCGCCTTGCTCTTGCAGCATCGCCAGCTCTCGAAGCTCAAGAGCACCTATCTCGATGCGCTGCCGGCCCTGGTCCACCCCGAGGACGGTCGCATTCATGCCTCGTTCAACCAGGGCGTGGCGGCCACGGGCAGGCTGAGCTCCAGCGACCCCAACCTGCAGAACATTCCGGTGCGCACCGAGGAGGGCAAGCAGATCCGGCAGGCTTTCGTGGCGCGGGAGGGGTGGCGGCTCTTGACAGCCGACTATTCGCAGATCGAGCTGCGTATCCTGGCCCACTTCTCGGGCGATCCCGCCCTCAGCCGGGCCTTCGAGCTCGATCACGACATCCACAGCGTGGTGGCCGCCCGGATCTTTGGCGTTCCGGAATCGGCAGTCGACGGGTCGATGCGGCGCGTGGCCAAGACGGTGAACTTCGGGGTGATCTATGGCCTGAGTCCCTACGGGCTGGCCGCTCGCCTGGGAATCCCTCAGGCCGAGGCAGCCGCCTTCATCGATTCGTACTTCCGGGAATACGCGGGCGTGGACCAGTTCATCACGCGGACCCTGGAGGCCGCTCTGGCCGCGGGGCGCGTCGAGACGATCCTGGGCCGGCGGCGGCCGATCTCGGGGATCAAGAACACCACCGGCCGGAACCGTAACCTCGCCGAGCGAACGGCGGTCAACACCGTGATCCAGGGGTCCGCGGCTGACCTCATCAAGATGGCCATGATCAAGATTGACCGGCGGCTGCGCGCCCTTCGTCTGCAAGCGCGGATGATCCTCCAGATCCACGACGAGCTCGTTTTCGAGGCGCCTGAGGGCGAAATCGCCGGCCTCGCCGCGCTGGTTCGACAGGAGATGAACACGGCCCTGGCGCTGGAGGTGCCCCTGAAGGTCGACCTGGGCGCCGGCATCAACTGGCTCGACGTCGAGGCCATCGAGCAATGAGGTGGGCGCAATATGCGCCGGACCCGGGCGAATCTCCTGGTGAGATGGTTCTTCGGATCCGCAACGGGTTTTTCGATGCAAATCAGCGAAAACCCATTGCAGGTGGGCGCGGCATGACGTATAAGAGTAAGAGAACGATCGGAATTGATCGGCTGCCGATACTGGCGATTACCCGTCACCCGCTTCATTTCCCCTCCCGCGGACTTACCCCAGAGAACTGCAAGGGACGGGAGATGACGGCACCAAGAACCACCAGGACCCCCACCTGCTTGACCAAGTTTGCGCGATGCCTTCTTCATGAGGCCTGAGGCGCGGATTTCGGGTCTCGATAGGTCTTGCGAATCTCTCGGGTGAAGTCGTTCACACGGCGGTTTCTCATTTGATCAACCAAGCACAATTCATGGAACGATTCGAGCCGGCCGCCTGATTTGTCCGGCCGTCGAGACCGAGCGTGCTCTCGCGACCCTGGTCGTGCCCGATGGTTGTCTCCAGGAGTACCATGTCGTCGTCTTGTTCCGGTGCCTTTTCGTTGGCTTCGTTGCCCGGCCGGTGGAAACACGGTACGGTCCCCGTGATCGGTTTGACCGGCGCGATTGGCGGCGGCAAGAGCCAGGTCGCGGCGCTCCTGAGCAAAAGGGGGGCGGTCGTGATCGACGCCGACCGTGTGGGCCATGAGGTGCTGGAGCACTCCGAGGTTCGCCGCCAGGTGATCGCACGATTTGGCGCCGGGGTGGTCGAGCACGGGCCGGACGCCGCTGCCACCCCTGGCTCGATCAATCGGCAGGCCCTTGGCTCGATCGTCTTCGCCGCCAGGCCGGCGCTCGACGATCTGGAGGCGATCGTCCATCCGCAAATGCGGCAGCAGTTCGAGGCGATCATCGATCGTGAGTCGGTGCGGGGCCGTGCCCCGATGGTCGTGCTGGACGCGGCCGTCCTGCTCGAGGCCGGCTGGGACAATCTCTGCGACCTGCTGGTTTTCGTCGCTGCCTCGCAACCTGTCCGGCTGCAGCGCGTGGCCCGCGGTCGCGGCTGGACCGCGGAGGTTTTGCAAGCCCGCGAGGCCGCCCAGTGGCCCCGCGAGCACAAGCTCAGCCGGGCCGATATCGTGATTCACAACGATTCGAGTCTCGAGATTCTGGACCAGAACGTCGATCGCTTGTGCCGGCTGGTAACCGATTCTCAATGAAAGTTCTTGCCCAGCGTTCTCTTCGCGTATCGATTCCAATCCTCGCGGTGGCGGAGCACTCCGGCCACGAACGGCCTTTGCAGTTCGCAACGGCGGCTGGATTTTTTCAGGACAACTCCGACCCGAATCGAGCCCCGTCGTGATCCCCCGGCTCGACAGAATCACTGATTTCGTTTGAACAGGAGAATGGAACATCATGACCAACGAGACCCGTCCCCGCCGGGAGAATTCCGGAACCTCCCGCCTGCGCAAGTCGATCTCCCCTGCCTCTTCGCCCGTATCCGAAGAGACCGCTGGCCCGTCTTCCGCCCCGCCCCCGACCTATCCCGGAACCGGGGAAGCACCGTCGCCGGCCGCCGAGTCGTCCTATCGAGATCGCCCCGGCCGCGAGCCCTACCGCGAGGAAGGCCCGGCCGACCGCGAGCCCATCCGGTTCGTCCGCGAACGCGAGCCGCTGCGCGAACGTATCGACCGGGAGCCAGGGATGTCAATTCGCGAGCGGCTGGCCCGCGACCGTGCCGAGCGCGACACCGGCCCCGCCCAACATGAGGGGATTTCCGTCAACCGGGACCGGGACCGGGACCGGGAGAGTGCGCCGGTCATCCGCGACCGGGTCCGCGACGTCGAGACCGCTCCCAACCATCGCGACCGTTTCGAGCGTGACTCCTCATTCAATTCCCGCGAGCGAGACTACTCGCCGCCGCCGCCCCGGGCCGAGCGGCCCGCGCCTCCCGGCTGCAACCCGGAGTTCCCCGCCGAGGGGTTTCCCGACGTCGAGGACGAGGACATCTTCGGCGATGCGGCGATCCACGACCGCTACGAGGACATCAAGCGCGGCGAGATCCATCTCACCGAGCTTCAGAAGATGACGATGCCCCAGCTCATCCGCACGGCGAAGACCGAGGGCATCAGCGACTACATGGGGCTCAAGAAGCAAGACCTGATCTTCAAGATCCTCAAGGAACGGGTCAAGCAGAACGGCCTGATGTACGGCGAGGGTACCCTCGAGGTCCTGCCCGACGGCTTCGGCTTCCTGCGCAGTCCCGACTACAACTACCTGCCCTGCCCCGACGATATCTACGTTTCGCCCAGCCAGATTCGCCGCTTCGGCTTGAAGACCGGGGCCATCGTCTCCGGACAGATCCGTCCGCCCAAGGAGAATGAGCGGTACTTCGCCTTGCTGCGGGTCGAGGCCATCAACTTCGAAGACCCCGACAAGCTGAGCGAGAAGGTCGGCTTTGACGACCTGACGCCTTTGCATCCCCAGGGCCGCATCCGGCTCGAAACGGACAACGACGAGATCAATATGCGGGTCGTTGACCTGGTCACGCCGATCGGTTTCGGCCAGCGCGGGTTGATCGTCGCCCCGCCCCGTACCGGCAAGACGATCCTGCTCCAGAAGATCGCCAACAGCATTCTGGCCAACCATCCCGACGCCTATGTCATGGTCCTCCTGATCGACGAGCGGCCCGAGGAGGTCACGGACATGGAGCGGTCGGTCAAGGGGCCGACGGCCGAGGTCATCAGCTCCACTTTCGACGAGGCGGCCTCGCGGCACATCCAGGTCGCCGAGATGGTCATCGAGAAAGCCAAGCGGATGGTCGAGTACGGCAAGGACGTGGTCATCCTGCTCGACTCGATCACGCGGCTGGCCCGGGCGTATAACACCGAGGCGCCGCATTCCGGCAAGATCCTCACCGGCGGCATCGACGCGTCGGCCCTGCAGAAGCCCAAGCGGTTCTTCGGCGCGGCCCGCAAGATCGAGGAGGCGGGGTCGCTCACCATCCTCGCGACCGCCCTTGTCGATACCGGCAGCCGGATGGACGACGTCATCTTCGAGGAGTTCAAGGGAACCGGCAACATGGAGCTGCACCTTGACCGCCGTCTCGTCGACAAGCGAGTCTGGCCGGCCATCGATGTCAACAAGTCCGGCACGCGCCGGGAAGAACTGCTCATGGATGCCGAAGAGCTGCGCCGGGTCTGGATCCTCCGCCGCGTGCTCAACGACATGAATCCGGTCGAGGCCATGGAACTGCTCACCGGCCGGATGAAGAAGTCCAAGACCAACGCCGAGTTCCTGATGGCCATGAACCTGTCGTAAAGACGCTCACGAGTCGACACCTCGGGAGGGCGAGGCTCCCGCCGAGCCTGGCGGGGAACCAGCGGCAGCCGCGCCCTGCCGAGGTTGATACGTCACGCAGGGCGTGACCCACGGACTGCCCCATGCCTGCCTACGAAGGTGATTTCTCCGCGCCCGCGGGCCGGTTCGCGATTGTGGCGTCCCGGTTCAACGCGCTGGTGACCGAGGCGCTCTGGACGGGCTGCCGCGATACGCTCGTGCGGCACGGCCTACCCGAGGACCGGCTCGACCTGGTCTGGGTGCCTGGCTCGTTCGAGATTCCACTGCTGGCCCGCAAGCTCGCCGCGAGCGGCCGGTACGCCGCGGTCATCTGCCTGGGCTGCGTGATCCGGGGAGAGACCGGGCACTACGACCACGTTGCCGGCCAGGCCGCCTCCGGAGTCATGCAGGCCGGACTGGCGACCGGCGTCCCGGTCATCTTCGGCGTCCTTACCACCGAAACCGTGGAGCAGGCCCTTAATCGAGCCGGGCTCAAGTCGGGCAACAAGGGGGCCGACGCCGCCCTGGCGGCCATCGAGATGGTCAACCTGCTGAAACGACTGGAGGCTTAGGGAAGGACTTGTCCTGTACGACAAGGAGAGTTCTTGCCGCAATAATCCCGATGGCTTCACGAACCACTCCCTGAGGCGCGGACGGACTGTCCGGGAACTCGCGCGCTTTCTTGCACCGCGGGGCATCTCACATGCACCCTGAGCCGGGACGTCGCAGGACTTTGATTGGCGGGATCTGGTTGATCGGGCTCGGCGTCCTGTTCGCAACCCGATTCTGGTGGCCGGGCATCATGTTCTTGATCGCGATCACCGCTTTCATCGAGGGATGGCTCAATGACCAGCCCTGGTACGGGATCCAGTCCGGATTCTGGTCGGCCTTCATCGGGGTCTGGGCCCTGGCGCGGTACAGCCTGGCGTTCCTGCTGATCGGGCTCGGGGTCAGCACGATCATCGGTGCCCTGGTCAAGCCCAGCCCGTTCTCCAAACCCAAACCGTTTGTCGATTCGTCGCTCGAGTGAGCGTGTTGCGCTACGCTACGGTGCGGTCCGGGAGTGTTTCGCGATGGGTAAGGCCCTGTTGCCCCAGGCGTTCTGGTTCCGGCTCAGTGCACCGTGTCCGCGGGTCGAGGAGATCCCCCGTCGCGGTGCCCGCGGCGGGCTGCTCGATCTGCCCGCAACCTGTGCGGTTCCGGATCTTTCGTCGCTCGATGGCCGCGTCTCCTGGGCATCAGTGCGGCTCGCCTGGAATCCTCAGGGGCTAGGAATCGCGATCCTGGCGGACGCACCGGCCGGCAAGGCTGCCACAAGTGCGGATCGGCCCGAAGGATTCGCGGATGTCAACCTCTGGATTGACACGCGCGATACCCGCAACGTGAGCCGGGCCACGCGCTTCTGCCATCGCTTCACAGCGCATCTGACTCTGGGGCGCGATTGCAAGAGCCTGGATGTCGATGTCAGCCAGCGTGCGATTGCCCGGGCCGTGGCCGACGCCCCGATCTCCTCACCCGACGTGCTGAGCATGCACGCCGAGCTGTCCCGAGCCGGCTGGCTCCTGGAGCTCTTTCTGCCGGCCCGGGCTCTGCACGGTTTCGATCCCGAGACGAACCGCCGGCTGGGCTTTGCCTATCAGGTTTCGGACCACGAGCGCGAGGACCAGTTCCTGGGCGTCGGCCGCGATTTTCCGCTCGGCGAGAACCCCAGCCTCTGGGCGACTCTCGAGCTTCAGCCGTGATACAATGGGCTCCTCGTGATTTGACCCGACGAGGGGTGAACCACCCCGCCGGAAGTTCAAGGGGAGGAGCCGATCATGCCAGAGTTCGCCTACCAGGACCCGTTCCCACTGGCCCCAGATTCGACCAGTTACCGCAAGCTCGACGCGGATCTCGTTTCCACGGCGACCTTCGAGGGGGAGGAGATCCTCAAAATCAAGCCGGAGGCGCTCCAGCTTCTCGCAAGGGAAGCCCTGCGGGATGTCTCGTTTCTGTACCGTGCGGCGCACCTCGCCAAGGTTGCGGGAATTCTCGACGATCCCCAAGCGTCGCCCAACGACCGGGGCGTTGCCCTGGCCCTCTTGCGCAACGCCGCGGTAGCCTCGGGGTTCGAGCTGCCCATGTGCCAGGACACCGGCACGGCGACGATCATCGGCAAGAAAGGCCAGCGCGTCTGGACCGGCGGCGTCAAGGACGAGGAATGGCTGTCGCGGGGAGTCTTCGACACGTATCAGAAAGAGAATCTCCGCTACTCCCAGACCATTCCCCTCTCGATGTATGACGAGATCAACTCGGGCACGAACCTGCCGGCCCAGATCGACATTTTCGCGACCCCGGGAGAGAAGTACGAGTTTCTGTTTGTGGCCAAGGGAGGCGGATCGGCCAACAAGTCGATGCTCTTCCAGGAGACGAAGGCCCTGCTCAATCCCGCCGGCCTGGAGAAGTTTCTCAAGGAGAAGCTGCGTTCGCTGGGCACGGCCGCGTGCCCGCCCTATCACCTCGCGGTGGTGATCGGTGGAACGTCGGCCGAGGCGACCATGAAGACGGTCAAGCTCGCCAGCGCGGGGTATCTCGACAAGCTGCCGACGCAGGGCAGCAAGCTCGGTCAGGCCTTCCGCGACCTGGAGCTCGAGGAGACGGTGATGGACCTGGCCCGCAAGAGCGGGATCGGAGCCCAGTTCGGCGGCAAGTACTTCGCGCTCGACGCCCGGGTGATCCGCCTGCCCCGCCATGGCGCCAGTTGCCCGGTGGGGATCGGCGTGTCCTGCTCGGCCGATCGCAACATCAAGGCCCGGATCGACCGCGACGGGATCTGGCTCGAGGAGCTGGAGCGCGACCCGGCCCGGTTCATCCCGGCGCAGTACCGCTCGGGCCTGGGCCACAAGCACGGTGTCGACATCAACCTCAACCGCCCGATGAACCAGATTCTCGCCGAACTCTCGAAGTATGCGATCTCCACCCCCTTGAAGCTGACCGGGACGATCGTGGTCGCGCGTGACATCGCCCACGCCAAGATCAAGGAGCGGCTCGACCGGGGCGAGGGTATGCCCGACTACTTGAAGGACCATCCCGTCTACTACGCCGGTCCGGCCAAGACCCCGGCCGGGGCTCCTTCCGGTTCGTTCGGCCCCACAACCGCCGGCCGGATGGACAGCTATGTGGACCTGTTCCAGTCCCACGGCGGCTCGATGGTGATGATCGCCAAGGGCAACCGCTCGCAGGCCGTGACCGACGCCTGCAAGAAGCACGGCGGCTTCTACCTCGGCTCGATCGGCGGCCCCGCCGCGCTCCTGGCCAAGGAGAGCATCAAGAAGGTCGAGTTGCTCGAGTACCCCGAGCTCGGCATGGAAGCCGTCTACAAGATCGACGTCGTCGATTTCCCGGCCTTCATCCTGGTCGACGACAAGGGCAACGAGTTCTTCTCGCAGCTACCCGTGCTGTCCTGAAATGGGGGAAGCTATGGCCACTGGAGTCGTAACCGGTGAGGGAGTCAACGGAATCCCTTTCGACGAGCTCCACCGGATAACCGTGGATGAGTACGAGCGACTGGCGGACTCCGGAGTCCTTGATGATCTCCAGGTCGAGCTGATCAGCGGATTGCTGGTGAAGAAGATGACCAAGAAGCCGCGACACGTCAGCGCGTGCGAGCTGGTCGCCGGTGCACTCGAGGCCTCGTTCCCCGCGGGCTGGTACATTCGCGCACAGAACCCGCTACGGATACCCGATTACGACGAGCCGGAGCTCGATATCGTGATCGCTCGGGGATCGAGAGGCCGTTATGCCACCAGACATCCCGGCTCTGAGGACGTGGCCTTGGTCGTCGAGGTCGCGGATACCAGCCTGGGCAAGGACCGCGGCGAGAAACTGCTGGCCTACGGCCAGGGCGGTGTTCCGGTCTACTGGATCGTGAACCTTCTCGACAATCAGATCGAGGTTTATTCCGAACCGGACCGAAACTCGGGAGGCTACGCTCGATGCGTGGTGCACGCTGTTTCGGACTCCGTCCCGCTCGAGATCGAGGATGCCGTGGCCGAACGAGTCGCCGTGTCCGACATCCTGCCAAGGGAGTCTCCTTGAGGCCGAAGCGCCGAACACGGAGCGTGCACGGCGAGGGTGGCGCGCTGCAAGGTTGGTCTTGACCGCCCTCTGATCCCGACTGCTTTCGTTGCGAATTTGTTTCGCTCGGCGACGGTTTGCCGACCCGGCCGTTCGGCCGACCGGAGGTCTCCAGGTGACGCGCCGACGGTCGGGGACAGGGAGACCGTCGGTCGCAGAGGACGGGCGGGTCGGGAGAACCCTGCCCGAACCAGCCTTCGAGGTACCTGGTTCAAGCCGCGCATGGCTAGGGGGACCAACCGACGCCCGTGAGAACCTCAAGAAGCTTCGACGTCAACTCGGCCTCCGTAATAACTAATAACTAGGTCTGACCCCAAGAGCCCCAAGAGCCCCTGACCCCAAGAGCCCCTGGCGAGAAAAACCAGTAACACGGGAGACGATGGAAATACCTCCTCGTCCCAATTGTTGGGCGTCGAACGCAGCGATCAGATGTTGCTGCCGCTCATTCAGGTGCGGAAACAACGTGTCGAATTTATG
>Ga0208696_1001030_pt1 | contig 17338 bp, 9 predicted proteins | sample Sb_taG_9_FD_187711 | JGI IMG/M metagenome (GOLD analysis project Ga0208696, IMG submission 187711) | Peat soil microbial communities from Weissenstadt, Germany - Sb_50d_b_LC metaG (SPAdes) (version 2) | ecosystem: Environmental > Terrestrial > Soil > Wetlands > Peat | place: Germany: Weissenstadt... | reverse complement strand
GGGTCGAGGTAGCACTCCACGATGGGCCGGGTGATCGCAGGGCTCAGGAAGACCTCCCCACGGAATACGGATTGGATCGCCATGCTCAGTTCTTCGATGCCCGATCCCTTGAGCACGTATCCCCTGGCTCCCGCGGCGATGGCGCGGTGGACGTATTCCTGGTCGGTGTGCATCGACAGGATCACCGCCTGCGTCGGCAGTGACTCCTCACCCATGCGCCGGACCAGGTCGAGACCGTTGAGACCAGGCATGGCGATGTCCGCAACCAGGACATCAGGTTGGTGCCTGCGCACGAGTTCCAGGGCCTCCCGGCCATCGGCGGCTTCCGCGACCACTTGCACACCCTCGAGCGACTCGAGCAAGAGCCGGATTCCTCCCCGGACGATGGTGTGGTCGTCGGCAATGACGATCCGGACGACGTTCATCCGCCGAGTCTCCTGATCAAGTCAGGACTGTTCCTGATGGATAATGCAAACTGAGCCGGCCGCTTGCCGGTTGCCCCGTTGCAAAGCCAGATGGGTGCGAGCACGTTGCTGTCCCGACCGACCCGGTCGAGACTCCATCGGCCGTCATGCTCTCTTAATATTACAGTGTGACCTGGCCGTTGTCGCTTGGGAGATGTCGAATGCCGCGCGGATTTCCAGAGTAACGAACTAACCTGAGGATCAAACACGCCTTTTCTTGCGGCTAAGACGTCTCTTCTAGAGCAGACGAGCCTTGTGTGTCCCTTAGCCTTGGCTTACAATAACGGGTTGGGGTTTTACGTATCACATATCTGTGCCCCGGAAGGCCAGACTCACGTGGACACATGCGTAGTATGCAAGGCTGAGTCCAACTGGCGAGAAAATCCAGCCTTCAATCAGGCGACCCAGCCGGTGCTCTTGATCGTCGACGACGAACCGCTGGGTTTGAAGTCGATGGCCTCGGTGTTCGAGGGGCAGGGCTACGAGCTGGTGCTCGCCGGTGGTGGTCACGAGGCGATGCAGTTCGTCGAAACCGGCCGGCCCGACGTGATCCTGCTCGACGTGATGATGCCCGGGATGGACGGCCTGGAAGCCTGCCGGCGAATCCGTTCTCATCCGGGAATGGCCGAGATTCCGATCTTGCTGGTGACGGCCCTGGACGACCGGCAGTCACGTCTGGAGGGGCTGGAATCAGGAGCTGACGACTACATCACCAAGCCCATCGATCGGGCCGAGGTCCGTGCCCGCGTGCGGACGATCACCCGGCTCAATCGATTCAGGCGATTGCAGGAGGAGATCGTCTACTCGCGCCAGACGATGGCAGAGCTGCGTGAGTATTCCCGCCGGCTCGATCTGCTGCGGAGGATCGACCGGGCGATCCTGATGGCGGGTTCGGGCGCGGAGATCGCGGGCCAGGTTCTGCCTCTGTTGCGCGACTTGATTCCCCATTCGCACGCCGCGATTTACCGGCAAGAACCGCGGGGGCAGACACTCACCCTCCTGGCCGAGGACGGATCGGGCCAGCCGCTGGCGAAGCTGGAAGACCGGCTCGAGATCGGTGACTTGGGCGTGGCATTCGAGGCCGGCCCCGAGAGCTTCTGTCCTGTCATTCTCTTGCTCGGAAGAGGCCCGAAGTTGCCCGTCGTGCCCCGGCAGCTTCACGCCGCGGGAATCGACGTTCTCATGGCTGTCCCCCTGGGACACCACGACCGGATGCTCGGAGTTCTCCTGCTTGGCGGCCCCCGTCCGGCGAGTTTCAGCGGACCGCAGACCGAGATTGCACAGGAAGTCGGCGGGATCATCTCCCTGGCCCTGGCGCACACGGAACTGCTCGAAAATGTCACGCGCAGCCGCAGCCAGCTCGAGTCGCTGTCGCACAAGCTGATCCTGGTGCGCGAGGAAGAGTCGCGGCACATCGCGCGTGAGCTGCACGATGAGATCGGCCAGATCCTGGCGGTCCTCAACCTCAACCTGGCGGCGGTCAAGAAGGGCGCGGGCAGCGAGCTCGCACGCCAGTCGGTTGACGGTTGCCTTGACCTGGTCGCGCGGTTGATCACCAGGGTGAGGAGGCTTTCGCTCGACCTCCATCCTTCCCTGCTCGACGATTTCGGCCTGGTGACAGCCCTGCGCCGCCACGTCGAGTCGTTGGCCGACCGCACCGGGCTGGATCTTCGGTTCCAGGCCGACGAGGGAATCGGCCGGCTGGGCACGGAACTGGAGACTGTCTGCTTCCGCGTCGTCCAGGAGGCAATCACCAACGCCCTACGACATGCCGAGCCCGGCCATCTCTTGATCCGGCTGCGAATTCACAAGGGTAAGCTCGAGCTCTCGGTTTCCGACGATGGACACGGCTTCGACCCCGAGGCCGCGCTGGAGCGGTCGGCTGGGGGGGGAAGCCTGGGCCTGCTCGGCATGAGAGAACGGGTCGCGCTCGTGAGCGGCGAGCTATCCATCATCTCGGCGCCCGGTGCGGGTGCCGTGATCAAGGCTTCCTTTCCCTTGATCAAAACCCGGGAAGAAGACCATGTGCCTTGACGGCGAAGCACGACCAGCTCTCTCCTCGGAGAAGCCGTCCTACGCGCAACTGGCGAGCTCGTATGAAAGCTTGCGGCTGCGGTTGGCCGAAGCGGAAGCAGCCCTGCATGCCCTTCGCACTGGCAAGGTCGATCCCGACGTCGTGAGCAGTCTCGACCAGGGCGGCGGTCCGAGCCACTGCCTGGCGGCCAGGAACGTTTCCGAGCAGGTTCTCCGCGAGAGCATGGAGCTCTACCGGTCGCTGTTCACGAACATGCTCAATGGATTCGCGCTCTGCGAGATGCACTATGTTGAAGGCCGGGCTGCGGACTTCACCTACCTCGAAGTGAATGAGGCGTTTGAGAGATTGACCGGATTGAAGGACGTGGTGGGAAAGAGAGCCAGCGAGGTGATTCCAGGCATCCGCGAAACCGATCCGGAGCTTCTCGAGATCTATGGCCGGGTGGCGCGGACGGGCGAGCCGGAGCAATTCAAGACCTACGTTCGGTCGCTTGACATGTGGTTCGCAATCTCGGTGTACAGCCCTCGAAGCGAACATTTCGTCGCCGTCTTCGACGTGATCACCGAACGCAAGCAGGCCGAAGAGGTGCTGCAACGACGAAATGAAGAGATCTTGCGGTTCACTCACACGGTCTCGCACGATCTCAAAAGCCCCCTGATCACCATCCGCACGTTCCTCGGTTACCTGGAAAACGACCTGAAGCAGGCGGATACCGCCCGGGTCGATACGGATCTCGGACACATCCGCCGTGCCGCGGAGAAGATGACCCACCTGCTGGACGATCTTCTGAGTCTTTCGCGCATCGGCCGCAAGGTGAACCCACCCGAAGACATGACGCTGCAGGCGATCGTCCGCGAGGCGCTCGAGATGGTGGCCGGGCAGATCGCCGAACGGCAGGTGCAGATTCAGGTCAGCGACGCCCCCGTCGTCCTCCACGGCGACCGGATGCGGTTGAGCGAGGTGTTTCAGAACCTGATCGACAACGCCATCAAGTTCATGGGGGAACAGGCCGAGCCCCGCGTCGAGATCGGCATGGATGCCAGCGGGCCCGAAATCGTGCTGTTCGTGCGCGACAACGGCTTGGGCATCGATCTGCGGCACCAGTCCAAGCTCTTCGGAATTTTCGAGAAGCTCCATCCCGGCACCGCAGGAACGGGCATGGGCCTGGCGATGGTCAAGCGGATCATCGAAGTCCATGGCGGCCGAATCTGGGTCGAGTCCGCCGGTCCTGGCCAGGGCTCGACGTTCCGCTTCACCCTGTCCCGACTGAAGCGAATCTGAAGGAAGCAAGCCATGTACAAAGGCACTCCGATCTTGATCTTGCTGATCGAGGACGATCCGGCGCACGCCGAGATCGTGTTCCGCAGGATGGCCGATCGCCGGCTCGCCAATCGAATCATCCACGTTCAGGATGGACAGGAGGGACTGGATTACCTCGAAGGCAAGAACGTTTATGCCCCTCCCGCCGAGGCGCCCCGGCCCGACCTGATCCTCCTGAACCTGCGGCTTCCTAGGGTGGACGGTCTGGAAGTCTTGCGGCGAATCAAGTCGAATGTCGACATCAGCGCGATTCCGGTGGTCGTGCTCACCACCTCCGAGGCAGAGGACGACGTCGTCAAGGCTTTCGGCAATGGCGCCAGCAGTTACCTCGTGAAGCCCGTGGACTTCGACAAGTTCACCAAGCTGCTGGAATTGCTTGGCTTTTACCTGTTGGCTTGGAACCAGTTCCCTTACGCGGACAGGCCGCCGGGTTGAGAACTTCCGAGCCCCTTCCATGTCCGTTTGCCCTGGGATTTCCTCACCAGGCCCTCTGATCCGGGCAAGACAACGGCGTCAGGCGAAGACTGCATCCATCGTGAAGGATCACTCACTGCTCACGAACGGGGCCATTGTGTGAACACCAAACCGATCAAGATCCTCATCGTCGAGGATGAGCCGGCGCACGTGGAGGCCATCCGCCGCGCGCTCAACTGCGATGAACTGCAGGCGGAGATCACGGTCGCAGGTTCGTTGAGCGAGTACCACGATGCCGTGGCCGCCTGCCTGCCTGACCTCGCCATCATCGATCTCGTCTTGCCCGACGGCCGTAGCGATGGCCTGCTGACCTCACCCCCCGAGGCGGGCCAATTTCCCACCGTCGTCATGACCAGCCACGGTGACGAGGCGATCGCGGTCGGGGCGCTCAAGGCTGGGGCGCTGGACTACATCGTCAAGTCTCCCGACGCCTTCGCGACCATGCCCCGGTCCGTGAAACGCGTCCTCCGCGAGTGGAACCTGCTGATAGAGCGCAAGCGGGCCGAGCAAGCGGTTCGTGCCAGCGAGGAGAAGTTCCGCGCCTACGTGGAGCAAGCCGCGGACGCGCTGTTCGTCCATGATTCCCAGGGTCGATTCGTCGATGTGAACAGATGGGCCTGCGAGAGCCTGGGATATTCCCGCGCGGAGCTCCTCGGGATGAATGTGCAGGACATCAAGGAAGACTTCAGCCTGGAAGGCGCGCGGAGGGCCTGGTCCGAGATTCAGCCAGATCAGCCCTTCACCGTGTACGGGACACACCGACGCAAGGACGGAACCACGTTCCCGGTCGAGGTCAGGTTCGGAAGTTTCGAGCTTGAGGGTGAGCGCAGGTTTCTGAGCCTGGCACGGAACATCACCCGACGTCTCCAGGCGGAGGAGACACTCCGCGCCCAGAACGACCTGCTCCACATGACCGGCGAGATCGCCAGCCTGGGTGGCTGGGAGCTCGATACCGATACCGGGGAAGTAAGGTGGACGGAGGAAATCAACAGGATCCACGAAGTCGATCTCGACCGGCAGCCGGATCTCGAGCTGGCACTTGGTTTCTACACGGACGACTCGCGACCAAAGATCGAACGGGCCGTGCAGGATGCGATCACCAGGGCTCTGCCATACGACATGGAGCTGGAGATCGTCACCGCGAAAAGTTCGAGAAAGTGGGTAAGAACGAAGGGCGTTCCGGTCGTCAAGGATGGCAAGGTCGTGCAGCTCCGAGGCATTTTCCAGGACATCACGGAGCGAAAGCGGACCGAAGCATCACTCGAGGAAAGCCAGGCGAGGATGGCGGCGATCGTGAAAACAGCCGTCGACGCCATCATCACCATCGACGGCCAGGGCATCGTGTGGTCGTTCAACCCGGTCGCCGAGAAGATCTTTGGTTACAGCAGCGAGGAGATCGTGGGAAAGAACGTCTCGCTGCTCATGCCCCCGCCGCATCGCGAGCAGCACGCGGAATACGTGGCAAGGTTCAAGTCAACCGGCGTGAGACATGTGCTGGGCGTCAATCAAGTGATCCTTGCCTTGCGCAAGGACGGTTCGACGTTCCCGATGGAGATCGGCGTCAGCGAAATCCATGTCCATGGCAACCAGATGTTCGTGGGAATCCTGCGGGATGTCAGCGAGCGCAAGCTGGCCCACGATGCACTTCGCCGGAGTGAGCAGCGCTACCGGCGGATCGTCGAGACGGCACGGGAGGGGGTCTGGGTCCACGACGTGGAGGGCCGGACGACTTTTGTCAATGCCCGCATGGCCGAGATGCTCGGCTACTCGGTGGGCGAGCTGGAAGGACACCCACTCATCGACTTTGTGCTGCCGGAACTACGAGCGGCATTCCAGGTCTATCTGGAACGCCGCCGGCAGGGGATCGGCGAGACCCACGACTTCCAGTTTCGCTGCCACGATGGCAGCCCGCTCTGGGCGATTGTCTCGGCGAGCCCCCTGAAGGACGACGAAGGGCGGGTCATCGGCGTCCTCAAGATGATCACCGACATCACCGAGCGCCGCTGGGCTGAGCAGGAGCTGATGGCCAGCGAGAGGCGATTCCGCGACATCGCGCGGAACATTCCCGGCGTGGTCTACCAATTCCGCGTCCGGCCGGACGGGACCCACTATCTCAGTTACGTGAGCCCGAGGGCCCAGGAGATCCTCAACCTCGAGGTCCCCCTGGATTCGCCCGACTGGTTCCTGGGATCAGGAGTTCATCCGGATGACCGCGATGGATTCCTGAGTTCGGTCATGGAGGCGATCTCAGCACGGAGCGACTGGCGGTTCGAGGGACGTGTCCTCGGGCTCGACGGGCAGTTCAAGTGGATTCAGGGTCTATCCAGCCCGCATGTTGAGGAAGAGGAGCTGGTTTTCAACGGCGTTGCGATTGATATCACCGGGCGGAGACAGGCCGAGGAAGAAGTCAGGGCGCTCAACGCCTGTCTTGAAGAGCGGGTCGCCGCTCGGACCGCCGAGCTGGAGTCGATGCTGGCCAACGCCACGGTCGGTCTGGCCTTCTTCGATCGCGACGTCCGCTTCATCCGGATCAACCACTGCCTGGCCGAGATCAACAGCATACCACTCGACGCCCATATCGGTCGACCTCTTCGCGAGCTGCTGCCCCAGATCGCCGAGAAGGTCGAACCGTTCTTGCTCCAGGTCTTCGAGACAGGCATATCTTTCACCGGAATGGAACTCCAAGCCACAACACCCGCCCGGCCGGGGGAACTGAGATCTTTCCTCCAGAGCTTCTACCCGGTCCTGGGCCTGGATGGCACGGTGATTTCGGTGGGCGTGACCGTGACCGAGATCACCGAGCAGAAACGGGCCGAGGCAGCGATGGCCGCGCTGAACCGGGCGCTCACGGAAGAGGTCGCCGTGCGCAAGCAGGTTGAACAGCAGATGCGCCGGCTCGCCGACATTGTCGAAGCCTCTCCCGACTTCGTGGAAATGGCCGATTCTCAGGGCACGGTCCTGTATCTCAATCGCTCCTTCAGCGCGGCCCTGGGACGATCGCCGGAGCGAGAGCGGCTCATGATCGCGGATTCCCACCCCGCAAGCGCACTTCGGATCATCAACGAGGAAGGCCTTCCCGCCGCCGCGCGGACGGGTGTGTGGAGGGGCGAGACCGATTTCGTGACCTGGCAAGGGGAAACGATCCCGGTCTCGCAGATCATCCTCGGGCACCACGACTCCCAGGGCCAGCTCGCGTTCTACTCGACCATCATGCGCGACATGTCCGAGCGCCAGCGGATGGAAGCGGCCCTGCGCCACCACTCCGAAGAGCTGGTGGCCGCCAACGCCGAGCTGGCCCGCGCCTCGCGGCTGAAGGATGAGTTTCTGGCCAGCATGAGCCACGAGCTGCGGACCCCCCTCTATGGCGTGCTCAGCATGTCCGAGGCCATGCAGGAAGAAGTCTATGGCCCGGTCAGCCCGCGCCAGGCCTCGGCATTGCAGGATATCGCGGCCAGCGGCCGTCATCTGATGGTCCTGATCAACGACATCCTCGACGTCGCCAGGATCGACGCCGGCAAGTTGACTTACGAGCCCGGCCCGGTGGATGTGGCGGCGGTCTGTGAGTCGTCGATCCGGCTGATCAAGGAATCGGCGCACAAGATGAAGTTGCAGGTCTTCCTGGACGTCGAGCGCTCGATCAAGGTCATCGAGACCGACGAAAAGCGACTCAAGCAGGTCCTCGTCAACTTGCTCAGCAACGCGGTCAAGTTCACCCCCACGGGAGGCTCGCTCGGGCTGGACGTCGTGGGCGACTCCACCCGTCGGATCATAGCGCTCACTGTCTGGGATACGGGGATCGGCATCCAGGAGGCGGACCTGAGCCGGATCTTCGAGCCGTTCACGCAGGTTGACAGCGGGTTGGCCCGTCAGTATGCGGGCACCGGGCTGGGGCTCTCGCTGGTCCGCAAGATGACCGGACTGCTGGGGGGCGTGGTCCTGGTGCGCAGCGAGCCCGGCCGGGGCAGCCGGTTCACCATCGAGCTTCCCTGGAAAGATCTGGAGCACGAGCAGTCTCCAGACCAGTCGGCGAGGGCCCCCGGGGCGGACGCGAGCTCGACGGCTGCCATGCGGGTCGAGCCTCTCGCCTTGCATGAGTTGATCAGCGCGGCTCTGGGGGAGTTCGGGCTCCAATCCATGATCTATCCCTGTTCCCTGGAAGCCCTGCCGCGAATCCGGTCGCTCCAGCCCGCGCTGATCGTGATCGAGGACCTGCCTGGCGACCCGGTGCCTACGGAACTCCTCCGCCGACTCGCCAGCGATCCCGACCCGGTGTTTCGCAGTCTCCGCGTCTTGTTGATTTCGGGCGACATCGAGGCGAGGGAGTTCGGCAGCGGCGAAGGCGTTCTCAGGCTCTCGCCACCGGTCACCCGGGAGACCCTGCAATCCGCCCTTGGTGGCGTCTTCCCAACAACTTCGGGCGAGCGCCTGGCCATGATCCTGGTTCCAGAGAGCCCCACAAGTGAACCAGGCCCGCTGGTCCTGCTTGCCGAGGACAACGAGGTCAACGCAAGGAGTGTCGTAGACTTCTTGCAGACCAAGGGCATGCGTCCGGTCCTGGCATGCGACGGCGACGAGGCGGTTCGTAAGGCCTTGGACCTTCGGCCGCGGGTGATCCTCATGGACATCCAGATGCCAGGGCGGGACGGGCTCGAGGCCATTCGCGTGATCAAGTCCAACAGGACAACGATGGGAATCCCGATCGTCGCCCTCACGGCGCTGGCGATGCCTGGCGATCGGGAACGGTGCCTCGTAGCGGGCGCCGACGCGTATCTGAGCAAGCCCGTCGTGCTGCGCGATCTGTTCCAGGTCCTCTGTCGATTCCTGGGACCAGGCAAGAGGGGAAACTGCGGCGATGCAAGCGGCGTGTTCGATCAGCCTGATCTTGATTGTTGATGACGAACCGTCGGGACGTCGCGCCCTGGAATCGCTGCTGCTGGGTCAGGGTTATGGGCTGGCGTTTGCCTGCAACGGGTCTGAGGGTCTGTCGCTGGCCAAGCGCCTCGAGCCCGACCTGATCGTCCTCGACGTGATGATGCCCGAGATGAACGGCCTGGAATACCTTCGCGTGGTCCGCGGCAACCCCCGGCTCGGCGAGATCCCGATCATCCTCGTCACTGCTCTGGACGACCGGTCATCACGGCTGGCGGGCCTCGAGGCCGGCGCCGATGACTACATCATCAAACCCTTCGACCGCATCGAGTTGCGCACGCGGATTCGCACCATCATCCGCCTGAACCGCTTCCGCAAGCTCCAGCAAGCGTTGAGCTTGCTGGAGGATGCCTACGAAGCGACGCTGGAAGGGTGGGTCCGAGCCCTCGACCTGCGCGAGCACGAGCTCGAAGGCCACTCCCAGCGCGTTGCCGAGATGACCGTGCGACTGGCCCGGGCGCTGCGGATCGAGCCCGACGAGCTGGTTCACATCCACCGCGGAGCCCTGCTTCACGACATCGGCAAGATCGCCATCCCCGATGCGATTCTCAGGAAAGCCGGGCCACTGTCCGAGTCCGAGTGGGAAATCATGCGCCGGCATCCGGAATACGCCCGCTCGATGCTCGAGCCGATCGCCTATCTCCGACCGGCGCTCCAGATACCGTATTGCCATCACGAACGATGGGACGGCAAGGGCTATCCTCGGGGGCTGAAAGGCGAAGAAATCCCCCGCGCCGCGAGGATCTTCACGGCAGTCGATGTCTGGGACGCGCTCATCAGCGACCGTCCCTACCGCCTCCGTTGGGAGGGCGAGCGGGTGCGCTCCTACCTGAGAGAGAATGCCGGGGTAATCTTCGACCCCGAGGTCGTCACGACCTTTCTCGAAATCCTCGGCGGCGAAGAACCTTTGGCGAGCGACCTGCCGATCGCAGCACCGCACGTGGCTCCGGCCGTGGGGATGGGCTCCGACGTCGCGCACGCGGGCCTGGATGTCGTGCGTGCAGAGCGATTGGTGAATGGTACGATCTCCGAGAACAACCTGGACCCGATCTGTTCGCACTTCTTGACGCCGTCCCGGGAAAGCCAGCCCCTCTTCAACGGGCCTCATGTTTCTGTCCCAGCCCAGGCAACTTGTCTCCAACTGTCCAGGGACGAGAGTCGGGAGGCACTGACCGATGTTGGTTCCTCAAAGTGAGTGCATTGTGGGCAGTGGTCCGCTCAAGGGCATTCGGGAATGAGTGATCAAGGCGTTTCGACCTCGGACCCGTTCGAAATTTTCCCTGGGCGACTCAAGAGCGATTTGATCGCCTGACGAAGTTCATCGAGCATGACCGGCTTGCTGAGGTAAGCAGTCGCGCCCCCCTCCGGCGACCTCTCTCGGTCGTCAGCCGTCGCCAGCGCCCTGAGGACGATGATTGGAACCTGAGAGAGGCCCGGCAGGAGGCGCATCCGTCGGACGGCCTCCAGCCCCTCCAGTTCGGGCGGCTGGACATCCACCAGGATCAGGTCGGGCAAGAGGTGTCCGGCGCGCTCGATGCCCGTATCCGCCGTACTGGCCTGCTCGACCCGATAACCCTTGAACTCGAGATAGTCTCGCAGACTTCGTGCGCTGATGGAGTTATCTTGGACGACCAGAATGAGCGGTATGCCCCGGGATTCCCATGTGTTGCTCCGAAGGCCCGCCTGTGCTTCCGGCCCCACGTCGCGCTCGCCACGGCCCGACGTCGTCACGGTCTCGATCCAGGGTAGTGACACGGTGAACCGGCTTCCCTGGCCGGGCTGGCTGACGACGCCCACACTGCCACCGTGCATCTCGGTCAGCCGTTTGACGAGTGCGAGGCCCAGGCCGGTTCCCTCGTATTTTCGCGCGAGACCGGAGTCAAGCTGGCTGAACGGCTTGAAGAGCCTCGGCTGCTCTTCTGCTGATACGCCGATGCCGGTATCCCACACCGTGAAACGAACCTGATGGTTAAGCCGATCCCCCACCACCTGCAGTCCGATCTTGCCTGCTTCCGGAGTGAACTTCACGGCATTGGCGAGCAAATTGACCAGAATCTGCTTGACCCGGCGCTCATCAGCGGTCAGGACATCGACCGTTTCATCGACAGCGAGGGAGATGCCGATCTTCTTCTTGTGAGCGGGATCCTTGACCATGCGCAGTGACGACTGGCACAGGGACTCGACCGAAACCGGGTGCGTCTCCAGCTCGATCTTGCCCGCCTCGATCTTGGCGACGTCGAGGATGTCGTTGATCAGGGCCAGCAGGTGCCGGCCACACTCCTCGATATCCCGGATCGCCCGCTTCTGTCCGGCATTCAGGGTGCCATAGACTTGCTCCTGAAGGCTTTCCGACATGGTCAGGATACCGTTGAGGGGCGTCCGCAGCTCGTGGCTCATGCTGGCCAGGAACTCATCCTTCAGCCGCGCGGCGCGGGCCAGCTCGGCGTTGGCGGCCACCAACTCTTCGGAGCGCTGGCGAAGGGTTTCTTCCATCCGCTGGCGCTCGGACATGTCGCGCATGATGGTCGAGTAGAACGTGAGCCGGCCCTGGGAGTCGTGGTGGCCGATGATGATCTGCGAGACCGGGATCGTTTGCCCTTGCCAGGTCACGAAATCGGTCTCGCCCCTCCACACACCCGTGCGCGCGGCGGTGGGGAAGCCTTCCTCATTGATGATCCGCAGTGCGCTTGCGGGCTGGCAATCCGCGATCGTGAGCGGCTCTCGCTGCGGCGATCGTCCCAGGGCCGCGCTGAAAGAGCGATTGAAGTAGAAAATTCTGCCCTGGGAATCGGCCATTCCCACGAGGTCGGGAGAGGCCTCGACAACGTCGGCGAGCCGGCGCATGTGCTGTTCAACCTGCGTGCGCATGGCGACCTCTGCCGTGAGCGCGCGGTTGAGCGCGGCCAGCCCTTCCTCGGACTCTTTGCGCTCGGTGATGTCGGTGACCGTCATTCCGACCGAGATGACCGCGCCGCCGGCGTCGCAGACCGGATAGTAGCTGACGACGCAGGATCGTTTTTCAGTGGGACTCGCGGGAGAGACGAAATCGATCTCGCCGCCGACAAGAGGCCGACCCGACTGGAAGACCTCGAGAATGGCGGATTCGTCGAACGGGGCCGACCGGGGATTGATCTCACCGATCTTCCGTTCCAGGTGGTCCGAGACTGGTAGACCACTCATGCCGGCAAGTTTCGAGTTGATCCGGATGCACCGCAGTTCGCGATCGAAGAAGGCTAGACCGACCGTGGCGTTGGCCAGCATCGACTCCAGCTCGGAGGTTCGCTCAGCCACCCGCCGCTCCAGGCTGGCGTTCAGGTTGCGGATGTCCTTCTCGGCCTGCTTTCGCCGGGAGATATCGCGGCAGACGCAGAAGACCAGCTTGCGTCCGCTGCACAGAGCCCCGTTACTGCTGATTTCCATATCCAGAAGGTTCCCGTCTTTTCGGCGGTGGCGGGTCTCGAAGTGACTGCCAGACTCGTCCAGGCTCCGGATGATCCGAAGCAGTTCTTCACGTGTCCATTGAACGTCCCAATCCCAGACATGAAGCTGGCCGACCTCCTCGGCAGTGTAGCCCAGCATCTCGCCAAAACGCTGGTTCGCCTCGAAGATCTTTCCATCCTCGTCCAGCACCACGATCCCGTCGCTGGACTGCTCGACCAGGATTCGCCGGCGGATTGCTTCCTGCGAAAGGGCTTCCTCGAGCTGCCTCTGTTCGGTGATATCCTGCACTGTGCCGAACATGCGAATCGCCTTGCCGTCGTCGCGCACCACCTGTGCGCGAGACTGCACGATGCGAACGGTACCATCCGGGTGGACCGCGCGCATGGTACACTCATAAGGTTGACCCTCTTGAAGCGCCAGTTCCACGTTACGTCGGACGGTCTCCCGGTCGTCCGGGTGGACAAGACTCAGGAACCGCTCGAAGGTCATCCCGATCTCGTGCGGATTCAGGCCAAAGATCCGGTAGTGCTCGTCTGACCAGAGGATCTGGTCGCTCAGAATGTCCCAGTTCCAGCTCCCAACCTTGGCAAGGCGCTGGGCTTCGGCCAGCATCGACTCGTTCCGTCTCAGCCGCTGCTCGGATTGCGCGCGTTCGGCCTCCTTCAACTTGAGTTGGTTGTGCGACGACAGCAACTCGCGATGGGCCTGTGCTAGCTCGCTGGACAGCTCGAGGGCCGTCTCGGTCACATGCTCCAGCTCTTCGACATCGTATTCCAGGAACAGGAAGAGCCCCCGTTCCGTTCGCGAGACCGAACCGCGAAGCGAACGGCTCTTGCCGGTCGGATCGCCCAGCGTCATCAGGCCCTCGTAGAGCGTCTCCGCGCCGGAGCCCGAGAGTTCGATCAGACGGGCGAAGCTGGGCGAGATGAGGTTGGGCACGACCGCGATCCCGGGAGCAGGACGTCCGCCGGCAGGGAGCAGGCGAAGAAATCCGGCATTGGCGTCGACCAGCAACCCGGAGAGGTCGATCTCCGCGATCGCGACTGCCGTGACCGCCCGGAGCGAGTCAATCATCGCTTGCGCTTGGCTCATGTCGGTTCAAGCAGTTGATGTGCAAACCTCACAGTTTCTTTCGCGTCCGCGGGGGCCGAATCGCCGCCGAGCAGCCTTGCCAGGGGCTCGAACTGGTTGATCGCCACTCCGCCCAGCATGATCCGGGGACGGACCGCTCCGCCTTGGGCCGCCAACTGGTCAATCGTCTCCCGGGCGGCTGAGAAGTGCCGCGGCAACGAGACCGAGAGCCCAACGAGCCCGGAGCCGGTCTCGCGAACCATTGTCGCGATGGACTCGGTGGGGTTGTTTGCCCCGAGGTTGAAAACCTCCCACCCGTCCAGCTCCAGCGCGTCGGCCACCATGGTCAAGCCCAGGGCGTGGTCATTTCCCGCGACACAGGCGAGCACGACTCCTTCGTTTCTTGGCGGCGCGGGCTGAGCATGGGAATAACCCCGGGTCAGGATGCTCAGCGCAATGGCCGCCGCGAGATGCTCTCGACTGACGGAGATCCGGTTTTCTTGCCACTTTTGCCCGATCCGGTAGAGAGCCGACTGGACCAGATGCAATGCAGTCTCGACAAAATCCTGGCTGGCCTCGATCGACTGCTGGAAAATCGCCCATGCTTTCTTGTACTGGCCAGCCAGAAGTTCCTCTTCGAACGCCTCGCATGCGTCCCAGGGCTCGGGCATGCCCCGGAGATAGGCCGCGGCGTGGCCGTTCGCCGTCTGAAGCTCGGACTTGCTGGCCTCCAGCGCCGCTACCACGATTGCCGCATCCTCGGCCGGGAGGCGAGTTGAGAAGAACTCCGCAAACCAGTCGAGCGAGAGCGGCAGATAGCTCGTAGGGACGTTTCGCGACCTCAGAATGCTCTCCAGCCAGCGCAAGTAGTCGACGAACGGCTGAAGGACCCCCAGCTCGATGACCGGCTGGAAGAACTCCAGGTGATAGCCGAGATCTTCCCTGGTCGCCTGGCGACCTTGCTCTCCGAACTGGACCAGCAGGGTGGGAAAGGTCGTGTAGAACCGAGCCGTCACAGCCTCGACTGCCTCGCGCTTCAAGTTGAGAAACTGCCGCAACCCTTCCGGACTCATGGTCACGGCTTGCTCTTCAGGCATTGCACGACCCTCAATCCGTGATGTGCTCGAAGAACTCAATCCTGGTACGACCTGGCACCAGCCGGATTCCCTTGGGAATCCACGCATGAGACTCGTGGTAGGAGTGGCTGCTATGCCATGAGCGGAAGCTCGCCTCGTTGACCCAGAATGTGAGCAACCAGAACTCGTCCGACAGTTCCCGCGGGCGTAACACTTCCATGCGCACGAAACCCTCCACGGAATCCACCATGTGAGGCCTGTTGCGAAAGGCCTCGCAGACAGCTTCCGTCATTCCGTTGGAGATGCAAAAGCGGCTCATCGCCACGAACATCAATCCCGGCCCCCCCTGACCTGCATATTCATCCGGCCTGTCGGTGATCTTCCCTGAGGATCGCGTTCTCCCGATGTCCACTCGAACTCAATCCCGCAAAGGCAATCGATCGCTGACCGGCCCGCCCGAGACGTATCCCTGCACGACACGCCGATCGGAATGTGGCGAATCTGTCTACCGACCCGCGTCTCTGCTTCACAGGTTGAGTAGTTTATTTTGTCAGGCTTGGCACCGCGTCACAAGGATCTGCTCGACCCGTTCAAGACGAATCTGAACGATCGAGCCGAGGCCGCGGGCTGGCGGGACCACCAGGAAAAGCATCACCTGCTGAGCTACAGGTTACGATATTCCGCCGCTGCGCGACTGGAGAGCTCGGGAGATTGGATGTCCTCGCGTCAGTTTGCCGCGGGGTGCGGCCTCGTCATCTCGTCGAGGATCGTCACCCGGCCGAGGGGGTCGCTGAAGGTGCCGTGGCACTCGACGACCTGGGTACTATAATCGGCGCTGGCCTGCTTCAGGATCTCGTGCAGCTCGCCCAGGCGGTAATGCGGGATGGCCGGGAACAGGTGGTGGGGAATGTGCATGTCCTGGCCATAGACGAAGACCGCCCAGCGGGTGAACGGATCGGTGAAGAAGACTCGCGAGTTGGTCAACCGGCCGGAATCGGCATTGGAGTGCTGGTACACATCGCGCAACAGCATGAAGAACGGCAACGAAGAGACGAGCGGAATCAACCACAGCACGAGGGGATAGAATGTCGAGTGCCCCGCCGTGATCAGCCGGACGGCCGCAAGCGCCATCAGCACCACACTGAAGTAGCAGAGCCGCGCCACGCCGGCAAACCGGCAGGAATAGGCCTGGCGGAACGGAGACGAGAAGACGGCCCAGTCGGGAAGGGCATAGGTCGTGAAGCCCGCCAGTATCATGCCCATGAGCCCGGCCGGGATGATCCATCCCGCCCTGCCGGTTCCGGCCAGGTAACGAACCGCCGCACCCAAAACGATGAGGTACGCCAATCCCAGAACAGTCCCGAGGCGAGGCAGGTAGAGCTCGCCGAATCGGCCGCCTTTTTCGGTTCCGCTGTAGATGCTCCGTCCCTTGCCCAGCGTATTTACCGCGATGTAAGCCAGTTGAAAGTGCAGGAACCGGAGGGGCGCGGCAAACATGCAGAAATAGACCAGGGCGATGAACCGGGCACGCGTCATCGGGAACTCGAACGACCGCTTGCCATGGCCCAGGTTCAGCAGGTCCGGATCCCGCTGGGGGTCGTTGGTGTACTGATGGTGGGCCATGTGGAAAACGCGGTAGAAATGGACCGTCGTGAGGATAGGAAACATGCAGAAGAGGTCGGGGATGAAATCATTAAGGAAGCGATGCTTCATGAACGTGTAATGCGAGGCTTCATGGCCCAGGCCGGCCAGGCGATGCTGGAGCGCGCCGATCAACGTGATCGCGACGAAAAAAACGGGGAAGTTCCAGAACCAGGAAATCCCCCAGCCAGACCGGAACTCCGCGAAGAGAATTGACCCGCCGATGACGGCCGCCAGGCAACAGTACTCACGCGCCAGGCAGAGCAGGTTCGTGGAGTGATCGACCTTCCGCAATCTCATGATCTGCTGCTGGAGTTGCGGATCGTCAAACGTCGGCCGACCGGAACTTGAGACGCTCATGCCTTTTCCTCGTCGATAACTTACGGATCGTCATCCTACACCGGCATCCGACCCGTCGTGGCTTCTCCCTACTCCTCTCCATCGGGAATCCCATTTTCCAGTTCTACTCATTCTGTCTGATGACTCGACACAACGCAAAGAATTCGGCCCCAAGTCACCCAGATTGCGCAAATATTCAAGAATCGATAGAAGGGGACCCGACCCTCTTGAAGATCTAAAGCGTTACTGGCGGCCAGTAAGCAGCTCCGGGCCTGTCCCGAGCCATGCGCTCAGGTGTACACCGACAGACGGCCTGGCCATGGTCCGCGTTGACGGGGTTCGTTCACCATGCTAGCTTCTGAGGCGGCTTTCAGACCTTTGCATGGATCTGGCAGTCGCCCTGTGTCGAGCACGGAATTTTCGAGATTCGCACGATCCGTGGAGCCGAACAGGCGCCCGGCGACCATTCAAGGCCGCCTGGAATCCGGGATCATGTGAAGAGACTGAACCGGCCGGTTCTCCCTCGACGGAATCACGTCTAAAATCGA
>Ga0208696_1001029_pt1 | contig 17341 bp, 17 predicted proteins | sample Sb_taG_9_FD_187711 | JGI IMG/M metagenome (GOLD analysis project Ga0208696, IMG submission 187711) | Peat soil microbial communities from Weissenstadt, Germany - Sb_50d_b_LC metaG (SPAdes) (version 2) | ecosystem: Environmental > Terrestrial > Soil > Wetlands > Peat | place: Germany... | reverse complement strand
ATCCGCCCCTGCGGGGCACCTTCTCCCGCGGGGAGAAGGTATGAGCACCACGGCCTTTTTTGATCGCTGTATGCAATGCGCGAGCAAACCGCGCTAGTTAACTAAGAACTCGGTCTGACGCCACGAACCTTGAACGCCACGAACCTTGACCCAAATTGTGGGCGGCCCTTTCGCCCCGCAGGTTTTTCGGAAGATGCGCGAGGGCATGATCCGCTCTTTCGGAGCGGTGAGTGACTACGGGCCCCGACTTCTCAGTTTCCCAGCTCGGTGATCTCGATGTCCTTGAAGCGGACCTCCATGGGAGGGCCGACGTGGACTTGCAAGGCGATGACGCCCTCGTCGGCAAACTTCTCATCGGTGCGATCGATGATGCGGGTGCCGTTGAAGTCGATCGTGACGTGCTTGCCCTTCGCCGTGATCACGAAGTCGTTCCAGTCGTCGTTCTTGACCAGCTCCTTGGCCTTGTCTTCGGGGTAACGCTCGAGGATCCCGCGGCCCCGCTCTTCGTAGAGCAACCCCCAATAACCGTTGGCCACGTCGGCCTGCGGCCCCGAGACCGCACCGTCGGCCGCACGCTTGCTGCGGAACTGGATTCCCGAGTTGCCGTTCTTGAACTTGACCTTGGCTTCGAGCACGAAATCGCGGTAGGGCTTCTCGGTGACCAGGAACTCGTTCTTCCTGAGGTCGCCCCGAGTGCGGCCGACGATCTCGCCGTTCTCGACCGAGAAGATCGCCTTGCCGGCGGGTGTGACCCAGCCGGTCAGGTCCTTACCATTGAACAGGCTTTGAGGCTTTCCTGACTCCTGGCCGGCGGCACGATGCGACAGTGCGCCCCCGCACCAGGCCAGAGCGCTCAAGGCGACCAGACACGCGGGCAGAAAACGCGCGGTTACTCTCATAAATTCGCGGACAGGAGACCGTCGCGTTCAGGCGACGGAGGAATGTCCGCCCTCCGTTGGTTGAAGAAAAGGAAAAACGGGCCGGAACAGCCTCCCGGCGTGCCAGCCCGTGGAAGTGTCCCTTACGGGACTCGCCCCTTGCGGGGGTAAAGTTCGCCTCGGCAATGTTGGAAAGGCTTGTCGTGTCCGCAGCACTGGTTTAGACCCAATACCGTTGAATTAACTGTAAGGTCATGGGAGGCAGTTGGTTATTTCGCCCTCTCCCCTTGCGGGAGAGGGTAGGGAGAGGGGTCGCACCATTCAGCTCGACCCTTCGGATAAGGCGGTTGGTCGTGCCCAGCCCCCCTCACCCCAACCCTCTCCCGCGAGGGGAGAGGGAGCCAGAAGTCCCTTCGACCAAGGGCGTTATTGCTAATTCAACGGTATTGGGTTTAGACCCTCAACCTGTTTAACCACGGACGACAGGGCCTGGAACTGGCAACGCATTCCAGGGTGTCTTGACCGAACCAACGTAGGCTTGACGGGCTACTACCCGGATCTCAGCCTTAGCCTGGTCAACACGGCTTGAAGACTTGCGCCTCCAAGCTCCCCGCTCTAGCGGGGGGTCGTTGACGATTCGACTCTTTCTCCCTGGTAAAGAGGGTCCGACCGGGACAGGCGGCAAGCGTTGCCGGCAGTTGCCCCGCGAACTCCCCTTGGGCTCGGACTTCCGCTGATTGTCGCCGCGCGGGATCAAGGGGTCAACGATCCAGCCGCCCTGTCTGGCACACGGCGGCACAGGCCAGTAGAATCTGTGCTGAACGGGGCATGGGGTCGGCCAGAGCGAGGATCTCAGGATCATGTCTTTCCAGGACGATCTACGGCGCTATGGGCCCGAGGCCGCCGAACGCGTCTCGCGCGACGAAGCCTGCGCCTACTGTGCCCACCTGACGGCCACTCACTACGAAAACTTCAGCGTGCTGACCTGGCTGACGCCGCGCGAACACCGACCGGCATTTCAAAGCATCTACGCCTTTTGTCGCTGGTCAGACGACTTGGGCGACGAGATCGGCGACCCCGCGCGATCGGTCGAGCTTCTGAAATGGTGGCGCGGCGAGCTGCGGGCCATGTACCAGGGCCAGACGCGGCATCCGGTCATGGTTGCGCTGGCCGAGACCGTCTCGAGCTACAAGATCCCGATCGACCCGTTCGAGGCGCTCATCGACGCGTTCGTGCAGGATCAGACGGTCACGGAATACCAGACCTATTCTCAGCTCGTGGACTATTGCACGCGGTCGGCCAACCCGGTTGGTCATCTGGTGCTCCATCTGGCCGGTGCGTATACAGCCGAGAACGCCCGCCTGGCCGGCGCCACGTGCACTGCGCTGCAACTTGCGAACTTCTGGCAGGACGTGGCACGCGACCTGGCCATCGGCCGGATCTACTTGCCGCGCGAGGATCGCCAGCAATTCGGCTATCCCGAGTCCGATCTGAAGGCGCTCAGGTTCACGCCGGCTTGCGCCGAGTTGATGAGCTTCGAGGTCGAGCGCACGCGCGCCCTGTTCGACCAGGGGCGTGCCCTGGTGCCGAGGATTCCCGGTGCGCTGGCCGTCGATATCGACCTGTTCTCACGGGGCGGCCTGGCAATACTGGATCGAATCGAAGCCCGCGGTTTCGACGTTCTCAGCAGCCGCCCCGCCCTGACCCGATGGACCAAGATCGGGCTCCTGGGACGCGCCCTGCTTGGCCTCGGACTGGCTCGAATTGGCGGTCGTCGAAGGACCGCTCGGTCAAGCTCGATCCCGGCCGCGGTTTCCCAGGAGATGGCAATAACCTCGAGCGCCGCGGCAAGCCCTCTGGAGAGTCCCCGGTGAGGATGGAACCCACACTTGCGGCCAGCTATCAGTTCTGCGGCAAGATCGCGCGGAGAGAGGCGAGGAACTTCCATTGCGCTTTCCGCTTACTACCCCGTGCCCGCCGGCAGTCGATGGACGCGCTTTATGCGTTCATGCGGCATACCGATGACCTGGCCGATGGTTCCGGCAGCGCCGCTGAGAAGGAAGCTGCGCTGGGGCTATGGCAGACCGAGCTGGAAGCGGCACTGGCGGCAGAGCCGGTGGCGTGGCCGGGGTTGCTGGCTCTGGCCGACACGGTCTCCCGCTGGGGGATCTCGCCCTCGCTGCTGAACGAGGTGATCGAAGGGGTGTCGATGGACGTGCAGCCGCGGCCGTTCGCCAGCTTCGATGAACTGGTCGATTATTGTTATCACGTCGCTTCGGTCGTCGGGCTCTGCTGCATTCATATCTGGGGTTACCGATCCGACGGCGGAAGGGCCGAGCGGTTGGCGGAGGCTTGCGGCATCGCGCTGCAGCTCACCAACATTCTGCGCGACGTCCGCGAGGATGCCCGCAACGGACGTGTCTACCTTCCTCAGGACGAGATGGCCAGGTTCGGCGTCGAACCGCGTGAGCTGGACGCCGACCGGCCCAGCCGTGGGCTCCACGATTTGCTAGCCTTTCAGGCACAACGCGCTGTCGGCTATTACGAGCAGGCGAGAGAACTGGTACCGCTGATCGACCCGGTTGGCCGGCCCGTGCTACTGACCATCGTGGGAATCTACCGGGCCTTGCTCGACGAGATCGCCCAGCGCGATTACAACGTACTGAACACCCGGGTGGCGGTTCCCACCTGGCGAAAAGCCGCAATTGCTTTGCGTGCTCTGCCCCAGCGGTTCCTCCGCCAGCCGATCGTGCAATCACCAACTCTCGTTCCTTGAGCTCAGAGCCTCTCCTTCGTCTGATGTCGCTGGTACACAAGCCCCCCCCTCCTCATGTGGTGATCGTCGGTGGCGGCCTGGCGGGCCTGGCTGCTGCGTCGGGACTTGTCGGTCGCGGCCTGCGGATCACGCTCCTGGAAAGCCGGCCCAGGCTGGGCGGCCGTGCCAGCTCGTTCACTGACCCCGTCACCGGCGAGCTGGTGGACAACTGTCAGCATGTCAGCATGGCCTGCTGCACAAACCTGGGCGATTTCTGCAAGCGGGTGGGTGTCGCCGACCTCTTTCGCCGTGAGCCGGCCGTCGTGTTTCTTGGTCCCGAGGGACGGGTCTCGCGGCTCCGGGCCGGACTGGGTCCCGCTCCGTTCCACTTGACCGAGAGTTTCCTGAGCGCCAGTTACCTGAACTGGAGAGATAAGCTGCGGGTCGGCTACGGCTTGGCCTGCCTGGCGCTCGGCCCCGACGAGCGGCCGGGCGAATCGTTCGCCGACTGGCTGCGCAGGCATCGGCAAAGTGCTCGCACGATCGACCTGTTCTGGTCCACCGTGCTGGTCTCTGCCCTGAACGAACAGCTCGACCAGATGGATTTTGGCCATGCCCGCAAGGTGTTCGTCGATGGATTCCTGAGCACCCGGACCGGGTTTCAGATGGAACTCCCCCTGGTTCCACTGGGTGAACTGTACGGCTCTCGCCTGGAGCAATGGCTGCGCGAGCATGGCGTCGAGGTCCGCCTGACGACGGGTGTCCGTGCAATCGATTGCGACGAGGATGGCACCTTGCGGGGAGTGGTCCTTCGCACAGGTGTGCCGCTGGCTGCTGATTTCGTGGTTCTGGCCGTCTCGTTCGATCGCGTCCACGGACTGCTCGCCGACTCCCTGAACACCAGGATTCCCGATCTGCACGGTGTCGAATTGCTGCAGTCCTCGCCCATTACCGGAATCCATCTCTGGTTTGATCGCCCGGTCTGCCCGTTCGACCACGTGGTGACGCCCGGCCGCCTGGTCCAGTGGATATTCAACCACACAGCCCTCCAGGGACGAACGGCCCCCCGATCGTCCGCCACCGCGGGCTCCGAACCTGGATCGTCCAGCGACGACAGTCAATATCTTCAAGTGGTGATCAGCGCCTCTTACGGCCTGCTTCTGCTGGACAAGCTGACGATCCGCGACGCCGTCCTCGCCGACCTGGCCAAGATCTGGCCAGTGGCACGAGAGGCCCGCCTGCTGCGGTGGTGGGTCGTGACCGAGCACGGGGCCACCTTCGCGGTCCGGCCGGGCGTGGACCGGTTGCGGCCTCCTCAACGGACACCGGTTGACGGCTTCTTCCTGGCCGGTGACTGGACCGATACCGGCTGGCCGGCCACCATGGAAGGCGCGGTCCGCAGCGGCTACCTCGCCGCCCAGGGGATTCTCAAAGACCTCGATCGGCCCACCTGCCTGCTCCGTCCCGACCTCAAGCGTGGAAGCCTGGCCCGCTGGCTGCTGGGGCCTCCCACTGAGGCTTCGGTACCGTTTCATCCCACCATGTCTCGTTCCAACCTGGCCGTGCCCGATCCGCCTCACCCCCCGCTCCGCCCCTCCCTGTCCGGATCCGAGCAAGACGCCTGAACCCGCGAATCAGGCCCTGAATGCGACTCTCGGGTTTTTCACTCAAGCAGCCCGGGCGCAAAGACCGAAGAGTCAGAACAAGTATCGCAGACTGCACAGAAATCTCGGTTTGTCAGGACGCACAATGACTGTGCCCACGCATGCGCTCTCCAGCAAGTCCAAGGTCAAGCCTCGACCGAGGTGGTTGAAAGCTCTGGGGCTTGAGTCTCCGCCCGAGAGCTTGCAAATCGCAGGGGTGCCGCATCGCTTGCGAGAACTCTTCAAGCATGATTCCTGGGCGGCCACGGCTTTGTATGAAAACCCGGAGGGCATCTTGCGGGTGGTGAAGCTTCATCGTCAAGCGCCCGTTCTTGGTCTACCGCTCGCCTGGCTGGGCCGCCGGACGGCGAACAATGAGCGAACGTTGCTGGAGCATTTGGCCGGCCTGCAAGGGATTCCGGCTCTGGCGGGCCCGGTTCGCGTCGCTGGACCGGTCCTCCGCAATGCCGTCGCCCGCGAGTACGTCACCGGCCATCCCCTGGGCAACCGCGAGGCGGTTTCTGACACCTTCTTCCATGACTTGAATCACCTGCTCGAGGAAATGCACAAGCGCCGGACCGTGTATGTTGACCTGCACAAGCGTGAGAACATCATCGTCAGCGAGCGTGGCGAGCCTTGCCTCATCGACTTCCAGATCAGCTTGACCTGGCCGAGGTGGCTGCCCTCTGGACCGCTCTTCCGGATCTTCGCGCGCAGCGACCAGTACCATCTGATGAAGCACTGGGCACGTTGCCGGCCGGACCAGTGCGGGATTGACTCGATCGAGATGCGGAAGCGCATTCCCTGGTGGATCCGGGCCCACCGCCTGGTTGCTCGCCCCTTCCGCGAGCTGCGCCGTCGCCTGCTGGTTCGCCTCGGTATTCGTTCCGGCAAGGGCCGGGTCGAGACGGAAGTCTTCGCAGAACACGCCCTTCGTGATATAAAGCACGTCGAGGAGCGGGCCGCCTGACGGGGAGGCTCCGAGAGTGGATTCCGAGGGGCGCCCGGTAATCATGGCAAAACCCGCGCACGGATCGCGCATCCGGATCTGGCCCTGGCTCGCGCTCGCCTTGGCGACACTCCCCGCGGTCTGGTACGTCGTTGACTTCGAGTCCGACATCGACCCCGAGTTCCCCCGCGTGGTCCGCCCCACTTTCAACGCGTATCCACCGCCGGCCTATCGCTTTGCGGAGCCGGGCGACACGATCGACCACATTGCCGTTTATGTGGCCGCCGCCGCCATCGTGCTCTCGGGATGGGGGCTTTTCCGGGGCTCGCGGAAACGCCCCTGGCTCGCAGCGATGGCCCTTTCCCTTGCGGGATTCTGGCATGCCGCGACTCCCGGCCCGCTGATGGACGGCTGGCACGGCCTGGGCTGGCGAACGATCTTGAACCCTGACGCGCCCTGGGCAATTCGTCTGATCCTCGCCGGCGCGGCCGCGGGCTTGCTTGTATTGGTCCTCTGGTGCGTCGCTGAAGGGCCGATCGACACCCTCTGGAAAAAGGCCCGCCAGCACGGGATTGCCTGTTTGATCGTCGTGTCCGCCGCCCTGATCCTCGTGCGCCAGGTCGGCTGGGTCGACCACGAGCCGATCGGCTTCTGGCCGCGGTGGATCTACGTCTGGGGTTTGCTGGCCTGGGCGTTGGCCCTGCTCCGGGTTCTTCCCCAGGCGCCGCCAGGCTGGTCCCGGGGCGCGATCAGCGCGGGTCTCGTGTTGCTCTGGCTTGGCCTGGATTTCACGGGCCGGGGCATCTTGTGGCACCAGCGTCCGCTGCATCGCCTGCGCGAGGTCGTCCCTGGCCGCATCTATCTCAGCGCCATGCCCACCTACCAGGGACTCGAGCTGGCCCAGGAGCGGCATCATTTCCGGACGATCATCAACCTGTTTCCCGAGCACACTCCCGAGCGCAGTCCTCTCTTGCCTGATGAGATTCGCTTTGCCCATGAGCATGGTCTGAATTACGTCGGCAACGAGCCGGGCGACGACCCTTCGGGCGAGGCCTTCATCGCCCAGACCTTGGCGCTAGCCCAGGACCCCTCCGCCTGGCCGATCCTGGTGCACTGCCACGCCAGCATGGACCGCTCTCCCGCCTGGATGGGCCTGTATCGCTTCGTGGTCCAGGGCTGGCCGCTGGCCGACGCCCTTCGCGAGATCGAGCGCCATCGCGGCCTTCGCCCCAAGGCGTCCGTCACACTGCTCTACAATCGCGTCCTCCCCCAGCTCGCCCCCGAGCGCTCGGCCCTCGACCCCACCGTGCCCGTCCTGCGCGAATGCGCTGCCGGCACGGCTGATCCCGTGGCTGGAGTCAATGCAAGTCCTGCTCCCGAGAGCAGGCAGGACTCTCAGGCGCTCAAGGCCTTGCCTATCGAGCGCCGATGAAACGCGGCCTCGGCTGGCGTTTCAGCGCGGCGGGAGCCTCACTTCCATCGAGACGCAAGAAGTCAGGGCTTTTCCCGCTTCAGGATTTCGAGGACCAAGCCGCTGCCGGGCTGGCTGCCAAATGCGGTTGGCCGGGGCTGATCATCGATCCCGATGCAGACTCTACAGGTGTCTCCGTTCAACTCGTAGATTCCGCGAATCGTCTTGCCCACGCGGGGGCCTTCGGTGAAGGTCACGTCGATCGTGCTGGGTGTCACGGTCGGGTTCACCGCGTACTTGCCCTGGTGGGTTGCTTTCGGCTCCGTCACCGTGAAACGATCGCCCTTGAGGACCAGGCGGCTCTCCTTCAAGCCCTCCGCTGGCACTGGCTTGCCATTGCTCGCGACCGAAACATAGGACCAGGTCCCCTCGAATCGCTGGAATTCCGCCTGGATTGCAGCCGCGTCGGATCTTGCATTGGCTGGCCTCGGTTTGTCCGATGTTTCGTCTCTTACACGCCGGAATGCGAACCCTTGCTGTCCGCTGCCAGGCTCCGGCGACAATCGCGTCGGCCGCGCTTTCCCGGGTGCAGCCAGACATCCTCGATAACTATCGCCCTCCAGCTCGTAGACCCCAAGCAAGACCTTGCCCTTGTTCGGTCCTGAGTCGAGAGTCAGGACGATGGCCTTGGGGTTTTGCGTCGGGTCAAGCTTGACGCTCCCCCGGAAGAGAACCTTCTCGCCGAGTCTTCCCATGAATTCCCGGCCCGTATAGATGAGCCGTACCTTCGCGTTCTCGGAGGGTACGCTGTCTCCTGCCTGCACCCACGTTCCCGTAACCTTCTCCAGCTCCTTCTTCACGGCTTCGGACCTGTCAGGCCCGGCATCCGTCTGGCGTTTCCAGACGACGAGGATGAATCCCGAATCAGCCGGCGCATGAAATCCCACATCCTCCTTGCTGTCGGATCCCTTCTTTTCATCCGCCCCGAACAGCAATCCGACAGCCGCGGCGACCACACTGACGCATGACAAATCCTACCTCCTGGCCCACGAGACCTCGGTTGGGGACCACGCGAACGGACCAGTGTCAAGCAGATAGACGACCTTGAACCACGACACCTTGTCATAGAGTAACAGGAGAGCTCGTGTGGAGAAACGAAAAGGAATGGTATTGCGTGGTTGAGGCGGAAAGACAAGGCTTTCAGTTACGAAAATGGGTGGCGAGAGAATGAGTGCTGCTGGCTGGGGTCGAGTCTTGGCGGCGTGATGCGGATGGGTCTTAAGCACGCAGGCTGGACGGGGGGCATCCAGATCAACGGGTTCGGGACTTTGATTGGCCTGGACGGGAGGGTCAACGGGCCCGGCCGCAGGTTCGCGGAGGTCGGGATTCCGCGAGTGAGGGCCTTGAATTGACCACTTCACCGGCTGCGTCCACGGCCCCGCCCAAGGTCTCGGAAATCTTGCTTGGTGTTCCGCTGAGCGGGCTGCTGATCACCTTGTGCGTGGTGATGCTCGCGGGGTGGCTGCCGCATTATCTGACCTGGCCGTGGTGGGCTGATCTCGACACGTTAGCTACGATCGCACAGGGATGGGACGCCGGGATCCGGCCGTATCGCGACGTGGCCCTTTTCAATTTTCCGGGGCAGATCGAGCTGTTCTGGCTGCTGGGGAGGTGTTTCGGCTGGGGGCGGACCGCACCCATCTACGCCGTGGACGCAGCGCTTCTGGTGGTGCTTGGCCTGGTGATGTCGACCTGGTCACGCCGCAGTTTCGGTCGCAGCTCCCCGGGGCTGGTCGGTTTCGTCGCATTTCTGCATTACTACTTGGGCCTTGATTATGCACTGGTGGCTCAGCGGGACTGGCAAGGGCCGCTGCTGGTCGTGCTAGGGATGATGCTCGTGCAGGCCTGGCCGGGCCTGGCCAGCTCGATGGGCTCGGGCCTGCTTTTTGGTCTGGCGTTCGTGATCAGGCCTCATGTACTGCTGTTCACGCCGGCAGTGGCACTGGTGGTGGCGATGTCGGCGTCCGCGGGCTCGGCGTCCGGCGAGCCTGGTGGTCGGCGCCGCGCGCGGAGTGCCGCTCTGCTGGCGTGGGCCCTGGGCGCGAGCATGGGAGCGGCGGCGGGCTTCGCGCCGCTGGCGGCTCAGGGCCTGCTCGGCGATTTTGTGCGGGGAGTGCGGCAGGCAAGTTACGGCCGCTACGGCGGATACCCGGTCATCCACCTGGGGAAGGTGATCGGCCAGCTCGGCAAGCGGCACGCGATTGGATCCGCCCTTGCGGTGGCGGCTGCCCTTGCGGCCCCGTCCGAGATTCGCCGCCTGGCGCTGCCCTGGGTGCTGATGTTTGTGCTGGTCCTGGTGTATCGGCCGCTTCACCCTCTGTCGCACGCGTACCTCGCGCACCCGCTATGGCTGGTCTGGTCGATCAACCTGGCAGTGATCGCTGCGGCGGCCATGGCAGTGTGGAAACGGCGGCCCTCGCTGGCGCTGGGGTCGGTCGTGCTACTTCTGGCGATTGCGTCGCCCGGGGTCCCGCGGTTCTGCGACCTGGAAGCCAGCGTGCGGGCGCTTGGAGACCTCGGGCGTGGGATCGAGCCGGCGCGGGTGCCGCTGGGGGCTGCCGCGCACTTCGCCCCCGACGACCGCAATTCTCCTTACACCTGGGACCAGTACCGCGAGGTGCTGGCTTACCTTCGCCTGAGAACCGGCCCGCACACCCAGGTCGCGAACCTGCTGCGCAACGTGCCCTTTCCAGCGCTGAACGGCTCGGTCGGGCGGATCTCGCCCCTGCGGGCCGATGCGGGCATCCTCTGGCTCTCTTCACTCGACATTGGCCGTGAGGCAGACTTCGCCCGCTTACTCGAAGAGGCCGATGACGCGGTCGTGGTCTGGATCCCCGGCGAGCGGAGCTTCCACCCGCGGCTCCAGATCCCGATCCTCGAGCGCACCGTGCTGCAGTTCTACCGCCCCGAGGCGAGGCTGGGCGGAATCCAAGTCTGGCGGCGACTCCCCCGCCCCCGCTAAACCGGAACACCACGATCGCATCGCGGCCCCGCGGCCTGGACGTGCAGTGACTACGCCCCTCAGCTTCTGTTATGCTTGCCGGCGCACGGCAAGGAGAAACGCGGGGTCGTCTGGACGACAACGGTGTCGGGCTTACTCTCCGCGTGCGTGTGCCTCGCCACTCTGAGGCAAGGGCGTGACCTGACTGACTCGGCGAACCGATTGCGCCAGAACCTGGAGGCGATGCCAACGGCCAATTCTACCTCGTGGATTTCCGTGCTCTCACCACCTGGCGCCGGCACGGCGAAACCTCGTTTCTTGTAATGATTGATCATGTGCCTCGGCTGACCTTTTGGCGAGATCCAGTCCGTCCTGGACGAACTAACACAGGTTATATCTATGCCATCCCTGATGCAGGTTCCGCTCGGCGACCTCTCGCGTCACCATGAGGAGATTGACCAGGATATCCTCCGCGCGATGAGCGACGTGCTGAGTAGCGGATGGTTCATCGTCGGTGAACAGCACCGCAAATTCGAGGTGGAGTTCGCCGCCTACTGCGGACGGCGGCACGGCTTGGGTGTAGCGAATGGAACCGATGCGCTGGAGCTCGCCTTGCGAGCGGTCGGGTGCCAGCCGGGTGATCGAGTGGCCACCGTCGCCAATGCGGGATGTTACACAACGACGGCGGTTCTCGCTATCGGTGCCACTCCGGTCTTCGTCGATATTGACGAGAGCCTGACCATGGCACCCGGCGATCTGGCTCGACTTCTCGAGCACGCTCCTGGCATCCGTGCGGTGGTGGTCACACACCTCTTCGGTCAACTGGCCGACATGGTGGCAATCCGGCAGGTGATCGAGGACCGAGACGTCGCGCTCGTCGAGGATTGTGCTCAGGCCCACGGCGCTGTTGCCGGGGGTGTCAGGGCTGGCGCGTTTGGCGACGTGGCGGCCTTCAGCTTCTATCCCACCAAGAATCTAGGCGCCATTGGCGATGGAGGCGCGATCGTCACCGACCGGGACGATCTGGCCGATCGGCTGAGTAAGTTGCGACAATACGGCTGGGGGGAGCACTATCTGGTGGAACTCCCGGGCGGCCGAAACTCCCGACTCGACGAGTTGCAGGCCGCGATCCTGCGGGTCAAGCTGCCGCATCTGGACCGCTGGAACGCGGAGCGTCGGCGCATCGCCGGTCGCCTCCAACAGGCGGCGCTGGGCACGGATCTGCGATTTGCGAGCGTCTCTACAGGTGAGGATTATGTCGCCCATCTCTGTGTCGCCCGACATCCCGAGCGCGATCAGGTCCGCCGCAGTCTGGCCACGGCAGGTGTTTCCACGGCCATCCATTACCCCGTGCTGGATTACGAACAGCCCGTGCTGAAACCGCTCGGGCTCAGCGGCTGCCGGCTTCCTACCTCCGAAGCCGCTCAGCGTGAGATTCTCACACTGCCGTGCTTTCCCGGCATGACCGATTCCGAGATCGATCACGTATGCGAGGCCATCCGACGCTTCTGTTGAAGAAGACGGACACAACCTGAACGAACCCAACCGGCAACCCAGCCAAGTCATGTCATGGACAGCCTGATCATTCCGGTCTACAAGAACGTCGAGAACATCCCCGACCTGATTGAAGCTCTTTCGGGACTGAATACCCGTGTGGGCGAACCGATGGAGGTCGTGTTCGTCGTGGACGGCAGCCCGGATCGATCGGAGGAGGTGCTCCGTGAGCAGCTCCCAATCGCCTCATTTCCCTCACAACTGATCTGCCACTCCCGGAACTTCGGCTCGTTCGCTGCCGTTCGAACAGGCCTGGCACATGCCAGGGGCGACCGTCTGGCCGTGATGGCGGCTGATCTCCAGGAGCCGACCAGTCTCATCCTCGAATTCTTTCAGATCTTGCGGGACGAGCCGTACGACGTATGCGTGGGCACTCGCGTCAACCGTGATGATCCGATCAAGACGCGCCTCAGCTCACAGGGTTTCTGGTTCCTGTTCCGTCTTCTGGTCATGCCCAGTGTGCCTCCCGGCGGCATCGACGTCTTCGCCTGCACTCGAAATGTCGCGAAGATCCTCACCGAGCTTGAGGAGAGCCATAGCTCGCTGGTTGCCCAGATCATCTGGATCGGTTTTCGGCGCAAGGAAGTTCCCTATTCGCGGTTAGCTCGTCGGGCTGGCCGCAGTAGCTGGACCCTGAAACGCCGCATTGGCTACATGCTGGACAGCGTCTTCTCCTTCACGGATCGACCGCTCCAGTTGATCAGCCTCTTGGGCACCATCGGCATGCTCTTCTCCCTCGTGTACGGCACACTTGTCGTCGTTGCGCGGTTGAACGGATGGATCAAGGAAGCTGGCTACGCGGCCCTGGCGGTCCTGATCTTGTTCTCGATGTTCTTCAATCTGTTCAGCCTGGGGATCGTCGGCCAGTATGTGTGGCGGACGTTCGAGAACTCGAAGGGTAGGCCGCTGGCCATCGTCCGCGAAGCGACCTGCTTCAGCCCTCAGGCGTGCCGCAGCCCAAAGGATTGATCCCAATGTCCTATTTTGTCCATCCGCAAGGAATCTGTGAAACCGAGAACGTTGGTGAAGGAACTCGCGTCTGGGCGTTCGCGCATGTTCTACCCGGAGCAGTTATCGGACGCGACTGCAACATCTGCGACCATGTGTTCATTGAGAATGATGTTGTGCTTGGCGACCGCGTTACCGTCAAGTGCGGCGTCCAACTGTGGGATGGCATTCGCGTCCAGGACGACGTCTTCGTCGGCCCCAACGCCACGTTTACCAATGACAAGTTTCCCCGCAGCAAAGCCCACCAGCAAAGTCCCCTGAAGACCTGCATCGAGCACCATGGCTCAATCGGGGCCAATGCCGTGATCCTGCCCGGCATTCGGGTGGGCGCCTACTCCATGATTGGTGCCGGCGCCGTGGTCACTCACGATGTTCCCCCCTACGCGATTCTGGCCGGCAATCCTGCACGTATCATTGGCTACACCGAGACGATCAGCCGTGCCACCCCGCTGGTCACAGATCCGAGCCACAAGACGACGCCTCCCATAGAGAACCTGAGCGTTCCCGGCGTTCGCCTGTATCGGTATCCACAATTCGAAGACCTCCGTGGTAATCTCACCGTTACCGACATGGAAAACCTGCTCCCGTTCACACCGAAACGCTATTTCCTCGTCTACGCTGTGAGTGATCAGCGCATTCGCGGCGAGCACGCTCACAGGGAATGCAAGCAGTTCCTTGTCTGCGTGTCGGGGTCGATTCATGTGGTGCTAGATGATGGAACCCAGCGCGAAGAGATCGTCCTGTCTCGCCCCAATCTGGGCCTCTATGTGCCACCCATGACCTGGACCACTCAGTACAAGTTCACCGGTAACGCGGTCCTCCTTGTCTTCGCATCTCATCAATACGATAAGAATGATTATATCCGCGACTATCAGGAATTCCTTGAAGCGGCTGGCAATACCGATTGATCAATATATTCCGAGCAGTCGCCCTCTGCTCCGGAGAGCTACTTCGTTGACCACTCTCCTCTTGGCGCTCGCCATCGTCGGAGCAAGACCGCCGGAACCACTCGGGCCGCGCCTGGCCGGGGCGTTCATCCAGTTCGGCGACACGAACCGGAACTACCTTGCAGTTGAACAAGTGGACAAGGAATCTTGTAGCCGCTTGTCGGTGTCAGGTCGACAGGCCGGTGGCCGTCTCGCCCCACTTCAACAGCCGGCTCAAGAACGGGGGAATCCCGGTCTTCCAGGGAGGCAAGATCGTCAACGGCTCGCTGCCGCACTGGCTGGTCGGCCTCGACGACATGCGGAAGAACTACACCGAATTACCTGGGCCGTGATCCCCTCTACGGAAGCTACCTGAAGCTGCTCAGGTAATCTGCTGGATCAGGTCAGTACGACCGAGAGGGCATCGCTCGCCTTCACGACCAGCGGCTTTGCCAGGATGATCCGTACCTGGCCGCCATCGAGCTGGAGTGTTGCGTCCAGGGCCGCATTCCCCAGCGTGACCCGCGCGGTTCTGGGTGGTTCCTGCGTAGCCAGGAGAAGCTGGGAGACGGCGATACGTCCTGCGACCACGGCGATGGTGCTCCGCTGGCCGTTTTCGTCGCGAGTTTGCTGGACGCTTCCCCAGCCTTCGGGACCGCAGAAGAATGCCTTGAACTCGTAGATCATGTGCGCCGCGACCTGGTACTCGATGCCCGTCCAGACCTCATCCGAATAGAGCATGACATGGTCCGGCCACCCCCCCCTTGGGCCAGGTGCAGATGATGAGGCCCTTGTCACCGGCCCCGGCGAAGGCGCGGGGCGCATGTTTCCAGCCGGTGAGGTCGCACGAAGATAAGGGGCCGGGAGTCGTTTTTGGGCTCATCATTCGGGCTGAGGATAGCGACAGTCGCTCCGACAGTCAAGAAAATGACTCCCGACCCCTTTATCGGCCCCGACAAACCCGTGCCGAGCCAGGATGGCACAAGCCTCTTGCCCGGAGAGTACGCGGAGCTTACCCAACCGACACCTCAAGGTGTGTGATGTAAGTCTCCTGAAATGCCCTGCGCTCGATTTCCGCAGGCGAAGCGCACTCGAAGAAGAGTTCCACAGCCTCCCGCAAGTTGTCACGCGCCTCCTCGATGGAGTCGCCCTGGCTTGCGATGTCTAGCTCGGGACAGAGGGCTACATAGGCTCCGCCTTCACGGTTGATGATCGCGGTAAGGTGGTGCTTCATGAGATCTCCTTGGTTCGTGGCTCCCGGATCAGCTCGAGCCATATTCCTTGAGCTTGCGATAGAGGGTGCGTTCGCCGATGCCCAGCATCCTCGCGGCCTCCTCGCGGTTGCCGCCGGAGAGCTTGAGAGTCTCGACGATGAAGTGCTTCTCGATGGCCTCGAGCGGCTTGCCGAGCAGGGAATCGGTGGCGGCGGGCCGCTCACCGGGGGCGGTGATCGTGGCGGCCTGAATGTCCTCGGTCAGGTCGTCCACGTCGAGCACGCCGTCGGTATCGATCACGACCATGCTCTCGATGACGTTCTTGAGCTCGCGCACGTTTCCCGGCCAGCTATACTGGCGGAGCAACTTCCGCACCGCGGGGGTGATCGAGCTGATCTTGCGGTCGTGCGAGGTGGTGAACTCCTTGAGAAAATGATCGATCAGGAGGTCCATGTCCTCACGTCGTTCGCGGAGCGGGGGAAGCTTGACGCTGACAACCTTGAGACGGTGGTAGAGGTCCTGGCGGAACTCGCCGGCGGTGATGGCGTCGGTGAGGTCGCGGTTGGTGGCCGAGATCAGGCGGACGTTGACCTTGATCGGCTCGTTGGTGCCCACCCGGACGATCTCGCCGGTCTCGAGCGACCGCAAGAGCTTGACCTGGGTTCCCAGGGGAATGTCGCCGACCTCGTCGAGAAACATCGTTCCGCCGTTGGCGTGTTCGAACCAGCCCTTGCGCTCCCGGTCCGCACCGGTGAACGCCCCCTTGACGTGGCCGAAAAGCTCGCTCTCCAGGATGTTGTCGGAAAGCGCCGCACAGTTGAGGGCGACGAACGGCTTGTAGCGCCTGGGGCTGTTGTTGTGCAGCGCCTTGGCCACCAGTTCCTTGCCGGTGCCGCTCTCGCCGGTGATCAGCACCGAGGCGGACGTCGGTGCGATCTGGCGGAGCCGGGCGACCACGGCGTGCATGGCCGGCGAGTTGCCGATGACGCCCTCGAAGCCGAACTTCTCGTTGAGCTGCTTCTGGTACTCGATGTTCGACCGTGCCAGCCTTTGTGATCGCGAGGCCTTGTCCACGACCGTGCGCAGCTCGCCGATATCCAGCGGCTTGGTCAGGTACGTCGTCGCGCCGGCTTGCATGGCGGTGACGGCCGTCTTGATCGTGCCGTGACCGGTGAGGATGACCACCTCGGCGTCGGGCAGCTCGTGCTTGGCCTTCGCCAGGATCTCCAGGCCGCCGACCCCATCCATGATCAGGTCGGTGATAATGATATCGAAGGTCTGTTCCTCGATCAGGCGCAGGCCCTCGCGCCCGCTGGTGGCCACGACGCACTCGTAGCCGACCCGCACGAGGCTCTCGGCCACGGCGTCGGCGTGGGGTTCATCATCATCGACCACAAGGACGCGGATCTGCTGGTCCATCGGCCCTCGCTCGTCTCTTCAGGCGGGTTGCGCTTGCGAAGAGGTGCCTGTGTCCCGCTTCGAGTTCTTGATAAGCACTGTGGGCTCTTCGCTTTTCGGCGGGATCGCCATGTCTCTCTCGGCCATCACTTGCACGAACTCGCGCATGCCCCACTTCGCCTGGAACAGGCAATCCTCCACGGAATGGCCGATCCCTGTGAATCCCTCCAGATCGGGGGAGTAAAAACCGAAGAAGTCGGGCTCATCGGTTGCTTCAATGATAAGGCAGTAGGGCAATTCAATCATCGGCTGGCTCCTGGGTTCTCCTGATCCCTGCTGCTTTCAGGACGGCCTGGCAGGTACCGGTGGGCACTTCCTTCGACCCATGATAATCGAGCCGAGGCAAAGGAGTCTCACGAGATCACGAGAGGGTCGTCAGCAGTGCTGGGGTCCAGGTGGGTTGGCACCGGCAGGCGGAGCGAGAACCGCGACCCCTTGCCCGGGACGCTGTCGACCTCGATGGTCCCGCCGTGAGCCTCGACGATCTTCCGCGTGGTCGGCAGACCCAGGCCGCTGCCGCCGGGGCGAGTCGAGTAGAAGGGGT
>Ga0208696_1001025_pt1 | contig 17373 bp, 17 predicted proteins | sample Sb_taG_9_FD_187711 | JGI IMG/M metagenome (GOLD analysis project Ga0208696, IMG submission 187711) | Peat soil microbial communities from Weissenstadt, Germany - Sb_50d_b_LC metaG (SPAdes) (version 2) | ecosystem: Environmental > Terrestrial > Soil > Wetlands > Peat | place: Germany... | reverse complement strand
AAGACGACCACCCGCGCATCGGGCTTCGGCCGGACCAGCTTGATGATCTCCGCCATCGGCAGCCCACCCCACTCGGCGATGCCCGATCAGCCCTGGATGCAGTGGTGCAGCGTGATCTGGGTCTTCCTTCCCAGCGCCCGGATCTCCTCCATCGACAGCTCGACCTGGTTTTCCACCAGGCCGGAGACCTTGAGCCGGTAGTCCCTAAAACGGTTGGCGGCCAGCGTCTTCCACTCGTCGCTGGTCGGCACCTTCCCGTTCGGCCACAAGAAGGGTGAGATGTCCTCGCGGCGGAACTCAGCCTGCGGCGCTGCGCGATTGAGCAGGAACTCCATGAGCGGCGTGACGATCGCCGAAGCGACGTGCTGGATGGCCCGGGGGTGCCGCCACGCCACCCAGTTGGCCAGTGCGTTGAGCGCCGCGACCACGCCGATGGCGACCAGACCCAGGTACAGGCCGAGCGGGCGGGTGTCGTCCGTGCCCAGCACGATGTGGTTCATGTTCCGGACGAGCCCGGTCAGGGCCACCATGGTCACATGAGCGATGAGAAAGACGACGAAGGCGCACATGATGAGGTAGTGGAGCGACCGGCCGATCTGGCGGTTGCCGGGCACCTTCGGATACCACGGGAACCGGTTGGTCAGGGCCGGCGACATCGAGGGCCCGGTCAGGATCGCCAGGGGGGCCAGGACGAATACCACGCCGAAGTAGGACAACTGCTGGAGCGCGTTGTAGCGGTAAAACCCGTTCGGCTCGGGTGGGAGGTGGAAGGTGACGTAGTGGACGAAGATAGCCCAGGCGTCGGGGACGATCCTCCAAGACGTCGGCGCCAGCCGCCGCCACTGCCCGGTGCCGAAGAGCAAGACCGCGAAGATCAGGCCGTTGCCTACCCAGAACAGCACGCTGAGGAAGTGCCAGTGCCGCGCGAGGCCGACGGTGTGCCGGTAGCCGGGCAGGCCGATCCAGGGCGAGAGGTAGCGGGCGTCGTCCTTGGCCGTCCAGACACGGTCTCTGGGCACCTCGATCGGTGTGAGCCGAAGCCACTCCGTACCGGGCGTGCAGTGGACGTTCCAGTACAGCCGGGGGTGCTCAGCGAGGATCTGCAAGCCGCTGCGGACGAGCAGGACCAGGAAGAGGAAGTTCACATAATGGTTGATGCGGAGCCAGGCCGGGAAGCCATACGGTGTGGCGGCTTCGGGGATCGCCTCGGGGCTGGCCAGCAGGGACGGCAAGCCGAATACAGCCCAGTGCAGATAGGCTGCGGCGACCGGCATGACGACCAGAAGGACAAGCAGCAGGAGGGCAGTGCGCTGGATTCTCATGAGATTTGTTCCAAGGAGATATCCGCAGCAGTTGCATTCCCGTCTCAGGGGACGGGTGGGTTGGCGGGGAGGAGCTTCGTGACGAGCACGGATGAGTCCTCCAGGCCGACGACCGAGTGGGGCTCCCCGGCGGCCAGGACGAGCATCTGGCCGGCATCCAGTTCGCGCGTGGCGCCGCAGGCAGTGAACGTGATTCGGCCCTCGAGGCAGTGGACCGTGATCTCACCGGGGGCCTGGTGGGTGGGGATCGCCTGGCCCTTGGCGAGGATCAGCCGCCGGACCTCCAGCGTCGCGGTCTTCGCCAACGTACTCGACGGTGCCCCAGGCGGAGCGGGCCCCGGGTGACGAACGTCAATGACGTCGCTGAGCTTGGCTTGTGGCAAGGACATGGTCACCTCCGGAGTTGGAAACACCCGACAAGTCGTCAGGCGTCTCTGTCTCTCAGCGGAACATCACGGTCAGGAGCACGAGGGAGTTCTCCTTACCGATGATCGTGTGGGGTACTCCGCCCGTCAGGAAGAGCCAATGACCGGCGGGTAACTCGTGCGTGTCGCCTTCGGCGGTGAAGGCGACTCGTCCCTCCAGGCAATGGACTGTGATCGTTCCCTCGACCTGGTGGTCGTGGCAGACCTCGTGGCCCTTGGGGATCACCATCCGGATGGCCTCAAATGCATTGTTTTTCACCAGCGCGGTCGTCCTGGCCTCGGAGAGCGATTCCTCGGCCGGACGGAGATCGACTGGCATGCCAGGATGTGCGTGCGGGATAGCCATGGAGGTCCTTTCATGATTGATGAGGTCCAGAGACATCGCGCCCGGGATGGGCGTAGCCCTCCCGGTCGAGGAATGCTTGGGCGTCGGCCAGTGCGCGCACGATCGCCTCATGGTGCGACGGGAAGGTCGCCATAGGAGGGTCGGTCGGGAGGATGATCCCCCGCCTCTCCCCCGGGATAACGAGCAATCCAGCGGCGCGGTGAACTGTCGCACCGTACGGAAGCCGCGGTCAAGTTGGGTGCCCGGAACGGCCAAGGACCCCGATCGCGTCTCGTCCACACCTCGCTCACCGGGCCGCCCGAGCCTCCTGCGGGAATTCGCGGGTGACGGCATCCGGCCCCGAGGCGATCGACCACCCCGTCTTCAGACCCATCACGAACCAGCCCAGCGCTACCATGCCGGCGGCGAAGATCGTGTCGCCGACGACCCGCAGCCACCGTAGCGTGTCCATCGTCGGCGTCTGCATGAACTCGGCCGACCGGGCGTACCAGGTGCCGTGCTCGACGCTGGCCCAGGTCTGCATCAGCCCCACCGGCAGCAAGCTCAGGAGCACCATCAGGGCCAGCCCGACGTTGATCGCCCAGAAGGCGAAGGCCAACACCCCGGTCTTCCAGACCTGGTGCGTCGCCAGGCCCTTCAGGCAGAAGAGCATCAGCCCGATGCCGAGCATGCCGTACACACCGAACAGCGCCGTGTGGCCGTGCACCGGCGTCGTGTTCAGCCCCTGCATGTAGTACAGGGCAATCGGCGGGTTAATCAGGAACCCAAACAGGCCGGCGCCCACAAGGTTCCAGAACGCCACCGCGACGAAGAAGAGGATCGGCCACTTGTACGCCCCCACCCAGGGCCGCGCCCGGCTCAGCGTCAGGTTCTCATAGGCTTCGAAGCCGATCAGGACCAGCGGCACCACCTCCAGCGAACTGAACGTCGCCCCCAGCGCCAGGATGCCCGTCGGGGTGCCGGCGAAGTAGATGTGGTGGAACGTGCCGATGATCCCGCCGGTCAGGAAGATGGTGGTCGAGAACAGGACCGCGGCGGTGGCCGTGGCCGTGCGAAGTAGGCCCATGCGGGTAAACAGGAAGGCGATCACCACCGTGGCGAAGACCTCGAAGAAGCCCTCGACCCACAGGTGCACGACCCACCATCGCCAGTACTCGGCGATGGCGAGGTTCGACTGCCGGTGCCAGAACAGCCCCGGGACGTAGAAGATCGGGATGGCGGCCGAGGCCAGCAGGAACAGTGCCAGCAGGTGACGGCTCTCCCCCGACCGGAAGGCGGGCCACATCGCCCGGATCATCAGCAGCAGCCACAGGAACAGGCCGACCGCCAGGAAGAGTTGCCAGAACCGCCCCAGGTCCACGTACTCGTAGCCCTGGTGGCCGAACCAGAAGTTCATCTGGTTGCCCAGCCGCTGCTGGACGGCGAACCACTGGCCCGCCATCGATCCGACGACGATGGCGAGCAGACAGACGAACAGGAAGTTGACGCCCAGCCGCTGGAACTTCGGCTCGTGTCCCGAGACGGCCGGGGCCATGAACAAGCCGGTGGCCAGCCAGGCGGTGGCGATCCAGAAGATGGCCAGTTGGGTGTGCCAGGTGCGGGTCACGGAGTAGGGGAGCCACTTGGCCAGCGGGATGCCGTAGAAGCCCGATCCCTCCACGCCGTAGTGCGCCGTCAGGACCCCGAACCCGATCTGGACGAGGATCAGCGCCGTGACGATCCAGAAGTATTTCAGCGTCGCCTGCATCGAGGGCGTCGGCCGAAATGCCAGCAGCGGGTCCTCTTCAGGCAGTTCATGGCTCTCGTCACGTTTGGCGTGCTGGATGGCGAAGTACCACGCCAGGGCACCGATGCCCGCCAGCAGGACCACGAAGCTGATCAACGACCAGACGACGATCATGCCGGACGGCCGGTTGTCGATCAGTGCCTCGGAGGGCCAGTTGTTGGTATACGTGATCTCGCCGCCTGGCCGGGTCGTCGCGCACGCCCAGGAGGCCCAGAAAAAGAAGTCGTTAAGTTGCCGCATCCGCTGCGGATCGCGGATCGCGTTCGCCGGGATGGCATAGGCGTCACGCAGCTTGTCGGCCGCCGGATCGTCGCCGAACAGCGCGGTGTAGTGCTCGCCGACGGATTGGATCGCCCGGGCCCGTAGCGGGGAGACCACCAGGTTGCCCGTCTTCGGGTCGTATGTGTTGAGGCGGGCCTCTTTTTTCAGGCGCGCCTTCAACGCCGCTTGGTCCTCGTCCGTCAGTGCGGCGAAGGACTTGCCGTGCTCGGCTTGGGCCCAATGCTCGAGTAACCAGGTCACCTCGCGGTGGAGCCAGTCGGCCGACCAGTCCGGCGCGACGTATGCGCCGTGGCCCCAGACGGTGCCGACTTCCTGGCCCCCCATCGACTGCCAGACGTTCTGACCGTCCTTGATGTCCTGGCCCGTGAAGAGCACCTGGCCATCGCTGGTGACGACGCGCTCCGGGACCGGCGGGGCCTCGCGGTAGACTTCCCCCCCGAAGTAGCCGAGCACCGCGAAGGACGCGGCGATCACCGCCCCCAGGCCGACCCAGAGCCCCGTATACCGGATGGGCGATCGGGCCTCGCGGGAGGGAAGTTCATCCGCAGCCGTTCGCAATCCGTCGTTCACACCGTCCACCTTTCGTCGCCTCCCAATTGATGCGCGTGCCGAGAGCTGGCCCGGCTGGAGAACTCGATGACGACCGCATGGATCAGATCCTCGGTGATCCCCTCGGCGTCGGCGTGCGGGATGCCGATGTCTTCCGTGACCGCTAACCCATACGAACGTGTCGAGTACGACGGTGACATGCACACCCTCCCCTCACTCTGGCGATTGGACCCCGACCGCGGGATCACGAGATCTTTCGCCGAGGGGATTTTAATCTGTATCTAAAATCAATATTATAGACCGAGGGCCTTTTGTCAACCCGGCTCCGACACTTTCCTGGGCTAACCGCTCGCACGAGGCGCGACGATGCATCTGACGCATTTCTCTGACTACGCCCTGCGCGTGGTACTGTACCTCGGCTGTCATCCGGGGAAGCTCGTCTCGGTTGACGAGATCAGCCGGGCGTATGGGATCTCCAGGCACCACCTCGTCAAGGTGGTCCAGACGTTGACCGACCTGGGGGTGGTCGAGGCCCAGCGCGGTCGCGGAGGCGGCATGCGGCTCGCCAAGCGCCCGTCGGAGATCAATGTTGGCTGGCTGATCCGCCGGACCGAGCCGCACTTCGACTTGGTCGAGTGCTTCGACCCGGCGGCGAATCTGTGCCCGATCGCCCCAGCCTGTGGGTTGAAGGGGGCGCTGCACCGCGCCCAGCAAGCGTTCCTCGGCGTCCTCAACGAGTACAGCCTTGACCAGTTTCTGAAGCGGCGGTCCGACCTGGCCCCCCTCCTGGAGGGCTCCCTCCAGCGGCGAGCCGACGACGCGGGTGAAGGATGAAGGACTATCGGCGCGGACGGTAATCACCCGAATCGAAGCGGAGGTGCGAGACATTCGCCCTGTCCGATCTCGATGTCGCCTTCTTAATTCAAGAGGCGGAGTTCCTCTACTCGAGACGCGTAGCGTCTAGAGACTGGCTACGACAGGAGTGTAATGGACTCACCTGGAATCCGATCCCGGCAGCTCGAAGCTCCCGACAGACTCTGGGCCGTCCCCGGGGACCGACGGGATAGCTGGTCTCCCCACGGCGGTATAAATCACATGATATAAGAATAACTATACAACGTTGGTATTGTGCGTCTCTCTGAGCAGAACACGCAGTCATAGACCTTGGCACACTCATGAGTTCGCCTTCCGCCCACGATCAGGCACCAATTGGTCAATCGAGGGTGGGGGTGTCATCGTCCAATTGCGACTAGAAGGCTTGAAGTGAGACGATCTATGCAGCGAGTGGGACCGAGCAGGAATTCAGCAGCACTTATGAGCATTTGGAGAGCACCACCAACGACGTCTCTTTCCTTGTCTAGATCCCCCAGAGTTGCGCAAGAGCTGTCTCCTTATTTGTCTCGTTCCTCGAGAACGCGCTGCAATTCCGGATCTCCTTCCTCGTTTCGATCGTGAGGGGTGCTCCGGTGGGTGAGGGCGCCTCCGTCTTCGGTTGGCTGAAATGAGCCAACTGCATGAAGGCCCTTTCAGCTTTCTTGTTCGCCCCGCTTGAGCTTGCAGGCGCGAGTGATATGCTGAACTGTGTCGCTTCAGACATGCAATGCGCACCCGTGGAGTTGGGCCATTGGCTCATCAACAAGCGCGAGGCCCAGAGGTCGTTTGACATGGTTTCGTGCCGTCAAGAAGCCGGGCCGCTCGTGCTGAGCACGAAATTGGGGCTTCAGGAAATGGCCGACCATCCCCGATTGGGACGGCACTGTGGCCAGGGCCTTGTTCGACGAGCTGATGAACCACGGGCGGCGCCTCTTCAAGAAGGAGAGAGCTATCAGCAAACACAGCAATTCCCTTCCGCCCAGCGCGTGAAGTCGCCGATCCGGCCACGGGCCGGCACCCGCGTGAACGAGCGAAGTGAGAGCAACCGTCGTGAACGGCTGGGATGTCCGGCCCACCCTTGAGCGTGCAGGCGCAAAGGCGATCACTTGTTCAAGTGGCCGGATCGTTCGCGACAGGCTCACCACTGCCCCAGGCCCTGATCCAGCGCTGCCAGCGGCTCAGCTACGAGCTTCGACTGTGCGAGCCGGTCATCCTGTGGTGGTCAGCACCGCAGCCTGTGGCGGGCGACTCGGCGGTGGCCCAGCCCACGATGGTGTTCTTTACCTGCCTCGTCCTCGCCCCAGAACTGACCGGGGAGACGCCATCACGCCATATCACGTTACACCGACCTACTCCACTCGAAAACGTCGCGCGCCGAGCGGGGTTGCTCTACGCGCCCATCTCCCTGAACCTGACTCGGTCGAGGCAAGTGGCGCCCACTTCCCGATCAAAACCGGCGCTCAATTCCCGATCGGTATCACCATCGCCACAAAACAAAAGATACCGAACCAACTGTCTCGGGGGACATCTTCTCACGACGTCAAGGGAGGCATCAATCGGGTTTTCCGGGCGGTCGAGGACGGAGAAGCAGAGGCGGGACAAACTTGGCTCCTGGGGAAGTCCAGGCCACCGTGACACCCTTTGCCAAGGGCGAGTGAGCCCAGGATCGTTTGCATTGCTTGCTCATGGGCTCTCGGTCGCAAGGACCCACGTCCGGGATCAATGCAACCTTCGGACATTGGCCGGGTGATGAAACCGACGAAAAAATCGCCGCTGATCTCAAGGAAGTCTCGTGATCGCCCCAGATGATTTGCTCTTGCTCGCCGCTATCGCGCTCCTCCACCTGTTTCGTAGCAATGTAGGGGTCGATGGCTGGACACCAAAACACACAGATCTGAAGCTTTATCAGATGTTCAGGCATCCGTTTCACGCGTCACGAACTCGCAGGGACCGATTGCATGGACACTTATCTGTGTGTATCTGGATTTTTCCGTGGCCAATTGCGTCTTGATCTGAGGCCGATTGCAATTTACCCGGTTTGACGGTGAGATCGGCGGGAAAATCAGGAAGTGCGATGCGAGGAGCCGGTGCGCTGGCTCTTGGGGATCTCACCCTTGAGGAAAGCGCTCAGTTCCTCCTGGTCGTCGAGGTCCAGCTCGAACGGAATCCAGTCACCGGTCGATTCGTCGAGGATGGCGGCTCGGGTCTTGCCCCTCAGATCCATCCGGGGGTCGCACCAGACCAGCCGATCGCTCTCGTTGGTGAACCCGTGACCATCCCATTGTCCGATGCCTCCCACGGCATCATGCAACGTAGTGCGAACCGCGTACACGGCGTCGAGTGCGTCGGGGTGGGAGAGGATCGCTTCGGGATAGATGCGGATGGCATAGATGGCCCGGATGGTTTCCAGGTAATCGCTCAGCCAGCGAACCGCCGAGGGCGGGCCGCCGGAGTCCAGACTGTCGATGAACTCGGCAACTTCTTCGGCGCCCAAGGTATTGGGAGCAACCGGATTGCGCTCGACGGTCGCCCACACGTTGTGCTGCTCGTTGGGCGCGGGGCCGATGGCGAGATAGTTGCCAAGCATCCCGGGGTGATCGACCGACCAGACGGCGCCGTAGGGGACAGCCCGTTGCAGTGTGGCCAGAGGAACATCCCGGTCATTGACGGTCAACAGGCGGAGATAATCACCCATCGGCCGGCTCCGTCACAAGGTTTCCTACGCCACCGACCGTTCCTCGCACCGAGTGAGGCCGCAGGGGAAGCTCAGCGGTGGATGCGCCGGCCCGGTCCACGGTCGAGTCGTGCGATCGAAACCCTGCCAGGAAATAGATTAGCATCGCTCCATTGATCACGCAAGGGATGAGGAACACCAGAACATCATTGTCAGGGTGCGTACCGGCAAGATCACCGGCCATCAGGTTACCCAGCAGCGAGCCCAGTCCCGAAGTCAGCACCAGAAACAACCCCTGGGCGCTGGCCCTCTGGCGGGTTTGAGCCCGGCTGTCCAGAAAAACCTGTCCTCCCACGGTGAAGCAGCCTACCCCCACTCCGTGCAACAGTCCACCGCCGACGGCGATGGCCAGCGGCGGTCGACCCAGCAGGCTGAGGAACCGTACCAACCAGGCGATGATGCCCACCGCGAGTGTTCCTTTCGTGCCGATCCGGCCCAGCATCCACGGTAGAAAAGCCAGAGCGGCGATCTCGGGCCATTGTCCCAGGGTCATGGCTGTCGGCACCCACGCCCGGAGGGGCACGATCACCGACCCCATCGCCAGGGTCGCGAAGATCCATCCCCGAGAGCGGCCGTTCAGGCCAAGATCCTGGAGGTGGACGGCCAGCAGCGGCCAGAATGATCCCTGCACGGCATAGACCAGCGCCATCATCGCCGCCAGCCGCCAGCCAGCTCTCCGCTCGATCATGCCCACCTCGGCAAAATTCGTCTCGTCGAATCCGGCCTGGGAATTTTACGGAAGATCCTCTGGCTGCCAAGATCCATCCGGAATTTCGGGCAGCCCCAGGCTCGATCCGACCCGCTCCGCTTCCCAGCCGTCCTCCGGCCTGTCATCATGAAGCATGCGTCCAGTCCGCCAGCGATCGCCGGGCGTCCCTGGCCTTGCTCCAGAGGATCAACGTGACCATTCCGTGCTACCAGATACCGTACGCGATCGCCGGCGGTCCCGCGAACATGGCGCTGGATGAGGCGCTTCTGGAGTGGGTCGCCAGCCAGCCGAATGCGCTGTTCTTGCGTACTTACGGCTGGCTCGAACCCACACTCAGCCTGGGATACTTCCAGAGCCTGAGCGAGGCCCTGGCCGAGCCGCGCTGGCAAGGAGTTCCTCTGGTTCGCCGCGCCACCGGAGGGGGAGCGATCTGGCACGATCACGAATTAACGTACGCCATCGTCCTTCCCACCAACCATGCCCGGGCTCGGCCGGGCACTGCGCTCTACCAGGCGGTTCACGCGGCCATCGCCGCGACCCTGCGCGCGCCGGGGCTGGATGCTTGCCGACGGGCCGCTTTCGAGTCCGTGTCGCACCGCGCCGCGGAACGACCGCCGCATCGTCCCTTTTTGTGCTTTACCGACCGTGCCCCCGAGGATATCGTGGTCAGTGGCTTCAAGGTCGTGGGAAGTGCTCAGCGACGCCACGCCGGGGCAATCCTCCAGCACGGTTCTTTACTCCTCAAGCGATCCGACCGGACCCCCGAACTCCTGGGAGTCTGCGATCTGGCCGGGGTCTCTCAGGACCCTCGCTCCTGGTCTGGACCGGTGCAGGAGAGAATGGCCCGGGCGCTGGAGCTCGACTTGGTCGCATGCGACCTACCTGCCGCCGTCAGCCGCAGGGCCGCCGAGCTGGAAGAAAGGGTTTATCGGGTCGCCGGCTGGACAGGACGGCGCTGAACTCTGCCACACCAAGCTTGACGGCCGAGCGACTTTCCAGAAAGAGCAGCGCAAACGATGTGTTCCGAAAATCCTATATAGGCAAGTGTGCCAGGGATCTTGGAACTCCGAAACATTAAGTTACAATGTGGGTGAAAGCCTGGGTGGCCGTGGGAAACAGCAGGAAAACCGGCCCCGTCGCAGTCTGGCGGGCGTCCGCAAAATGCGTCGAGACCGAAATGAGGTCCGCGGGCAAGCCGGCTTCGGGTCCGGTCCTTGTTTCTTCATCACGCCTTTCGGGGCAAGCCGGACGGTCGGGCCCACGTTCGTGCCCGAGAGCGTGGGGCCTTTCTCCGTGGTGCGAGTTGACGCTGGCCATCATCGTTGTTGACCGCAAAGGTCAGGACGGTTTCCATGAAAGTGCAGCTGATTGTCGTCCGAGGCAAGCCCGAAGGGAAGGTGATCCCCCTGGCTGGCCCGAAGTTCAAGATCGGCCGCGGTGAAACGTGCCACCTGAGGCCAAATAGCGAACAGGTCAGCCGCGAACACGCGGAATTCACGATCGAATGCAGCGCCGTGATCGTCCGCGACTTGGGTAGCCGGAATGGAACGCTGGTCAACGGCAAAGCCCTGACAAGCGAGGCGTGTCAGCTCAAGGACCACGACCTGGTCCAGGTGGGGCCGCTCACCTTCGCAGTCTCGATCCAGGATGCCCCCAAATCCGCGGCCAAGGCCGCGACACCCCCGGCGGCATCCCCGGGAGTCGCTCAGGCCAAGGGCAAACCCTCGCCGGACGATGTTCCCGCCGAAGACATCGATTCGTGGCTCTTCGGCGATAACGCCAAGGCCACTGCCGACCAGCCCACGGCTGTTTACGGCGGCGATACGATCACTATCGCCGCCTTCAAGGATTCCCAGATCCCACCCGCTCAGCCAAACGAGCTCCCCTCGGTCGCCGATGATGCGGAGTATGAACGTCAGACCGAGGAAGAGGAGCGGGAAACCGAGGATGACCAGGCCGCTGACGAGGAAGCCGGCGACGAGGCAGCCGAGGAAGAAGAGGCCGCGGCCGTGCAAGACCTCGAGGAAGAGCTCATGGACCCTTCCAACCCCTTCTATGTCGCCAAGAAAGCACAGAAAGAGCAGAGCAAGGCAGGGGCAACCGGTGCCGGGTCTCATACGCAGGAATTCAAGGACAGCAGCGACGCGGCCACCGACATTCTCCGAAAACTGATGGAACGCCGCCGGGCTTCCAGGTCCTGAACCATCCTGTCCGCGAGGGATTCGCCGATTCATGACCACCGACGATCCCTCGCTCGCGGGTTCGACGATCCTGCCCGTGCAAGAGGGGCTGGTGCGACTGATCGAGCGACTCGAACAGATGGTCGTCGGTCAGCGAACACTTCTCGACCGGCTGGTGATCGCTCTCCTGGCCGGCGGCCATGTCCTGATCGAAGGCGTCCCCGGCCTGGCCAAGACCCGGGCCGTGCGAGCGCTCGCGCAGGCCCTCGACTTGCCGTTCCGGCGGATCCAGTTCACACCGGACCTGCTGCCCGCCGATCTGACGGGCACCCAGATCTACCGGCCGGCGACTGGCACTTTCGACGTCCGCCCGGGCCCCATCGTCACCAGCGTGCTGCTCGCCGACGAGATCAACCGGGCCCCGGCCAAGGTCCAGAGCGCGCTGCTGGAAGCCATGCAGGAAGGCCAGATCACGGTAGGTGACGAGACGCTCGTCCTGCCGGAGACTTTCTGGGTACTGGCCACCCAGAACCCGATCGAGCACGAGGGAACGTATCCCCTGCCCGAGGCCCAGCTTGACCGCTTCCTGATGAAGCTCGTGGTCGGCTACCCGGACCGCGATTCCGAGCTGGCGATGCTGGAACTGCCCAGCGTGACCGAGACGACCCACAGCGAGTCATGGACCGGCGACGAGCCCTCCCTGTTCAGCCCGACGGACGTGCTTGCGTTCCGCAGGCTGACCGCATCGATCCGGGTCGCACCCGCAATCAAGGCCTACGTGGTCGATCTCGTCCGCGCGACCCGCGACCCGGCCGCCTACGGTCTGGGACTGGCACCCTTGCTCGAGTTGGGCGCCAGCCCACGGGCCACGATAGCCCTGGTCCGAGCCGCCCGTGGACATGCCCTGCTGGCACGGCGAGACTACGTGACCCCGCACGACGTCAAGACACTGGCCCGTGACGTCATGCGGCATCGCATCATGATCAGCTACGAGGCCGACGCCGAGGGCCTCTCCGCCGACGATATCCTGGGACGCATTCTCGACCATATCCCGGTGCCGTGATTGATCGATGGCGGCCTCCAACGCCGCGGGCACGAGGGTCGATCAACTCAGCGCAGCGTAGCACATCGAATCCCAAGAGACTCCGCTCTTTGAAATGATGCCGCGGGAAGCCGGGTTCTCGACGTTCAGGACGTGGTCGACTTGAGGACCGAAGTGGCGGGGTTCCGCTCGTCAGGCTGGTCGGCGTGGCGCGATTCCGGCAGTCGCGAAAGCCAAAACCAGTAGGCGAATCCGCCCAGAAGAAGCACCAGGCTGATGTTCTGTGAGATGGTCAGCCCGGCAAAGAAAACCCCTTCGTCGTTACGCAGATACTCGATCAGGAAACGAGTGATCGGGTAGGTGACCATCAGCAGGCCCATGACCTCGCCGTCGCGCCGGCGCAGGGGATAAAAGGCCCAGAGCAGCACCAGGATGACCAGGGAATCGAGGGACGAGTAGAGCTGGGTCGGATGGAGCGGCAGGGACTGGGTGGCAGTGGCGGGGATCAAGCCCCGGGCGAATTCGTAGTCCCAAGGAGGGGAAGGCTTGGGAAACGACACGGCCCACGGTAGGTTGCAGACGTCCCCGTAGCAGCAGCCATTGAGGAAGCAACCGAGGCGGCCAAAGAACGTTCCGAGCATGATCGCCGGCGCGGTGGCATCAAGGTATGGACGCAGTGGAAACGGCCGGAAGTGGCGATAGACGAAAAAGGCGATCGACCCACCCAGCACCCCGCCGTAGTAGACAATTCCACCTTTCCAGTATTGAAGCACATCGAACAGGCTGTTGATGCCGCGGCCCCAGTATTGAAAGCAGTAAAAGAGCCGGGCTCCCACCAGTCCGATGAAGAAGATCCAGAACGCCATGTCCAGGATGACGTCGGGATCCAGCTTCTCGCGGCGGGCCCGCCAGGTCGCCAGCCAAGTCGAGCCAACGAACGCCAGTACCAGCATGGCGCCGTAACCGAAGACCTTGACGCCGCCGAAGATCGGGATGGTGAACAAGACCTGTCGCATGCGCGAGTCATCCTCTGTGTGGCGACCAATCGGCGACAGGTGCGGCGGGCGGGCCGGCTCAGCGCGGTTCCAGCACGGAAGAGAATCCCGGTTCGCACGCCTGGGCGATTGGAGGATAATCGATTTGCTCCACGATCTGGTTCTGCTGATCGAGGGCGACAACCCGGGGCTGGTGACCTTCGAGCTCTTCGGTTTCGAGCTCGGCAAATGCCATCACGATGACTCGATCGCCCACGGAACCAAGCCGGGCCATCGCCCCGTTGAGCTCGATCGATCTTGAACCACGCCGCCCGGGCAAAACGTAAGTTTGAGCCCTTAAACCGGTTGCGACGTTGCTCACGAGAATCGCCTCGTACGGAACGAGCCCGACGGCGTCCATGAGGTTGCGGTCGATCGTCAGACTGCCATGGTAATGGAGGTCGCTCCGAGTCACCGTGGCGAGATGGAGCTTGCTTTTGAGCAACGTGAGCCGCATGGGCGTGACTGTCTCACTCCGTCAGGATCAGGTTGTCGATAAGCCGGGTCGACCCGACCCAAGCTGCCACCAGCGCCACCGCTCGGCACTCCGGCTCAATCACGACAAGGGATTCGAGAGAATTGGCGTCGGCCACCTCGGCGTAGTCTAGCTTGACCGACAACTCCAATGATATCGTCCGGTCAAGAATCTGTCGAACCCGGTTGGCATCGCGTTCGCCGTCGGCGACCGAGTCACGCGCGTGTCGAAGGGCGCGAAACAGCACGGCGGCCGCCTTGCGCTGGGCGGGGTCAAGATAGCGATTCCGGCTGCTCATGGCCAGTCCGTCCGGCTCGCGGACCGTCGGCACGACGACCAGCTCCACCGGAACGTGCAGATCCTCGATCATCCGGCGGATCAGGAGTTGCTGCTGGTAGTCCTTCTGGCCGAAAACAGCCAGGTCCGGCCGCACGATCTCGAACAGCGCGAGCACGACCGTGGCCACGCCCCGAAAGTGGTCCGGCCGGCTGGCGCCCTCCAGGACGTGGGAAAGCCCTGGCACCTCGACGAAGGTTGCCGACCGGCCGCGCGGATAGATGGCTGCCTCCGTCGGCACGAAGACGAGGTCCGCGCCGGCCGCCTCGCACTTGCGGAGGTCTTCCAGGAGTGTCCTGGGGTAACGCGTCAGGTCCTCGTTGGGGCCGAACTGCGTCGGATTGACGAAGATCGAGACGACGACCAGTCCAGCCTCTGCCCGGCACCGCTCGATCAGCCGGGTGTGCCCCTCGTGGAGCGCCCCCATCGTCGGCACGAAGCTCACCCGCCGGCCAGACCCGCGAGCCGCGGCCACGGCTGCACGGAGCTTCTTTATCGACTCCACCGGCTCAAGCACTCGATTGTCTCCGCTGGCGGCAGGTTGTTAATTCCGAATTCCAGAGGGTCAGGAAGCAGAAGGAGGCGATCAACGACGGAGGGCAAATGACAAATGACAAATGACAAATGACAGATGGCAGATGGCAGATGGCAAATGGTTCCCGGTCACTACTCGCTGCTCACTCGCCACTCGCCACTCGCCACTGCTCACTGGCCACTGCTTTTCAACTGCGATGGGGACAGTCGGGATTGTTAAGGCAGCTTTCGGGAATCAGGAGATCATTGAGGATTTCTCCTCCCAGGATTGTTTTGGAGACGATCCGGGGAACGTCTTGGGTGGTGACCCTGCCATACCAGATTCCCTGGGGATAGATCACGACGGTCGGTCCGTGCTCGCACTGGTCGAGGCAGCCGGCATGATTGGCCCGGGCCAGGAGGCCGAATCCGGCCTTCCGGAGTTCGACCTTGAAAGCTTCCTTGAGCGTCTGGAGGCCCGCCGGGTCGCAGCAACGCCGCTTGTGGCCAGGGTCGCGGACGTTACCGCAGACGAATATGTGGTGCGTGAAGGAAGGCATGTTTCGAGCCATGAAATGAGGTTGAAGAGCGTTGCGACGGGCCAGGGGAAAACGCTCTGCCGGGGCCGCGTCCGTCACCGACAGGATAGCATCCGGACGGATCCCTCGTCAGTCCATTTCTCGACCGGGAGAAGCTCGGGGTTCGCGTTAGGAACAGGCCGGGAATAACTTCCCGGAGTTTTCGCAATCACGGACCAGGTTGTGGCAAGGCCTCCCGACCTTGCCACCACAGCGTCCGAAGGACAGGTCTCCAACCCGGACTCCGGCGGGAAACCCGCGGTCCGGCAAACTGCGGAGCGGAAAGACTGGGTGGGGCCACCCACTTTGTGGCACCAGGGTCAGCTTGAACAGGATCCACTTTCAACGGTACTGGACGAGCGTCCGGTAGAGATTAGTAGAGGTTTCTGAAATTCGTCAGCGTTCAATGCCCCCGTGGGCCTTCCGATTTTTGTCATAAGTAGTTAAGTAACAACAATAAACGCCCGAGCAGTCGGCCTCGTTCTGACAGTTCTCAATCATTTCCATCTCTTTCCCTCGGGTCCACTGGCACAAATCGCGGAGGGAGCGCGGGGGGGCACTTACTTTGTAGCGCAGAGTAAACGCGACTGGCCGATTTCGCCCAGGTGGTTCTTGGCGGGGCAGCGATCGGGGGTGGGGCTTGCTTCCATAAATCGAGTCCTCATGAACAGCCCGGGAATCATTTCCCGGAGTTCTCGCAATCACGGACCAAGTTGCGGCAAGCTCTCCTGTCATTGCCACCTCGGCGACCGAAGAACAGGTCACGAACCCGGACCCCGGCGGGAAACCTGCAGTCAAGCAGACCGCCGGCGTGTGGAGACAGACTGGAGACCTGCGCCAAACATCCGTCAACGGAAAATCAGGAGGTTAATTCCGGCCCGTTCCTAAGCTCACAATGTCCATTGACCCGTCACTCGATTTTGGATTTCGGATCGCGGATTTTGGATTGACAGCCACTCCGTCTTCAATCGCCACTCGCCACCCGCCACTCGCCTCTATTCTCTCGCCACTCGTCACCCGCCACCGGCCACTCACCGCGGGCAGAATTGGCTTCGTTTTTCCGGCTCGATTTCGCCCTGGTTGGTCCTAAGTCACAACGCGCCAACGATTAACACAACTGAGATCACGAGCAAATTGGCTTTGTTCTGTCACTTTTCCATTACGGCCGGTTTCACCTCTTCGCATTCACTTGTTCTCCGAGGGTGCTCTGACCCCGCCGTTCGTCCGACCGCCGGTCTCCAGGTGACGCGCCGCCGGCACGCCACTCGCCACCACCTTCGCTGACCACTCATCTCTCTCCCCCGCCCCACGCCGCCGGCCGGAAATTGGCTTCGTTTTTCCGGCTCGCTTTCGGCCTGGTTAGTCCTAAGTCACAACGTGCCAACGATTAACACCACTGACACGACGAGCAAATTGGCTTTGTTCTGTCACTTTTCTCTTGCTCCGCGATCTCCCCGCTTTGCATTCACTGGCCACTGACCACTGGCCACTGGCCACTGGCCACTGTTCCTTCGCCTCATGCCTCACCAGCGGGGCCAGGTCGTGCGCGGACCCTTCCCCCGCTGGCTACTGCCATGCACCGACATCCGAATTGGGAAAGACCGAACCGGACCCGATCTCGACGAGCGGACCCTATTTGTCAGTATGTCACCGAAATGTAGTATGTTACCGAACCACGCAATTTCTTCGGACAAATCCATCCGTTTCAATCCGCTGGACGCCACGCGACCGTTGACCATTCGCTCGTGGCCGGAAGCGCTCAACGCCAACGCGCGGAAGCGCCCACCCACTTTCCGGCTCCAGGGAAACGTGATTGGCGGCTTTCACCTTCGGGCGCTCGATCGCTCACTTGCCCCGAATACTTTGCTCGACTGTTGATTAGTTCTGTCCGTCCGGATAGTGCGCCAAAGGTGCCATCTACTTTCTGGCACCACGGAAACATGGGAGGCTTCTTTCGACCCATGGCAGATGCTCCAGTCGCGATGAATCGAGATCCAAATCCACTTGTCCCGTGACTTTGGCGATGCGCCTTGTTAAGATTGCTTGATGTCATCAATGGGCAATGTTTCGTTTCGCAGGCAGCGTTGCTTGCGAGGGCAGAGACGGCCCAAGGTCAAGCGGCCATGACAATCGATGAGATCCACGTCGGTTCGGTGATCAGTGGGCCCCTGCTGCCGGAGCCGGTCGAG
>Ga0208696_1001024_pt1 | contig 17389 bp, 14 predicted proteins | sample Sb_taG_9_FD_187711 | JGI IMG/M metagenome (GOLD analysis project Ga0208696, IMG submission 187711) | Peat soil microbial communities from Weissenstadt, Germany - Sb_50d_b_LC metaG (SPAdes) (version 2) | ecosystem: Environmental > Terrestrial > Soil > Wetlands > Peat | place: Germany... | reverse complement strand
ACGAGCTACCGGAATGGACCGCGACCGACCACGCGATGGCCTTGGACGTCATCAACCGGAACTCAGATGACAGTAATTACATTGGTATCACGGACGCGGCCAACGTGGTGCTGGCCGATCGTTACCGCACAACACGGCTGCTCACCCTCGACCAGCGGCACTTCCGGCGGCTCCGGCCGCTGCGGGGAGCGGACCATTTCACGCTGCTGCCCTGCGACCTGTGAGGAAGCGCGGAGGTCCTCAACGGACCGGCGGCGGGGGTCCCACGCAGCAGACACCGGCCTTGAAGCGCAGACCAGCCAAATCTGTACCCGTCCAGCACGCGCCACCGAGCATCTCCGGATCACGCATAGGCGGCAGTGTGCGCGGGCACGTGAAAGTCAAGGTTGCTCTCTGTGACAAAGTCCCAGTCAGCCTGCGCCCGCCGACTGGCAGAGCTCACGGTTGTCGACTGACCGCAGGGCACCCTCAAGCTTCCGCCGCAGGCGCGGAGTAATTGTCAGGACCTGTGGGTGGGAGCCGCACCGACCCAGCGGCGATAGGCCTCTAGGTCGACGTTGCTGCCGCACACGATGGTGACGACGTGCCGGCCGGCGAAGCGCTCACGGTCTTCCAGGATCGCCGCGATGCCGAGCGCGGCCGACGGTTCGACGACCAGGCCAGCGCGGTCCAGGAGCATCCGCATGCCGGCGATGATCGACACCTCGGAGACCAGGACGGCGTCGTCAGCGACCAGGAGGAGATCCTCCAGGACGGCCGGGATGGGACGCCGGCCGGCGACGCCGTCCGCGATGGTGTGGGCCGAGTCGGTAGTGACGACGCGCCGCTGGCGCCAGGAGTGTGTCATCGCCGGTGCGCCCAGCGGCTGGACGCAGATCACCTCGACGTCGGGCGCCCAGGCCTTGAGCACATGACCCACACCGGTGGCCAGCGCCCCGCCGCCCAGAGCAATCAGGACGGCGTCGAACGACCCCGCGGTGCCCGCCAGTTCCAGGCCGATGGTCGCCGCGCCCTCGCAGGTCTCGATGTCGGCGCTGTCTTCGACCAGCCGGATGCCGTCGTACCGCGCGAGGGCCGCCGCCCGCTCGCGAGCCGCCTCGAAGTCGCCGTCCACCAGCTCCAGCCTGGCGTCCAGTGCGCGGATGTGATCAAGCTTGGCCGCAGGCGCAAAGCGGGATGCCACGACGGTGACCTCCAGCCCCCGGCCGCGACCGGACCAGGCCAGGGCCTGGCCGAGGTTGCCCGCGCTGGCGCATACCACGGCTCGCGGGCCAGTGCCGGCGAGCAGGCTCGCGACGACCTCGGTGCCGCGGGCCTTGAAGCTGCGGACCGGGTTCGCCGTTTCGAGCTTGATGCTCACCGTGCACCCGAGGCCGGGCTCCAGCGCCTCGCAGCGGTACAGCGGAGTGTCGAGAAAAACCGGGTCGATCACCCGGCGAGCCGCCGCGCGAACCTGGCCAGCTTCACGGTTCGCTGGCACTGTGAAAGCGAACTGTGGGGAGAGACGGTGAACCCGTGGGATCCGTCCCGGACCCCGGGCGCGTCCAGCGGCGGTGACGCGGCGGCGCTGGCGACCGGCATGACCCCGCTGGGGATCGGGAGCGACGGGCTCGGTCCCTGTTCGGGCGGAGCCAGGATCAGTCTCGCATCACGGTCACCAGCGCTCTGAGGAGGAGCACGGTGGCCAGGAAGAGGCCGATGTAGCCGAATACGTCGAAGAGCGAGGTGGAGGGGGTGACCTGCGGGCCGCCTGGTACGGCGAGCAGGGCCACCGACATCAGCCCGACCACGCCGCCGAGCACGGCAAGCACAGCCCGGTTCACCAGGCTGGTTATCACCTGCACGTCGTGCTCGTCGGAGAACAGGCTCAGCCGGGCTTTGGCCTCGCCTCGTTCGATGATGGCGGCCAGGTGATCCAGGTGCCGCGGGGCCCGGCGCAGCAGCGGCAGCATGCCGGTTAGTTCTTCTTGGGCGGCTTCCTGCCAGGTGGACGGTGCGGTGCGTTCGTGGATCAGTTCGGCGGCGAAGTCCTCCGCGGCCTGGAAGAGCGGGTAGCCGGGGCACAGGGTGCGCAGTGTGCCCTCCAGGGTGGCCAGGGTGCGGAACAGCAGGCTGGTGGTGGGCGGCATGGCGATGCCGAGCGTCAGGAAGATCTGCAGCAGCTCGGTGAGCATCGCGGCGGTCGGGGTGGCGCCGGGGCCGAGGTGGCGGGCCATGAACCGGGCCAGGGCCCGCTCCAGTGCGCGTTCGTCCAGCGGCTTGCGCACGGTGGCGACCGCGAGCACCGCGTCGCGCAGCTGGGCCGGGTCGCGGCGGCGGATGGCGATCAGCATGTCGGCGACCGAGGCCTGCTCCAGGGCGTCGAGCCTGCCGGTGGACCCGAAGTCCAGCAGGCCCAGACGGCCGTCGTCGAGCAGCCACACGTTGCCGGGATGCGGGTCGGCGTGGAACCGCTCGCCCAGCATCATCAGCCGCAGCGCGGAGCGGAGCAGGATGTCGGCGAGCTTGTGCTGATCGATCCCGGGCCGCTGCAGCCGTCCGGCATCCGACACGCTGGCGCCGTGCAGCCGTTCCATCACCAGCACCCGTGGTGTGGAGAGCTCGTCGAAGACGGCCGGGACGCGGATCTCCGGGACGTCGGCCAGCCCGGCGGCCATCTCGGTCATGTTGCGGGCTTCGGCACCGAAATCGAGTTCGGCGCGGAGGTTGCCGGCGAACTCGGCGGCCAGGTCACTGACCCCGTAGGAGGCCCCCCACGTGGTGCGGGCCTCGATCATGCGGGCCAGCCGGCACAAGATGGACAGATCGCAGTCGACCGCCTCCATGATCTGCGGGCGCTGGACCTTGACGATGACCTGCCCACCGCCCGGCAGGACGGCCCGGTGGGCCTGGGCGATGGAGCCGGCCGCGATCGGGGCCCAGTCGAACTCGGCGAAGGTCTCGGCCACCGGCCGCCCGATCTGCTGCTCCACCAGCGCCCGCACCGCCTCGGGGTCCGCGGGCGCGACGTGTTCCTGGAGCCGGGTGAGCTCGCGGGCCAGGCCCGGGGAGACGATATCGGGCCGGGTGGACAGCATCTGACCCAGCTTGACGAACATGCCGCCGGCTTCGTCCAGAGCAAGGCGGGCCTGCCGGGCGGGATCGGCCGCCCGATCCGGCCCACGGGTGCGGTGCCGGAAGCCGAGATAGGGACCGAGTCCGTGCCGGATGGCGATATGGATGATCTGCAGGTAACGGCGGGTACGCAGGCCCGACCGCCGGATGGCCCGCAGCGGACGCGGCAGCGAGGTGATTAGCGCCGGGGCCGCGGGGTGTCTTCCGGGTCTGACCACAAGCTCCCAGCCAGCCGTGGCGACCATGGTGAAAACGATCATGAAGATGATCGCGTTCCGGGTGAACCCTGGTGCCCGGGCGTTCCCGTGAGCCATCAGCAAGGTCAGTGTCCCGCCGGCGAGGAATCCGGTGAACCCGCAGACCAGGACGCTGACCCAGGAACGTCGCCGCACACCGAGAAGGCGGCCCGCCAGCCAGGCCACAAACAGTATCCCGACCAAGTTCCCCAAGATGATCGAAGGGGCGAGCAGGTTGATAGACCCGGGGCCGGGCGCGCCTGCCGCCAGGCCGGATACACAGGTCCACCGGCACAGAGTCTGATTCACGTGCTCACCTCGCGTTCAGGTCGCGGCGGTCCTGGCGGGCGCATTGCCTGCCCACCAGGTTGCTGCCTGCTCTGGCGCTGGTCCCGATCCCCGCGCAGCCGACCTGCCGACCCCAAACGGGCTGTCCGCCCGCACGGCCTGGACCTTGATGCCTTCGAGCAGCTTCTTCTGCATCGCGGTGTCCCCGCCGCCGTGACCTTCGCTTTGCTGACAGCGGGAACAAGATGACGAGCATGAGCACCCAGAAGTCCGCGACCACCCACTTGGCCCAGCTCGCGGCCGGGGATCTGGGCGATCTTTCGTAGCCTGCTCATCGCGTCCTCCTCAGGGCTCCTCCGGCGGTCGGACCGGTCACCGGGCCTGTCCTCCTCAAGCCCTGCCGTCCGGCTGGCCGGTCGTCCTTGGCGGCTGCTGTGAGCGCCAGGGCGCCCACAGCAGCGCACAACACCCCGATCACCACCTCGATCACCAGCACTGTGTCGGCCAGGCTCCAGCCCGATCCGGAGGCGCCTGTCCCGAACATGAGGAAGAGTTGGTTGAGCATGAGCTCGAGCCCGTCGAAGGCGGCCAGGGAACCCGACCCGACCCAGGCCAGAGCCACCGGCAGCCAGAACCGGGTCTGGTGTCCCCACCGGCCGGCCAGGCCGAGCAGCCCGGCCACGGCGATGACAGCCCCGGCTGCCCGGGACGCCTGCAGTGCCCAGGACGGGTGCGGCTGCGCGGCGGAGAGCCCGAACGAGCCGTCGGCCGCCCAGTAACAGAACACGGCGACAGCCGCGACCGCCAGGCCGGAAACGGCCCCGGCCATCTCCGCGAGGTGATCCTCCGGCCACGACCGCGCCCGGGCTGCCCGCCTGGCAGCGACCTCACCGGTCCGCTCGCCCAGCAGCCGGCCCCACCGGGCCCGGACGTAACATGCGAAGGCGATGGCCAGCGCGGCTCCCTGCCCCGCGAATGACGCATAGACCATCACGAACACCCACGGCTGGAAACCGCCCAGGCTCCCGCTGGCCTGCGACGGGCGCGCGAACAGGCCCAGCAGCGCGGTGCCGACGACGACGCGGAACAGCAGCCCGGTACCCATCCACACCGGGAACAACAGGAGCCAGGTTGGCAATCTGCGCGCCCACGGCCGGGTCAGGGCCAGCACCAGCAGCAAACCCGCCAGCTCGATCGCGGCCATCAGCGCATTCGCCGCCGCCCACCCGTGGCTGTGGAGCACGGACCGATCGGTGATACCCACCGGCGCCCCGGCCGTCCAGGCCACCTTCAGGACCAAGTAGGGCAGGCAGCAGACGGCCGAGATCCACGCGGCGGCCGCGCCGAGCCGGCCAACCCCGGCAGCCCGGGACGAGACCTTCTCGTCAGCCGTCCCGGGCACGACACGTCGCCGACCGCCGCGATGGACCCGCAGGGTCTTGCGCGGATGTGGCATCTCGATAGCGGCCCCGGTATCCGGGTCACAGCCGGATCCGGCCGCCCGGCTTACTGCTGTCACGGGGGCACCGCGACGCGATGACAGCCTCATCACGACCCCCTTTCCCGCCTGGCCGGAGCATCGGCCAGGCTCAGCCGTCCGAGCCATCCGGCATGCCTGCCGCCTCGTGCCGCGACAGGTACAGTCCCTGCCCGACGGGCGCGCCTCGCCGGGTAGCTCGCGGGTCCGGCCGCGCTTGGCGGGGACCCGCGAGTATTGGACCGGACGCCGATTGGGCTGGCGGAGAGTTGCTGGATGTGGTCTGGCGTGGTTCTATTCGGTGACGATCGCTCGCAGGATGTTGAGCTTGGCCGCCCGCCTGGCGGGGCGGACGGCGGTGACGACGCCGCCGATGGCGGCGAGGATGACGACGATGACCAGGATCCGGTAGGGGATGCTGATGACGCCGGTGCCGAAGATGTTGATGGCGTGGACGATCGCCCAGCCGAACAGCACGCCGATGAGCAGCCCGAGCGCGGTGCCCTGCAGGGCGATGACGAGCGATTCCAGGCGGATGGTCGAGCGGAGCTGGCTTCGCGTCATGCCGACCGCCCGGAGCAGGCCGATCTCCCGGATCCGCTCGTAGATGGACAGCGCCAGGGTGTTACCGATGCCGAGCAGGGCGGTGATCACGGCCAGCAGCAGCAGGGCGTAGACCAGGTTGACGAGCTGGTTGATGAACTGGGTGCTCTGGGCTTCGTACTGCGCCTCATTCTGGACCGTGGTGCCGGGGTAGTCCTTGGTGACGGTCTGGATCGCGGCCAGGGCGGCGGCCGTGGAGACGCCGGGTGCCTTCTTCACGAACACCAGCAGGTCGTACTGGTTGGTGAAGTTGGCCTGGTAGGCGCTGATGCCCAGGAGGTAGTTCCCGGCTGGCTCGCCGGAGCCGTATATGAGCGCGACGCGCATGGACTTGGTGCCGGTGGCGGCGAACAGGACCGGGATGTGGTCGCCGATCTTGAGATGATGGTCGGTGGCCACGGTCTTGTACACGGCGATGGCGTCGCGGCCGAGGTCGTTCTCGTTCCCTTGCAGCGGCTGGACGTTGAACATGCCGCTGGACAAGGCGGTCTTGGGGTCGACGGCCACGACCTGCTGGCCACCGCCCTCGATCTTGGCCATCCCCACCCGCAGCCCGCTGGCCAGGGCGACCTGGGGAAGCTGGCTGACACGCTGGGCCATGGCGGGGTCGACGCCGCCGGTTCCGCCCGCGCCGGAGTTGATAAGGAAGTCACCGGTGAAGGACTGGCTGTAGACGGTGTTGGCCGCCGCCTTGACGGAGGAGGCGAAGATGTTGATGAAGGTCACCAGGCCGACGCAGATCATCAGCGCCGACGCCGCGGCGGCGGTCCGCTTGGGGTTGCGGGTGGCGTTCTGCCGGGCGATGGTGCCCGCCACGCCCCGCAGGCTCGGCAGCGGCGCGCCGAGCACCCGGCTGATCGGCAGCGACACGGTGCGCCCCAGGATGGCCACCCCGAAGAAGACCAGGACCGCGCCCGCGCCGACGAGCACGAGCGGCCTGGACACGCCCGCGAGCAGGCCGGTGAACAAGGCGGCGGCGCCCAGCGCGAGCACCCCGAGACCGACGAAGACGCGCTGCTTGGACCCGTAGCCGGTGCTGGTCACCACGGCGTCTTGCATGGCGGCGATGGGCGGGACCTTACCCGCCTTGCGCGCCGGAGACAGCGCGGCCACTACCGTAACGCCGGTCCCGACCAGCAGGGCGATGATCACGGTGCGGGCGGTGAAGACGATGCCGCCGGCCGGGATGTCGATGCCGGCGGCGGCGAGCAGGGCCTTGAGCCCGGCGGCCACCGCCACGCCCAGCCCGAGGCCCACCGCCGATGCCAGCAGCCCGACCGTGACGGCTTCGAGCAGCACCGAGGACAGGACCTGGCGGCGGGTTGCCCCCAGGGCGCGGAGCAGGCCGTTTTCACGGGTGCGCTGGGCGACGGTGATCGAGAACGTGTTGAAGATCATGAACGCCCCGACCAGAAGGGCGGCGACGGCGAACACCATGAGCAGGGTGTTGAACTGGCCCACCGCGTTCAGGGTGTTGGACCGGTCCTCGTTGGCGGCCTGCTGGCCGGTGACCGCCTCCAGGCCGGCCGGGAGCACCGCCTGCAGGTTGCGCACCAGCTGGGTTTGCGAGACCCCGGGGCGCGCCGCGATGTCGATCTCGCCGAACTTGCCGGGCTGGCCGACCAGCTTCTGCGCGGCCGGAACCGTGAACAGGATCACGGAGGCGCCGCCGGGGCTGGAGGCATTGCCGAAGCGCGCTATCCCGGTGATCAGCATCTTCCGGGGCGGCCCCTCCACCAGCACGGTGGCCGTGTCGCCCACAGCCAGGTGGCCGTCGCTGGCGCTCTTCTGGTCGATGACGATCTCGTTGTCGGCACGAGGCGGGCGGCCCGCGGCCAGGACCCACGGGTTGAGCTGCCCGGTGGTGGGCCACGACCGGCCGATGGTCCCGGTGGTGTTCGGGTTGCCCAGCGCCTGGCCATTGCTGCCGACCAGGCGCGCGTAGCCGCGGACCACACCGTCGTCAGCGGCCACGCCCTGGACCGTGCGCAGCGTGGCGACGAGGCTGGCGTCCACCGGGGGGCGTTGCGCGCCGCTGTTCTGGATTCCGGTGAAGGCCGCCTTGGCCCTGACGACCGCGTCGGTCCCCTGGTAGACGGTGGTGTACAGCCCGGTGAAGGTCTGGTTGATGGTGTCGGTGAGCACCAGCGTCCCGGCGATCAGCGATACGCCGAGGATGACGGCCACGGCGGTGGCGGCCAGGCGGCGCCGGTGGGCGAGCATGGTCTTGAATGACGTGCGCAGCATGACTACTCACCCAGCTTTCGCATCCGCTCCAGGACGCCGGCCGCGGTCGGGTGGTCCATCTGGTCGACGATGCGCCCGTCGGCCAGGAACACGATCCGGTCGGCGTAGCTGGCGGCGTTCGCGTCGTGGGTGACCATGACGATGGTCTGGGACATCTCATCGACGGCCTGGCGCAGGAAGTGCAGGATCTCGGTTCCGGCGCGGGAGTCCAGGTTGCCGGTGGGCTCGTCGGCGAAGATGATCTGGGGGCGGCTGGCCAGGGCGCGGGCTACCGCGACGCGCTGCTGCTGGCCGCCGGACAGCTCGGCGGGCCGGTGCTTGAGCCGGTCGGCGATGGCCGTGGTGGCGATGACCTGGTCGATCCAGGCCTGGTCGCCTTTCTTCCCGGCCAGCAGCAACGGCAAGGTGATGTTCTCCGCCGCGGTCAGGGTCGGCACCAGGTTGTAGGCCTGGAAGATGAACCCGACCTTCTCCCGGCGCAGGAGTGTCAGGGCGTTGTCATCCAGGGCGGCGAGGTCGACCTCGCCGATGAAGGCCCGGCCGGAGCTGAGCGAGTCAAGGCCCGCGCTGCAGTGCAGCAGGGTTGACTTCCCGGACCCGGACGGTCCCATGATCGCGGTGAACCGGCCCTGCTCGAACGCGACCGTGACGCCGTCCAGGGCGCGCACCTCGGTCTGGTCCTTGCCGTAGATCTTGCAGGCCTCGACGGTGCGGGCCGCGGCACGTACGTGCAGCGCGGTGCTCGTGCCGGTCGACAGTTCAGCCATCGGATTACCCCCTTGTCAGCTGATGCGCTGGAACTCAGCTGACACAAGCCCGGGGGTTCCAGTGCTTCTGTCGTTTCGGCCACCTTTCGAGCCGGGGGCAGGACCTGCTAGAGGCATTGGTCCCTTCCCGGCCGGGGCTAACGGCGGGATACCCCAGGGGCCAACGACAGGGCACGCCGGACACACCCCGATCACCAGCGTCGTCAAAGACACCGTCGCCCGAGCCGCTTTACTGATCATCCCGTCTGCTGTCAGCCTGCCCTGTGGGCAGCGCGACGGCGGCGTCGACGGCGATGCCGAGTGCGATGCCGCCCGCGATGTCGAGGGGCAGGTGGGCGCCGACGTAGATGCGGGACAGGGCGACCGCTGACATGATCCCGAGGGTCGCGGCGCGGCCGGCGGGGCTGAGGTGCGGCAGGGTGGCGGCGCCCAGCGCGGTGGCGACGCCGGCGTGGCCGGACAGGTAGCCGAGCCCGGCGGGCGGGCGGCCGCGGCCGTGGGCGCCGGCGAGCAGCATCGCGGGGCGGGGCCGCTGCACGTTCCGCTTGACCAGCTTGGCCAGGGCCCAGGTGGCGCTCCCGTCGGCGAGCAGGCGGGCCGCCAGGCGCCGGTCGCCGGCCAGCCAGGCGCCGCCGGCCACGGCGGGCACGGCGCCGAGAGCGCCGAACTGCATGATGAGCCACAAGGGCGGGTAGAGCGAGTCGGGCAGGCCATTGACTGCGCGGAACGCCCGTGCCTCACCGGGCCCCACCGTGCCGACGCGCGCCGCGTGGGCGGTGATCAGCACCCCTGCTGCGCCTGCGCCGAGCCGGACCCGCGGATCGGCCAGCAACTCCACGGCCACGCGCCAGACCTTCGTCCCGGTGTGCCGCCGGGTGCGGTCCGCGGCAGGCCTGTTCGCGGTGTGCCCGGCCGGGCCGTCATCACGGCGCTGGCCCGGGCCCGGTACAGGCCGTGCCGCGTGGCGTCGGCAGGCCGGCGCATCAGGGTCCGGTGGCCGGTTCACGGGTCGAGCTCCACGCCGAGTTTGTTGCGCAGGTCGAGCCGGAGTTGCTGCCGGGGGTACAGGCCGACGGCGGCCTCCCACTGCTCCATCAGCGCGATGTGGTCCGGTCCCTGGACGAAGTCGAAGCTGTAGGTCACGCAGCCGCCGGGGAAGACATCGTACAGGGTGCCAGTGAACCGGGGTGAGATCGAGTCGTACCACAGGTAGGTCCTGACGCCGGGAGCCCGGGCGGGCTCAGGTGTGGCGCGGGCGAAGGCGCAGCCCGCTGTCAGGCTGACCCGTACCGGCCGCCCTGGATTGCGGTCGGACTGGAGCAGGAAATTTGTCCCGCCGCTGGCGGGGTCGAACGCGGTGGCGCGCCAGCCCGGCGGCAGCCCGGCTGGCGCGATACAGGGCACGTAGGAGGCGCTGGGCACCGACTGCGCGATGATGGCCAGCCGCTGCGCTTCGCCGCACCCGGGCACGGTGTTACGGGGAATGGCGGAGCATCCGGTGAGGAATATGGCTGCCACGAGGGCAGCCGTGGCAGCAACAGCCGCGACCAGCCGCGACCACCGTCGCGCAGGCGCCGCGCCCCGCCGCGGCTCGGGCGGGGCTGCTGGCCGGGTGGCCTGGTCGTCATGCTGCCGTCGGCTGCCGGGCAGGGCCGCCTCGATCCCACGTGCCCCGTTCATAGCAGCCCCGCCACCCGTACATAGGCGACGACGACGGCCACCGCCAGGGCCAGCAGTACTGTCCAGACACTGGTGAGCTCGATCCGGCGGAGATCCCACAGCTGGATGGGGATGGGCGGGCGGCTGGGGGCGAGCTGGCGGAAGCGCCCGATCAGGCCGCGGTGGTCGGCGCGGACCAGTGACCGCAGCTGGGTGGGGATGGTGATGCTCCGGGTCGCGGCGAACGCCTCGGCCACGTCCTCGGCGGCGAAGACCCGCAGCGCGCGCTCGTAGACGTGCTCGGGCGTGCTGGCCAGGGCCAAGGTGAGCATCATGTTGGCCAGGTCGACCGCCTGCCGCCAGGGCGTCGGCCGGACGGTGGCGAACGCCACGTCGATCAGCAGCACCCGCCCGTCGCGGACCAGGATGTTGGATGGCTTGATGTCGCGGTGCGCCACCCCCGCGTCCCACATCGTCCGCACCGTCTTGAGGGCGTCGTCGATGACGCGGTCATCGACCCCGGCCTTGAGGATTTCTGCCGAGCCGTCGAAAAACTCCATCACGACCACGTATTCGCGTTCGGGCGTGATCTCCACGAACCCGTGCGGCTGCGGCGTGGGCAGCCCGGCGTCGCGCATCAGCCGGAGCATGTGGTCCTCGTACTCGACGAGCCGCCGGACGGTGGAGAACGGCTTCTCGTCCTCGAGCCGACCGTACACGACGGTCCTGGCCAGCTTGTTCCAGCGGTCCGACCGCAGGTGGCTGAGCGCGTACAGCTTGCCGAACAGCGCGGCGCCGCAGCCGCCGTCACCGTCACCGTCATCGCCGCTGCCGTCGCCGGTCTTGGTGCGGACCCGCAGGCGCAGCGGGGTCGAGCCGGCCGATGCCGCCAGCCCGAACGGCTCAACCGCGATTACGTCGAGGCCGAGCTGGCGGTCCAGGGCGTCCACGATCGCCGGGCCGCGGCGGCCGCCGACCTCGAGGTGGGCCTTGCGCTCCCGGCTGTAGGAGACCGGGGATACCTCGCCCGGTACGGCCAGGCGGTATGCCACCACGGGCAGGGACCAGCCGACGATGACCGCGGTGAGCAGGTCGGTCGGATGGTCGACGGCTAGGTAGAGCCTGGCCGCGCAGACGGCGCCGAGGATGGCGGCGGCGGCCAGCTTTCCCCGGTTGCGCCACCGTCCGGCCGGCACGAGGGTGTACAGCAGCCCGGCCAGGACGACGGCGAGGGTGGCGACCGGCTGTGAGGGCTGCGCGTAGCCGTTCCAGTGCCCGAGGATCTGGATCCCGGCCGGGCGCATGCGGCCGATCTCTACCGCCACGGCCGAGTCGAGCAGTGCGGTGAGCAGGAACACGACCAGGTAGACGGCCAGGTGCTGGAACCGGCGGAAGGCCACGAGCACGGCTATCGTTCCGTAGAAGGCCACTCGCACGGTCCACGCTGACCGCACCGCGTCCACGTCCAGCATCACCTTGGTCAGCGGGGTGCTGCGCAGCGTTGCGACGGCGTGCAGCACGGCCAGGTCGCCGCGGGTGACGAGCGCGAGGACCGGCCGGATCGACAGCCCGGCCCAGATGACTGCGGTGAGCGCGAGGAGCAGCAGGTACCACCGGGTGCTGTGCTCGATGTGCCGGGGCAGCGGCGGCGGCTCGCCGGACGGCCGGCGCCGGCGGCCGAGCGGTGATGTGGCCAGCACGGGCGGGAGGACGGGACCTCCGGCTCTGCCGCCCGGCGCGATCGGCGTGCCCATAATGGCCGTGCCAGGGCCGGATGGGGTAGACGGTCCGCAGCCCGGGCCGGGGAGGTGACGCCATGCCGAAGCGGGGTGCGCGGTGGCGCCGGGCTCTTCTGGCCGTCACCGCGGCCATCGCGCTCGCCGTGCTCGCCTCGTGCGCCCCCGGCGGGACGGCCGCGACACCGCCTGAGCGCGCGCCCGGCACAGCAGTGGTGGTGGCGTCGTTCAACTTCCCGGAGAGCGAGCTGCTCGCGGCCATCTACGCCCTCGCGTTGATGCATGCCGGGATCCCAGCGCGCCTGCAGCTCGATGTCGGGCCTCGTGAGTTCGTGCAGCCCGCCCTGGCAGAGGGCCTGGTGGACGTGGTCCCGGAGTACCTGGGGTCCGCGCTGACCAGCCTGGAGCCAGCGGCCGACGTGGCCATGTTCGACCCGGTGGCGGTGCGGCGTGAGCTCGCCCGGGCCCTGGCCCGGTGGCATGTGCAGGTCCTGCAACCCGCCTCGGCCCAGGACCAGAACGGCCTCGTGGTGACCCGCGCCACGGCCAGCCGGCTGCGGCTGCGCACCGTCAGCGACCTGGGCCCGCTCGCGCCGCGGATGGTCCTCGGCGGCCCGCCCGAGTGCCCGCAGCGGCCATACTGCCTGCCCGGGCTGCGCCAGGTGTACGGCCTGCAGTTCGCCAGGTTCGTGCCCCTGGACACCGAGCAGGAGCGCGTCGACGCCATCGAGCAGGGCGTGGTGGACGTGGTGGTGCTGGACACGACCGACGGCTATCTCGCCAGCGGTGACCTCGTCCTGCTCGCCGATGACCGCCAGCTGCAGCCGGCCGAGAACATCGTGCCAGTGGTCCGCGCCGCCGCGGTGGCGCGGTATGGCGCGCGCCTGGCCGCCGCGCTCGATGCGGTATCGGCGCGGCTGACCACCAACGACCTGATCTTCCTCAACTGGCGGGTCACGGTCGCCGGCCATAACGTGCTCGCCGAGGCGCGGGCCTGGCTGGAGCGCCAGGGCATCCTTCCGGAGCCGGGGTGAGCTGGCCAGGCCGGTCATGGCCCGTACGCCGCCTTCGCCGCCGCTTCCAGCCGCGCCGCCGTGGCGTCCATGTTGCGGGAGACGAGGAAGTCCTGCAGGATCCCGCGCAGGCCCTGGTGCTCAATCCCGCCAAACGCGGCGGGTGCCAGGTCGGACAGGCTGAACCGGAAGTCGCCGCCCGCCTCGATGACGCCGCGGGCGATCGACCGGCTGATCGCATCTGGGTAAACCGACAGGTCCAGGCCCGCGTTCGGTGACACGAAGCCGCCCTGGGCCGCCCAGATGGCGGCCGCCTGCGGGCTGGCCAGGTAGCTGATGAGCGCCTCGCCCGCGGGAGACTGGCGCATCAGCACGGCGGCGTCGCCGCCGGCGATCACCATGGGACCGTACTGACCAACCGCGGGGAACGGGAAGACGTCGGCGTCGACGCCCAGCCGCGCCCGCGTGCTGCCGGTGATCACCGCGGCCACGAAGTCACCCTCGTAGATCATTGCCGCCGCGGGGACAGCGGCGAAGGTTTGCATGACCGACTCCTGGTAGGTGACGCGCAGCGCCCCGCGCGGGCCACCCGCGACCAGCGGCGGCGCGAGGATGGCAGCCATCAGCCGCAGGGCCGCCTTGACGGTGGGATCGGTCCACGGAATGCGGTGCCCGGCGAGCAGGTCATAGCGGGCCGGGCCGGCCAGGCCCAGGTACAGGTTCGAGAACCAGTCCGCCAGCGTCCAGCCGTCCGCGCCGCCCACCGAGAAGGCCGGCGTGCCCGCGGCGCTCACCTTACCCGCCAGCAACTCGAGCCCGGCCAGATCGGCTGGCGGCGCGACGCCGACACGTTCGAAGACGCCCTCGTTGTACCAGATGAGCGACTTGTTGGCCGCCTTGAACCAGACACCGTACAGCCTGCCGTCGGCCGAGCCGAGCTGCTGCCAGGCCGGGTCGTAGTTCTGCGCGACGACCCGGGCCACGGCGGGGTCGAGCGGGACAAGCAGGTGCTCGGCCGCGTAACTGCGCAGCAGGCCCGGCTGGGGCAGGAACGCCACGTCGGGCGGCTGGCCCCGGGCCAGCCTGGCCTGCAGAAACGCGGGGACGCTGTAGCCCGCGGGCAGATAGCTGACGGTCACGCCGGTCTGGCGCTCGAAAGCGCGCAGCACGAGCTGGAAATGCTGCTCCTCCACCCCCGACCAGACGGCCACCACCTCCAGCCTGCTCCCCCGCAGGCCCTGGCCGGGAGCGGCGGCGGTGCGGCCCGCGCAGCCGCAGGCCGCGATGGCGGCGAGCATCGCCGCCATCGCCATCCTGAGCGGCCGGAACCAGCCTCGCTCACCCACCTGCCGACCCTCGTCTCCGCGGGCACATCCTGCAGCGGCGCTAGCCGGCGACGCCGACTCGCGCCGTTTCATTCACGCTGCGCGGCGGCCGCACGGTGCCGACAGGGCCTTTCGGCCTCCACCTTGCTGCCCTTCGGCCCTGGCCCGGGCGGCCGATGACGTGACGCTGGCCGTGAAGGAACGAACCGGACTGCCATCGCCGATGCGCGACCCGCGGAGGCCTGGTCCGCAGCGTCAATGACATCGCAGTACCTCGCGGCACGCTTATCGCCGTGTTCAGTTCGGTGCCCGGCAGGACCAACCGGACGGCAGGGCTTGCGGAAGACAGGCCCCAGTGACCTGGACCGCCCGGCGGAAGAGCCCGAGGAGGAAGCGATGGGCACGCTACGGAAGATCGCGGAGATCCCGGCCGGAAGCTGGACCAAATGGGTGGTGGTGGGCTTCTGGGTGGTCGCGCTGGTCATCTTGTTCCCGCTGTCGACAAAGCTCAACGGCGCGGAGAAGAACGACGCGAAGCAGTGGCTGCCCGGCAACGCGGAATCGACCAAGGTCGTTGACCTGCAGTCGCGTTTCCAGCCGCCCAACGTCCAATCCGCGGTCGTGGTCTATGCGCGGGCTTCGGGCCTGACCGCCGCGGACCGGGCCAAGGCCGCCGCCGACGCCCGGAGCTTCGCCGCGCTCCCGAGTGTGGGCCCGGGCCGGGTAGCAGGCCCCATCCCGTCGGCGGACGGGCAGGCCCTGCAGACCATCGTCTTGGTCAACGTGGGCCCGCAGGGCGCGGGCGCTACCAAGGCCGCCGATGCCATCCACGCGATCGCCAGCTCGAACGCGAACGGCCTGACCCCGCACCTCACCGGCCCGCTGACCTCATACATCACCGGCCCGCTGGGGATCAACGCCGACCTGAGCAAGGTATTCGGCGGCATCGATACCACGCTGCTGTATTCGACCGTGGCGGTCGTCATCCTGATATTGCTGATCACCTACCGGAGCCCGTTCTTGTGGCTGCTGCCGGTGATCTCCTCCGGGGTGGCGCTGAACCATGAACTCGGCGCTTTTCACCGAGTTTCTGGATCTCCTCATCCACGACATCGACGGCAAAATATTTCTTATCGTGGACAACGTCAAATATCACACATCTAAAGAGACCAGCGAATGGGTGAAAGAGCACAGGGATCGTATCGAGCTCTTCTTCCTGCCGTCTTACTCCCCTGACCTCAACCCGGACGAATGGGTCTGGAAAAACGTGAAGAACGACCATATAGCCCGCGAGGTCCCGCAGCGGCCCGGTCACCTCTTTGAAATCGCCAGGCGAGCGCTCCGCAGGCTTCACGCGGCCCCGGCGAAAATCCAGGCATTCTTCGCCGACCCTCACCTCGCCTATATCCGTCGCGCCTATGCCTGAAAACGGAAGAGCCTCCAAAAACCTAGTTTCGCCTTGGTAACTTCGAAGAGCCAGTTATCGACCTCGGCCCATCGGTCTGCGAACCAGCGGTCGTGGTGCCACTGCGCCCACGCAGCGACCCACCCGTTGGCCTCGCAGGCAAAGGTCGGGTGAGCCGATAGCGCGAACGACTGGCCTTTCAGGTGAAGGTCAACCACTTTTGTCGTGCCGACGTACAAAGTCGCCCTGCCCTGTTTCTTTGCCTCCCCGAGCCCGCGCAACTGCAGGTCCAGCGCCCACATGCCACTGCCGCCGAACTGCACCAGCGAGTGCGCGAAGCCGCCGGGCTCCAGAGCCTTCAGGGGCTCTTCGGGCACGCGGCGATCGTAGCTCAGCCCCATGGCCATCCCTCCGGGAGGTGGCCGGAGGGACGCGGCCATGGCCGCCAGGCACGCTTCCCTCACCAGGGAGCATGCACGGGTGGTTCCCGGCTGTGGTTCTCGAGTCTCCGATTAGTGTTTCAAAAAAGCAACCTAGCTGGGAAAACTTGGTGGGCGCAGCTGGGTTCGAACCAGCGCCCCCTCGCTTGTAAGGCGAAATAAGCCCAGAAAGACGGCCAGCTCACAGAGCCCGGCTCATGAACTTGACCTGCGGAAACCATGCCCTGAGATGCCCTGAGGTGCCTGGGATAGTTTGCACGGTGGTTCCCGCAAGTGGTTCCCGGAGCCGCACCGGAAATGACGATATCCCGGCACAGGGAAGGAGCGCCCGCCACCGCGTCGAAGATGACCCCTCGCCTGAGGAGCGAGTTGGGCCTGGCGGCAGGGCTACCGGAGTCGCACTCGCCGGATGGCTGGGACCGGCGCCAGGAAGGACAGCGCAGATCAGTTGCACACTCGGTAACAGATCGAGCGGTCGGTCAGGATTGCGGCCGCAGTCTCCCTGCCGATTATTTGCGCCTGTCAACGATTTGAATTTGGAGATGCATTAAGCACAGATCGGCCAGTTCTGCTCTGTCCTTCCTGAGGACTAACGCTATCTGCTGGTCACTGGCACGCGCGTTGGTGCTGGCGGTCGTCCCGACGAGATAATGGACGCACGGCCGCACTTGTGCCGACGCCAAGTACAGCTCGCGGTAATCGATTTGGGGCGCCCGTGACCCGAGGCCCGGCGGGCCCGAGGGTGACGTTCGGGTCGCGGAGGCGATCACCATCTAAGCCAAGCTCCGGGCGGACACGCCGTCCGGCGACTGCTGAGGAGCATTCATGACCGAACAACCCCCGGAGGCGCACGAGCCGGAGCCGATGCCGGAGGCTGCGCAGCCGAGCCAGCCTGCGGGCCTTGGGAGCATGCCCGGCCCGCCGCCGATGCCCGCTGCCGAGCGGGTCGGCCTGGCGGCGCAGCAGCGGGGCGCGTCGGACTATGCCTTCAGCTACTGGTCGGCGCTTGGCTGGACCGTACTTACCTTCGGGATCTACGGGTTCTATGTCTTCTACCAGCTCGTCCGCCGGATGCGTGA
>Ga0208696_1001023_pt1 | contig 17446 bp, 18 predicted proteins | sample Sb_taG_9_FD_187711 | JGI IMG/M metagenome (GOLD analysis project Ga0208696, IMG submission 187711) | Peat soil microbial communities from Weissenstadt, Germany - Sb_50d_b_LC metaG (SPAdes) (version 2) | ecosystem: Environmental > Terrestrial > Soil > Wetlands > Peat | place: Germany... | reverse complement strand
GGCGCCCGAAAGTCGGTGGCCCCCTTCCGCCTTCGTGACCTTGAAGGCCGCCTGAACTCCCCGTTTCTCGGACTTTTCTAGACAATTTACGCCTCATCTGTTCAGTCCATGGATACCCAGCTCGGCGCGCGGCAAGGGCGGCGGACCCCGACGATTCACCGCGATCGTGCTCAACGTTTCGAGAAGGCGGTTTGGAGGGCCTGCGGGAGTGGAACGCCAATCGCCCGGTGAGCCGGGCCCCCGCAGGGGTGGGCCGTTGATCGCGACTTGATTCGCGAGTCCTTCGAGAAGCAACCTGTCCGCACCGTGGCACAGGGATTGGCGACGCAGTCAGGAATCACGTTGTTGTACCTGCCGTCGTATTCGCCCAACCACCAGGACGTCATCTGCCCCCTGAGACGTTACTCCATGAGGTGTTATGATCTGAGAAACTGATCAGAGGAAACTCGACCAACGACGAGGGACTCATGGCTCTCACCTTGCAATGGGACGAGATCGCCCTTCGGCTCGTCCTGACAGTCATCGCGGGTACGCTGGTCGGCATCGACCGCAGTGAACGCGGCCAGGCCGCCGGGCTCCGAACCACGCTACTCGTCTGCCTGGCCGCGTCCGTCGCCATGATCCAGATGAACCTGCTCATGCCCACGGCGGGAAAAACCCCCGACTCGTTCGCCACCCTCGACCTCATGCGACTGCCGCTCGGCATCCTCACGGGCATGGGGTTCATCGGCGGCGGTGCGATCCTGCGTCGAGGCAACATGGTCCAGGGCGTCACCACAGCGGCGACGCTCTGGCTCGTCACCGTGATCGGACTCTGCTTGGGAGGCGGGCAGCTTGCCCTCGGGATAACGACGCTGGCAATGGCCCTTCTCGTCCTCTGGGCAATGAAGCGGCTGGAACCCCTCATCCGTCAGGAACGCCACGCGACGCTCAGCGTGAGCCTCAATGCCGCGGGACCGACCGATGACGACATCCCGGCCATGCTGTCGCGGGCAGGATTCCAAATCAGATCCTGGGACGTGGTATCGAACAGAAGCGATGCCGCTCCCCTGCGTAAGGTCCGTTGCGAGGTCTCGTGGCGTGGACGCCGGGACGACATCCTGACTCCACCGATCGTCGACCAGATCGCCCAGTTACCCGGCGTGACGAGGTTGCGGTGGAAAGCATAGCAGCCCTGGTTGCGCAGATTAGGTGCCTGGCCACGTCTTTCCTACGATTCTTTCTGATCCGCGTCGATCCGCGTTGGTCCGCGGCTAATTCCCGTTCCTTTCCCTTTGTTAGGCGGGGTCGGGAGATGCTCGCCGAACTCGAAGAGCAGGCGAAACGGGAAGAGGCCACATAACGGGCTCATCACACTCGTGAAAACCGCCGCGACGTAAGTCCAGGCCGCGGCGTTCATCACGCGGCCGACGACGGCGTCTTCCTCCTGAGTCATCAATCCGGTGGCGAGCAGTGTCTGCCGCGCCCGGCGGCTGGCGTCGAATTCGATCGGCACGTTGATGAGCTGGAGAACCACGATCAGCGAGAACAAAGCGAGGCCCCAGATGATCAGCCGGAACATGCCGAGGAAGAGCCCGGCGAGAATCAAGAGCCAGCAGGCGATCGACCCCAGGTTCGCCATGGGAACGACCGCGTTACGAACGATGAGCCCTGGATACCTTGAGGCGTGCTGGATCGCGTGCCCGGCCTCGTGGGCCGCAATCCCCAGCGCTGCGAGCGACCGCCCCGCGTGAACGCGCCGTGAGAGCCGCAGCACCTTGCGGCTGGGATCGTAATGGTTGGATAGTTGGCCGGCCGCCGGCGTGATCTCCACCGGATCCACTCCGCTGGCCTGCATCAGGCGCTGGGCGGCTTCAGCACCCGTGAGGCCCGACGCTGCCGGTAGCCGGCTGGCGGCCGAGCACGCCGAAACGATTCGCCACTGGGCCCAGAGCGAGAGCGCGATTCCCGGCATGCCGAGGAGAATATAATCGATGTCCAGAAGCATGGCCGTCACCTCGAAAACCAGCGCGTTCGCTCGACCCATGCGCATCACTTCGCGTGGGGGCAGTCATTATAGGTCAGTCCAGCGGCCAAAGCTCTTGCCGTCTCTCCGAGCGTCGGATCTGATGAGTGTTCCCGATTGCTTTCGCATCCCTGGCAACCCGATGCCGATGAGGTGAGCCGGCTGATTCTCGAGCGGCTCGACCGGCAGGCCTTCGAACCGCTTCGGGCTTTGACGGTCGGGCAGTTCCGTGAGTGGATCCTCGACGACCAGACCGGTGGTGACGAGCTGGCCGCGGTCCGGCCCGGTATCACTCCGGAGATCGCGGCGGCGGTGGCGAAGCTGATGAGCAACAAGGACCTGGTGCTCGCCGCAAGGATTCATCGCTCCCGCAAGGCTTCTCCGGGAACCTCTTGAATCTTGAGCGATTTGCGTTGTATCGTACGCAATATGCGTAAGACAAAGAGCCTTGATGCTCTTTTCCCAAAGACTCGGCAAGCCATTTTCGGGGCGATGCTGATCGACCCCGCCCGCTCATGGTACTTGAGCGACCTGGCTCGCCATCTCGGGGTCACTCCATCGAGCCTTCAGAGAGAGCTGCACTCGCTCGTGAGAGGCGGAATTCTTCGTCGCAATGCAGATGGTAACCGGGTCTACTTCCGGATCGATCCCGACTGTCCGTTTCTCAGCGAACTTCGAGGAATCATTCTCAAGACAGTTGGACTTCGGAATGTGCTCCAGGAATGCCTGGACCCCCTTCGAGATCGAATTCTGGTGGCTTTCGTATACGGATCGATGGCTCGGTCTCAAGAGCGATCCGCGAGTGACGTGGACCTGATGGTTATTGGCAGCGTTGGACTTTCGCAGATTGCGCCTGTCCTCAAGAAGGCCGAGGTTTCGCTTGGAAGGGCGGTAAATCCCTGCGTCTATTCCGCGAAAGAGGTTGTCAAGAAGCTCTCGGCAGGACATCATTTTCTCGAGACTGTTCTGAAAGGCGAGAAGATCTACATTCAAGGTGACCAGAGTGACCTGGAAGCAGCTCTTGGCGAGTAATCGCGTAAGAACGCACACGACAAGCAAGCAAGAATTAAACGGGCTTGAGTCAACAACTTGGCTTCATGCTTTCAACCGGTGTTGCCAGAACGATTCTTGCTCGGCGAGCCTGTCCTCACACTCCTGGACATCGTGGCCCGTCGTGAAGAGCGTCATGATTGGCTCTCCGGCGGCGATCGCGGTTCCCGGCCAGGGGACATCGGCGATGGCGGGAACCGCGAAAGGGTCGCGACATCGCGGATCCTCGATCTCGATCTTCGGGGCCACCAAGTTTCGCTGGGCGTAAAGAATCGCCTTGCCGACGACCGGGGCTCTCGTGGTGAAGGCTTTCGGTTTCCCAGGGGGGTTCGATTCCTCCAGGTCCATTCCGCAGGCGCGGAGGTGTTCGATCAGGAGTGTCCGGTGCGTCGCCAGCTCGAAGATCTCGACCGAGGCTGTGTACCTGGGGTTGATCTCGACTAGCCACGGTTCCTCATCGTGCTGGATGTAATCGACTCCAAACAGTCCGACCAGACGAAATGCCGAGCACAGGACATTGCCCACCTGATGCAGACGAGACATCAAGGGCGCCGACACAAGGCTGGGGCCGATGTTCCCCCGATAAGCAAACGGTGAGCCGGGCGTACCCAGCAACTGGCGGGTCACGCCGACGAGCTCAGCACCCCCTTCTTGCGGAGCGAGGAACAGTGCTGAGTAGCTCGGGCCATCGAGGAATCGCTGAAGATAGCTCGGCTCGGCGAGAGGAACCGTGGCGTGGTCCAGGTGCTGGACGAGACGACCTCCTGCCGAGGCGATCGGTTTGACCAGCCAGGTTCCGTCGCGGGGTAGCCTCCGGGCGTCAGGCCGGGTCTCAAGGTAAGGCAGACCCTGCCTGCGCAACACCTCGACCAGGCGAAAAGGATCGCGTGCGCCACGCAGGGTCTCGGCCGCGTTGCCGTACAGTCGATGGGTTCGTGAAATTCGCTCGACCCGATCGGGATGATTCTCGAGCGGACCGGTGTAGAGCCAGGGTCCCTGGGGCAAGCCGAGCGCCAATCGTTCCAGACCGGCAACTCCTACTCCGGATTCCACCCGATTGACTGTGCAGATCGCCACCAGGTCGCGATCGGCGAAGTAATCCAGGCACCTGGGCTTCAGCCCGGCCCGGAGAGCCGAGACAGCGGCGGCACGCGTGCTTGCCCCGATGATGAGGATGGTTTGCGTGGTGTTCATGAAAAAAGCCCCGCCCTGCACAGTGGCAGGACGAGGCTGACCTTTGGGTTTCGCCACGCTCTCGTCGGTTCGAGCAGCGAGGGCGTGCCGACAGACGACGGCATCTCGCCGCTTGGCTCAGTCGATCTTCTTGATCTTCTCGGTCAGGGTCAGCACCAGCTTGTCACCCTTCTTCTCGCAGGTGCCGGTCACTTCGACCTTGACCGGCTCATCCTTGGTGGCGCTGCAGAAACCGAGGCTCTTGTGAGCATCATCGGACAGCTTGCCGGCAAGGTAGTAAGTAGTTTTCTTGCCGTCCTTCGTGACGACCACGGCGTTCTGGCACTTCTTGGCGTCCTTGTCCTTCAGGCCGCACTTGGCACAAAGTCCGTCACCCTTGATGGTGATGGCCTTGCCGCCATCGTCGGCTCGCAGTAAACCCAGGCTGGAACACAGCACACCCGCGGCGAGCAGTGTCAGCAGCTTGCGCATCGCTCGATCTCCCTAAAAAACAACAGGGCGAAAGTGTTTGAGAACAGGAATGAGGAGGCGATGCCAGGCGATCCGATCGCCTCCGTACAAGAGTCATTGAACCACCTGGACTGTTCCGGGACAACTGGATTCTCGGGAATCTCAAACAATTCTCCGAGGACTGCCGGGGGTTGCTCCGAACCGATGTGGCCTCTATCATGCGAGGTCGAGTGCCGGGGTCATGGCGGACACGATGCGGTTCGTTACCGTGCAACCTGACCGGGATGGGGGGATATTTTGAACCCTGACGGTGGACCATGCACCAATTACAGCACGGAGAATCGAAAGATGGCTACCGACATCGTCATGAACATTGGTGAGGCCTTGGCCGGCGAAGGCAACGAGGTCGCCCACATCGACCTGCTGATCGGCAAGAAGGAAGGACCGGTGGGACTGGCGTTTGCCAATGCCCTGGCCAACCAGTCGGCCGGGCACACCAACCTGCTGGCCGTCCTGGCCCCGAACCTGATCGCCAAGCCGGCGACGGTCCTGATCACCAAGGTCACGATCGAGGGGATGAAGCAAGTCCTCCAGATGTTCGGGCCAGCGCAGTCTGCCGTGGCCAAGGCCGTTACCGATTGCGTCGCCGAGGGGACGATTCCCGCAACCGCGGCCGATGACCTGGTGATCGTTTGCGGCGTCTTCATCCATCCCGCGGCCGAGGATAATGCCAAGATCGCCAAGTACAATTACGAGGCCACCAAGCTCGCCATCCAGCGGGCCATGAAAAACTCGCCGGCCATTGCCGAGATTATCGAACAGAAGGACAAGGTCGAGCACCCCTTCGCCAAGTGAGCGTCGTGAACAGCCGCGTCGGCACGAGGCGCCGGGATCGAGAAAGCCCGGCGCCCCGCCGCCGGCCGAACCGATCCTGCCCCGCCGTGGTCCCGAGCGATGCCGAGGGAGCCTACCACGATCATGTCGGCCAGCAAACCGACCATCCTGGTTCAGCTTGACACCGATGCGCAGCCCAGCGTGTTTGATGCCGTGGTCGCCGTGGACGCGGGCGTCCAGCACCTCTTTCGCCACGGCGGAGTTACCCCGGAGAACGTTCGCGACCTCGTTTATGGAACCATCTTCACCCGCGGTCCGGCCGACCTGAATAGTACGGCCATCTTCATCGGTGGATCGAATGTGCCGGCCGGCGAAGCGATTCTGGATATGATCAAGAAAACCTTCTTCGGTCCTTTCCGGGTCTCGGTACTATTCGATGGCAATGGATCGAACACGACCGCCGCGGCGGCCGTGCTGACGGCCCTGCAAGCCAGTGGCGGGTCGCTGCGAGAGACGCGCGTGCTGGTCCTGGCGGCCACCGGTCCGGTTGGCCAGAGGATCGTTCGACTGCTCGGCCGGCTGGGAGCCACAGTGGCCATCGGCTCGCGCGACCTGGGTCGCGCCGGCGCCCTGGCCAGCCGGCTGCACGAGGCCACGGGCGCCCAGATCCTCCCATTCGACATGACGCGCTCGGACAGCCTGGTCGGCGAGTTGCACGCCGCGTCAATCGTCATCAGCTCGGGACCGCCCGGCGTCCAGCTCTTGCCGGCAGCTCTCTGGCAGAACTTCTCGCACCTCAAGGTCCTGATCGATCTCAATGCGGTGCCGCCCCTGGGTATCGAAGGCGTCGAGGCAACCGACAAAAACAAGGGTCGCTCGGGCGTTCAAGCCTGGGGAGCGCTGGGGGTGGGGGGAACCAAGATGAAGATCCACAAGAAGGCCATCCAGCACCTCTTCACCGCCAGCAACCAGGTCCTGGACGCCGAGGAAGTTCTGGCGCTGGGCCAAGCGCTTGGCTGATATCCTCATGCCGGTTTCTGTTCGATGAGGATCAGGGCGTGCTTCGCGTCGTCGGTACCGATCCTGGAACCTCGAGCCTCGATCTCCTGTTGCTGGAGGACGGCCGGGTCGTCGACCAGTGCCGGTTCAGGCCGGAGGAGTTGCGTGAGCGGCCCGGGGTGCTCGCGACGCTGCTTGACGGCTGGACTCCCATCACCCTCGTCGCCGGCCCCTCCGGCTACGGTCTTCCGCTGGTGCCGGCCAGCAGCCTGACGGCAGACCAGATCGACCAGATGTCCCTGGTCCGGCCCGATCAGCGAGGTGAACCGGCCGGGCTGCTCGGCTTTCGTTCCTGGGTTCGCGCCGTGGTTCAGACCTGCTTGCCAGTCGTTTTCCTGCCCGGAGGGTTCCACCTGCCGACGATTCCGCCCCATCGCAAAGCGAACTCGGTGGATCTCGGCACTGCCGATAAGGTCGCGGTCGCGGCCCTGGCCCTCTGGTTCGATGCCCGGGCACACGGCGGCTTTGACCGATCGACCTTCGCGCTCGTCGAGATCGGCTCGGCCTTCACGGCGATGATGGTCGTGCAGCACGGTCGACTGGTCGATGCGTCGGCCGGAACGAATGGGCCAATCGGGCTCCGATCCCGAGGCGTCTGGGACGGCGAAGTCGCCTACTGGAGATGCCCACTCTCCAAGCAGGACCTGTTTCGAGGCGGGCTGGAGGACCTTGGCCCGCTCGGTCCGGACGCTTTCCGCGAATCGCTTGCCAGGCACCTCGCCGGCTTGCGAGCTGTCACGCCGTTCGAGAGGATTTACCTCTCCGGTGCGGGATTGAACCGCCCGGATGTGGCCAGGCTCACAGGCGAAGCCCTGTCACCGTTTGGTCAGCTCGCATCCCTTCCCTCGCTGCCCGGCGCCTGGGTCAAGCACGCCGCCCAGGGATCGGCCCTGCTCGCCGACGCCCTGGCAGGGGGCGAGTTCGCCGCGGTGGCCGGTTCACTCGAGCTGCGCTCGGCCTGGGGCTCGATATGGGATGTCGTGAATCGGAGCGTTACATGATGAATTATTTTTTCGAATGAACAAACTTGTTCGGCGTTCCTTCCAGCGGGCCGCCTGGCGCCGGCCTCCAGAGCACGACTTCCTCGATCTTCCTGGCCAGGGCGAAGTCCTTGTCGGTGATACCGCCTGCCGACATGAGCCCTTGCCCGCCATACTCAGAATCCAGGCCCCTTGGTGGTCAGCTTGATCCGACCCAGGTACATGTCGGCCGTGATGTAAAGAACCGTGCCGTCTTCGCCCCAGCCGCAGTTGGCTGTCGCCTGGCCGGTGGCGAAGGTTCCCAGGTGGGTGCCGTCAGGAGCGAAGATCAGCACGCCGCCTGGCCCGGTCGCGAACAGGTTGCCCGCCTGATCCACCTTCATCCCGTCTGGCAAGCCCGGTTTCGATCCTACGGACGAAGTCACGTCGCCGAAGACACGGCCCGCGCCGAGGGTTCCGTCATCCCGCACCGGGAAGGCCATCCAGATGGCTTTCTTGGGATCGGAGTTGGCCACGTAGAGCGTCTTCTCGTCGGGCGAGAACGCGATGCCATTGGGGAAGGTCATCTCCCGGGTGAGCAGCGTGACCTTGCCGCCGCTCGCGGAGAGCCGGTAGACGCCGTTGAAATCGAGTTCCTTGGCCGGGTCGGCGTTCAACCCGATCAGGCCGTAAGGGGGATCGGTGAAGTACAGGTCGCCGTTGGATTTGAAGACCCCGTCGTTGGGGCTGTTGAACCGCTTGCCGTTGTAGCGGTCGGCCAGCGTCGTGAACGTGCCGCCGGCCCCCAGACGGGCGACCCGGCGGTCGCCGTGCTGGCAGAGGATCAGGCGCCCCTGGGAGTCCATCAGCAAGCCGTTGGATCCCGGCTCACCGCCTCGGGGCGTTGTGCCGGTGTAGCCGCTGGGTTTGAGGAAGACGTTGACTCCCTTGCCCTGCTGCCACTTGAAGACCGTGTTCCGGGGCACGTCGGAGAAGAGCAAGAATCCCCCACGCCGATCCCAGACCGGACCCTCCGACCAGTCGAACCCTTCCGCGATCCGCTCGACGCGCGCGTCCCTGGGCACGATCTGGTCGAGTCGCGGATCGAGCCGCTCAGTCGTGCCGACAGTCGGCGTCTCCTTCTCCTGGGCGCGGGCATCCCGGCCGACTATTGATGCCAGAGGTAGCGATCCAGCGACGAAGACCGCCAGGGCCCAGCCCGCCAACCTAGATGTCCGTGTTCTCATGTTGGTCGCCTTTGAGAGAGGGAGTCGAACCGTGGAGCCGGTTCCGACCGCAACGCACAGATGTCTCGAGGTTATCTGGCCGGCCCGTTGTGAGCAACGGAGTGCCCGCAGAATGGCGAAGCCCGATCGGCAGCAGGGGCGCCAGCGCACGAGAAACCGCATTCTTGATCTAGCGCGGCGGAATCCGTCCAATGTTGCACGTAATGGGGCGAAGCAACCTCATCGCCGATCTCGGCCGATCATGAAAGGAAAATGGATGTGGATGTGCTCTTGAACTCCCGCCTCGGGCCTGAGTTGCTGAGGATCTTGGTCACCGGGTCGCTGGTGCTCCTCATCCGGCGTAACGATCTGAGCAGTTTCCGCGATTGGGAGCGGTGCCGGGCCATGCACGTCGAACACCGATCACACGGCGAGCGCATCGTGACCCTTTTCAAGATGGCCGCGGAGTTCGACCGCCAGGACGCGCTGGTTCAGAAGCGCAGGGCCGAAGCCCGGCGCTCGAAGTACGAAGAGACGATGTACATCCTCGACCTGGGCCTCGACACTCGGGCCGTGGACCTGCCCACAAGCGCCGTGCCGTGGGATCGGTTCGAGGCGATTCTGCCGGCTGCTGCCAGGAGGTGAGCCAACACTCTGACTGGAGCCGCTCACAGAGGAACCCGGGTCAGACTCTCATCTGTCGATCCGCTCGTTCGATCAGCTCGACGACGGGCAGGCCGTGGGGACACGCGGCGGCAGCGGCGTCGAGGTTGGCGGCCGCGAGGTCGCGGGCGACCGGCGGAAGCGCCTGGTAGAGCGCGCGGGCTTCTTGGCGCTTGCCGCAGACCTCGTAATACCGAAGGTAGCGGAGAACCGTGGCGACCGGAACGCCCCGGGCCGCGGTCTCGCAGAGGTGCCCGCAGCCGTGGCAATAAAGATGGGCCGTGGCCTGACGGTAATCGTCGAGCAGCTTCCGCTCACGCGACGACAGCGCCGGCTCAGCGGTTGCCGCCACGTTCTCGCGGAGATCGCTGCGGGTCGTCATCTCGCTCACGGCAACGTGGATCCGGCCGTCCATCCAGACCGACTTGACGGCCGCAACTTCCTTCTTGAATCCCTTTTCCTGAAGCTGCTTCATCTTGTCCGGGAAGTTGATGGCCCCGCCCTGGGTCTTCATGGCGATGAGCCCCAGGTTTGCCTTGGCGGCCTTGTCGATGGCCCGCTGGAGCTCGTCGTGCCGGTCCCGGCCGCCCACGTCGCGAAAGTTGTAGCGGTGTTCTTCGTGACCAGGTAAACGTCCTTGCGCCGCTTGGTACGGTCAAGCACCTCGCCAACGATCTTCTCGGCCCGGGTGTTCTCGTAGACCTCGGACGTATCGATGTAGCGAACGCCGGAGTAAAGGATTTAGCAGAACAGTGGGAGCCGGTGCTTCGCGGAGCAGCACCGGCCCTGGCTTTTGTCGCCGAGTGACGGAGGGCAATTTCCCGGTCTCTGCCGGGAGCTCATGTCACTTGGGCAGAGGAGGCAGGTCGATCTCCGCCGGCAGCGGGGGTAGTTCCTCCGCGGTTTCGGGCCTGGTCGCGGCCGCGGTTGGTGTCGGTGCTGGTGCTGGTGCTGGTGCTGGTGCTGGTGCTGGTGCTGGTGCTGGTGCTGGTGCTGGGGCCGCATCCGGGCCGCTTGCTGGCGGGATGATGGTTTCGACGGGTCGCGAGTCTGACCCCAGGTTCGCCGGCAGGGCGGCCGGCGGCGATCCGCCCATGGGGGCTGGTGTTCCGCCGGCAGGAGTCGTGGATCCGTCGATCGGAGGCCTGTCTCCGGCCACGCTGGCGGGCCCGCCCGGCGCCGAGGCGGGGAGATTGACGGGCAAGGGCTGTGCCGGATTCTGCGAGAGGATGGGTGCCTCGCCCGCGGGGCGGTACGGCGGCACGGCCGTGGGCGGTGGGCCGAGCGGGCCGACAGGGGCCGGCAGCGGCGGATGTCCACCTGGTTGCACGTCCGGCGGCGGATTGGCCGGGACGGGGTCGGGATTGACCGGGCCCGTCACTCGCTGGCGATACATCGGACCGTTGGGAGGAATCGGCAGCTTGCGGTGTGCGTCCTGGATGTCGCGGGCCTGGACATAGGCCTTCCGCGGATGCGGGCCCTCTGCCACGGCGATGTTGTTGTAGGCCAGCAACGTACCCTTGGCTTCCTCGAGAGCGACGATCGAGATGTTGTAGGTCATCTTGAACTGGGCCTCCTGGGCCACGGCCGAGGCATACTGGCTGACCGCATCGAGGAACCGGTCGATCGTGATCCGGCCTTCCTCGTAGTAGGCACGCTGGGCTTCGAGTCGCTGGGCGGCCGCGGCGCGGAGCCGGGACGCCGTCTTGAATTGCTTGTAGTTGGCATCCACTTCCAGGAAGAACCGCGCCAGTGAGTGTGTCGTCTGGTGGACGATCTGCTGCAGGTAGGCGCGTTGCCGCAACAAGATGTACTGGGCGTTTCGTGTGTTCGCCAGCGGCGATCTCATGCCCAGAGGCATCGCAAACGAGAACCCCACCGACCAGGTGCGGAAGTTGTTGTAGTAGCCGGCATTGGAGAGCAAGCCGGCCGCTTGCTCCTTGGCCCTGACAACGGGATCGAGCGCCTTGATCGTCGCCCCGGTCATGACCGCCTCGGCATTGTCGAGCTGCTGTCCCAGACCGTTGAGCTGATAGAGCAGGTTCAGGTTCAATTGCGGCAGCAACTGGTTTCGCGCGACCAGAAGCCCCAACTCGGCAATCCGGACCTGAAGTTGCTGCGCGACGATGTCAGGCTGAAACGTCACCATCTGTGCCAGGCTGGAATCCCAGTCAGGCTCCAGCCGGGCCTCGGCCGGCGGCGTCACCGGAATGATCCGCCGATTATCGGCCGGCGGCAAACCGAGGATGTTGCGCAACTGCCGTTCCGTGGTGATCACGTCCGAGGTCTTGGTCACCAGGTCGAGGTTGAACTGTTCGAGCCGCTGCTGGGCTTCCGCGACGTCGGCGACTGTTCCCTTGCCGACGACCAGCTCCGCCTGTTCGCGATTGACGATTTCGCGGGCCAGCTCGACGGCCTTCTCGGAGCTCCAGAGCTGCACGTGCTGCTGGGCCAGGTTCCAGTATTGCTGCTCGATCGATCGAACCATGGCCAGGACCCCTGCCTTGAACCGCCAGACGGCGGCGTCCGCGTTGAGCCGGGCGATCACGATCGGGGCCCGGTTGGCCTCGAGACCCGCAGCGCCCGGACCGATGATTGCATTGTTGCCGAACTGGCCTGGGTTTGGCGGCTGCGCACTACCCAACAGCGGTTGGGTCAGGCTCATCTGGATGTTCGTGGTGTAGACCGAAGGGTAAGTCAGGAAGGTGCTGTTCTGGTAGAGCCAGTTGACGCTGTGCACGATGCCAATCTGGGCACCGGTCGCCGTGCGCTTCGACAAACCCACCTGAAAATTGGCGGTGTCCTGTATCGAATCCACCACGGTCTTCGTCGTTAGCGAGCCGCCCTGAATGGCATTGTTGAAGGGCTGCGCGCTCTTGCCCCACGTCAAGTTGGTAAAGAAGGCGGTGTCAAAGACCGAGAGCGCCTGTGCGATCTGAGTTTCCTGGACGGCCGGGTCGTAGACCGATTCCAGCGATCCGGCCCCCAGCGCACCGGCGGCACCGGCGCCGGCACCAGTGTTCAACGCCGATGGCTCGAATCCGCCTACCGGAATACCCTGGGCACCGAAGGCAATGACCCGCACGATCTCGGAATTATCCAGGCCGATCCGGATGGCCTCCTGCAGGGTCATCGGCCAGACTTCCTCGGCCTCCGGGTCGTTGGTGGTCCGCGGCTTGTGCACTTTGGGCATCTGCATCGTCAAGCTGCTGCTCAGGAAATCGGCCTGCTTGACCTCCTTGTCCTCCAAAGCCGTCGCACCCAACGGGTCATGGGGCACGGTCTTGGATTGATCGATGTAAGGAAGCCTCTGGCAACCGGAGGAGAATACCCAGGCTGCCAGCATGGCCGCCTGAGTCCACCGGTTCGTGCGTAAGGTCAATCGCATGGCCCGCCGTCCTTGACTAAGTTCGCCATGTGACGCGTAATTCAAGCCGTGGGAACGCGCCGCGCCATCCTTGGCTTGGCCTCTTGCCAACCACTGACCCACGTCCCGAGCTGCCGCCAGTCGCTTCCCGAGACCCAGGCCGCGACTCTCGTCGACTCACCACGGGGCAGGCCATAAAGAGATGCCTTGCCTGTACCCCCGTGCCTTCAAACCTATGAACGAACGAACATGGCAACGAGGTCTTACCCCGTGACGAGAATGTGAAAACTCGACCTATCGGACTGTATCGGATCTGCCTGGCAGGGGACTTGAATCGATGAGGGGGATCTTACGGATTATTCCGTTTCTGTCCTAGATCAAATTTGCCCGTGGGAGGCCACAAGGCCGGTATCCCAGCCCCGTCTCTCCGCATCCGCGGCGACCAAGAGCAATGGGACAGACAGAGTCGCCGCATTCCTGGAAGATTCCCGCCGATGCCTGGGCTGACAAAAGAATTGACTCAGGCTGCCGGCGAGGTATTCCGTGAGGGGTTCCTTTCCGGGGGAAACTCGACATAGGGCAAACCCAGCTTGCGCTTGAAGTAGATGATCTCGCCAGGATCTGTGCCTTCCAGTGCGTGGCCGGCGAACTGGAGCAGGTAGCCTCCCAGGAACAGCACAAGTGCGACCATGAAGACGGGCCGTGAGAACAGGCCGACGTAGATCGAAAAGAGCAGGACGCCCAGGATCGTGGGAGGAATGCCGATGATGTGCAGCATGAAGCTCGTCGGATTGCGATGGCGCTCGATCCAATGCTTGACGAGCCGGTTCGGGGGCTGGGGAGAACAAACCATGCGGCGATCCCCTTTCGATGACCGATCATCGTCGCTTGACGATTGTTGGGGCGAGGGTTAGCCTTGCCCGCTCCCTCAAACTTTACCAGTCCCGGAGAGAGACTCGCAAGCCGGGGGGGTCTGCTCGAACCCGGGGCCTTGGTGGCTGTCTGCCCGGACAGGCCCTTTCAAGACGGATCAGACGGATTGAAGGCGATTGACGCGGACACGTTTCTCCGATTGATTCGCGGCCAGACCCGCGGGCGGGCCGCCGGCCTGGCTCGCCTGGGCCTGGGGCTCGGCTCTGCCGTTTATGGCCTGGGGGCCGCCGCGCGGAACACGGCTTACGACCGGGGCTGGAAGCGGTCGCAACGCGCGGCGGTGCCGGTGGTCTCGGTCGGCAACATCACGCTCGGGGGAACCGGCAAGACCCCGATGGTCGAGTGGATCGCCCGGTGGTATCGCCACCGGGGCGTCCGCGTCACGCTGATCAGCCGGGGTTACGGCCACGCGGGTGGAATCAACGACGAGGGCCTGGTCCTTGAGGAGAACCTCCCCGACGTTCCCCACCTTCAAGACCCGGACCGGGTCAAGCTCGCGTCCATCGCCACCACCGAGCTGGAGGCGGAGCTGATCATTCTCGACGACGGGTTCCAGCATCGCCGGCTGGCGCGTGATCTCGACCTGGTCATGCTCGACGCCCTCGATCCCTTCGGGCTTGGAAAACTCTTCCCGCGCGGGCTCATGAGAGAGCCGATCCGCTCGCTCCGCCGCGCTTCCGCGGTTGTTCTTTCCCGGGCCGACCTGCTCGAGCCGTCCCAGCGCGAGCTGATCCGCCGCAGGGTCCGGTGCACGGCCCCGGATTTGCCGTTTATCGAAGCACGCCACGCTCCCATCGACCTGATTGACGGCGAGGGACAGACCTACCCGCTCGACGAGCTGGCCGGCAAGGAGGTTGCCGCCTTCTGCGGCATCGGCAACCCCGAGGGATTCCGGCGCACCGTCGTTCCTCTGTGCCGGCGCGTCATCGAGCTGAAGGTCTTCCCGGACCACCACCCTTATGGCGCCGCCGACGTCAGGTCGCTCATCGACTGGGCCGGCAGAATGGGGGCGAATCTCGCCTTGACCACCCAGAAAGATTTGGTCAAGCTTCGCACCGCGACTCTGGGGCCTGTTCCCTTGCGCGCCGTGCGCATCGGGCTGGAGATCATGGACGGTCTCGTGGTCCTCGAACGCATTCTCGAACCCCTCTTGCCGGTTCGCGATGCCGTTCCGCAGTCAACGGAGTGACTGGAAAAGCACGTCTCATCGATGAAGATCGCGGTTTTCTGTCCCAACTTGATCGGCGATACCGTCATGGCGACGCCGACGTTCCGCGCGCTGCGGGGCCTGTTCCCCGACGCACGTTTCACCGCGATCATCCGGCCGCAAGTGGCACCGGTTCTCGACGGAACTCATTGGTTCGACGAGACGATCTTGTTTCATCATCGTTCAGACCGGCGCGAGCAGCGGACTCACGCGGTTGCCAGTCATATTCGCCAGATGCGAAACGACGTTGCGATCCTGCTGCCGAACTCGTTTCGCGCAGCCTGGGTCGCCTGGATGGCCGGAATTCCGCGCCGGATCGGTTACGTTCGATACGGCCGAGGGATGCTCCTGACTGACGGACTGAAGCCGCCCCGCGACGCCACGGGCAAACTGCTTCCCACCCCCATCGTGGAATACTACCTGGCCCTGGCCCGGGCGCTGGGATGCCGGGGCAGCTCGATCCAGCTCGAGCTGGCAACCACCCCCGGCGACGAAGCGGCTGCCGATCGGGCCTGGAACCAGTTGGGCCTGGCGGCGGCTGAGCGGCTGGTTTGCCTGAACACCGGCGGCGCCTTCGGGCCTGCCAAGAACTGGCCCGCCGCATCGTTCGCCGAGCTGGCTCGCCGTCTCACGAAGGAAACCGGCGTCGCGGTTCTCGTCCTCTGCGGGCCCGCCGAGCGCGCGGCGGCGGCAGAGATCGCCCGCCTGGCCGATCACCCGCGCGTGGTCAGCCTGTCCGAGCAGCCGCTGAGTCTGGGGCTCTCGAAGGCCTGCGTGCGGAGAGCAGCGCTCTTGATCACCACCGATTCCGGGCCTCGCCATTTCGCGGCGGCATTCCAAACCCCGGTCATCACGCTGTTCGGCCCCACCCACATTGCCTGGACGCGAACCTCTCATCCCCGCGCCCTGCACCTGCTTCACCCGGTGCCCTGCGGGCCCTGTCAAAGGCACGTCTGTTCCGAAGGACATCACCGCTGCATGCGCGAGCTGACCCCTGATCATGTCCTGCGAGCTACGCTTAGTTTACTGGGGACAGAAGAGCGCACCAGGAACGGCAAGCCTCATGGTTCGGGACACGGAACATCAGTCAACGGATCGGCGGACCGAGCCCGAAGCCACGGCGACGTGGAGGGAGGCTCCGTCCAGAGACAATCTCATTTTCCGGGACAGGAGGCAAAGATCACGTCATGGCGACATGGTTGATCACGGGGGCAACGGGATTCCTGGGGCGACACGTGCTCGACGTGCTCGATTCCGAGTTCCTGCGCGAGGGTCGAACCGGCGACGCCGTGCTCGTGCTGGGACGGCGCTGTCCCCCGGGTTGGCCGGAGCACAGCTTTGTCACGGCCGATCTGGACGATCCGATCGGTCTGCGAGAGGCCATCAGGAAAGTCGACCCGGACCATGTCATCCACACGGCCGGCCAGACCCCGCCCGCGGCGGACGAGGTGTTGTACCAAAGCAATTTCTGGGCGACGATCCGTCTGCTCAACGCCCTGCGCAGCTTGAAGCGCCGGGTGCGTGTGACGCTGGCCGGTTCCGCCGCCGAGCTAGGGCCCGTTCCTCCATCCGCCTTGCCGGTTGCCGAGGCTTTTCCTTGTTCGCCGCTTGACGCCTATGGCCGCAGCAAGCTGCTCGCCACGATCGCGGGCCTGGCGGAGCGGCCGCCGCTGGAGCTGTCCGTCGCGCGCGTGTTCAATCCCATCGGACCCGGACTGCCTCCAACCCAGGCTTTCGGAGAGTTTGCCGCTCAGTTGACGGCAAAGGTCGCTGACCCCCTGCCGCTCCTGGTTGGCAATCTCGAGGCCCGCCGCGATTTTGTCGATGTCCGGGACGTGGCGCGGGCCCTGGTGGCAGTTTCGCTCCGCGGCCAGCCCAGGCTGGTGTACCATGTCGGCTGCGGTCAGTCGCGATCGGTCGGCGAGGGCCTCGACCTGCTGGTTCGCCTGAGCGGTCGGTCGGTCAAGGTATGCGTCGACCCGCGTCGCCATGTTCGAAAAGGCCCCCTCGATTCCCGCGCCGACATCCGGCGCATCGTCAGCCAAACAGGATGGAGACCGACAATCCCCTTCGAGCAAAGCCTGGCCGACCTGTGGAACGCCCTGAGAAAGGGTTGGGACAGATCCGGCCCCGAGGTCGCGACTCGATTGCCATTAACGGCGTAGCGAGGGGTGACGAAGCATTGGCCTTGCGTCGGGGCCCCTGCTCGTCGCGATCCTCTTTACCGGCAAGGCCGAGCCACCTGCCTTGCTGAGGAGAGCCAGGCTTGTGGGTGTGCCCACGTGCGGAAGCATGTGGTTCGGATCGGACGATAGCAAGCCGTGTTCCGCCCTTAACCTGGCGGTGAGACCGGCAGCAGCCGCGCTCAACTGAATTGAAGCTATGAGAGGGAGGAAAAGGTCGACGCGACGGTTTGCAGAACCCCTGAGCCTGAGGAAGACTTTAAGGACGTTTTCCCCAATTTTCCAGTTTCCCCAGACCCGGAGACCTGCAATGAAC
>Ga0208696_1001002_pt1 | contig 17689 bp, 10 predicted proteins | sample Sb_taG_9_FD_187711 | JGI IMG/M metagenome (GOLD analysis project Ga0208696, IMG submission 187711) | Peat soil microbial communities from Weissenstadt, Germany - Sb_50d_b_LC metaG (SPAdes) (version 2) | ecosystem: Environmental > Terrestrial > Soil > Wetlands > Peat | place: Germany... | reverse complement strand
TCGTTCCCTGTCCGCGCTACGTCCGTAACAAAAACAGAAGCGAGATAAACCTCGGTATGGCATTTTGCCAGTCAAGCCCAAGTTTGCATCAGCCTAGGGCGATGGCGCCGGGCAGTGCCTCCCTGACGACGTGACGACGCCCTAAAAAGCGCCAAACAAAGCCAATTTGGAATCGAAGCAAAACCTGTAATTACAAGAACTTAAGTCGGAAACGGCCAGGGCGGAGGGACGAAAACAAAGCCAAAGTTCCAACGGGGAGACGACCAGAAAGCCGAGGTCGCTCGCTGGCCGACCGGCTCGGCAGCGCGGCCGGCGGCCGGTGGCCGGTGAAGCCGAAGGCAGCGAGCTGCTGCGTGCGGCGAGGGTTCCCCCACTCCGTCGTTCGCACGACCTTGATTCCCCGGGTGACGGGCAGATGAAGAGTCGCACCTATCGGGTGACCTTGGCTGGTCTGACCAAAAGCACCGCCTTTCGCACAACGTAGCGTGCGGGAGCGTGGGGTCAGACCCCACCGGCTAATACCGTTGGATTAACCGTAAAGTCATGGCAAGCAGTTGGTTATTTCGCCCTCTCCCCTTGCGGGAGAGGGTAGGGAGAGGGGTCGCACCAGTCAGCTCGGCTCTTCGGCCAAGGCGATTGGTCGTGCCCAACTCCCCTCACCCCAACCCTCTCCCGCAAGGGGAGAGGGAGCCCGAAGTTGCTTCGGCCTTGCGTGTTATGGCGCGACCTGCACAACCCGGTGATCACAACCGCCATTGCAACCCCTGGCCTCTTCCGTAAGGCGGGTCCGGGACCGGTGACGTATACCCGGCGATTGCGCTTGGCTTGACGACCCGCAATCGCGGCGGGTGGTATCTGCCGTCCGCGGACGGTGGCGAGCCACGGAAGTCGGCCCTGTGGACCTACACGTTCAAGAACACCGACGACGACCTGAAAACCGGCAAGAACCTGCCGCCGCCGCTGGAGGAGGGCTCGCAAACCCGCTGCGACCCCGCCGATCAACCGTTCGGCCTCTGGGTTTCCAACGACGACTTCAGGGGCGGCGGTGTCTTCACCGAGCCTGCCCTGGTGGCCCGGATCAACAAGCGGCTGGCCAGGCAGCCCTACAAGGCGATGATCTATCCCAACCGCGACAAGACCACGGGCCGGCTGATCCCGAACAGTTACTTGATCGGGTGGGAATACTCGACCAATGACGACTTCCAGGACGTCGTCTGCCAGGTTGACAACGTGGTGCTGCTGGAGAAGTGACCGAGAGCCCCCTCGGCGCGGGCTCGGTGCCGACGCGATGGCCCCCGCAACTTGCCTCACGGCTTCTTCTTCGTTTCCTCTGTGCCGGGCGCCGGCTTGGGCTTTTCCTGCTCCTTGGAGGCCGCGGCGTTTCCCGGCTTTGCCGGTTCGGCGGGAGCCGGCGGCGTGGCGGCAGGTTTGGGCGCCGGCACGGGAGAAGTCGCGGGCGATGGGCCTGGACCTCGAAGCTTCGAATCCACCGTCGTACCTGCTCGGGGCCGCGGCAAATCCGCCTTCTTGGGCAGTTCGGGAACCGGTTTGCCCAGCTTCTCCAGGTAGTAGCCAATGATCGGCCGGACCGCAAGCTCGGGAACGAGCTTCAAGGCGCGGGTGAAGTAATCCGCGGCACCATCGGGCGAACCCGACTCGAGCAAACAGAGCGCCAGCTCGTATTCCCAGTAGGCCTGGCGACTCACCAGGCTGGGCAGTATCAAGTTGATGTTGGTCGCGTGGGTCAGTTGACCGCGGGTGAGAATCTGAGCCATCGACAGTGCCCGCATGCTGCGATCGAACCGCAGCCGGGGAATGGCGCGCTCCTGCCAGAGATGGGCGGCGGTCGTGTAGTTGCCCAGGAGGAAGTAAACCTGTCCCTGCCTCAGGAACGAGGTGCCCGGCTCGGTTCCCAGGTTGGGGTCCTCGCTGGCCCCCGTCGAAAGCAGTTCCACCGCTCGGTCGGGTTGACCGGTGAAGCAGAACAGGTCGACGAGCTGCGGCTTGACGATCAGCGGGCTCATATTGCCGCGATTGGCTTCCTCGAGCTCGCCGATGGCCAGCCCGGGTGCCCCCTGATTGCGAGCGGCATTGGCCTTCTCGACCGGACCCGCCTGGTGCTCGACCTGCAGGTCCAACAGCTTGTCTTCCACCTGCTTGACCCGCTGATTGAGCTGTTCAAGCTGTTGCCGGTAATGCGCTTCCGCCTCCGGGGTCGGAAAGTCGCCCGGCTGGATCTGGTCGAGGACAATCTGGAGCCGGTCGCGGGCCAGGTCGATATATCCTGCCCGGACAAAGAGCTCGAACAGTTCCATGTTCAGGGCCTGGAGCTCTCGGCGTGCGCCGAGGGTTCTGGGCGGCGGGGTGGTCAAGATCGCATAGTTGAGCGCGGTGACCCGTTGTTGGAATCGCAAGGAGAGCACGTCGATATTGGGTACCAGCGTGCTGACCCGGCTCTGGTTCTGGCGGTCGAGCGGGATGCCGGAGAGGATTGCGGTTTCCGCTTGCGCCAGGAAACGGTAGGCGGCGTGGAGCAGACGGTAGGCGACCCAGTCGTCGGGATTCTTTGCCAGCGCGGTTCGCGCTTCGCGGATCGCCAGCAGACACCGTGCCGGGTCGGGTAGCATGGGCTGATCGCCTTCCTGCATCCCTCCCTGAAGCCAGCGCAGCGCCGCATTGGTATGCGTCTGCGGCCGGCTGGCCAGACGGTTCTGAAAGAAATCGTCGATCCATGAGGTCGGCGTCGGCGGCCGATCAGCCGAGGGAACGGACTGCGCCACGCGGTAAGCTCTCAATTCCGGCACGAGCTGGTTACTCTTGAATGTGGCCAGGTCGGGTTCGGGGGAGTCGGCCCGGCCGAAGACGACCACCCGGCCATCGTCGTAGAAGGGAATCCAGTTCGGGCTTTTGGTCAATCGCTTGTAGGTCTCGACGGATCCGCTCGCTCCCGCCAGATCGATCATCACCGCGGTGATGTCGTAGCGGTCGAGCGCGGGTTTCCAATCGTCCGCGGCATCATCACGGATGGCGACTCGCAGGTGGTGAAGCTCTTCAAGCTTCTCGCTGGTGAAGACATTGCGGCCGTCGATGAACGTTCTCCGCGCCGGATAAGCCTTCCAGATGAGAGCATCGCCCTGGGCGGCCGTCGTGTTGAGCACGTTGCCCTTGATATCCTGTTGCCGGGCCAGGTAGTCGGCGGCTTCAAAGGCGAAGTCGTTGGCATCGTAAGAGAAGCCGAAGCGCGGCTCGTCGGGTTGCCTGCGCCAGCCCGTGATGGCCGCGCTCACGCCGAAGAAGAGCACCGCCAGCGTCACCAGCCGGCCACCTGTCGACCAGAGGGCCGGCAGGAAGCCCAGCCGCCCCTGGGTTCCGAATCGATCGTGGTACCACTCCTGGCCGTTGATCGCGGTCACCGCGGCGAATACGATCGCAAACTCCTGCCGGTAGCCGATCAAGATTGCCCACAACACCGCGATCACGGCAAAGGGAAGGAACCGGCTCCAGGCAAACCGGCGTACGTTCAGGAGGAACGAGCTCAGGCCAATTGCCACCATGAGCACATAAGATCCAGTGAACCAGTACCAGTCGCTCGGGAACTGCTTCTGGATCTGATTGCCGAAGAAGGAGATCTCACCGAATGGGAAAGTCTCGGTCTTGGGCCCAAAAACCGACAACAGGGGTGCCATCGAGGTCAGGAAAACGCGATAGGTCGAGGGGTTGGCAAGGCAAACCGCGACGCAGAGCGCCAGGACCACCAGCCCGCCGGACGTGCTGACTGGCCTGATCTCGGCCCGAGGTTTCTCTTCATCCGAGAAGTCATCCGTGAGCGAGCCGGCGGAACGTCGCACCAGGGTAAGGGCGGAGCTTCCATCGAGAACCCGGCCAACCGCCGCCGCAGCCAGGATCAGCAGTCCCACGATGAACGATTCGTCCAGGTTCACCCAGACGAGGAAGAGTGGAACCATCCCGTACAGGGCCCCGCGGCGGCCTTCGTTGTAGGCACGGTGCAGCAGCAGCATCTCAATCGCCAGCAGGAGCATTCCCCACGTTGAGGGGGCGACGATGCCCGGTCCAGCGATGCCCCCGGGCAAGATTCTGAACGGCGCCACAACGGCTCCCAGGGCCAGCGCCACGCAAACGGCCGACCACCAGAGGCCTGGCCCGGGGCGCCGGATCTTGAGCAAGATCCAGGCCGTGATCAGCCGCACCAGGGCATTGATCGCGATCAGCACACCGATGGCGAGCTGCTCGGCGGACGCTTGATTGGCCGTCGGGTCCGCGGGGTCGGGGGGAACCAGGTCCCGCACCAGCCTGAAGATCGCGGCATGGCTCCACTGAAAGAGCCAGGGAATGTTGACCCACCGCGTTCCGGTCTCGGAATAAGAGAATGTGTCCGACACGACCGGGTAGCTCTGCTGCGCGGTCAGCTCACCCGTCTTCAGGTGCGTCCACAGCAAAGGGTTGTTTTCGTCCACACGAACCGACGAGACCACGAACGCGAGCAGGAAGACGGCGAGCATCACATAAATGTCATAATAAGCGTTCCATTCCGTGACGCGCTCAGGCGTCCACGGTTCGGGTTGCGGCCCGGTCTCGGCATCGGCTTCCGAGACCGCCGTCGAGGTCGAGTCGTTCGCGGGGGCGAGGCGCGGTTGTTCTTCTTCCGGAACAGGTGGAGAGGCTTCAGGTTGAGTCATCAGAATCAGCCGGTATCCGAGATCTAAGATGGCGCACTTGACGCTACGACCCTTTCCGTGGTCGAGCAAGGATGGAAGCCTTATGCTAGGAATCGACGCGCGATCGGGTCAAGGGGTATCAGGGGTGCCGGGTCACGACGACACCAGTGGGAAAGGAAGAGGTCCGAAGGACTCGGCCGCTTTCCCGTCTCGGCGCCGGAATTGTTCCCCACGTTGACTTCCAGGTGCCCTGACCTAGAATGCGTAGGTCTTGTGAATGCACCGTGGTCGAGCCTGCACCAGCCCGGATCTCTTGCTTCAGATTCAGCGGTCCCGTCGATGAGACTCCTCACCGCCATTCCCGTGCATAATGAAGAGAAGTATCTCGAGGACGTGCTGCGAGCGGTATCGCGCCACGCCGAGAATATCCTGGTTGTCGATGATGGCTCGACCGACCAGACGCCCGAACTGCTCCGCCGCTTTGCCGCGGTGAAGGTGCTCCGGCACCCACGCAACCTGGGTTACGGAGCAGGTTTGCGCACCGCGTTCCGGCACACGATCGAGGGGGGCTACGACGCTCTGGTGACGCTGGATTGCGACGGCCAGCACGAGCCCGCCCGGATTTCCGAGCTCGCCAGGCGGCTCGGGGAGGCCGATATCGTCTCGGGGAGCCGTTATCTCCGGGTCTTCGATCCGAACCAGAGACCTCCCGAAGAGCGCCGGCGGATCAACGTGGAGGTCACGCGCTGGCTCAACGAATGGCTGGGGTTGAACCTCACCGACGCGTTCTGCGGCTTCAAAGCCTATCGCAGATCGGCCCTCGAGGTCTTCGACATCACGGATCACGGCTACGCCATGCCGCTTCAGGTTTGGGTGCAGGCCGTGCAGCACGGACTCTCGATCGTGGAGGTTCCGGTGCCGCTCGTCTACCTGGACGAGGAGCGTGCATTTGGCGGTTCGCTCGACGATTCTTCATTCCGGCTGAACCATTACAAGCAAGTCCTCCAGGAAGCCCTGAACAGGGCGGGGCTTGAAGTGGCCGGAGGATGTCGAGGATGAAGAAGGGCCATCGCCTGCGGGCTCCCTCGAATGACGGCGGCCTGCTGGCGGTGCCACCACTCGCCGAGGTGGCAGCCCAGTTCACACGCAATGAGGAAAGGCTCGCGGGCTGGGATCATGATTTCCAGGGCCGCCGCGCCGGCATACTGCGCGGCCTTGTTCATCGTGAGGTCATTGCGGCCGCATGCAATTTCCTCCGCGGCCATGGACTGGACGTTCCCGAGCGCGGGCCGTGCTCCGGCGACTCGGTGATCACGCCACTGGTGATCACCGGCCATCAGCCCGAGCTCTTTCACCCCGGCGTCTGGGTCAAGAACTTCGCGACGGCCGTGCTTGCCAGGGCACACGGCGGCCTGGGATTGAACCTTATTGTGGACAACGACTTACCCAAGTCGGCCTCGATCCGGATTCCCAGGGCCGGCAAGGACCGCATCCAGAATGTGCGGGTCGAGTTCGATCAGTGGACGGGAGAGATGCCTTACGAGGACCTGGCGGTCCATGACGAGGCCCTTTTCGCCTCGTTTGGCGATCGCGCGCGGCAAGTCCTTGGCGAGGTCGTTGCCGATCCGATCATCGAGGATTTCTGGCCTCGTGCCGTGCGCCGGGCGGAAGGCCAGCGGACTCTGGGAATGCGGATTGCCCTGGCCCGGCGCGAGCTGGAGGGTCACTGGGGCGGCTCCAACCTGGAGATTCCCCTGAGCCAGGTCTGCCAGACCGAGGGCTTCTTCTGGTTCGCGTCCCATCTGCTGGCCCAGCTTCCCCGATTCCAGCGGATCCACAACGCTGCCCTGGCCGAGTATCGCGCGGTCTACGGCATCCGCAGCAAGAACCATCCGGTCTCCGCGCTCGGCGTCCAGGGTGAGTGGCGTGAGGCCCCGTTCTGGGTCTGGCGGCAGGGACAACCCCGCCGGCGGCCTCTGCTCGTACTTCAGGGATCGCGCACGATGTTCTTGCGGATCGCCGGCGAAGACGACCCCCTGATCGAGCTGCCCCTGTCCCCTGATCGCGAGGCTTGCTGCGCCGTGGAACGGCTGCATGATCTCGCCATCCGGTCGATTCGCCTGCGCACCAGGGCGCTGACAACGACCATGTTCTGCCGCTACCTGCTGGGCGATCTGTTCATCCACGGAATCGGCGGGGCGAAGTACGACGAGCTGGGCGACTCCATCGCCCGGCGATTCTTCGGTATCGAGCCTCCGGAATTCCTCACCCTCTCCTTGACCGCCTGGCTGGGTCTACCTGAGCAAACTGCCACATCATCAGAGCTTGCAACGCTGGAGCGGGGCCTCCGCGACCTGGTTTATAATCCGGATCGCCATCTCTCCGAACCACTTTCGCCCCAGGTTCGTAACTTGATTAATGAGAAGCGTGAGGCAATTGCGCGAGAAAGCAGCACCAGGCCGGAGAGGATTGCCCGTTTTCGGGCCATCCGAGCCATCAATGAAGTACTCCAGGAACTGGTGCGGGAACCACTTCATTCGCTTCAAGTCCGCAGGTCGCAAGTCCTTGCGGGCCTGGAATGGAATCGCCTGGCGGCTGGTCGCGAGTACGCCTTCGTGCTCCATTCGGCACAGCGCTTGCACAAATCGATGATGGGTTTGGGCTCCGGGCTGGATCCTTAAATAGCAACTCGAGAGGTTGATTTGGGTTTAATTTGAAACAGTGTTGGGTTCGAGTCCAGTCGATAGAACCGGTAAACTCAGGTGCCGAAAAAGCCGCAAGGTCGGTAACTACCTTGAGGCAGAGGCGATTCTTAGCTCGTACAATGTGAGCAAGGCGTTGCGTGATGAGTAGCGTTGGATACTCTTGGTCTTCGGCTGACAGTCCCCGCCCCGCGCGACGTGTCCCCAGAATGGGCGACCCGATGAAAGCTCCATCGTCGGCGTTACGCTTGCCGTTTCGCCGCGGCTCGGTCGAGTATAGCCTTGGAACCGAAGCCGACCATGAAGCCGTGTACCAGACCTTGCTCCACGTGTTTCATGGTCCGGATCGAGAGTCATTCCTCGGCGCCTTGAGCGATCCGGCCTATCGCCCCGAGCAGCGTCTGCTGGCCAAGGTTGATGGACGCGTGGTCAGCCATGCTCACCTCACGGAGCGTGAGATTCGTTATGGTTGTGCCTCGGTGCCGATCAATGGCGTGATGTGGGTAGGAACACTGCCTGAGTTTCGGGGTCTGGGATTCGCCCAGAACCTGATGCGTCTGGCGGACGAGCGGGCCCGGGCGACGGGGCACGCGCTCCAGGCGCTGACGACCGGGATGCCTCAGTTCTATCGACCGCTCGGGTGGGGTGTTTGCGGGCGGCAGACTCACGCCCAGGCCCTCAGCCGCAACCTCCCCCAGGTCAGTGACGGGCTGATCGAGGGACGGGCAGGCTTCTGGCATGTCCGTCCCTGGCGACAGGTCGAGCTTGCCGGCCTGATGTCGCTCTACGATATGCAGTACGCCCAGGTCACCGGAACGGTCATCCGATCCGAGGAATATTGGCGGTGGATGATCGGCCGTCGGTACGCCCACGTCATCTGGGTTGCCTGTCAGGGTGAAACCGTGCGCGGTTATGCCTTCGTGAAGGACCACAAGATTCTCGAGATCGCCTCCGATCCGGCGCATCCGCAGGCGCTTCGTTCGCTGCTGGGCCGCGTGCGCGCCGAAGCCCTTGAGCGTGCGTATCCTCAGGTCACGGTCCATGCCCCTGCCAACCATCCGGTCATCGAGGCATTCCTGAGCGCGGCCGGCCGGTTGATGGACCAGGACATCGTCGACACGGCCCTCTCGATGTATCACATTCCCGACGCGGGCGGGTTCCTCAAGTGCATTCTTCCGGAACTGAGCCGACGCGCTGCGGCAGCGGGCTGTGCCCTGCCTCTGGAGCTGGGGATCACCAGCGACGATCACCGCTGGCTGATTCACATCGAGGGGAAGAACACCCGGATCGAGCCCGACAAGCTCAGCCGCCGCCACCTGACCCTCTCGCCCCAGATTCTGGTGCGCTTGCTGATGGGTCACACCAGCGTCGATTCCACGACCAGCGACGAAGGATTCGTGGCCTCGACCGCAACGGCCCTCGACGCCGCTCGCATCCTCTTCCCCGTGCAGCCAATCTGGCGCAGTCCGCTGGACGCCGCCACGGCCTGATCGGGGTCGGGCCGGTCGCCCCTGGAGCGCTGCGAATTCGCCGTTGACGACGTTGCCCGGGTTTTCAGGGAATGTATTTCTGCTCCCTGAGCTCCGTGAACTTGCGCCGGAACATCTCCTCGGTCTCGACCACGTCGTGAAACCCGTAGCGCCGGGCCTTGGTGGTGTCGGAGATGGTGTCGTACGGGATCCGGAAGACGAACTCGCCGAATCCCCAGGAGACGAGCTGGTCCAGGCGATAGGGACGCAGCCCAGATTTCTGGGTCATCTGCTCCCAGACGTGGCCCTTGTCGGCCATCATCTCCGCCAGCGGGATCGGCAAGGGCGGCGCAGCCTTCATACCGAAGTAATCGGCGAAGCCGGGCCAGAGGTGCTGCCATCGGAAGTAGTCGCCGTTGGTGATATTGAAGACCTCGTTGCCGCACCGCGGCTCGGTCGCGGTCCAGATGGCTGCGCTGGCCAGGTGCGCCACATCCGTGGCCTCCAGGAGTATGCTAAATCCGGCGTGAGTTCCCGGGAACCAGAGCGGGATACCCAGCTCACGGCAGATGACGGCATAAACGGCGATCACCATGATCATGTTCATGGGGTGCCCGGCGCCCGGTCCGATCACGAGGTTGGGCCGCAGCGCCGACCATGTCCAGGCCTTGCCCTGCTGTCGTTCGCGCAGGAAGTCTTCCTGGTCATAGTAAAAGTTCGGCGGGAAATGCCGCGGGTCGGTCTCCTTGGCGGGCGTCTTGAAAGGTCCGAACTGGCAGCCGTAGGCTTTGGCTCCCTGCATCTGGTTGATATGCACCAGGCCGGGTGCGGCGGCCTCGACGACCTGGACCAGGTTGCGGAGCATCGCGCCGTTGACGGCCACCTGGCCGGGCTCGGAGGGCTGCTCCTTGTACGCCGCATAAAAGACGTGGGTGATGTCGCTCAGCGTCCCGAGCTTGTCGTGACAGTCCCTGGGGTCGAGCAGGTCTACCGATACGAATCGAGCGTGATTCACGGCGTCGGAGGGTTTCCGGGCCAGGGCGATGACTTCCCAGTCTCCGCGCTGGGTGAGGCACTCGACGATCCCGCGGCCAATGATGCCGCTGGCTCCTGCAACGAGAGCGACCTTTCGTTCCATCGCTTCCAAGCCCTGGCTGGTGAAATACCGCCGGTTCAGTGACCATGTCCGTGTGCGGGGCCGGTCGAATGGGACGCGGCGCTCGCATCGTCAGCAGATCCATGGGGAGCGTCTGGCGTGCGGGAAGACGCTCCGTCGACGGCAGCGGTGCGGGGCTGGAAGCCGTAGAAGAAGCGGAGCGCTGTCGCCATGAAGCCCCGCTGGCGGGTTGCCTGGAACTGGCCGGCGAGCTCGCGAATCACCTGACCGTAGGTCGGATAGATCTGGGTCGTCTCGGCAAGCTCGCCCAGGCCGAGCCCCGCGTCCATTGCCAGCACAAGTTGCTGCAATACCAGACTGGCCTGCACGCCAAGGATGGTCGCGCCCAGAATCTTTCCCGAGGGCGAGGCGACCACCTTGGCAAAGCCCTCCGGCCGGCCGTCAATACGGGCGCTGTCGATGTCGGCATAGTTGACGCGGAAAACGTGATGCTCGAGGTCATCGGCCTTGGCCTGGGCTTCGGCGCTACCGACGGTCGCCACCTCGGGATCAAGAAACGTGGCCCACGGGAGGCTGGTGTAATCGATCTTGCGGCGGCGGCGAAGCACGGCGTTCTGGAAGGCGACTTCGGCCTCGGCCTCGGCCGCGTGTGTGTACTGGTGGCGCTGCAACACGTCGCCGATCGCGAAGACGCGGACCGCGTGGGTCTGGAGCAGTTCATTGACCTCGATGCCGTGCTCGGGATCGGCATGGACTCCCACGGCCTCGAGGTTCAAGAGCTCGACGTTGGCGAGCCGGGCCGAGGCGCAGAGGATCTCCGCGGACGAGACTTCAGCACGCTCGCCGGTGTCCCCGTCGTTGTAAATGCAGACTTTCTGATCGCCGCGCTGCTCGATCTTCTCGATCGCCGCCCGCTGCTTGATCGTGATGCCCTCGCCGGTGAGCATGCAGGCGACGTGCCCGGAGATTTCGGGATCCTCGCGGGGGAGGACCCGGTCCTCATCGGTCAGGACGGTCACTTTCGATCCCAGCCGGGCGAAGACCTGGGCGAACTCCATGCCGATCGGACCGGCCCCGATGACGGTCAGGCTCTCGGGCACCTGGGTGAGCGACCAGAGTGAAGCGTCGTCGAGGGATCCGGCCTCGCTCAGTCCGGGGATCTGCGGCGGCGCCGGCCGCGAGCCGGTGGCGATCACGAACCGCTGCCCTTCGATACGCCCGGTGCCGTTCAGCAATACCGTGTCGTAGGCTTCGAAGGCGGCCGTCCCGTGGAAGACGTCGATTCCGCGGGCCGCGAGAGCCTCGTCCGAACGATCCGCGGCCGACGCCTGGGACACGCTGCGCAGCCGGTTCAGCACCGCGGCAAGATCGACGCGGGGCGGCTCGACGTGGATTCCGAATTCACCGGCTCCGCGAATCTGCCGGACCAGCCGGGCCGCCTGCACCAGACCCTTGCTGGGCAGCCACGCCGCCAACCAGCCTTTTTCTCCGGGAGGCCGCTTGTCGATCAGGGCGACCTTGGCGCCGACACGTGCGGCCAACGTGGCCAGGTGCAAACCCCCTGAGCCCCCACCGATCACCACGAGGTCATACATTGCCGGTGTCTCGAAATCCGGGTCGGAATGGATCAAATCGCCAGACAGCTCGAGGTCTCCTGGGACGCCGCCGTCGCCAGGGCGTAGCATGCCATGAATGGGCAATATACACTCTGGGCTGATCGCTGACCACAGTGTACTCTTCTCTCACCCGGGTGTGCCATGTCCAAGAAGGTTGCGATTTTCTGGCCCGGGGACTATCGGTCCAAGCCCAACGAATGGGCGCTGGCTCTGTCGCGTGAGACGACCGAGCAACTGGTCGCCGCGCTCAGGAAGCTGGGGCGTTCACCTTACGTCATCCAGGATTACCTGACGCGTCCCGACCAGGCAATCGCCCAGCTCGGGCCGATCGACGACCCGGTCGTCGGCGTTTTCGTGCACTGGACCTACGCCCCACACACCGTCGATGGCGTGGTGGGCAAGGAGAACCCCCTGCTCCTGGCCTCGAATTTCTCGGGCACCTGGCCGGGACTGGTGGCCCTGCTGAATACCGGCGCGTCACTGGAAAGTGTCGGCCGCTCCGCATCGCGGGTCTGGACCGACGCTCCCGACTGGACCGCCGATGCCCGGTTCATGGACCGCCTCGACGAGTGGTGCTCCACCGGCCAGATCCGCTACGACACACGCGAGCTTCACGGTGCCGGCGCGATCGCCCCGGCAGCGGCTGCCACGGCCCTTAAGGTGCTCGCGGCAATCCGCCAGCAGCGCATCCTTGCGCTCATGCTTGGCGATACGTCGATGGGCATGATCAACGGCTATTTCGGCCCGCGCGTCCTCTACAAGATCGGCTTCTCCGAGCACAAGGTTGACCAGGCCTGGCTGATCGACCGGGTCAATACCGTGTCCGACGCGCGCGTGGACCAGGCGTTTCGGTTCGTGCAGGACAAGGGGGTCGTCTGCCACTGGAAGGAGGCAGACGCCGAGGACTTCACTGCCGAAGCCACCCGGGAGCAGCTCCGCGGCTACCTCGCGGTGCTCGACCTGCTCGATGAGTTCAAGGCCGACTGCCTCGGCTGGCAGTACCAGCTTGGCCTGCTGAAGCTGCTTCCCCCCAGCGACTTCGCCGAGGGCCTGCTCAATTCTCATGCCCGGCCCGAGGGCAACGGCCACGCCGTCATGACCAGCACCGAGGCCGACCAGGGCAACCTGATTCCGATGGAGCTGATGAAACGCGTCCTCGAGTCCAAGGGCCTTCCCGGCGCGGTCATGTTCCACGATGTTCGCTGGGGAGCCAAGCACGACGGCCGCTTCCTCTGGGTGCTGCTCAATTCCGGAAGCTGCGGCGCCTATGCGTTCAACCATGACGTGAAGAGCCTCCAGGGCGTTCATAGCTACCGCCAGCCGGCCGGCTATTTCCCCGTGCCCGGCGGCACCTTCACCGGGGTCAGCCTTGCCGGCCCGATCACCTGGGCCAGGACGTGGCTCGACCGCACCGGGCAGCCCGTGATGGAGCTCGGTCGGGGCGAGTCCGTGAGCTTGCCCGAGGACGTCAGAGAAGCCTGGTGGCGCGGCACAACCCGCCAGTGGCCTTTCATGGCCGCCGACCTCGGCTGCTCGATGGAAACCATCATGGCGCACTACATGAGCAACCACATCGCCGTCGCCTATGGCGATATCTTCGGCGCGATGGTCGCGCTCAGCCAGTCGCTCGGCTTCAAGGTGCGGATCATGTCGTCACAGCCCGTGGCGGCCTGAGCCGATCTGACTTTACCTTACGCGCGAACCCGTGTCACATGACCCCCGTATCACCTCTGGGGCCGGCTCGATCCGCCTCGGTTCAGCCGGCCTCATCAATGAGCAGGCCATGCCCCACCGCAATCCGGGCGACCGGCTTTGCGCAGGCCGAGCACGTTGCTAGACTGAATAGGGCCCCTTCGACGAATACCTTCAGACAAACTCGTGAGACAAGACTGGCCATGGAACCCGTGGTCATCGCCTGTGGCGGTTGCGGCGCGGCCATCCGCATTCGCCATCCCGAAATCGCCTGCCGCCGGGTTTGCCTGCGGTGCCATGCGCACCTGACGCGCGACCAGGATTCCGTGTGTCGCCAGAGCCTTCCCCAGCAGGCGATCTCAGCGCTGGAACCGACCGCCGATCAAACGGAACGCCAGCAATCCAGCCGTACCCGTCATGTGCCGCGTGAAGGCAAGTGGATGGCGCGGCCGGCGGGCATCCTGCTTGCGGCTCTGCTCCTGGCCACCGGAGCAATGCTGGGTGCCTTGACATCCCCTTCCCGCTCTGCCGCAAGCCGTGTCCGCGGCGAGTCGCCGCAAGCCGGACCGGACACGGCCCCCGCGCAATCGGCCCCGGCTGCCGAGTTGCCTCCGAGTCCGACGCTCCTGGCAATGCGCACAACGACCAACGAGGGCGAGGATGTGAAGATGGCGCCGGCCGCCGGGCTCGCCCAGGCTCCGCCAGAGCCGCCGCGGTTCAAGGTGAAAGATGAGCAGGGACAGCCCGTGGTCGCCCGACTCCACGGACAGAATGAAGGCACGACGGCGCTCATCTTGCCCGATGGCCAGCTTGGCTTCCCCAACATGCTGGTGCCCACCAATGAACCGTTTCAGCCGTTCACGGCCGAAGAACTGCTCGAGCGATTACAAAAGGGCCCGCTGGGGGATTTCCAGGTCCACCAGACGCCGCACTACTTGATCTTCTACCAGTCGAGCCATGCCTTCGCGGAAGCCACTGGCCGCTGGCTCGAGGACTTGTACAGACGATTGCTCGACGCGTTTCGCAAACATGAGATGGCGGCGCACGACACGGAGTTCCCGCTGGTCGCCGTGATCTACCGGACCGAACGCGACTTCCGGGCCAGCAAGCGGGTCGACCCGGAGGTCCAGGCCGTTTACGAGATCGGCACGAACCGGATCTACTTTTACGAGACGTCGGAGCAAGACAAGAATGCGCCGGAGGTCTCTGCGCTGCGCAAGCCTCAGACGGTCGTTCACGAAGGAACGCACCAGGTCCTGCAGAACATCGGGGTCCATCCCCGACTGAGCGCCTGGCCGATCTGGCTGGTGGAGGGTCTGGCCGAATACTGTTCCACCCCGGCCAGCTCGCGCAAGGGAGGAAAGCCGACCTGGGACGGCCTGGGGATGATCAACGGCCTGCATATGGCCACGATTCGCGAGCTCGAAGATCCGCTTTCGGTCGCGATCCGCGGCGACGACGCCCAATCCGAGGCGCTGGTGCGCGAGCCCGGCAAACCGCTCGTGGAGTGCCTGGTTCGCAAGACCCACCTCACGCCGACCGAATATGCCCTGGCCTGGGCGATGACTCATTACCTGGCGTTCAAGCGGCAGGACGACTTCGTCGAGTATCTGAAGGCCATGAGTCAGATTCCCCCCCTCGAGCCCCGGACGCCCGAGGATCACCTGGCCGAGTTCCGGAAGGTATTCGGGTCCGATCTGGTCAAGATCGACAAGACGATCGATCGCTACTTGAAGAATCTCGCCAAGCAGAAGGGATACGACCCGATGCCCTTCTACGCGGCGACCTACGAGCAGTCCCTGCCTGCCGGCCTGCTCAAGCGGGCCGCGATGGTCAGCCAGTCGCCCCAGATGATCCAGCAATGGGTCGAGGAAATCAGCAACCCCTTGGGCGCCCTACCCACCTGGCAGGCCCTACCGTTCGGCACCCGCCAGCAGGCTCTTCTTGCCGTCGAGCAATGGATGAAGGGACACTGACCGCCCGAGCGGACGACCTAGCCAAACCCAACGGCCGTCGCTATCATCAGGTCGTTGTTCTGGTGACAGGCCTTGTCGCGAGGGCCTCTTTCACCCACCCTGGGGACGTAGCTCAATTGGGAGAGCGCCTGGTTTGCAACCAGGAGGTTGGCGGTTCGATCCCGCTCGTCTCCACTAGCCGCGAATGCGATGGCCGACCTGTCATCGATGGCCCGCCCCATCCCGACCACGTAGTCGGTCGACTCAGCGATCCCCTTGGCCTGGGCCTCGCTCGGAATAGCAGGCGTTGAGGACAACGCACAGGATGTTGCTTGAGCGTCGCGAAGAGGTCCTTCAGGACACTGGCGGTGGCCGCCTTGCTCTGGCTCAGCGGGTTCTCAAGGATGATCTTCCTGGTACTGCTACCATGGCCGCTGCAGTGAACGATGTGGGGCTGATCATCGAGCAGGACATCTTGCATGTCCGTTACGCGGACCGCGTGTTCCTGCTTGAAGACGAACTGGTCCTGGAGACCGGCCAGGCGTAGTCGTTCCTTGATGGCTCGGAATCTTCGTCTAGTCGGAGTGAGTTGGTGTCTTTCGGGTTGGCGGCTAACCGTCAACCAATAAACTGATCCTTGACTACGTCGAGCTTGCCGCTCGCGACTACGTCGAGGACGGTCGTCCCACCGTGGCGCCGATGGACATTCGCCTGATGATGCGCTCCTTGCGCCGACTTTACGCCACAATGCCAGGGACCTCGTTGTGGCCGCTATCACTGAGGGCGGTTCGAGTGGAAATGATCAGGGCACAGAATCGTCGCACCGAGATCGACGGCCGGAGCGGCCGAATCAAGCGCAGTAGCGCAAGCGGCCATGGTTCCGCTCGGTGTATCGGACCTGGCTCCGAGTCAGGCGGCGAACCAAGTCCACAAGAGCACGGCGACGACAACCGCAGTCACCGAGATCCCTACCGCCGCCAGCTTCCATCTGACGCTTGTCTTGCTCTGTTCCCCGGGCTCCAGGAAAAGTTGAGTCCGGTCCCGAAGCTCTTGTTCGGCCTCTCGACAATGGGACAGCAGGCTGAAGAGGATCTCCCGATCCTCTCGCTCCAGGGTCTTCGGGGTCAGCCAGGGAGTAACCAAGTCAGCCAGCCTTTGGTACAACTCGTGAGTCGGCCCATCGGCCGTCGCGGCGTGTAACCGGCAGGTCTGGACCAATGCATTGTAGAGCTTGTCATAAGCATTCCGATTCACGTGGTGTCGAGGCCGTCGCATTGCGAAGTGGTCAATGATCGCCATCCACTGGTGCCAAGCCTGCCACAAGGTCGCCGTCTCGGGCAGCGCCGCGGGCAGTTCCACAGTCTTGAGGTCGCTCTCCGGGGCCTCCTTGAACGGGAGCGATGATTCGTCCACACTCTCGGCACCAACCTCCTCAGCGCCCGCATCGACGAACTCGGGCACGTCCGCGAGAGGACTAGCGGCGGACCCCGGTGGGCGGATGACAGAACCAGACCGGAGGTAGTCAGCCAGGGCCGTGGCGAACTCGTTCATCGTCGCGTAGCGATCTTCCGGCACTTTGGCCATCGCCTTCAAACAGATGGCCTCGATCAGCGGGTCGAGGTCTGGCCGATGCCTCGACGGTGGTGCTGGTTCGATGAAGAGGATATGCCCCAAAACGAAAGTCTCCGGTCCCTCAAAGGGCACACGGCCTGTCAGCAGTTCGTACATGATCACGCCCAAGCTGTAGATATCACAGCGAGGTCCGAGCGCTTCCACTTTGCCGGAGACTTGCTCGGGCGGCATGTACGCTGGCGTGCCCAAAACCAGACCAACCCTCGTTAATCGCTGGTCCTGGAGGCCGATGCGCCACGCCAGACCGAAGTCCATGATGATGAGATTGCGGCGAGAGTTGACCATGACATTGGATGGCTTCAGGTCGCGGTGAACGACTCCGTGGGAGTGGGCCTCAGCCAATGCCAGCGCGAGCTTGCGCACCATGGCGCCGACCCGCCGCTGAGACATCGGCCGGTTGCGGTCGATGTACCGCGACAGAGGACGGCCCTTGATGTACGCCATGATGATGTAGGGGATACCGTCGAGCTGACCCACGTCGTAGACCGGGCAGAGATTCGGATGGTCGAGGCTCGCCGCGGCGCGGGCCTCCCGGTAGAAGCGGTCCAGATCGCGTCGATCCGCTGGTGCAGCGCCTTCATCCAGTCGGAAATGAGGGACCTTAAGGGCCACCCGGCGATGGAGTTCCGTGTCGTGGACGAGGTAGACGGCCCCCATCGCCCCCTGTCCCAGCCGCCTCAGGATTCGGTAGCGGCCGAACCGTCGGGGCAGCTTAATCGGGGTCTTCCCATGAGGAAGGACTGAAGGAGGAGGGGGTTGAGGCTTGGCGATCATCTTGCCGATCTGGCCCAGGACCGATCCCGACGCAGATCCCTGAGCCTGCTGGTCGA
>Ga0208696_1000974_pt1 | contig 17980 bp, 4 predicted proteins | sample Sb_taG_9_FD_187711 | JGI IMG/M metagenome (GOLD analysis project Ga0208696, IMG submission 187711) | Peat soil microbial communities from Weissenstadt, Germany - Sb_50d_b_LC metaG (SPAdes) (version 2) | ecosystem: Environmental > Terrestrial > Soil > Wetlands > Peat | place: Germany: Weissenstadt... | reverse complement strand
CCGTGCGCTCTTGATCCGTCAGGCGCACTATGTAAATTTTCTGCATGGCACACCTCCTTGTGCCACGCAGGGTCGCCGATTCGCCGGAATTTGCCAACCCGACATTTTAGCCGTGACAGAGCACTAGCCATCCAACAAGGGTCGACACTGGTTTGGCCGTATTTCTTCCTCGCTCACTACTACGTTGTCACTGGACAGTTCGAGGAGTGTCGCCTCCTCTGCGAGCGGGGCCTCGAGAAGGGCGGATCAGACGCTGTCAAGAGCGAGCTTGCCGAATGGCTGGCAATTTCTCAATCCGAACTCGGTTTCCCCATTGACATGGTCAGAAGATCATTTGACGCGTCGATCCGCTTCGACCCGTCCAATGAGCGAGCACGTCGTAACTTTGCAGCTTTTGAGGCGGCTACTCGACCGATCCGGGCGGGCCTCTACGAGACCCGGACGAGTGCCGCCATCAGGGCTTCGGGATTGTCCGCACGGCGACTGAGACCAGCCGCCTGAAGAGCAGTAGCGAAGAGCAAGCCGGCCTTTTCCGACTGAAAGCCTCTGTCCGGCGAGCGTTCCGGCTGGTATACCTGCTCATTCCCGGAGTGCGCTGGTCTGCGCCCGGCGGCTGACTCTTCTGCCGCGGCGGGCGCTGAGGCGGTGTTCCAACGCGGAGTCGCATTGTGGAGCTGCTCTCGACCGATGGTTTTCACGAGACGCTGGAGCGCGCAATTGGCGAGGTGGCCGAACCGTTCCTGGTCGTTGATCGGGGCGGGGTTGCCGGCCTGATCATGGGTCCTCGCGCGGCAGCGTCCGCCCTTGACCTGGAGCGGCTCATCGCTTTCGTTCCGGCCTGCCGGCTGGAACAACTGGGAGACCCGTCGTTTCGGGAAGCGCACGGGACGCGATTTGCTTGCATGGCCGGGGCGATGGCCAACGGCATTGGCTCGGTCGAGGTGGTCGAGGCGATGGGCCGGCGGGGAATGCTGGGCATCTTCGGGGCGGCGGGGCTCCCGGTCGAGGCCGTCGAGCGCGCGATCGACCGGATCGACCGCGGCGCCGAGGGCAGATTCCCGGCCGGCTTCAACCTGATCCATAGCCCGCAAGAAGCTGCGCACGAGGCGGCGATCGTTGACCTTTACCTGCGCCGGGGCGTCCGCCTGGTGGAGGCGTCGGCGTTTCTCGACCTGACCCTGCCGCTGGTGCGCTACCGGGTGACGGGGATCCGCCGCGATTCGCAGGGAAAGATCGTGGCTCCCAACCGGATCATCGCCAAGGTCTCGCGGGTCGAGGTCGCCAGCAAGTTCCTGGCTCCGCCGCCCGAGCGGATCCTGCGCGAACTGCTGCAACGGGGCGAGATCAGCCCGGAGCAGGCCGCCTGGGCGGCACGCATTCCACTCGCCGAGGACCTGACGGCCGAGGCCGATTCCGGAGGCCATACCGACAACCAGCCGGCGATCGTCCTCTTGCCCACGATGCTGGCCCTGCGCGACCGCTTGCAAGCGCAGTACGGCTACGACCGCCCGTTGCGGGTGGGCGCGGCCGGCGGCATCTCGACGCCGTGGTCGGCGGCGGCAGCCCTGGCGATGGGAGCCTCTTATCTGGTCACGGGTTCGGTCAACCAGTCGTGCGTCGAGGCCGGCACCTCCCCCCAGGTCCGGCAGATGCTGGCGCAGGCCCAGCAGGCCGATATCGCCATGGCACCGGCCGCCGACATGTTCGAGATGGGCGTGAAGGTCCAGGTCTTGAAACGCGGTACTATGTTTGCAATGCGGGCCGCGAAACTGTATGACCTTTACCGGAATCACGACAGCCTGGACCAGATTCCCGGACCGGACCGCGGCATCCTGGAAAAGACGCTCTTCCGTGCGCCCCTGGAGGAAATCTGGGAGCAAACACGCAGCTACTTCGCGCGCCGCGACCCCGGCCAGATCGAGCGCGGGGAGCGTGATCCCAAGCACAAGATGGCACTGGTCTTCCGCTGGTATCTCGGCCAATCCTCGCACTGGGCCAACGTGGGCGAGCCAGCGCGAAGCATGGATTACCAGATCTGGTGCGGACCCGCGATGGCGGCTTTTAATGACTGGGTTCGGGGCTCTTTCCTCGAGCAGCCGGAGAACCGACGGGTAGTGACGGTGGCGCTGAATATCCTGTACGGAGCCGCCGTGCTCAGCCGTGCCCGGATGCTCAGGGCCCAGGGAGTGACCCTGGCGCCCGGGATGCCACGACTGGCTCCCCTGGATCGCGGTGACATTGAGAAGCGGTCGCAGACTTCTTACCATAGTGAGTCTTACGCGAACCGATGACGTCCCAAGGACCATCGCGTTCGCCCCCTGCTCGCAGCGACGCTCGAAAGGGAAGTGACTTGACTCAGGCCGATTCCTCGCAACCAGTTCCGGTGGCCATCATCGGAATGGGCTGCATGTTTCCCATGGCCGGCGACCTGGCGCGGTTCTGGTCCAATATCCGTAACCGGCTGGATGCAATCACGGATGTCCCGCCCACGCACTGGCGGCCCGACGACTACTGGGACGGCGATCCCCAGGCCGCCGATCGAACCTATGCGCGGCGGGGCGGCTTCCTGACACCGGTCGATTTTCCGCTGCTGGATTTCGGCATTGCTCCCCATGCCGTGGAGGCGACCGACACGACCCAGCTCCTGGGCCTGCTGGTCGCCCGGCAAGCCCTGATCGACGCCGGCTACGGGCCCGATCGCGATTTCAGCAGAGATCGGGTCAGCGTGGTACTCGGGGTAACCGGGACGCTCGAGCTCGTCATTCCCCTGGGGGCCCGGCTGGGACATCCGATCTGGCGGCGCGCCCTTCGCGAGGAGGGCGTCGATGGCCCGACGGCCGAGAACGTTGTCCGGCGGATCTCCCAGTCCTACGTCGGCTGGCAAGAGAGCTCGTTCCCCGGCCTGCTGGGCAACGTGGCCGCCGGGCGGATCGCCAACCGGCTGGATCTGGGCGGCACCAACTGCGTGGTCGACGCCGCCTGCGCCAGCTCGCTGGGAGCGGTGAACCTGGCCACGCTCGAGCTGGCCGCCGGCCGCTGCGACATCGCGCTTTCCGGCGGGCTCGATACGTTTAACGACATTTTCATGTATATGTGCTTCAGCAAGACGCCGGCCCTGTCGCCCTCCGGAGATGCCCGGCCCTTTGATGCCGCCGCCGACGGAACGGCGCTGGGAGAGGGTCTGGGAATCCTGGTGCTGAAGCGGCTGGACGACGCGCGGCGAGACGGCGACCGGATCTACGCGGTGATCCGGTCGATGGGCAGCTCGAGCGACGGCAGGGGCCAGGCGGTCTACGCGCCCAGCGCCACCGGGCAGGTCAAGGCCCTGCGTCAGGCGTACGATCTGGCGGGGGTCTCACCGGGCTCGATCGAGCTGGTCGAGGCCCATGGCACCGGGACCCGGGTGGGCGACGCGATCGAGCTGGAGGCCCTGGAGCAGGTGTACAGCGACGCGAATTCGGGCTCGCCCTGGTGCGCCCTGGGCTCGATCAAATCGCAGGTGGGGCACACCAAGGCGGCAGCGGGCGCCGCGGGCCTGATCAAGGCGGCCCTGGCGCTTCATCACAAGGTGTTGCCGCCGACGATCAAGGTCAGCCAGCCAATTGCGTCCCTGGCCGAGGGCAACTCTCCCTTTTATCTGAACACCGAGAGCAGGCCCTGGCTGCCCCGCCGCGGCCATCCCCGGCGGGCCGCGGTCAGCGCCTTTGGCTTCGGGGGCAGCAATTTCCACTGCCTGCTCGAGGAAGCCGAGGCAGAGCCGGCCGCGATCGACTGGGGGGGCGACGTCCAGATCCTGGCTTACTCTGATGACGACCCGGGCCGGCTCGCCGCCGGATTGCCGCGGTGGACCGGCGAAGTCGCCTGGCAAGCTGTGCGGCAGGAAGCGGCTCGCGGCCGGGCCGCGTTCCGCCACGAGCACCGGTACCGTTTACTCATGGTCGCCCGGCGCGGCAGCACCGAGCCCTCCCGGCTGATCGAGGAGGCCGCGTCCCGGTTGAGCTCGCTCGCAGCCGGGCACGGAGAATCGCCCGGCACGAGGCGGCCGGGCCGCACCGGGAGGGCTGCCTCGGACTCCCGCGCGATCCTGGTCGGTACAGGACCGGCGCGTGGCTCGCTCGCATTGCTGTTTCCCGGCCAGGGCTCGCAATCGGTGGGGATGTTCCGCGACCTGGCCTGCCGGTTTCCCAGGATGCAAGCCGCGCTGGCTCTCTGGAACGACGCCGCGGGCCCCGGCGACGACAGGCTGAGCGACCGGATCTATCCCCGGTCGTGCTTTCGCGAGGACGACCGTCGCCGCCAGCACGAGGCCCTGCGCGACACCCGGTTCGCGCAGCCCGCGATCGGTGCCGTCTCGCTCGGGCTGTTGCACATACTGGAGGATTTTGGCGTCCGTCCCACCCTGGTGGGCGGGCACAGCTTCGGCGAGCTGACCGCGCTGTGCGCAGCCGGACGGATCGACGCTCAGACGCTGGCGCTGCTCTCGCTACGGCGCGGGGCTTTGATGGCCGGCTGCGCGGGCAGCGGCGACCCGGGAGCCATGCTCGCGGTGTTCGCGCCCATCGATCAGGTGGTGAGCTTGATCCATCAGCACGGGCTGGACGTCGTGATCGCCAACAAGAACGCGCCGGGGCAGTACGTGCTCTCCGGACCGATCGCCGAGATCGAGCGGGCCGCCGGGCTATTCGGCGGCGAGCACATCAATTCGAGCAAGCTGGCGGTGTCGGCGGCGTTCCACAGCCGGTTCGTGGCCCACGCACAGGCGGGGTTCCAGGAAAGCCTGGCCGCGGTGGATCTGAAGCCCGGCATGATGCCGGTCTTCGCCAATACCACGGGATCGCTTTATCCCGACGACGCCGAGAGCGCCAGGGAATTGCTGGCCGGTCAGCTCTCCCAGCCGGTCGAGTTCGTTGCCCAGGTCGAGGCGATGTACCGGATGGAGGCCCGAACGTTCCTCGAGGCCGGCCCAGGCGCCAGGTTGACGGGCCTGGTCGGATCGATCCTCGACGGCCGCGAACATGAAGCGATCGCGGTCGATGCGTCCCCCAGTGAAGGCGATGACGGCAACCTGGCGGGCCTGGCGTTGGCCCTCGCAAACCTCTCGGCCCTCGGCTATCCTGTCGATTTGAAGCGGTGGGATGACGGCTACCAGGTGCCCGCGTCCGTGCCAGCCTCCACCCGCAAGCACCTGACGGTCAAGGTCTGCGGCGCCCACCCGGCGCCAGCTCGTGTCCGCGACCGGATTCCCGATCACAAGCCTGAAGGTGGGCCGGATGACGTCGCGAACCTACCAGCAATCGCCCCACGGGCCCGGACGTCGACGCTGGCTCCGGAACCCCGAAACTCGACACCCACGGCGGAGGTAGGGAACTCGCAAGGCAGCCACCACGTCGGTGAAAACGATTCTCTCGAGCGGACCATGAACCCTCCCGAGCATGACCATCACTCCTGCGGCAACGGCCGGGCATCCTCCCTGGCTTCTGGTTCGCGGCCCGCGGTCCCAGGCCCGGCGCCTGAGGCGTCCGGCGCGGCCATTCCGGTCGTTCCACCGTCGAACCACGCCGGCCTGGCCCAGGCGATCCGCCAGACCCAGGAGAACCTGGTTGCCTTGCAGCGGCTGGCAGAGCAGACCGCGCAGCTCCACCGCCAGTTTCTCGAGGGGCAGGCCGCGACGCAGCACACGTTCCAGGCGCTGCTGGAGCACCAGCAACGGCTCACGTCGGCGGTCCTTGGGCGCGGCGGCCGGCAGGAGGCCAGCCCGCAAGAACCCCTGCCGCTGGCCGTGCTGCCCAGCCGGATCACTCCGGTTTCCGCGCCTCCGCGGGCACCCATTGCTGGCGAACGACCGCCCGAAGCGGTCAACGGCTCGGCCTCCTTTCCGGTTGCCGCCGCGGCAACGCCGGCCCCAACCGTGGCCTTGGCCGAGGTCTTGCTGCAAGTCGTGGCGGAGAAGACGGGCTACCCGGTGGAGATGCTCGAGCTGGACATGCAGCTCGACGATGACCTGGGGATCGACTCGATCAAGCGGGTGGAGATCCTCTCGGCGCTGCAAGACCGGCTGCCCGAAGCCCCGGCGGTCAAGCCCGAGCATCTGGGCTCGCTGCGGACCCTGCGCCAGATCGCCGAATTCCTTGCTCAGCAGCCGGCCGGTCAGGAAGCCGCGTTGCCGCCTTCGGGCGTGACGATTCATGCCAGCCGCAACGGGGACGTTTATCGTCCGGCGGCCGCCTGTACAGCCTCGGCCCCAGCCCTGGGCGTGGCCGAGGTCTTGCTGCAAGTCGTGGCGGAGAAGACGGGCTACCCGGTGGAGATGCTCGAGCTGGACATGCAGCTCGACGACGACTTGGGGATCGACTCGATCAAGCGGGTGGAGATCCTCTCGGCGCTGCAAGACCGGCTGCCCGAAGCCCCGGCGGTCAAGCCCGAACATCTCGGCGCGCTGCGGACCCTGCGCCAGATCGCCGATTTCCTCGCTCAGCAGCCGGCGGGTCAGGAAGCCGCGTTGCCGCGGACCGGAGCCACGGCTCCAGCCGGCCGCAACGGCGAGGTTCATCGTCCGGCGGCCGCCTGTTCAACCCCGGCCCCGGCCGTGGTCGTGGCCGACGTTCTGTTGCAAGTCGTGGCGGAGAAGACGGGCTACCCGGTGGAGATGCTCGAGCTGGACATGCAGCTCGACGACGACCTGGGGATCGACTCGATCAAGCGGGTGGAGATCCTCTCGGCGTTGCAAGACCGGCTGCCCGAAGCCCCGGCGGTCAAGCCCGAGCACCTCGGCGCGCTGCGGACTCTCCGCCAGATCATCGACTTCCTCGGTCATGAGCCGGACTTGCCAGAGCCTGAAACACAAGTCGAGTGCAGAAGCGTCCCGGCAGAGCCAGAGGCGGCTGCCGAGCTTCCGCTCAATTCCATCAAGGGTGTCGAGCCCTTGCCCACTGTTGCCGTCGCTGCCGCGGGCGCGCTCGAGCGTCTGGTGCCCCGCGTGATTCCGCTCGCGGCACCGGACCGGCGAGAGGCGGCGGCGATCACGCCCGGGAGTGAGATCTGGCTGGTCGGCGACGGCTCGCCGCTGACCGCCGCGATCCGCCAGCGGTTGATCGGGCGGGGACATCACGTCCGGCTGATCGGACCGGAAGAATCGACACCGCCGGACCCGGGTGACCACGTCGCGGGACTGATCATCCTGGCCCCGTCTCCGGGCCAGCAGGCGGTCTTTGTGAAGAACGCGTTTCGCCTGGTTCGCACCGCCGGGCCGGCGCTTCGCTTGCACGGTGCGCGCGGTGGTTCGGCGCTGCTGACGGTTTCCCGGATGGACGGGGCGTTCGGCCTGGGCGGCCTGGCCGGCGAGATCGATCCCGCCTCCGGCGCCTTGGCCGGGCTCTTGAAGACCGCGCGGCAGGAATGGCCCGAAGTTCATTGCAAGGCCGTCGACCTCGACGCCGCATACCAGACGCTCGAATCCGCGTCCGAACGGATCATCGAAGAAATGCTGCGCCGCGGCCCCGCCGAGGTGGGTTTGACGGAGTCCGCAACCTATCAGGTCGAGCTTGTGGCTCTTCCCGCCGCTCAGCCGGATCGCCGCCAGGATCCTCTGCTTCGCGCCGGCGAGGTGGTCGTCATCAGCGGAGGCGCTCGGGGTATCACGGCCGAGGTCGCCCTTGGGCTTGCCGCGTCCTTGCGGCCCCGCCTTGTCCTGCTGGGTCGCACGCCGCAACCGGACGCGGAACCGGACTGGCTGGCTCCGCTGGAGACCGACGCCGCGATCCGGCGGGCCATCCGCGACCACGCCGGCCGGTCCTGCTCGCCACAGGAGCTGAGCGAGAAGCTCCGGCTGATCCAGTCCCAGCGCGAGATCAGGCGCAATCTCCAGCGGATCGCGGCTGCCGGCGCCGATGTCACCTATCACGCCATCGACGTGCGGAATCGAGATGCCGTGAAGGACTTGCTGGAAGGGGTCTGCACGCGGTCGGGGCCGGTCCGTGGTCTGATCCACGGCGCCGGCGTACTTGCCGACCGGCGGATCGAGGACCAGACCGATGCCCAGTTCGCGCACGTCTTCGACACGAAGGTCGAGGGGCTGCTGTCGCTCTTTGACGCGATCAATCCGCGGCAGCTTCAATTTCTCGCCCTCTTCTCGTCGTCCACCGCCCGCTACGGTCGGGTCGGCCAGGCGGCCTATGCGGCGGCCAACGAATGGTTGAACAAGTGGGCCCAGAGAATGGCGCGGCGGCTTTCCACCTGTCGAGTCGTGGCGTTCAACTGGGGACCATGGGACGGAGGCATGGTGACCGGCGCACTGAAACCGATGTTCGAGCGCGAGGGTCTGGGGCTGATTGCGCCGGCGGACGGAGCCCGGCTGCTCGTGGATGAGATCCACTCGAGCGGCAAGCGCCCGGTCGAGGTCGTGGTCCTGGCCAGTCCCGCCCACTCCGCGTCCGCTTCCCCTGTCGCTGCAGTTCCCGCTCCCGAGGGCGGGGGCGGGGGAGAGGGCGCGAGCGCGGGCGCGGCCAGTTCGCAGCCGCACCGGTCCAATGGAAAGATGGAGCCGGTGTTCGAGCGGCGGATCGACCTGGGCTCGTTGCCGGTGATCCGGTCGCACGTGATCGACGGTCATGCCGTGCTCCCCCTGGCCTTGATTCTCGAATGGCTGGCCGAGGGCGCGCTGCACCGTCATCCCGGCCTGGTGGCTCAGGGCGTGGAAAACCTCCGGCTGTTCAAGGGCGTGGTACTGCGGGACCACCGGCCCTCGGCCGTCTCGATCAGGGTGGGCAAGGGGCAGCGGCGGGGCGAATCGTTGATCGTTCCGGTCGAGATGCGCGGCGTTCTGGAGAGCGGCCGCGAGATCACGCACGCCCGGGGCGAGGTGCTTGTCGCTGACCGGCACAGCCCGGGAGAACGGCTGGTCGCCGAAGCCGAATTGCTCCCGCTGGCAGCCGATCGCGAGGAGATCTATCGCCGCGTGCTCTTCCACGGCCCGGCGATGCAGGCCATCCAGCAGGTCGAGGGCTGCGACGACCAGACCATCGCGGCCTGGGTCTCGACGTCGCCTCCGCCCGCCTCGTGGATGGAGCGGCCCTTCCGCCAGACCTGGCTGACCGATCCGCTGGCCATCGACGCGGGTTTTCAACTTCTCGTGCTCTGGACCCGGGAGCGGCTGGGGTCGAGCTCGCTGCCGACGGGCGTGGGCGCCTATCGCCAGTTCCGCAAGACGTTTCCGGCCGAGGGTGTGCGCGTGCTCGCCGCCGTCCGCCAACACAGCGGCCATCGGGCCGTGGCCGACATCGAGTTCCTCGATACCCATGGACACCTCGTGGCCCGCATCGAATCCTACGAGTGCGTGGTCGACGCCTCGCTCAACCAGGCGTTTCGCCGCAACCGTTTGTCTCAGCTTGAAATCGCTTCGAGCTGATCGAGCCAGGGCCGTCATGAGCATGCCAGAGGATGAAGCAGTCGCCATCGTGGGCTACGGGGGCATCTTCCCCGGCGCCGGCGACCCGGAGGGTCTCTGGGCGAACATCGTCGAGGCCGTCGATGCGACCACCGACGTGCCCCCAGGGCGCTGGCTGCTCGCTCCGTCTCGGGCCTTCGACCCCCGGATCCCCCAGCCGGACAAGGTTTATGCCACGCGCGGAGGCTTCGTCGGCGAGGTCGTGCTCGACCTCGCGGGGTTGAATCTCGACCCGGCGCTCGTACGTCGGCTCGATCCCGTCTTTCACCTGGCCCTCCATGCGGCGCATACGGCCTGGAAATCGAGCCGGACCGAGTCGCTCGATCGGGACCGCGTCGGGGTCATCTTCGGCAACATCGTCCTGCCCACGGAGGGGTCGTCGTCGTTCTCGCGAGCGGTGCTCGCCAGGTTCATCGAGGAGGACCTGGGTATCACGGCCCCTCCAGGCGAGGCCACGGAGCCCCTGAACGCGTTTCCCGCCGGGCTTCCCGCCGCGCTCGTGGCCCAGGCGATGGGGCTGCGCGGGACGCAATTCACCCTGGACGCGGCGTGTGCCTCATCGCTGTATGCGCTCAAGCTGGCCGTCGATGAGCTGCGGTCGGGCCGCGCCGACGCCATGATCACTGGCGGCGTCTCGCGCCCCGACCCGCTCTACACCCAGATGGGTTTTTCTCAGCTCCTGGCGCTCTCTGCCCGGGGCAAGCCGGCGCCATTTGACGTCCAGGCAGACGGCCTGGTCGTCGGTGAAGGAGCCGGGCTCTTCGTGCTCAAGCGCTTGAGCGACGCGGTCCGGCAAGACGATGCGATCCATGCGGTGATTCGCGGCATCGGTCTGTCCAATGACATCCACGGCGACCTGTTGGCCCCCAGCTCCGAAGGCCAGCTTCGCGCCATGCAAGCGGCCTACCAGCAGGCAGGCTGGAGCCCTTGGGACGTTGACCTGATCGAATGCCACGCCACCGGCACACCGGTCGGCGACGCCGTCGAGGTGGAAAGCTTGAAACGGCTCTGGGGCGACCGCGGCTCGGGCTGGTCGCCGGGCCAGTGCACGATCGGCTCGGTCAAATCAAACGTCGGCCACATGCTGACCGCGGCCGGCGCGGCCGGACTGGTCAAGGTCTTGCTGGCCCTCAAGCACGAGACGCTGCCCCCGACCGCGAACCAGACCCAGCCTGGGCTGCGGCTACAGCTCGAGGGCAGCCCGTTCCGCATCCTCACCAAGGCGCAGCCCTGGCCACACCGCGATCCCGCCCGCCCGCGCCGCGCTGCGCTTTCCGGCTTCGGCTTCGGTGGAATCAACGCGCACCTGTTGATCGAGGAGTGGCCCGAGCGGCTTCACGACAAGCCAGAGCCCCAATTGGAATCAGAGTCAGCGCCGCAATCGCTGGCAATCGCGTCGCACCCAGCGCGGCCCACCCGGCCGCCTCGCCCGGTGGCCATCGTCGGCATGGCGGCTCATTTCGGACCGTTTCCCGACCTGCGGGCCTTTCAGGAACAGGTCCTCTCGGGCGAGACTGGCGGCGAGCCGGTTCCACCGGGGCGCTGGTGGAGTGCCGCAAGAAATGGAAAAGCTCAAAGAGGGGAGCTCGAGCCCGGCCGCTTCCCGGGCTATTACCTGGATGCCGTCCGCTTGCGGGTTGACCAGTTTCGCATTCCCCCGCGCGAGCTCCAGGAGATGTTGCCCCAGCAGTCGCTGATGCTCACGGTCGCGGCCGAGGCTCTCGCGGACGCCCGTTGGGATCGTGATCTCGGCGCCAGGACGGGCGTCGTGATCGGCCTGGGGCTGGACCAGAACACCAACAACTATCAGCTTCGCTGGTGGCTTGCCGATCAGGCCCCCATCTGGAACCGGAAACTCGACCTGGGTCTTTCCGAGGCGGAGCTGGACGGCTGGATCGATGCGCTGCGGCAAGCGGTCGGTCCGCCGCTCACCGCGAACCGGACGATGGGCTCGCTGGGCGGGCTGGTGGCCAGCCGGATTGCCCGCGAGTTCCGGATCGGCGGGCCGAGCTTTTCGGTCGCCTGCGACGAGACATCGGGAACACAGGCGTTGCAGATCGCAGCGGGCTGGCTGGAGCGGGAAGAGCTCGATGCCGCCATCGTCGGTTCGGTCGATCTGGCCGGAGACCTGCGCGCCGTGCTCGCGGCGAGCCAGGTGGCCGGGCCTGCCCCTCCGGGTGAGGGCGCGGCTGCCCTGGTTCTGAAGCGCCTGGACGACGCTCTGCGCGACGGCGACCGCGTCTATGCCATCATCCGCGACGCCAGGGCGGTCACCGACCGATCGATCGGGCCGGCCGATCCGGACGACGCGAGCCTCTCGTCGCACGGGGCCATCGGCTCGGTGCGGGCGGCGATTGGCCGTCCCGGGGCGGCGACCGGGCTGGCCGCGGTTGTCAGGGCGGCGCTTTGCCTCTACCAGCAGATGATTCCGGGCCATCGGCAAGACGCTCGCGACCTGGGCGGGCCGCAATTCTGGCTCAGGAACCGTGCCGAGGGCCCGCGCCGGGCCGAGGTCCGCACGTTCGGGCTGGGTGGCACCTGCCACACCTTGAGCCTCGAGGCCGTCGAGGATGCGGTGCAGCCCCGTGGAGTGGTCGAGATCGAGCGCGCCCAGCCGCTGGGCGCCCGCCGCCTTGCCGTCTTCGCTCTCGAAGCGCATGACCGGCGACGGTTGATCGAACGCACCCGTGAGCTGATCGCGCTGGCCGGTGAGGATCCGGAAGCTCCGATCGAACGTCTGGCCCGCCGCTGGTGGAGCCGGTGCAAGCCGGACCCGTCGCTCCGACTGGGTATGGCCGTCATCGCCGGGACGGTCTCCTCGCTCCGGCGCGGGCTCGACAAGGTTGTCCGGACGCTGACGGAGGGTCGGGATATCGAAGCTGCCGCGATGAGCGAGGCCGATGTCGAGGTCATTCCGCCGCGGCTGCCCCTCGGTTCTCCCGCGCGCGTCGCCTTCGTCTACCCCGGCCTGGGCAACGTCTTCACCGGCATGGGGCGCGCGCTGTCGGCTCTCTGGCCGGAAGTCTGCCGGGCACAGGACGCGCGCCTGGAATTCCTGCGGAACCAGTTCTTGCCGGATGTGTGGTGGAATGCCGGCCTGCCGGCGGGGTTCGACGATCACCGGGTGCCGATCCTCGGGCAAGTGGCGGTGAGTAGCCTCGTCACCGAGGTCCTGTCGATCCTGGGCGTGGCTCCGGCCGCGGCGATCGGCTACAGCATGGGAGAATCGGCCGCGCTCGTCGCGCTTCATGCCTGGACCGACCGCGACTCATTGGCCCGCGCCCTGGCCTCCTCGCCCCTGTTCGCAACCGAGCTGGCCGGACCTTGCAACGCGGCTCGACGCGTCTGGCAGCTCGACGCGGCCGAGCCCGTGGACTGGGTCGCCGGGATCGTCTCGTGCTCGCCGGCCGATCTCGAGGCCGCGCTTGGCGGGCGAGCGCGCGTCTACGTCCTGATTCGCAACACCACCGAGGAAACGGTGATCGGCGGCCAGCGGCAGGCGGTGCGCGAGCTCCTGGACGCGCTGGGGTGCTCGTTTCTCGAGTTGCCGATCGTCAGCACGGTGCATTGCGAGATTGGCCGGGCCGTCGAGCCGGACTATCGCGCCCTTCACGACCAGCCCACGGCCCCACCCGAAGGTCTCCTGTTTTACAGCGGGGTCTCGGGCCGGGCCTATCGTCCCGACCGCCACCTGGCGGCGGAGGCCATCACCGCCCAGGCAACGCGGCCGATCGATTTTCCCGCGGTTATTGACCAGGCGTACGCCGATGGCTGCCGGATTTTCCTGGAAATGGGCCCCGGAGGGTCGTGTACCCGGTTGATCGACCGGATCCTGGCGGATCGTCCTCACCTGGCTCACTCGGTCTGCCTTCCCGCCCGCGACTCCCTGGATACTGTCCTCGAGGGGCTGGCCAACCTGATCGCCTGCCGGATTCCAGTAGACATCGAGCCCCTCTATGGCCGGAAAACGCTCGCCGTCGGCCTGCGCCCTGACGACCAGGACCGGCTCGCGGTGTACGACCGCCTGATCACCATCGATCTGGGTTCGAAGCCCCCGGAGCTGCCGCCTCGACCACCACGGCGGCAAGACGCCCCGGCCATCGATCCCACAAGGGAAAACGTCAAGCCTGTGGAAGTGCCGGGGAGAGTGCCCCTGTCTGTGCCCGTGCCTGTGCCCGCGACGTCCCCATTGTTCGGTCAATTCGTGGGAACCGAGGCCGCCACGGCCAGCGCCCACGAGGCGTTTCTCAGGGTCTCGCACAACTATGGTGCGCTGATCGGCAGGAACCTGGAGTATCAGCTCGGTCTGATCGAGGCGCTCTCGAGCGGCGTTCCATCGGAGGGCGAGGCTCCCGCTGCCTCGTTGTCGCAGCGGCACGCTCAGGTGGCCCTTGACCGCGCACAGTGCCTGGAGTTTGCCATCGGCTCGATTGCCGCAGTGCTGGGAAACGAGTATGCCATGATCGACGGCCATCCCACGCGGGTGCGGCTTCCCGACGAGCCGCTCATGCTGGTGGACCGGATACTGACGATTGAGGGCGAGCCGCGGTCGCTTGCGAGCGGGCGGGTCGTCACCGAGCACGACATCCTTGGCGGCGACTGGTACCTCGACGCCGGCAGAATCCCGCCCTCGATCGCGATCGAGTCGGGTCAGGCGGACCTGTTCCTCTCCGGCTATCTGGGCATCGACTTCGTCACGAAGGGCCTGGCGGTTTACCGTCTGCTCGACGCGACCGTCACCTTCCACCGGGGACTGCCCGGCCCGGGCGAATCGATCCGCTACGACATCAAGATCACGCGGTTTTTCCGCCAGGGCGATACGCACCTCTTCCGCTTTGAGTTCGACGGGACCGTGGGGGGTGAACCGCTCTTGACCATGCGCGATGGCTGCGCGGGGTTCTTCTCGGCAGCCGAGCTGGCCGCCGGCAAGGGCATCGTTCCTCGGCCTCTGGATTCGCGGCCTCGCGCGGGAGTGAAGCCGCCCGACTGGACCGACCTGGTGCCCGTAGGATGCCTGTCGCTGGATGAACGTCAGGTCGAGGCCCTCCGCCAGGGTGACTTGGCCGCCTCGTTTGGTCCGCCGTTCGATACGCTTGACCTGGCCGACCCACTCCCTTTACCCGGCGGCCGGATGACCCTGGTGCATCGCGTCGAGACGCTGGATCCGGCCGGCGGCCGTTTTGGCCTGGGCGTGATTCGCGCCGAGGCGGATATTCACCCCGGCGACTGGTTCATGGTCTGCCATTTCGTCGACGACCATGTTATGCCCGGCACCTTGATGTACGAATGCTGCTTGCACACGCTGCGCATCTTCCTGATGCGTCTGGGATGGGTCGGCGGCAGTGGCCAGGCCGCCTTCGAGCCGGTGCCTGGCGTGGCCAACCGGCTGCGGTGTCGCGGGCAGGTGATCGAATCGACCCGGAAGGTCGTTTACGAGGTCGTCATCAAGGAACTGGGCTACGCTCCGGAGCCTTTCGCCATCGCCGATGCGCTCATGTATGCCGACGGCAAGCCGATCGTCGAGATCACCGACATGGCGCTGCGGCTGGTGGGCACGAACCGGCAAGAGCTCGAACAGCTCTGGCTGCGGTGTCAGGAATTTGGGTCGCGTTCCAGGGCGGCGTCGGTCGCGAGCTCAGCCGGCAATCCGGGCGCCGAAGAGCGCGGGTCGAGGATCCTCTACGGCAAGGAGCAGATTCTGGCGTTCGCGACGGGCAAGCCCTCGGAGGGATTTGGCGATCGCTACCGGGAGTTCGACGACGGCCGGTTCATCGCCCGGCTTCCCCGACCTCCCTACCAGTTCCTGGACCGGATTGTCGGCCTGGAAGGCGAGCCCTGGACCATGGCCGCGGGAACCTCGGCCGAGGCGGAATACGACATCCCGCGCGATGCCTGGTACTTCGAGGCGGATCGTCAAGAGCGCGTTCCGTACGCAGTCTTGCTGGAGGCGGCGCTCCAGGCGTGCGGCTGGGTATCGGCCTACATGGGCTCGGCCCTGGCCAGTAGCCAGCCGCTCAAGTTCCGCAACCTGGGAGGGACCGCTTGCCAGCACGCCCTGGTTGGCCCGCGGTCGGGCACCTTGCGGACCGAGGTCAAGGCCACCAAGGTCACGCGGTCGGCCGGCATGATCATCCAGCACTACGAGTTCTCGATCCGCTGCAACGGGTCGCTGGTGTTCGACGGAGCAACCTATTTCGGTTTCTTCCATCCCGAAGCGCTGGCCGAGCAAGTCGGGATCCGCGATACGTCGCCGTACGTGCTGACGGCGGCGGAGCTCTCTCAATCGCGATCGTTCCCACTACCGGATCGTTTCCCTTTCCCCGACCGGCGGTGGCGCATGGTCGAGCGGATCGATGCCCTGGTCGAGCACGGCGGCCCGCACGGGCTGGGCGTGATCTCGGGGTCGGCCCAGGTGGACCCGGAGGCCTGGTTCTTTCAGGCGCATTTCCTGGGTGATCCGGTCTGGCCGGGATCATTGGGGTTGGAATCCTTTCTGCAACTCCTTAAAGTCGTTGCAATCGAGCGCTGGGGTTGCGGCGAGGACGCGACGTTCGACTCGCCGGGCCTGGCGCACCCCCACACCTGGGTCTATCGCGGGCAGATACTCTCCTCCAGCCGGCAGGTCACGACCCAGGCGGTGATCACGGCCCGCGACGACGAGCGGCGGTGGCTGAAGGCGGACGGCTATCTTCTGGTTGACGGCAAAGTCATCTATCAGATGAACGATTTCACCCTCCGGCTGGACACGCGCGGAACGCCAGCCCGCGGGACCTGACTTCCTTGGGCTGAACACGGTCGATGAAGTATTCGAAGGTTTACCTCGAAGCGTTTGGTTACGAGATCGCGCCGGTTGTGGTGTCGTCAGCCGAGCTGGAAGCTCGGCTCGAGCCCGTTTATGAGGCGCTTCACCTCAGTCCCGGGCAACTGGAAGCCCTGACGGGGATCATCGAGCGGCGCTGGTGGGAAGAGGGATACCGGCTGTCCGAGGGAGCCGCCCTGGCGGCCCGCCGCGCCTTGGAGATCGCGGACGTTCTCCCCGAGCAGGTGGGCGCCCTGATCTACGGCGGCGTCTGCCGCGAATTCTTCGAGCCGGCCACGGCCTGCCGGATTGCCGCCGACCTGGGAATCGGCCCCGACGCCACCGTGTACGACATCAGCAACGCTTGCCTCGGGGTGCTCAACGGGATCATCGAAATCGCCAACCGGATCGAGCTCGGGCAGATCCGCTCTGGCCTGGTGGTCGCCAGCGAGACCGCCCGCGAGATCAACGACATCATGATCGAGCGGATGTGCCAGGACCGGAGCATGGATTTCTTCAAGCGATCGCTGGCCACGCTCACCGGCGGTTCGGGTGCGGTCGCCGTGCTCCTCTCCGATGGGTCGTTTTGCCGCGATCACAGGCGCCGGCTGGTGGGCGGAACGACCCAGACAGCACCCCAGTTTCATGGCCTTTGCCGCTGGGGTATCGAGGCGTTCAAACCGCTCTCCCCGCACCACTTTCTCCAGTTCACCTCGACCGACTCGGCCGCGGTGCTCACCCACGGCGTCGAGCTGGGAATCCGCACCTGGCACGCCTTCCTGCGCAAGCTTGGCTGGGTCAAGGGTCAGATCGACAAGGTGATCTGCCACCAGGTCGGCGCGTCGCATCGCGACACCATGCTGAGGTCGCTGGGTATCGCGATCGACAAGGACTATTCGACATTCCCCTACCTTGGGAACATCGGCACGGTGTCGCTTCCCCTGACCGCGGCCCTGGCCGAGGATCGTGAGGTCTTGCAGCCCGGCGACCGGGTGGCCTTCCTGGGCATCGGCAGCGGGCTCAACTGCCTGATGCTGGGCGTGGACTGGTGACGTGAAGCACACCCCGCGCCCGCGCCGCGGTTCGTCGCCGGAGCTCAACGCCTTTCTCGCGGCCCATCCCGGTCGCGATCTCGATCGTTCGGGCCTGAACCTCCATTACCTGGACGAGGGCCAGGGCGAGCCGGTGGTCATGGTCCACGGCAACCCGACCTGGTCGTTTTACTATCGCAGACTGGTCGAACGGCTCAGCCCCGCCTATCGGACCGTCGTTCCCGACCACATTGGCTGCGGGTATTCCGACAAGCCCGACGACGCGCGCTATGCCTACACGCTGGCCAGCCGGGTCGATGACCTCGAGGCCTTGCTCGATGACCTGGGGATCGACCGCAATGTCACCCTGGTCATGCACGACTGGGGGGGAATGATCGGAATGACCTACGCGGCCCGCCATCCTGAGCGCATCGCCCGGCTCGTGGTCATGAACACGGCGGCCTTCCACATGCCACGGGCCAAGTCGCTACCCTGGGCTCTCGGGGTCTGCCGTGACACGCCGATCGGCTCGTGGCTGGTCCGCGGCCTGAACGCCTTCGCCTGCGGCACGGCCGTGATCGGCTGCACCAGGAAAAGGCTCCCCCGCGCCGTGCGCTATGCCTACGTGGCTCCCTACGATTCCTGGGCAAACCGGATCGCGATCCACCGGTTCGTTCAGGACATCCCGCTGCGACCCGGAGACCGCTC
>Ga0208696_1000971_pt1 | contig 18005 bp, 26 predicted proteins | sample Sb_taG_9_FD_187711 | JGI IMG/M metagenome (GOLD analysis project Ga0208696, IMG submission 187711) | Peat soil microbial communities from Weissenstadt, Germany - Sb_50d_b_LC metaG (SPAdes) (version 2) | ecosystem: Environmental > Terrestrial > Soil > Wetlands > Peat | place: Germany... | reverse complement strand
CCAAGCTCGCCCGGGTCCCGAACCACCCCATACCACCCAAAACGCCGGGAGATCAGCCCGCTTAACCCGGGAACCGCGCCCCGCAAGCGGCGCGTAACCCCTGGTCAGCGAGTTCTGTCGTTAGCCCTCTGTGAAGACGCCATCTTATGGATAATTTTTCGATTTCTTGTTCATCTACTTGCTGTCTGATGCCGTCTACTGGCTGACGTAGCGCCAATTCTAGTGTCCTTCCTATTCAAACAAGTACTTCGAACTAGATTATGACAGCGCGAAGGGCCAGGTGCGCCCCATCTTTCTACCCAAAATGCGCGCCGCCACTAAGCTGGCCACACAAGTTCGAATCCCGCCGCCGGCGCCGCAGGCCTCCCACTTCACTGACTGCTGCGTACCCAGAACGCCGGGAGCGCAAGAAGGACATCCGCTACCGCGGCGTCTAACAAGGCCGCGGAGGCCGCTACCGCTCTATGGCACCTTCAGACTGGGCGCTCGCGGTCGCCACGGAGCCGGAACGGCACGCCGCTGAGGTGGCCGACGGTGCGGCAGGTGGGCTGGATCTGTGCGGCTGCGCAGGGCATCGAGGTCAAAGACCGCCGGACAGATGCCCGCTGAACCGGGTGGTCAAGTTCAAGCGCCGACCGGAAAGACGCTGTGTGGGAAGGCTCTCCGGGTTCGGCCTTCAGCACGTCCTCATGCCGATGACAGCGCGTTTGCGAACTGGCGCTTCTAGCGCCATAATGGCGCCATGCCTAGCGTGCAGATCAAAGATGTGCCCGAGCAGACTCATGCCGTCCTGCGTCAGCGCGCAGCTGCCGCGCACCAGTCCCTCCAGGAGTACCTGCGGGCCCGGCTCATCGAGGAGGCCAGCGAACCGACCCTTGAGGAGGTCCTTGACCGGGCGGGCGGCCGCTCGGGAGGTTCGGTTCCGCTGCAGACGGCGGTAGCGACGCTGCGCGCCGATCGTGATAGTCGTTGACGCCAGCGTCCTGGCCACCGCCCTTGGCGATGACGGCCCGGACGGCGACCGGGCCCGTGCCCGCCTGCGCGGGGAACGGCTGAGCGCGCCAGAACTCCTGGACCTTGAGGTCGCCTCGGTGCTGCGCCGGCAGGTGCAAGGCGGCGAGGTTGATATCCGCCGCGCGGCCCTTGCGCTGGCGGATCTGGCCGCCTTGCCGCTCCGGCGGGCACCGTACAGGCCCCTGCTGGCCCGCTGCTGGGAGCTTCGCGACAACCTCACCGTCTACGACGCCTCGTACGTCGCCCTCGCTGAAGCACTGGACGTAACGCTGCTCACCGGCGACCGGCGGCTGGCACGCGCCCCCGGCCCGCGGTGTCGCATAGAAATGCTCCGCTCGGCCTCCTTATCCGCAGCTTTTGCAAGCTTCCTGGCATGCCGCGATGAGGTATGTCGGATCACCGTGTGTCTGGCGTGCGGGTCCCGCTCGTCCGAACCGCGAGACAGGGCATCGTGGACGCTCGCGCCGTCGGTCCATCAGGCTGATATCGATCACGGTACGTGGTCGAGTCGCCGTGGCGACCAGCACGCGTACCCGCCGTTCGGTACACCGCGGACGATGACTGTCCGGCTGGTTGCGGACATCCAGAACCGGCTGTTCTGGCGCGTCGGATCTGGTCGGGCTTCTGAGTGCTGCATTCACTCTGCGGGATGGAGCCAGGCATCCCGGGAGGGGGCTTCCCGGCCGGTGTGTAGGTCCGCTGTCCCACTAGCCAGGTCCCTCCTCGATCGCACGCCGCAGCTCTGCCGCATCTAGTGGCGGCGCCTCACGCAGCAGGCCCGCGAGAACCGCCGACCTTCGCTAATGCCGAGCGTGCAGTCATAGAGGTTGACAGCAGGCAAGTCCACGCAGCTGCTGCAGCGGCGCTATTCCGTGATCTTGGTGAGGAGCAGCCAGGCGCTCGTGAACGCCGCCCACAAGAGCTACGAATACCGGCCCGACCAGGACGTAGAGTCCCGCGTGCACTCCGAGGACCAGGACGGTGCCTGCAGCCAGCAGCAGCAACGAAGTGACCGTGATAGGAGTAACAGCCCCGAGTACGGGCCCGATCGCCTGATTACTCCTCTCGCCCTTCGCGCGTCGATCCAGGATGTGGAGGCCCGTACCAGCGATCACCGCGAGAACGACCAGCTCGGCGCCGAGCGTGCGGTACGCCTGTCCGGGAATCGCGATCAAGACCGAAATAATAAGGACTGTGCCGAACAGGCTCAGCGTCTGCGCCGCCCGGTTCCGCAGTTCCTGAGACCTCGCGATGGACGCGATCCTGATCGAGACCGCCACGAACAACAGCCCGGTCAGTGTGGCCGCGGCGCTACCGGAGATCTCAGCGAATGTGTCCCAGGCTTTCAAGCGAATCCCTCCGTCTGCCCAGACAAGACCATGAACGCACGGGCTCTTGCCGGGAGGATACGGCTCTGACAGGTTCCTGGGCGGAAAGCGCACGCCCTCAGCTTGCGATTGACCATAGAGCTGGCTGCTTCGAACGGGCTGGCCCCGCAGGGCAGCAGATCTTCCTGCCATGGGCAGAAGGGCGTAGCGTGGGAACGTTGCTCCGGACCCAGGCGGCTGCGGCCGCGATACCTCGCGGTGACGCAGCTGGGCCCGGAGATTTTTTGCATGTATGCGGTCATCGCCTGACCAGCTAGCAGGTATCGGGGTGTCTGCGGCTATTGCCGATCCGCCGCTGATGGGCTGGCCACCAGTTCCGCGGATCGGACGGAGGGACTGGCGAAATGACCTCACCAGCAGAGTCGCCAGAAGATCACCCGATGGTGCCGGACGATGGCCAGACCATGCCGCGGGGTCTCAATGCGCACCGGGACGGGCACCTTCCTGATCGCGGCTGGCGCGGTCTTGCGGTTCGCCGTCGCCGCAGGTTCGCCGCACGGCCTGAATGTGCACGTCGTGGGTGTCGTCCTGATCCTGGCCGGTGTCCTCGGCCTGCTGCTGTTGCCGCTGCTGGCGCGCGGTGGCCCGCTGAACCCGCCGGCTGACCCGTTCGGTCCGCTCCGGCGGCTACGACGGCTCGCGCGTAGAGAAAAGGAAGAGGGCTGCAGCCGCGAATGTCGCGGCCGTCCAGGAGAACGACCGGATCGTCAGCCCGGATACGCCCGGACGCCAGGAGAACGATCGTTGAACCAAGCTCCGGTGACGCGGTGTGCGTAGTGACCCGGGTCAGCTGGCGGGGTGCCGTCTCTGCCCGGGAGCGTCAGCACCGGACGGCGGTAGTCCCGCCCTATGCGCGAGAGTCAAAGGAAGCGTAATATATTTGCGTTGCTCCGGACCCCGGCAGCTGCACCCGCGCGCTATCTGCGGGATGCAGCGGCAGGACCCGGATTTTTTTTGCCCGTAGACGGGCCGGTGCCGGCCGGTCCGCCGATCCGCACCGGTTTCCGCCCACCCGGAAACCGGTGCAACCGACCGATGCCACGGTCTTTCAATATCGGCCTGCATCTCAGATTCCCGAGTGTGCCATGATCATAATTATCGGGCTCGTCATCCTGGTCGCTGCGGTGGTCGCTGGAGTGGCCGGTGTCCTGACTAATGGCGGCAGCGGGCATCCGCTCACCCACCACTTCGCGTGTTCGGCTACCATGTCACCGGCTCCACCGGCACGCTGTTCCTCTACGGCATCGTGGTCGGGGCGCTCGGCCTGCTCGGGCCGAGCCTGCTGCTGGCCGGCGCGCGCCGCACCTCCCGCCGCGGCCACGAGGCACGCCGCGGACTGGCGCAGTCCCGCCGCGAGACCGCCGCCGTCAGCCAGGATCGCGACGACCTGCTCGGTCAGCGCGAGACCCCGCGCGCCTACGCCGCCAGCATGCTGGACACCGGTCCGGCCGACAGCGGCCGCCACCCCGGCGGAAACGGCGGTCGCAGCAAGCGGCACCTGTTCGGGCGCCGGTCCTCTTCCCCGCGAGCCGCAGCGCTCCCCGCACAAGCGGTAAACGGCCATCCCGCCCCTGATATCCCCGCTAGTGATGTCCCTGCCAACGCGTCTGCCCCCGTGGAATAACTAACCGGAACCGGACCCTCGTGAGTATCGCCAGGAAGATCCGCATTAGGCCGAAGCGGTCAAAGGCGGCGCCAGAAGATCGCCGGCCGTTGTCACCAGTAGCCGGGGCCTACCCACCAAAGGCCGAACTGGCCAGGCCAAGGGCAACATCAAACAAGCCGGGCGAAGATCACGGATGCCTTCCGGCACTGACCACTCCCGCGCGAGGCCGGGCCGGCCGTCGGCCTCAGCCGACCGCCCGCCCGGTCTGTCCGGAGACGCGACACGAGATGGAGGCCGACGGTGACGGTCACGCGCTCCCCGGCGGCGGAGCCGTTTTACGACGCCCGGCGCGGCGTCTACTATGCCAAGCCCGTCCTTCGCGGCTGGCTGCACCTGGTCTGCTTCGGGGCATCGGTGGTGTCCGGCCCGCTGCTGCTGGCCGGCGCGCACGGAGCCGCGCAGATCACGGCGGTTGCCGTCTACTCAGCCAGCGTGAGCGCGCTGTTCGGGATTAGCGCGCTGTATCACCGCGGAACCTGGACTGATGCCGGGAGGCGGCGCCTGCAGCGCCTGGATCACGCGATGATCTTCTTCCTCATCGCCGGCACGGCAACTCCCGCGTTCCTGCTGGATACACCCGGTGCCTTCGGGCTGGCCTGCCTGATCGTGATGTGGACATTGATGCTCACCACAGCTGCGATCCACCTGGCGTGGATGAACGCACCGGAGCTCCTGGTCGGCGGGACTTTCGTGGGGCTGGGCTGGGCAGCCGGCCTGTCGCTGCCGTGGGTGTGGATCCATGCCGGCGTCGCACCCGGGGTACTGATGCTGGCCGGCGGCCTGCTCTACACCGGCGGAGCGCTTTCCTACCATCGTCGCTGGCCCAACCCTTACCCGTCGGTGTTCGGCTACCACGAGGTCTTTCATGCCTACGTCTGCGCCGCCGCGGCCTGCCAGTACGTGGCTATAGCGCGGTTCATTGCCTGAACCGCCACGACCACCGTAACCATGAGCACATCGCCGCCGCGGGGCAGCAGTCACCCTCACCTGTCCGGCTTTCGCTGGTCATGGTGACTCCCCCTCCCGGGGGGCCGTGTCCGCGGCGCATGGCGGCGCGTGGTAGCACGGGCGCCGGCCGCGAGCACGGCCGGGGCCCGTGCGGCGTCTGTGATGCCGGGCTGCCCGCGGAACGCGGCGGGGACCTGAGCGTCGCGTTCGCGGGTACTCCGCCCGGCGCTGACCAGGGGAACACTGTCCTGCGTGAGCGGCAGGGCAGGGTTCCGGCCAGCGGCTAGAAGTAGTGCCTGCGTCTGGTAGATGCGGTCCGGGACGGGGGCGGGGGGATATCCGGATGTTGATCTTCTGGACGGTGCTCACGGTGGCCTGCCGCCGGCTGGCTAGTCCGCCGCGGCGGACGCGTCGGCGGGGACATCGCTGGCCGGGGCATCGGGGGCGGGGATATCGGGGGCGGGCCCGTTTACCGCTTGTACGGGCGGGGCGGCAGCCTGCGCAGAGGCGGGCCGGGGCCCGAACAGGTGCCACTTGCTGCGCTGGCCGCCGGCGGCATCGGCGCCGGGATCGCGGCCGGGATCGCGGTCGCTGCCGGCCGGGCCGTCACCGAGCGTGCTGGCGGTGTAGGCGCGGGCGGTCTCGCGCTGGCCGAGCAGGTCGTCGCGGTCCTGGGTGACGGCGGCGGTCTCGCGGCGGGACTGGGTGAGCCCGCGGCGGGCCTGCCGGCCGCGGCGGGAGGTGCGGCGCGCGCCGGCCAGCAGCAGGCTCAGCCCGAGCAGGCCAAGCGCCCCGACCACGATGCCGGACAGGAACAGCGTGCCGGTGGAGCCGGTGACATGGTAGCCGAACACGCGAAGTGGTGGGTGAGCGGATGCCCGCTGCCGCTATTGGACAAGACGCAGACCCGGCCTCCTCCGGCCAGGATCGCCTGGCTGCGGCGCTACCGGCTGCGGGGCAACCGCGGGTAGCGGTCCACCAAGACGAAGACGGCGGCCCCGATCGCGAGACCGATCACAGCGACCAGCCACAGCGGCACGGCCTTGGCCAGGATGCCGCCGACCACGAAGGCGGCGAACAAGGCGACCGCGATCGCGTAGGGAGTCATGGCCACCGGCCGCCGCTCGCCCGGCGAGGCAGGCTCCTGATCCGCCGCGGCAGGCACCTGATTCCGCGCGGCAGGCTTCCGATTCCGCGCGGGAGGCTTCTGATCCGGCCCGGGGTCCGTCACCACAATCGGCACCTCCTGCCACAGTGCTTGCGTCTCACCTGGCACTGTCCGGCCAAGCACAGACACACCGCGACGGAAACAGCCGGGCACCGAAGACGCCATCCGCCAGACCGATCAGCCAGCCTCAACACCCCGGCCTATCTCCTCGTCCAGCCCCGGGGGTGTCGGCTTTGATCAGCGTACGCGTCAGTGGCTGTGGTCACCCGAGCCCGTCCGCCCCCTCTACTGTCCCCGGCCGAACCACCCCGTCAAGCCCAGGCCCTGCCGGTCCGGGCGCGGCCAGGGTGCTGATCGTCATCGTCCCCGCGTCCGGGCTGCACCACCCAGCTGCGCTGCCTCGCGCAATGACAGGCGGGAGCCGGGCCGCCCCGGCTCATCTGCTCCGTCCGACATCAGGCCACGGCGGGCGCGGGCCGTGCCCGGCGAGGCGATCGTGCCTCGTCCTCAGGCCAGCGGCCCCCAAGGTCAGGCTGCTGTCTCGTCCGCCTGTGAGCTGGTCGTCTCTTGCCCTCTTCCGCTGGGAGCCTGACGGCACGCCGCCGCCCTGTCACCCCCGCCCCGGCTACCGCGGCCATCTGCAGCGTCCGCCGCGTGGCCGTTGCCGTGCCTGCGCTGGGGTCATGCCGCCGGCCACCCGGAGCTGCCGTGGCCGCGCCGCGTGCCAGGCGCCCACCGCCCTGCTGCCCGCTCGTCCGCGCCAGGGAACCATGACTACCAGCGCGACAGTGTCGTCGCTGATCTTTCCGCGGCTGAAGGACAGCGTGGCTTGCTGGATGGCTTCGGCCATCCGCGCCGCGGACATGTCACCTAGCCCGGCGATGAGGCCGCGGAGCCGGTCATCGCGGTAGAGGTCACGGTCAATATGGCTGCGGGCCTCGGTGACGCCGTCGGTGAACGTAATCAGGCCGTCGCCGGCCCGCAGCATGCTCCGTGAGTCATGCAGCTCGGGAGCGGGCAACAGCCCGAGCAGGATCCGGGCCGCCCGAATTCCTGCACGCGCCCGTCCGCGCGGCGCAAGCGTTATCGGCGGCACCGGCGGCTGGGTACTGACCAGCCCGTGCCGATGCCCGCCTGGTGGAGGGCGAGGTAGGTGAGCCCGGCAAGCAGCAGGCTGGTGAACGCGAAAACTACGTCGGTGGCTGTGCTCGTTGCGTTCAGCAGGAATGCGATGGCGAAAATAATGGCTGCGGCGATGGCGAGCATCCGAGCTTCCTTCCGGGCATTACGTGAGAGGAACTCCTGTCCGCGTGTATTACTAGCTGGGCTTCGGGCACGAGATTTTCGGGTTGACGCCGACGTAGTTCAGCGGGCCGGCAATGATTGTCACTGCGATTGAGCTCGTCTTGGCGCAATTCGTGCTAGAGCTGTTGTAGTAGTGACGCTGACCGGCTGCGATGGCGCCGATGATCAGCCACACAATGATTACTGCCGTTCCGATACGCATTACTGCCTCCGGGTGCTGTGTCCACTGTGATGAGCTAAGAGATGATCGTCTGTGATCGTGCGCGTTTCACGTACTGTCCCGGCCGCCGCCGGAATTCCCCGTACGGCGGGACTGTGGCCACAGGTGCGGGTGCCGGTCACGAGAGCTCACTGAGGGCACCCACGGTCACCGGCCTGGCCGCGCGATGATCCAAGGTGACCATCATCAGGACGCCGAGCGGCGGTCTGGTGATGGCGGCCCCGCCCGCCGCGCTGGTCACTTCAGCCGGGCGGGGTGGTCGGGAGGACAGCCTGCAGCCGGGTCAGCGTGATCAGGTGGCGCACCGCTGCGGTGGGCGGCGCCAAGCCTCCGCCCAGGCTAGGTACGGTGCCGACATCGAGCCCGCGGTCGAAAGCGATGACGGCCGACTGGTCACGTGAATGGACACACCAAGTCAGCGTTTCCCCGGCGTCACCAGGTAGGTTACCGCGAACGGACAGGTAATCCGCGCCGCGCCTTCGCCGCAACGACGTCCCGCTCATCGGCCCGCCTCCGGTCACACCAGAATGAGCCACCGGGGTCTGGAGTGGTCTGGGAAAGCGTTCACGAACCCGCCACGAATTCGCGGATGATCGCATAGCGTACCGGCCGGTGAGGCCTGCGGCAAGGGCAGTCCAGCGACAACCTGGCCGTTGACAGCGTCCACGCCGAACGCCGTATTAACCCACTTCGCGGGCGCGCCGTAGCCGAACACGCGCGTCGCCGTCGCTGTCGACGCAGCAATTCGTCCTCGCTGCTTGGGCTCGGGCACACGTGGGTTTGGCCAGTGGCCCGGGACAGGCCTTGAAGGGCTGAACTTTTGGCTTTTTCAGGTGTAGCGGATGCCCAGCTCGGGCGGGACGCGCGAGAGTACGTGGCTGTCTACGGCTGCGTGAGGGCGCTGACGGCTGCGGTCGTTGCCGTCACGGTTGCCGTCGGAGATACCGGCCGCCCTTCCGCTTCACAGATGGCTTCTTCGTCCCGAAGCCAACTCGCGGTGCGGCCTGCCTGCGCTGCGGCAGGGCTGACCTGGCAAGCGCTGTCCGTCAACGTCCGCTGGCGCGGGTCGCCTCGTCCGCGCGGGCGGTCTTCGCCCGGGCCGTCTCATCTGCGCGGGCCGTCTCTGAGCGGGCCGTCTCATCCGCGCGGGCCGTCTCTGAGCGGGTCGTCTCGTCCGCGCGGGCCCTCTCCGCCCGGGCCGTCTCATCTGCGCGGGCCGTCTCTGAGCGGGTCGTCTCGTCCGCGCGGGCCGTCTCTGAGCGGGTCGTCTCGTCCGCGCGGGCCCTCTCCGAGCGGGTCGCCTCATTCGCGCGGGCCGTCTTGTCGTCCGCGCGGGCGGTCTTCGCCCGGGTCGTCTCGTCTGCGCGGGCCGTCTTGTCGTCCGCGCGGGCGGTCTTCGCCCGGGTCGTCTCGTCTGCGCGGGCCGTCTCTGAGCGGGTCGTCTCGTCCGCGCGGGCCCTCTCCGCCCGGGCCGTCTCATTCGCGCGGGCCGTCTTGTCGTCCGCGCGGGCGGTCTTCGCCCGGGTCGTCTCATCTGCGCGGGCCGTCTCTGAGCGGGCCGTCTCATCCGCGCGGGCCCTCTCCGAGCGGGCCGTCTCATCCGCGCGGGCCCTCTCCGAGCGGGCCGTCTCATCCGCGCGGGCCCTCTCCGAGCGGGCCGCCTCGTCTGAGCGGGCCGTCTCTGAGCGGGTCGCCTCGTCCGCGCGGGCCGTCTCCGAGCGGGCGGTCTCGGCTGGGGCGCTCTCGCGCTGGCCGATCAGGTCGCGGTCCTGGCTGACGGCTGTCTGTCCGCGGGACTGTTTCAGTTCGCGGCGTGCGCCGCGGCCGCGGCGTGAGGTCCGGCGCGCACCGGCCAGCAGCAGGCCCAGCCCGAGCATCGCGGCCGCCCCGACCACGATGCCGTAGAGGAACAGCGCGCCGGTGGAACCGGTCACGTGGTAGCCGAACACCGAGAAGCCGTGGGTCAGCGCGTGCCCGCTGCCGACGTTGTTGAACACGCCCGCCACGCCCACGACCACCGCGGCGACCAGGATGATGAGGCCGAGAACGACAAACATGACACTCTCCGGATAATCGCCCTATACCCAGTCAACTCGGAGTTTGAATCAAGTCAAACCGGGCCCGTACGTGGCCCGGCTCGATCCAGGGCACGCCTCGCTCTGCCCCGTCCTTCCGATAGATGCCGATGGTCTTGCGCGGTAAGAGGATGCCAGGCACGGAGGACGGGCCAGGCCCGATCTTGCAGGTGCGGTCATCAGGCCAGCGTAACGGCGGGTACCGCCTGCCTGCGGATGCGGGGCGGCGGACCGGTGGCGGCCAGTGCGCCCGCAGGGCTTCCGCCCGAAAGGGCGCGGTATGGCCGCCACCCCGGAGTCGGACAGTAGCCCCGCCCCTTCTCCGCTCACGGCCTGGTGCCCGTCTCAGTCACGCATTCCCGCTCGATGACTTCGCGCCTCCTGCCAGCGATCCGGCCCACAGGCCCGGACGGCGGCGTGCCGAAGGCGCGCCCTTGAAGCCGTAGAGAATGTTGTCGCAGCACCAGGAAAGAGGCCAGGAAAGGGGCCCGTGCGCGGACCTAACGGCCCACCGTTACCTGTGCTGGCTCCCAACGGGCTCCCAAAATCGGACGTCGGGGAACGCGTAATGCAAACGGCAGGCCACTTGATACCTTGTGACCTGCCATTTCCCTGTCGGGGTGACCGGATTTGAACCGGCGGCCTCTTCGTCCCGAACACGGCGTAAGCAGGAACGACGAGCCAACCCTGCCAGCAACCGATGGTCCGCCGGGCCAGTCACACCCTTCCGAGCCGTGGGGTACGCTGCGCACTGGAATGGCTGATATGGGCGCCGTGCGTGACACTTGCACCTGGCGGTCCTCAAGCGCCGAGTCGGCGATCTGAAATGGTTCGAGCCAAAGACAATTTGTCCGCTTATAGCGGTGCGTGACCGCGAGGAACGCTAGCCGGGTCTGGTTTGGCCATGTGGATCGAGGTCGATGTGACCTGCCGGTTACAAGACGGCATGTACGCCTGAGATCATAGCGCCAGGAAGTCGTTGAGACGGGACTGCCGCTGGCGTTCGCGTAGCCGCCATCGCCGGCAGACAGGCCTAGTCTGAGGCCCTGATCCCCGGCTGCTCCGTCGCCGCGGATCAGGATCCTTCCAGGTTCCTGATTCGGGGCCCTATGCCGTGTAGGTGCCCGGAATGTGCGCTCGCCACACCAAGGCGGAGACCTTCCGCGCCGCGCCCTTCAGGGAGGACGGATGCTGGCTGCGGATGGCTGCGCGTCCAGCTCGAGCAACCCGGCGTGCTGCTTCTGCGGCGTCTGGGCCCCCGGTGGGCCGAGGGAGTGGCGGTCGCCATGTTCGGGCTCTCACTGGTTTGGACATGCTCATCTGCCGAAAATGAGTTTGCGTCGATAACGTACTGAAGATGCGATTTGACTTGCATGCCGAATCATGACTCATACCCGCCTGGCACTCACACAGTGCCTATCATGCCGGCCGCATGCCACATATCGGGCCGGCGTGCCCGTTTGGACCCCGACCGGTTTCGTAGACACAGTCCGAAGTGGCACGATGGTCTACGAGGAGAGAACCGTAAGTGGGACAGGCGCGCAGGAAGTACACCCAGGAATATAAGGACGAGGCTGTGGAGCTGGTGATAAGCTCCGGCCGTCCGATGGCGGAAATTGCCCGGGATCTGGGCATAAACGAGGGAACGCTGGGGAGCTGGGTGAGCAGGGCTAAGGCATCGGGGAAGGTGAAGGATAAGCCTCTCGATATTGATGAGCGGGCACGGCTGAAGGAGCTCGAGGACGAGAACCGCCGGCTGCGGATGGAAAGAGATTTCCTAAAAAAAGCTGCGGCGTGGTTTGCGAAGGAGAATCAGTAAAGTTCGCCTTCATCGACGGGATGGCGGAGGAGAACGGTCGCAAGCCGCGCGAGGAAAGATTCCCGGTCACGTTCATGTGCGAGATGCTGGAGGTAACCCGGCAAGGTTATTATGCGTGGAAGAAACGCGTCCCGTCGGCGCGGGCGGCCGGCGATGAGAAGCTGACCGCGCTCATCGTGGAAATCCACGACGAGAATGAGGGCCGGTACGGTATTGACCGTATCCACCGGGAGCTGGCCCGGCGCGGGCACCGGGCCGGGCCGCGGCGGGTGCGGCGGCTTGCGCGGGCTGCTGGCCTGGCCTGCGTGCATCCGCGGCCGTACAAGGTCACCACAGTGCAGGACACGGCGAACCAGGGCGGCCTGGTCGACCTCGTTGGCCGCGAGTTCGTGCCCGGAGCGAAGAACCAGTTGTGGTACGGGGATATTACTTATATTTTCACGATGACCGGATGGGCGTACCTGGCCACGGTAATCGACGGGTATTCACGTAAGGTGGTCGGCTGGGCTGTCGCTGATCATATGCGCGAGGAGCTGGTGACCGGCGCGCTGGCCATGGCACTGGCCAACCGTAGTCCGGGGATCGGTGAAGTGGTATTCCATTCCGACCGTGGCAGCCAGTACACCGGACGGGCGTTCCGGGATGCTTGCCTTTCCAATGGCATTATACCGTCAGTCGGTCACACCGGTATATGTTTCGACAACGCGGCAGCAGAGTCGTGGAACGCGACGTTCAAGAAAGAGCTCATCCATCTGCACGCCTGGAAGAACGTTGCGCACGTGAAGCAGGCGACGTTCGAATATGTGGAAGTGTACTACAACCGTAAGCGGATTCAGAAGGGACTGGGTTATCTGTCGCCATCCGAGTTTGAGCTTGGAGTTGACGCAGGAATGGCGCTAGTGGCATAATAGAAGTGTCTACAAAAGCGGTAGGCCTCCAGTTCGCGGTTTCAGCCGCCGTAACGGCAGCGCATAGCCCTGCAATGCGGCAACGAGATGACCGTCGGATGTAGGTATAGGGCCGCCTTGGGCGTACTGCCAGTACCGCACGATTGATGCTCGCGAACTCGGCACATCCGAGACGCACTCATTTGCCGCTGGGAGCGCGTTGAGATCACGTGCGATCTGCGCAGAACTGACCGGCGACAGCGTCGCAATCCCGGGCCCGCGCGGTCAACTGCTGCGGCACTACCGTGGCGTGCGCGTGGCGCGCGTCAGGTCAGTCTCCCCGGCCTGGCATCATGGAGCTGATGAGCAAGTCCAGTTCCCGCCGTTTCCCGGTAACCGTTACCCAGCGTCCGGTTACCCGCTGCCAGATCTGCCGCCGCACCGTCGCGTACCGGCCCGGCAGCCTCAACGAGGTCTTGACCGAGCACTACCGCCGGTCCCATCCCGAAGCGCTCGGCCTGCCGTCCCGGTAACCGCTCGCGCAGACCGGGCGCAGGGCGCGCGCCGCAGATCTTCCCGAGGCGGCGATGATACGAGAAACCAATCCTGTGGAAGGCGGCCAGGGCGAACTCGGTCGCGCAACCGGCATGCAGTCCAGCGAGGTTGTGACGCCTGCAGGCTGGAGGATCCTGGTGGAGGGCGAGGAGCCGGTCGTCTCATTTTTGCGCGCCGAAGGTGAGCCTGACTTTGGCATTGAGGCAATCCTGGAGCATCCGGGACCTGACTGGTATACGGGCGTGTGGCTGGGCGAGCGCCGCGGTTCTGAGGGCCAGATGCGAACCGTCACGTACCGCGACGGCGTGTACCGGGTCGAGTCGGGTCCGGGGGATGAGTTCTGGGCCGTGGCCGGCCCGCCAGATGATGAGGACGATGAGCTGTAGCACCGGCCCTCAGTCGGGCGGCGGCGCCACCGGGCGGTCACGACCCAACTCAGGATCATGGACGTGCGGGTGAGTGCGTCCATTGAACTCGCCTGCCGGGCAGGCGAGTTCAGTGTCCAGCTCATACAGTGATCACAGAGCGCGGTCAACCAGTGCGTGACAGTCGCACAAATACCCGCCGTTAGGTATGTTGTGACACGTCGTGCCCATGACCATCGATACCGCACCGAACGGATCGATCTGTGACGGCGGGACCGCCGCCCGGCGCGGCTCCTTCGACGCCGGCTGGTGCGCGGCGGCCGGATCCTGGGCATCCCCCTGGTCGAGGTCCTGCAGGGCGACCTGCATCCTGACGGCCGCGGCTTCACCTGGTGGCTGCCGCCCCGCCCGGCGCCTAGCCCGGCCGGCGCGTTCAACGCGGCAACTGGCCCGTGCCGGCCTGCCGCCGGTCGACAAGGCCGCGCGGCTGCTGCTCGGCGGCGCGGCCGTGGTCGTGGGCAGCCCGGCCACCGACCCGGTTCCTGACCCGGCGCTCCCCCATGTCGGAGTGCTGGCCTGGGGCGACCCGGCGGCAGAGCTGCCGGGCGCGGAGGTTCAGTCCAGCATCATGGCCCTGGCCTGAACGGAGCGGACTTGGTCTCGGAGACGGGACAGGAGCAAGGCAAGGCAGACGGGCACGAGAAATCCTCCTGGCTACCAGGGCCGGCGTGAGAGCCACGCTCCTATCACGCCAGCCCTGGTGGGGTCAGGAGTGTACGGGGCTGTGCACAAGCTTGTGGATGAACGGTGCAGATACCCAGGGTGGCGGCGCGATGCCAGGAGGTATGCCTGGAGAGCCTCTTCCGGTACGACCGGCCAATTACCAGCGCAGATGCGGGGTGACTCGTGTTGGCTGCCGGGAAGATCCCGAAGGGATCGCGACCGTACCGGCATCAGGTGGTTATCCACACGTGACCTCTGGATGAGGGTCACAGGCCAGCTCCCGATGTTCGTGCCGCGGTCGGCCGGGACGGATAGTTCACACCGGCTGGTTCTGCCAAGCCGCGAGGTTCCGGGACCGGTCGCGGCCTGGCCTGCTGGGGTACCGGGCCGGGGCTGGCGGTGCTGGCCGCGGGCAGAACAAGGCCCACACGACCTTTCCGGTCTCGCTGGGCGTGGTGTAGCCCTACTGGTCGGTGAGCGCGCAGATGAGTTGCAGTCCGCGGCCGGTCTCGTCGAGGGAGCCAGGCCTTTGCGGTGCCGGAGCTGCCTTGCCCCGGCCGGCGACCGCGCATAGCACGCAGGGGCCGGGCTGGAGCAGGCCGAGCTGGATCGGCCGCCGGGGCCCGGTATCGCCGGACCCGGGCAGGGCATGCCGCAGCGCATTAGCCATCAGCTCAGACACCACGATCGCGACGTCTGGGCTGCGCTCTGCCATGCCCCACCGGTGCAGGATGGCGACGGTGAAGTCCCTGGCGGCGCCGACCGATCCGGGATCTGCGCCGAGCGCGCGCGTGGCGATCCGCGGCAGGCAGGCCCAGCCCGCGAGGGCGGGATCCGATGATGGCCGCCAGTTGCTGCGCGCCAGGCCGGCCATCTCCGCAGCCGGTATCAGCCAGTGCCAGCCGGTGCCGGACTCCAGGTATGGCCGGTGGGCTCCCATCACCGCCCGGTCGATGTCATCGCGCCAGCAGAACAAGCGCGTGCACGGTCCTGGACCATCAGATCCTCGCTGTGCTCACGGTCTCGGCGGGGTGCCGCCTGGCGGCTGCCGTGAGCTCGCCAGGCCCGGGCCGGGTTCAAGGCCACGGCGAGGGAATGGAGGTGCCGGCTGGGTTTCCCGCGTATCTGCCGGCGGGCAGGGGCCTCATCGGCCGGGTCATCGTGGTGCCATTCCAGCTCCGCCCGGCTGAGCGGGGGGTAGCCGCGGCCAGCGCGGCCGGGGTCGCGGCTGCTTGGCAACGCGGCGCCGCGGGCGGTGCCGGCGCCGGGCACGGCGGGGGTCCGGGCGGTCCTGGCAGGGGCAGCGCTCGCTGGAGGCCCGGCGAGGGCTCCTGGCCGGGCACTGCCGGCAGCTGGCTCGGTGCAGCCATGGCCGGCCGGCACTGCGTAGCCATGGCTGGTCGGCTCGGCGTAGCCGGGGCCACGGGGGCCAGGGCCACAGGGCTCGGCATTGCCCGGGCTGGCGGGCCTGGCACTTTCGCCATCCCGAAGCCCGGTGGGCCAGTCGTCCGTCTGAAGCATGCTGGCATGCTCTGGACGGATCTTGATCTTCACGTCGAGCCTCCCCTCCTGCCAGTGGTGAGCCGGGCTGGCGCTGGCGACTTACCCTGGGGACGCACGCGCCGGGCCGGCCGGAGCGCGTCCTGCGGGCCGGGCTCCTGCGGCAAGCGCGGCGGGCTGTGGTCTTGCCGGCCCGCTTACCCTGCGCTTGCCCTCGCCGTTCTACGCGCCCGGGCTCACCGTGTCTGGGTTCGGTCTTCCCACCGTCTCGGCCTTAAATCACAGCCAGGTAAACACGCGGTCAACGTTAGGCCTATTTATAGGCTTTCACGGCGCGGCGTGTGGACAATTCCGGCTTCTTCTGCATCCACAGGACGCGGGTCGCGTTCTCCCAGTTAAAGGCCCTTTTATGAGCGCTGCCGGGTGGCGGGATCCCCAGCATTTCCACCGCAGGTGCACAGGCACGGCGCCGTTTTGCACAAGTGATCCACATGCTTGTGCACACATAGCCAGCCAGCAGTCCATTTACCGGGCCGGCAGCCAGCAGCAGATCACCGCACCGGGGCCTCGTGACACGCCCACACGCCGGACGCGAGGACCCGCCGACGCGGATGAGATCGCGCAACAAGGCACCGATGGCCGCCACTACAGCACAGGCGGCCCGGGTATCCACCGCCCGCCTGCCGGTCATGCTCATCCTGACCCGGCACGGCAGCCTGCCGCGGTCCGCCCGCGCGCCCCGGCCGGTCACTATCCAGCCTGCGCTACCACACTCACGAGCTGGAACCTGGCGCGCCAGCCCCACCAGCCACCGGGATCCGCCTCCGGCCAAAGACCTCGCCGTACCCAGTGATGACTGCGGACCATCGCGGTGGCGCATCCCGGCGGCCGCCGGCGTGCCGTGGCGGTGCCAGCAAAGACGACCCGGCCCGCCAGAATCAGACAGGGCCCCTCCACGTATGAGATGGAGGGGCCCTGCCCGGCCTCGCCGCGCTGGCTGGCCAGTTGCCCGGCCTTGCCGGCGCCGCGCGCCGCCCGCCGGGGCCAAGCACCCGCGCGAGGGACCGGTCTCCCGGCTCCTCCCACGTTCCCGGGGTCGACCCCGGGTGGTGCCCGTTTCCGAACGGTGAAAACATTTCTACTGCCTCCGCGGGCGCCGCGCAAGAGCCCACGGCCAGCCATTTCAGGTTGTTACGTTATCCACGAGTGAATCCACAGAAAACGCTAGTTATCCGCATTTCACTGTGGTTATCCACGGGCTTATTCACAACCTATCCACAGGACACGGTGCCAGCCGGAGAACACCGCAGCCGCTGGCGCCGAATGCAATCGGCTGAGCTTTTCTCAGCGGCTTTCGGTACTCACCTGGTGACCCGATTCGATGAGGACACAGATGGCTCGGGGGAGGCTCGGGGGTGGGTGACGATCCGGCTTTCTCCTCCGGCTGCAACCTGCGCTGCGTGTTCTGCCGGAACTTCGACATCTCCTGGCAGGTGCACGGCGAGCCGGTGACCCCGGGGCGGCTGGCGGCGATGATGCTCACGCTGCAGGACCGAGGCTGCCGCAACATCAACCTGGTGACGCCCGTCGAGTTGTCCCAAGACCGTCAGCAGGACATCAACGCCGTCCTGGAGCCTGCCCGACGCCGCCTGCTGGACGTCCTCCCAGAGCTCCAACGCAGATGAGGTCCGGGTGCTGTTCGATTACTTCACCCGGGCCGCCCCGGCGCTGATGGCGGCCCTGGACGAGCTGCAGGCCCGCGCGACGTCCCCCCGGTCAGCCGACGCCAGCCGACCGCCGGGCACAAGCCAGTGACGCGCCATCGAATCCGCCACCGACGCTGGCACAGAACCAGCGGCCTGCCCGGCCGAAGGCCAAGATCCTGTCCGGCATAGCCGAAGCGCGCGGGCACTGCCAATAAGGCAAGCATGGTGGCGTGCACAGATCGGGGGCTTCGGAGCGCACTCACCGGTCCCCGGCACGGCGGCTTGACAGAAACAGACTCGGCGATCCGGAGCATCGGTCAGGATCGTCGTGGTGCTCTCGTTGTCCCAACCACTTGATCGGCAGGCGGCTTCGCCGTTTGCTGCCCTACTAGCCCCGTCCTTGACGGGACACGAAGAGGTATCCTACTGTCGTTGCCTACCGATCGATCGTTAACCTGAGGTGGCTGCCGCCAGCGTGAAGACAAGCCATGCCGTTCGCTCAGCGTCCTGACGCCCGGATCTGGTGGGACCAGGACGGGACGGGCGACCCGATCCTGCTCATCATGGGCCACGCCTACGGGGCTGACATGTGGTATCGCACCGCCCCCGAACTGGCTGCCTCCTACCGTGTCATCCGGTTCGACAACCGGGGGGCTGGCCGCAGCT
>Ga0208696_1000968_pt1 | contig 18029 bp, 15 predicted proteins | sample Sb_taG_9_FD_187711 | JGI IMG/M metagenome (GOLD analysis project Ga0208696, IMG submission 187711) | Peat soil microbial communities from Weissenstadt, Germany - Sb_50d_b_LC metaG (SPAdes) (version 2) | ecosystem: Environmental > Terrestrial > Soil > Wetlands > Peat | place: Germany... | reverse complement strand
CCGGCACGTTCGGCCCGTACTACACCCTGGCCACCTCGATCGGCCTGGGCTGGCTCGGCACCGTCCTGATCATCGACGCGATCGTCTCGCCCGCCGGGACCGGCCTGGTCTACGTCAGCGCCGCCTCGCGGCTGTCCTACTCGCTGGCCAAGACCCGGTTCGTGCCGCCGGTGTTCGCCGCCATCGACCGGCGCGGCGTGCCCTGGTTCAGCATCATCTTCGGCGGCGTCTTCGGCTGCCTCCTGTTCCTGCCGTTCGGCGGCTGGGCATCGCTGGTCGCGGCCATCACCGCGGCCTCCTCGTTCATGTACAGCTTCGCGCCCGTCGCCGCGGTGTCGCTGCGCAAGAGCGACCCGGACCGGGAGAGGCCGTACCATGCGCCGATCCTGAACATCATCGCCCCGTTCAGCTTCGTGGTCTCCGGCTTCATCATCTACTGGAGCGGGACCTCGAACGTGATCAAGCTCGACCTGGCCGTGATCTTCTTCCTGATCCTCTACCTGATCGCCCGCCGGATCGACCCGAACCAGGAGCCGCTGGACTTCCGGGCCGGCTCGTTCGCGATCCCGTGGATCATCGGCCTGACCATCTTCTCCATCTTCGGCGGCAGCTACGTCGAGGGCTACAGCAAGGTGTTCGGCATCAAGATCACCCACCACCTGCCGTTCTGGTGGGACCTCGGCGCCATCGCCATCTTCGCCCTGATCGTCTTCTACTACGGCGTGAACAGCCGCCTGGGCCCGGAGCGGACCCAGGAGCACGCGCTTGAGGCCGCCGCGGACGCCCACCAGGAGGACCTGGACCTGGGCATGGGCCACGCCGCCTGACGCGGGACCACGGTGAAGGAGGGCCCCTCGGGGCCCTCCTTTTTTTCCTTGCGGGCAGTGCTATCCGGGCAGTGCTATCCGGGCAGGAACACGCACTTGGTGGCCAGGTAGGTCTGCAGCCCCTCCGGGCCGTACACGCTGCCCATGCCGCTGGCCTTGCGGCCGCCCCACGGGGCGCCGATATCGGGCACGTACAGGTTCACGCCGAACGTCCCGACCCTGGCCCGGCGGGCGATCGCCAGGCCCCGTTCGGGATCTTCGGTCCACACGCTGCCGGCCAGCCCGTAGCTGGAGTCGTTGGCGATGGCCACCGCCTCGGACTCGTCGTCGTACGGGATCACCGCCACCACGGGCCCGTAGATCTCGTCCCTGGCGATGGCCATGTCGGCGTCGGCGTCGGCGAACACGGTGGGCTCGTAGTAGTAGCCGCGCACCGGCGTGGCCGGGCGGCGGCCGCCGGCCACCACCCGCGCGCCCGCGCTGATCCCGGCCGTGACCGACGACTCCACCCGGACCCGCTGCCGCGGGCTGGCCAGCGGCCCCATGGTCGTCTCGTCGGCCATCGGATCGCCCACGACCAGGACCGAAGCCTGCCAGGCCAGGGCCTCGACCGCCTCGTCGTACCGGCTCCTCGGGGCCAGCACCCGGGACATGGTGAAGCACGCCTGCCCGGAGTTGGCGAAGCAGAGGCAGCCGAGCTCGGCCGCGGTGGCGTCCAGGTCGACGTCGTCGAGCACGATCGCGGCCGACTTGCCGCCGAGCTCGAGGCTCACCGGCTTGAGGGTCTCGCCGCAGATCGCGGCGATCCGCCGCCCGGACGCGGTCGGCCCGGCCACGGCCACGATGTCCACGCCGGGGTGCGCGGCGAGCATCTCGGCCACCTGCCCGGTGCCGGTGACCAGGTTGAAGACGCCGGGCGGGAAGTCCGCCGCCTCGAACGCCTCGGCCAGGATGTAGGCGGACAGCGAGGTCTCGACGGCCGGCTTGAGCACGATCGTGCAGCCCGCCGCCAGCGCCGGGGCCAGCTGGCAGAACGCGAGGATGAGGGGGTAGCTCCAGGACGCGATCACGGCCGCGACCCCCACCGGCTCGCGCCGGACCAAGGTCCGCCCGGCGAAGCTGACCGCCTCGCGCATCTCCTCGCTGCAGGAGTCCCGGACCAGGTCCGCGTAGTACCGGATGATCCCGCACGGGATGGACACGTTGTTCCGCCGCGACAGCCTGATCGGCATGCCCATCTCCGCCGTCACCAGGCGGGCGGTGTCCTCGGCCCGGGCCTCGATGGCCGCCGCCAGCCGGTCCAGGGCCGCCGCCCGGTCGGCCGGGCTGGCCTGCGGCCACGGCCCCGCGTCAAAGGCCTTCCTGGCCGCGGCCACGGCCACCTCGACGTCGGCCCCGACCATCGAGGGGACGGCCCCGGCGACCTCCTCGGTGGCCGGGTTGACGATCGTGATCACATCGGCCGATCCGGATCCGACGAGGCGGCCGCCGGCGTACACGTCTCGGTACTCGAGCAACGCGAGTCCCTCCGGAAACCCCGGTCAACAGTGAAAGTGCCTGTTAATCTCTACGGCTGACACGTCGTTTGTCAAGTATTGCGCCGGTACCGACCCCGTCCTGCAACCCTGTTGTGACCGGTTCCGGCAGGTGGACAAGCTGCTAGAGCCGCGGTTTGTGGTTTGCCACAACGACATCCGCGGCGCGCCGTCGTACGATCCGGTCATGGCGGTACCTAACTGGTCGCCGGTGCTGGCCGACGACCGCTCACGACCCGCGACCCAGGCCGAGGCCCACTCCGAGGCTCCCGCCCGGCACCTGGACCGGGAGAACGCCGCCCTGCGCGAGCTCGTCACCGTGTACCGGTACCTGTCCGGGCTGGCCCTGCAGGACGCGGACCTGGCCGGGGTGGTGCGGCTGATCTCCGACCGGACGGCTGCCACCGTCGCCGTCCTCACCCAGCTGATGGACGTGCTGACGGCGGCCGCGCCCGGCGTGAGCGCCGAGAAGGCCGCCGCCGACGTGCGGGAGCATATGGTCCACCCGCGGCTCGGCCAGGTGCTGCGCGCCTCCCGGCTGAGCCAGCGCGCGCTGCGGCTGCCGAAGGTCGGCGGCATGCCCGCCATCATCGTCGCGCCCATTCTGGTCGGCGACGAGGTCCCGTCCTACCTGATCACCATCGACCCGGAGGAGAACATCTTCGGCGAGGACATGAGCCTGCTGGTGACCGAACACGCCGCCACCATCTGCGGGGTCATCCTCGGCCGCGAGCGCGTGGTGGCCGCGGCCGCCCGCCGCGTCCGCGACGACCTGGTGGAGGGCCTGCTGCTCGGCCGGGGCCGGGACAACGCCGACGCGAGCCGCTGGGCTGCGCACCTCGGCTACGACCCGGCCCGCGACCACAACGTGGTGGCGATCGCGTTCGACCTGCCGCCGGCCCAGGAGGCCGCGGCCCAGCGGCAGCGCATCTGGGAGAGCATCGAGCACTTCGTCGCCACCCGGGCACCCGAGGCGATCGTCTCGGCCCGCGAGTCCGAGGTGGTGGTGGTCACCGCCGCCCCGATGGACGCGCGCCAGCTCGCCGCCGCCTGCCTGGCCCGGTTGTCCGAGCTGTTCCCCGCGGCCAAGGTCGTCATCGGGATCGGCGGCATCTGCCGCGACCCGCGCGACGTCGCGCGCTCCTACGCGCAGGCCCAGCGCACCACCCAGACGCTGCAGCGGCTCGGCCGGTCCGGGGTCAAAGGGGCGGTCTCGGCGTTCGGCGATCTCGGCATCCTCCGGCTCCTTCTCCAGGTGCCCGACCTGGCCGAGCTGAGGTCCTTCGCCGCCGACGTGCTCGGCAAGCTCAGCATGCACGAACACGAGCACAAGTCGGAGTACCTGACCACGCTGGCCTGCTACTTCCGGGAGAACAACAGCCCGCAGCGAGCCTCGCGCATCCTGCACGTGCACCCCAATACGGTGGCCTACCGGGTCAAGCGGATCGAGGAGATCACCGGGCTGCGGCTGGACAACTACACCGACCGGCTCATCGCCCAGGTGGCGCTGGAGATCCTCGACTCGCTCGGGGACGAGCCGTGACCGTCCCGAGCCGGGCCCCCGCCACCTTCCTGACCGGCCAGCGCGTGCTGGTCTGCGACGGCGCGATGGGCACCATGCTGCACGCGGCCGGCGCCGCGCTCGACCGTTCGCTGCCCGAGCTCAACCTGTCCGAACCCGGCCTGGTCAGCACGATCCACGAGAGCTACCTCAGTGCCGGGGCGGACATTATCCAGACCAACACGTTCGGTGCCAACCGGCTCTGGCTCGGCGACCACGGTTTCCCCGACAAGGTGGACGAGATCAACCGGGCCGGGGTCCGCATCGCCCGCGCGGCCCAGGACCGGTGCGACCGCGACGTGCTGGTCGCCGGGTCGGTGTCGCCCGCCGTCACCGCGCTGCAGCGGCGCCGCATCGGCTCGGCCGAACGCCTGGAGGTGATCCGCGAGCAGATCGCCGCGGTGACGGCCGGCCAGGGCGTCGACATCCTCATCCTGGAGACGTTCGGCTACCTCGACGAGCTTGTCGAGGCGATCGGCGTAGCCGCCGACCTCACGGACGTGCCGATCGTCGCCCAGGCCACCTTCGCCGACGACGCGCATACCCTGGGCGGGGAGACCCCGCGCGAGGTCGCCACCGTGCTGTCCGGGCTGCCGGTGGCCATGCTCGGCACCAACTGCACGATCGGCCCGCAGCGGATGCTCACCGTGGCTGAGGACCTGGTCCGGTACGCCTCGATTCCCGTGAGCGCCCAGCCGAACGCGGGCCAGCCGCGGCGCACCGGCCCGCGCAGCTTCGAGTTCAGCATCGACGGCGATTACTTCGCCCGCTACTTCCGCCGGTTCGCCGAGGCCGGGGTGTCCCTGGTCGGCGGCTGCTGCGGTACCACCCCCGCGCACATCCGGGCGGCCGCCGACGCCGTGCGCCCGCCCGCCCGGGTCACCCCGGATATCCAGCAGTACCGCCGCGCCCACCCCGCCGGGACGGCCCGGTCCCAAGAACCCGAAGAAGCCGCCGGGCCGCCGGGTTCTCCGGCTCCGTCCGCTCCGGTCGCCGGGACCCTCGCTGACCAGCTGGCCAGCCGGCGGTTCGTCGTCGCGGCCGCGATCGCGTCCGGGGGGCGGCTCGCCGAGGCGGTGCAGGCCGCGGCGGTGCTGCAGGCCCAGGGCGTCGGGCTGTTCGCGGTCCAGCCGGCCAAAAGCGCCCGCACCCACTCCGACTCCCTGGACATGGCGCTGCACCTGCGGCAGCAGGCCGGCGTGGAGACCATCGCCACGCTGACCACCTGGGACAAGACCATCATGACCCTGCAGGCCGAACTGCTCGGCGCGCACGCCCTCGGCATCCGCAGCGTGATCTGCACCACCGGCAGCCCGCCGGTGCTCGGCGACTACCCGGCCGTGGACGGGATCTGGGAGGTCGACTCGCTCGGCCTGATCGCGTTGCTGGCCGGCCTGAACGCCGGCCGCGACTCCAACGGGCTCGCGCTGACCACCCAGACCTCGTTCTGCGCCGGCGCCCGGGTCAACCCCGGTGCGCGGGACCCGGAGGCCGAGATCGCCCGGGCCCGGGCCAAGGTCAGCGCCGGGGCGCACTTCCTGGTGAGCCGCCCCGTCTACGAGCTGGACTCGCTGTTCCGGATGGTCACCGCCCTAGCCGCCGAAGACATTCCGCTCCTCCTCTCGGTCACCCCGCTGCGCAGCTTCGAGGAGGCGGACTACCTGGCCAACGAGGTCCCCGGGGTATGTATCCCGCCGGACACGCTGCGCGCCATGGAGCGGGCCGGCCGCGGCGCGGCCCGCGCGGTCGGCATCGAACTGGCCGCCGACCTGCTCCTGGCGGCCCGCAAGCTGGTCAGCGGCGTGATCGTGACGGCCGCCGAGGACGACCCGACCGGCCTGACGCCGCTGCTGGCCGCCCTCGGCTGAGGTCCCTTTCCTTGCCCCGAACGGCGCGGGTACCAGCCCCGCTTACCGGAACAGCTGGTCGATGTAGTCCGCGCCGATCCCGTTCTTGGCGTAGTGCTCGCGGCACAGCGCGATGTAGTCGAACACGTCGAAGGTGCCGTTCGGCTCGCCGTTCTCGTCCAGCCAGATCAGCGGCCCGGTGACGTTGAACGTCACCCGCATCGGCTCGTCGCACTCGTAGGCGACCAGCGTGTGCGACTCGCCGGGGGCCTCGTAGACCCAGTCGCCCGCGGTGGCCACCCAGTCGTGTTCCAGGTAGCCCCACTTGCCGGAGATCGTGTAGGCGAAGACCTGCTGCGGATGGTAGTGCCGGTTCACCAGCCCGGCGCCGCGGCACATCAGCACGTCGCACCACCGGTTCTGGCTCGGCGAGATCCACAGCGGCCGGGTGCCGACGGTCTCGGACAGCGGCGCGTAGAAGCGGTCGTCCTCGGTGGGCGCGTTGGCGATGTACGCCTCCGGCAGCGCGCCGGGCCGGAACTTCTGCTCGATCGGCTTGAGCTCCCGCCAGAACTCGCTGTTCGCTGTCTCGGCCATGAGAGGATCCTCCTCAGCTAATCCCGCCACACTAGGATCAGCGTCCCCGTCGGCGGGGCCCACGGCAAGGCGCGCGACCCGCCCGGTCGCGCGGTTGTCCCGTACGACATTCCCGGCCGCGCCCGGTTGTGCTCCCGCCACGGGCCCGCATATCACCGTCGGCCCGTGCTTGCCGCGGGGTCGTTCGGCGCGCAAGTCTCGTACTTGTGTCACGGCACGCGAAGGTGCGAACGCAGGAAGTGCCCGTCCCAGAGCCGGACCTGACGCCGGAGGCGGTCGTCGGACGGGCGCGGGCGCTGATCCCGGCCAGCTGGCCGCCCACGCCGTCGAGATCATCTTCGCGGCCGCCGGGTCCTCGGCGGCCAAGCGCGGCACGAGGCTGCAGCGCTATTACCGGGACATGGCCATGTACCGCGGGCACATCGCCGCGCAGTACCTGACCACCGCGGGCGAACTGGCCCGCGTCCACTTCGGCCTGCCGGACAGCCTGTTCTGAGCCATTGACCACCGTGCCCAGCCAATTCCCTGCCCAGCGAGGAGCACCCATGGCCCGTCGCACGTCACCGCCATTCCGCGCCGACCACGTCGGGAGCCTGCTCCGCCCGCCGGCGCTGCTCGCCGCCCGCGCGGGCTTCGCGGCTGGCGCGATCACCGCGGACCAGCTCCGCCAGGCCGAGGACGACGCGATCCGGGACGCCGTCCGGATGCAGGAGCAGACGGGGCTGCAGTCGGCCACCGACGGCGAGTTCCGCCGCGCCGAGTGGCACACCGACTTCATCACGCGCCTCGGCGGGATCCGCGCGGCTGACGTCGCGAACAGCGTCCCGGTTTTCAGCAGGCCCGACCTCTCCGCCCCCGCCCGCCCCGCGATGACGTACCAGGCCCACGGCACCGAGGTGACTGGCAAGGTGCACCTGGCCGAGACGATCTTCGCCGACCACTTCGGCTTCCTCGCCTCGGCCGTGACCACCGCGGTGCCCAAGCTCACCATCCCCTCGCCCAGCATGGCCCACTTCCGGGCCGACATCTCCGCCAGCGGCTACGCCGACCGGGACGAGTTCCGCGCCGACCTCGCGTCGGCTTACGCCGCCGAGATCGCCGCGCTGGCCGGCCTCGGCTGCACGTACCTTCAGCTTGACGACACCCTGTTCGCGTTCCTGAACGACCCGGCCTGGCGCGAGATGGCCACCGGGTTCGGCGTCAATCCAGAGCACCAGCACGAGGTCAACCTCGGCGTCGTCAACAAAGCGCTGGCCGGCCGCCCGGACCGGCTGACCGTGACCGTGCATATGTGCCGCGGCAACTACCGCTCGGCGTGGTTCAGCTCGGGCGGGTACGACTTCGTAGCCGAGGCCGTGTTCTCCGGCCTGCAGGCCGACGGCTTCTTCCTGGAGTACGACGACGACCGCTCCGGTACCTTCGAGCCGCTGCGCTTCGTTCCCGACGGCAAGATCGTCGTCCTCGGCCTGGTCACCACCAAGACCCCGGTCCTGGAGTCTAAGGACGACCTCAAGCGCCGCGTCGAGCAGGCCGCCCGCTTCGTCGACGCCGACCGCCTCTGCCTGTCCCCCCAGTGCGGCTTCGCCTCCACCGTCGAAGGCAACGCCCTCACTCTCGACCAGCAGCGCGCCAAGCTAGAACTCGTCGTAGAAACCGCCGCCGACCTCTGGGGCTCCTAAGCCCAACCGCGCCCCGCTGCTCGCCGCAGCCCCTGAACGCGCCCGGCCCGCCGCAGCCCCTGAACGCGGACCGCCGCGCCTCCACCTAACGACAACGATGGAACATCGGTGTTGCTGCAGCGACAACAATGCTCCATTGATGTCGTTGACCGCGTGACCGGGCGCCGCGATCAGTGCTCGTGGATGAGCAGGCCGCGGATGTTGCGGCCGTCGAGCAGGTCGCGATAGCCCTGGTTGACGTCCTCCAGCCGGTAGCGGGTGGTGACCAGTTCGTCGAGCTTGAGCCGCCCGGCCCGGTACAGGTCGAGCAGCCGCGGGATCTCGTCGAACGGATTCCCGCCGCCGAACAGCGCGCCCTGGATCCGCTTCTCGAACAGCGTCAGCTCGAAGCTGGGCAGCTGGATGGTCTTCTTGCCCGGGCCGGCCAGGCCGGTGATCACCACCGTGCCGCGCTTGCGGACCGCGGCGAACGCCGCCGCGATGACCTCCTCGGTGACCACGCCCACGGTGATCAGCGCCTCGTCCGCGCCGACGCCCTTGGTGACCTCGGTGACGATCTCCTGCGCGGTCTCGGCGTCGGCCGCCGTGTGCGTCGCGCCGAAGCGGGTGGCGGCCTCCCGCTTGTTGGCCAGCGGGTCCACCGCGATGACGTGCAGGGCGCCGGCGAACGCCGCGCCCTGGACGGCGTTGATGCCGACGCCGCCGATCCCGTACACCACGGTCGTATCGCCTGGCCGGACGCCGCCCGCGTTCACCGCGGTGCCCCATCCGGTCGGCACCCCGCAGCCGACCAGTGCCACCGTCTCGAGCGGCAGGTCGTCGTCGATCTTGATGCAGGAGTGCTCGGAGACCACCGACCGCTGGGAGAACGTGCCGAGCAGGCACATCTGGCCGAAGTCCTCGCCGTCACCGTGGAACCGGAACGTGCCGTCAGGCAGGCAGTTGTCGACGAACAACGCGCCGAGGTCGCACAGGTTGGTCATCCCGCGGGCGCAGAACCGGCAGTGCCCACAGGCTGGCAAGAACGAGCAGACCACGTGGTCGCCCGGCTTGAGCCTGCTCACGCCGGCGCCGGTCTCCTCGACGATTCCCGCCCCCTCGTGCCCGCCGACGATCGGATAGCGGACCGGTATGTCTCCCGTGCGCAGGTGGTCGTCGGAGTGGCACAGCCCGGCCGCCACGAACCGGACAAGCACCTCGCCGTCCTTGGGCGGGTCGAGATCCAGTTCGGTGATCTCCCAGTCCTTGCCCATGTCCCTGAGCACCGCTGCCCTGGTTTTCATGCGACCTCCCGCGGTATCCGCCGCCATCATCCGCCAGAGTGCCCTCGCCGGTCATTGTGCCCGGCCCCAAGACTCCCGGCCTCATCTTGGCCCCGCGAGCCAGGCAGCGCATCGCCGCTCCATCACCGCGGCCATGCCGGGTAATAAGACACTCAACCAGAAACTCATTCAGGCCGAACTCGCTCCCGGGCATGTCCTGGCATCGCGAGTTACGATTGCGCATATATCGTCTTTCCTGGCGGCGCGAGCATTTGACTTTATGTGGCATGCAAGATTGATTACCTGGAATAAGCATGGAGTGATCAATGAGCTAAAGGTGGGGTGCAACACGATGTCAACGGGCTCCATCGGGAAGGAACTGGCCGACGACTGAGATCTGCTCTACATGGGGTGGGAGTAGCGCAAAACGGGCCATTCCGAGGTAGGGAAATTCCGGTATCCGCGGCGCGTGGACGGTAAGCCGGTCGGCCGTGGCTGGGCTCTTGCTGAGGAGCGGAGACACTGATGCTGCGTCGGCGTAGCCTCAGGAGCCGTCCGCTCCCGAAGGCGCGGCGCTCAGCTTCAGCTCCGAGCTGTGGTAAGCGGCCCGGTCAGCCAGCTCGGGGCCGTACCGGGTGATGATCTGCCGGACACGCAGCGCGGCCAGCGGCCCGAGCAGGTCGTAGCACCCGATGAACAGCTCGCGAGCGGCCGAGCGCGGCCACCCTCCGGGCAGCAGCTCGGCGGGCAGGTCCGGGTCGAGCGCGGGGAACGCCCGCCATTCGTCCATGACCCGGGTCCGGGCGATGAGCGCGTCGGTCGGCGGCACGCGCCCGGCCACCGCCGCGTCCCGCAGCTGGCCGGCGAAGGCGATGAAGCACTCGTACCGCTGGCGCAGGCCGTCCAGATCCCAGGCCCGGGCGGGGATCTCGCCGTCAGTCGGCACCGAGCTCGCCCGGAACGCGGTGCCGGTGGTGATGTCGAGGTCCTTCAGGTACCCGATCACCTCGGCGGCGTGATCGCGCGGGGAGACCCACAACCCGTCGTACAGCGGCGCGAAGCCGCGCCAGCGCAGCTGCTTGCGCAGCGCGTCGCGGGCCGCCCGGTTGTCCTCGGGGATGGAGAACGCGACCAGCGACCACATCCCGTCCCACGGCTTGCTGGCCGCGCCGAAGGAGAAGATGCGCCGCGCGCCGTCGTCCAGGATCTCGGCCGCCCGCGAGCTCAGCCGGGAGAACGTGCGGCGGCCGGTCTTGGAGGTGACCAGCAGTCCGTTGCGGGTCAGCCGGCTCAGCGCGGCCCTGCCCGCCGAGTCGCTGACGCCGAACTCGGCCAGCAGCGCCACGATCGCCGCCGAGGGCAGCGGTTCGGTCCGCTGCCACCAGTAGTCACCGAGCAGGGTCAGCAGCAGCCGCGGCGGCCGCTGCGCGGCGCCACCGGGGGAGGTCCATGGCTCGGGTGGGCCGGGATCGGTCCGTTCGAGGGAAATGGTGCTGCTCACCCGATGAGAATAACTTCGGCGGATCGATGCCGAGGAAGCGGAAGCAGTTGTGCCACGTGATATCGGCCAGCACCGCATCGGGCAGGCCCATCGACAGCAGCGTCCGCCCGGCCGGCTCCTCCCGGTCCATGGCCGGGAAATCCGAGCCGACGAACAGCTTGTCCGGGCCGATCATGTCGATCAGGTACCGGATGGCCCGGTGGTCGAACACCAGCGTGTCGTAATAGAACCGCCGGGCCAGCTCAGCCGGGGAAACCCCGGTGGCCCCCGAAGGCTCCTCGTTCCAGGTCCGCCCCCAGAACCACTGTGCCCGCGGCAGCATCAGCGGGAACCCGCCCGCCCCGTGGCTGAACGCCAGCCGCAGCGCCGGATAAGCCTCCGCGACCCCGCTTGTGATCAACGCAGCCGCGGCCAGCGCGCCCTCCACGCCGACGCCGAACGTAGCCGCAGCAGCGAGCGGCAGCCGCTCCGAGGCCGCAGGCATCGCGTGCACGAACAAAGGCGTACCCAACCGTGAGGCCTCGGCGAAGAAGTCAGCAAACCGCGGGTCCCCGAGCGACACCCCGCCCACGTTGGAAGCGATCTCCACCCCGGCCAGCCCGAGCTCCCTGACCCCGGCTAGCTCGGCCGCGGCCAACTCCGGGTCCTGCATCGGCACCGTCCCGAGCCCGAAGAACCGGCGCGGCTCCACCGCGCACAGGGACACGATGAACTCGTTGATCCACCGGCACAGGTCCCGCCCGGCCTGCGCGGGCACCGCGTAGTTCAGCACCGGGGGCATCGGCGACACCACCTCGGCATCGACCCCGCTGGCGTCCATCGCCGCGAGCCGCTGCTCGGCCGAGAAGAACACCGCCCGGGCGGTGAACCGCAGCGCCCCCGAGACGAGCACCCTCGCGTCATCCCCGGAAGGCTCCATCGCAGGCCACGAAGCGGGATCGCATCCGCCAGGCGCCGGAGGGAACGACCCGGGCAGCACGTGCGCGTGCAGGTCAGCCAGCATCAAAGCTCACGCTCCCGGCACGATGGCGACGTGCACCGCGTCCTCGCCGGGCACCTCGCCGGCCAGCGTCTCGATGGCGCGGGCGATGTCGTCCAGGCCGAACGTATGCGTGTGCATCCGCGCCAGCGGGAACCGGCCGGCCTCGATCAGCCGGATCGCCTCGGCGTAGGCGCGGGAGTCCACACTGAAGGCGCCGACCACGGTGATCGCCTTGTTGATGATCAGGTCGGTGGACAGCTCGACCGGGCGGCCGCCCTTCAGCCCGGCCAGCACCACCCGGCCTCCCCAGCGGACCGCGTTCAGCGCGTCCCGGATGGGCTGGTCCGCCATCGGCGTCAGCTCTAGCACCACATCCACCCCGGCACCGCCGGTGATCTCCGCCACCCGCGACACAGTGTCCTCGACCTCGACGTCGATCGTGTGATCAGCGCCGAACTCACGAGCCAGCGCCAGCTTCCCGGCGTCCCGCGAAAGCCCGGTCACGATGATCGTCCCGGCCCCGGCCACCCGGGAGGCCAGCACCGCGGCCAGGCCGCGCTGGCCGGCGCCGAGGATGAGCACGGTGTCGCCCAGCCCTACCCCGCCCAGGTGACAAGCCCAGCGAACGCCCGCGCCCAGCGGGTTGAACATCACCGCGATCTCGGCCGGGATGTCACCCCGCATCTTGTGCAGGATCGCGTTCGGGTGCAGGTGGATGTACTCGGAGAACCCGCCCCACGGGCCGAGCCCGCGCTCCGGCGGATTAGAGCCCCCATGACTCCCGATCCGGTGACGGCACGACATGTACCGCCCGGCCAGGCACAGGTCGCAGGACCGGCACGGGATGAGGATCTCCACCGCCACCCGGTCGCCCGGCTGGACGCCCCACCGCGCGGCCGCCGAGGCGCTGACCTCCTCGATGATCCCGAGCGGCTCGTGACCTGGCACCATCGGCAGCCACTGGCTTCCCATGCTGCCCTTGTACTGCTCGACGTCGCTGCCGCAGATCCCGCACGCCTCGACCCGCAGCAGCCCGCCGTCGTCCGGCCCGATGACCGGCCGCGGGAACTCCCGCAGCTCGATCCGCCGTGGCCCCGTCTGCACCGCCGCGCGTATAACGTCACCCATCGCTGGCCTCCGAAGCGACATCCAAAGGGATCAGCGGCACCGGCCCGGCGTTATCGTCAGGCGGCGTGTACGCCCAGTACTTGGCCCGCGCCCCGCCATCCACGACGAAATCGCACCCGGTGATCAGGCGCGCGTAGTCCGAACACATCCAGGCCACGCAGTGCCCGATGTCGGTCGGGGTGGCCGGCTCGCCCATCGGGATGTTCCGCCGCACGTCGAACGTCCCGGCCGGCCGCCACCAAGGCGGGCGATCGGCCGGCACCGAGCGCGCGGGCGGCCGCAGCTCGGTGCGCCCCTCGGCACGCCACTGCGCCAGTAGTTCCGGGTTGTCCGGCCGCGGCGCGGTGGGGGAGAAGCTGTTCACCCGGATCCCGTACGGCGCCAGGTCCATCGCGGCGGCCCGGACGAAGTTGGCCAGCCCGCCCTTGTGGAAGGCGTAGGCGATGAACCCGGCCGCGCCCTGCCAGGCATTCGAGGACAGGATCGAGACGATCGACCCCTTGATGCCGCGCTCGATCATCGCGATCGCGGCGTGCTTGGTGAACAGGAAGTTGCCGGCCGCGGCCACGGTCACCGCCCGGTTGAACGAGGCCAGATCCTCCTCCAAGATGCCGCGGGCGTGCAGGTCCGCCGCGTTGTTGACGACGATGTCGATGCGGCCCCAGGTCTGCAGCACCGCCCCGATGTTCGCCACGACGTCGTCCTCGGAGCTCACGTCGCCGGACAGCGCCACGGCGACCCCTCCGTGCCGCTCGATCCGCCGCGCGGCCGCCTTGGCCGCCTCGAGCCGCAGGTCGTTGCACGCGACGCGCGCGCCGTACCGGGAAAGCGCCAGCGCGATCCCGCTGCCGATGTTCGGCCCGGCCCCGGTGACCAGCGCCACCTTGCCATCCAGCGATACGTCCACGGCGGCTCCCCTTCTGGCCTGCCTCGCGGGCGCGCCACGCGAGGCATCCCTTAAGACCTGGGGTCGGCCACAGCGTCAGGGCCGACCGACCTAGCGCCGGTCATAAGGAGCTCCTCCCGGCTCAGGGCACACGATATATGACACTTTCGACGACGAGAAGCGCATGATATGAAAACTAAAGACGGCGCCCTTTACCCGGGCCCCCGAGCCAGGCCGAACCCAAGCCGGAGGAAGCATGAAGACCAGGGCGGCGGTGCTCCGCAAGGGCGGCGAGCCGTGGGAGATCACCGAGCTGGACCTGGACGAGCCGGGAGCCGGCGAGGTCCTCATCCGGTACGAGGCGGCCGGCCTGTGCCATTCCGACGAGCACATCCGGGCCACCGGCACCGCGCGCCTCCCGCTCGTGGGCGGCCACGAGGGCGCCGGCGTGATCGAAAAAACCGGCCCCGGGGTCACACGAGTACAAACAGGCGACCGGGTGGCCTGCTCCTACATCCCCGTCTGCGGCACCTGCCGGTACTGCTCGACCGGCCACCAGAACCTGTGCGACGCCGGCAAGAACGCGGCCATCGGCTGCCTGGTCGACGGCACGTTCAGGTTCCACGACAAAGACGAGGACCTGGGCGGCATGTGCGTGCTCGGCACGTTCTCCCAGTACGCCGTGCTCTCCGAATGGTCCTGCGTGAAGATCGAAGACGACATCCCGTTCGAGCTGGCCGCGCTGGTCAGCTGCGGGGTGACCACCGGGTTCTGCTCCTCGACCCGAGCGGCGGACGTGCGGCCCGGCGAGACCGTGGTGATCTTCGGCACCGGCGGGGTCGGCATCAACGCCGTGCAGGGCGCCAGGTACGCCGGCGGCAAGCACGTCATCGCCGTCGACCCGGTCGAGTTCAAGCGGGAGCAGGCGATGGAGTTCGGCGCCACGCACGCGTTCGCCGGCCCGGAGCAGGCGCACGAGGCCGTCGTCGAGCTGACCCGCGGCCAGCTCGCGGACAAGGTCATCTGCACCGTCGGCGAGATGAACAACGACGTGGTCCAGGCCGCCGTGAACATGACCGGCAAGGCCGGCACGATCGTGATCACCGGCGTCGGCTACTACGACATGGTGCTGCCCGGCGGCATCCTCATCGGCTACCACCGGCGGATGCAGGGCGCGCTGTTCGGCGGGGCCAACCCGCTGTACGACATCCCGATGATCCTGGGCCTCTGGCAGGCCGGCGACGTCAAGCTGACCGAGCTGGTCACCAGGCGCTACACGCTGGACCAGGTCAACGAGGGCTACCAGGACATGATGGACGGCAAGAACCTCCGCGGCGTCATCATCCACGAGCACTAAAAGGACTCCGAGCACATGCCAGCTCTGCCATCCCGGGGGACGACCCCCGGACCCCCGAACCTGATCCTGGACCCCACCGGCACCACGACGACCACGAGGACCGCCAAACCGAGGGCGCCCCGGGCCCGGCGCCCGGCCAGCCTCAGGGGCGCCACCGTCGGCCTGCTGGTGAACACCAAGCAGAACGCCGCCCCGTTCCTCGACGAACTCGGCCGCCTGCTGAAAGAGCGATACGGCGCCACCGGCCTCGTGGCCCGGACCAAGGTCAACTTCGCCCAGCCGGCGCCGGATGAGCTGATCAAGGAGATGGCCGCGAGCTGCGACGTCATCGTCACCGGCATCGGCGACTGCGGCTCGTGCAGCGCGTCCGCCGTCGCCGACGGCATCGCGTTCGAGGCCAGCAACCTGCCCGCCGCGGCCATCTGCAGCGACGCGTTCGGCGTCACCGCCGACGCGATGGCCGAACTCCACGGCGCCCCCGGCTACCGCTACGCCACCACGCCCCACCCGGTGGCCGTGCTCACCCCGGACCAGGTCCGCGAGCGCGCCGCCCAGGTCCTCGACGACGTGGTCGCCCTGCTGACCGCATGACGCCAACGCAAGCGCCAGATCCCGAAGCCGCCCAGGCCGGCATCGAGTACTGCTACGCCCAGGGCTGGTCCGACGGACTGCCGCTGGTTCCCGCGTCGCAGCCGCTCGTCGCGGAGTTCCTCGCCACCACCAGCCGCGCCCCGGACGAGGTCATCGGCGAACTGGAGCAGGTGGGCCGGGACTGCACGGTCTACCTGGCCGCCGTCAACGCGGCCATGGCCGGCTGCCTGCCCGAGTACTTCCCGGTGGTGCTGGCCGCGTTCGACGCCCTGATGCGCGAGCGCGCCGCCCGCGGCGGCGGCTGGCAGTCCACCAGCGGCCCCGCGCCCATGATCGTGGTCAACGGCCCGGTCCGGCACGAACTCGGCTTCAACACCTCGGGCGGCGCGTTCGGCCCCGGCTTCCGGCCGAACGCCACCATCCCCCGCGCCATCGGCCTGATCGTCCGCAACGCCTTCGGCATCCGCCCGCACGTCCTCGAGCAGGCCACCCAGGGCCTGCCCGGCCGGTGGTCGATCTGCCTGGCCGAGAACGAGGAGGAATCCCCGTGGCCGCCGTTCGCCATCGACGGCGGACAGCCCGCCGGGGTGAGCGCGGTGTCCGCGACGCTGCTGCGCACGTGCGAGTTCGTGGACAACCGGCACACCCCGGATCCCGAGCAGGTCCTGTGGGACATCGCCGACACGATCTCGCGCACCGGCTCGCTGATCTTCCGCGACACCTCGGCGGGCGTGGTGTTCTGCCCCGAGCACGCGCAGATGCTGGCCGGCGCCGGCTACGCCAAGGCCGACGTCCAGGCCTGGCTCATGGAGCACTGCGGCCGCACCGGCGCCGACCTGCGCCGGGCCGGCAAGAACGGCCTGCGCGGCATCGCCCGCTTCGCCGACCCCGACGAAAGCGCCGACGCCACCTTCACCCGCATCCTGCCGTCGCCGCGGCACGTCCCCCTCGTCGTGGCCGGCGCGCGCAACGCGGCGATCTCGATGGTGGTCCGGGTCTTCGGCGAGTGGTCCGGCACCGCCACCCCGCTGGCGCCACTCCCCGCCGCACGCGAGCGGCCCGCCGTCGGGCTCAAAACATGATGGATGCCGAACGGGCCAGGGTGCTTGCCTCGTCTCTCGCGGCCGACGGTTACCAGATGGAGGTCGCCGAGGCCGGCGACCGCGTCCGCGTCACCATCACCGCCAGCCCGCAAGCGTGCGCCGACTGCCTGGTGCCCCAGGACCTGATGCGCGGTATCCTCGGCCAGGCGTTCGGCGTACCCCCGGACGCGATCGACCTGACCTATCCTTCAACATCCGAGACCTCCTCAACTCCCTCCACATCCGAGACCCATCCCTCAACGTCTGAGCAGGAGAGGTAGCCATGGCTCGCAGGACCAGCCCCCCATTCCGCGCTGATCATGTCGGCAGCCTGCTGCGCCCGCAGCGCCTGCTGCAGGCGCGCGACGATTTCGCCGCAGGCCGGATCACGGCGGCTGATCTGCGGTCAGTCGAGGACCAGGAGATCCCCGGGGCCGTCCGGATGCAGGAGGAGGTGGGCCTGCAGTCGGCCACTGACGGCGAGTTCCGCCGCGCCTCCTGGCACATGGACTTCATCTACGCCCTCGGCGGGGTCTCGAAGGCGCCCGGCAACATGGCCGTGAAGTTCCACAACGCGGCCGGGGATATCCAGTTCACCCCGGCGTCGATCCGGGTCGACGGGAAGATCCGCATCGACGACACGATCTTCGCCGACGCCTTCACCTTCCTGCGCAGCCACGTCACCACGGCCGTGCCCAAGCTGACGATCCCGTCGCCGAACATGGTCCACTACCGCGGCGGCCCCGCCTCGGTCGACCCGGCCGTGTACCCCGACATGGAGGAGTTCTGGGCGGATCTGGCGGCGGCGTATGCCGATGAGGTGGCCCGGCTGGGGGAGCTGGGCTGCACCTACCTGCAGTTCGACGACACGTCCCTGGCCTATCTCAACGATCCCGCCCAGCGGGCCGAGATCGCCGGGCGCGGCGAGGACGCCGAGCACATGCACCTGCGGTACATCAACCAGATCAACGCCGCCGTGGCGGGCAAGCCGGCCGGGATGGCCATCACCACGCACATGTGCCGGGGCAACTTCCGGTCCTCCTGGGTGGCCTCGGGCGGGTATGACTTCGTGGCCGAGGCGCTGTTCTCGCAGCTGGACGTGGACGGGTTCTTCCTGGAGTACGACGACGAGCGCTCCGGCGGCTTCGAGCCGCTGCGGTTCGTGCCGGCGGGCAAGATGGTGGTCCTGGGCCT
>Ga0208696_1000957_pt1 | contig 18116 bp, 16 predicted proteins | sample Sb_taG_9_FD_187711 | JGI IMG/M metagenome (GOLD analysis project Ga0208696, IMG submission 187711) | Peat soil microbial communities from Weissenstadt, Germany - Sb_50d_b_LC metaG (SPAdes) (version 2) | ecosystem: Environmental > Terrestrial > Soil > Wetlands > Peat | place: Germany... | reverse complement strand
GCGCGATCGAATTGAAGCCGCCCGCCTGCGGACTTTGGTAATTAAATATAGGACCCTCGCAGATCGCGCAGTCAAAGTGATCGACTCCCCACCGGCTGTTCTAGCCAGTACCAAACTTCCGTTCGCCCAACGAGAAGCAGCTCTTTAGCGAATTGCGGTATAGTGGTTAGCGGCGACGTTCGCCGCACAACAACACCCAAATAGTCTGTTCCCGCATTTAGTCAGCTCGCGCTCGAACGTCACGCGCGATGGGTTCTCCGCTTGCGATTCAAGTTTTTATTAGATCGTGCAGTCGGGGCAGTTACATCGATCGGGTGCCGTGAGCGTTAGCTGGCCGTCATTCGATCATCTCATCTTCATGCGACCTTCATGACATTATCTTACGAACGTCGAAGTTTCTCCACTGTCGCTTTTAACGATAAGCTCGTTCGGCTTGAACGATTCGATTGTGCTTGTAGTAGTCCTATTTAAGACGCGCTCATCCTCGGCGCTGGTAATGTAAATTCCCGCTGATCTTCTCGTCCGGCCTTACAAAGTCGATAGTGCCGGAAGAGCTAGAGCGGATTCCTATCAGGTGGAAGCATAGCCTGCATGGATGAAGTAGTGTGTGCATTCTCTGGCGCTGAACGCGGCAATCAGTTTGCCGATCCTGCGGCAGAGATGTGGAATGGTTCGTTCGGCGGCCTTGCGCAGAAGCGCCTTCAATTTGCTGAACGCCTGCTCGATCGGATTAAGGTCCGGCGAATATTTCGGCAGGTAAAGCAGCTTGGCGCGGGCAGCTTCAATGGCCTTCTGCACAGCGATCCCCTTATGGGCCGGGAGGTTGTCGATGATGACGATGTCGCCGTGCCTGAGTGTTGGCGCTAGACATTGTTCGAGATAGGCAAGGAAGGCGGCTCTGGTCATTGGCCCATCCACCACGAAGGGGGCGGTCAGCTTGTCATGGCGAAGCCCGGCCACGAAGGTGATCGTCTTCCAATGTCCCTGCGGCACGCGGCTGATCAACCGCTCGCCGCGTCGGCAGCGGCCCCGAAGCCGTACCATGTTGGTTGAGGTTGAGGTCTCGTCGATGAACACCAGCCGGGCCGGGTCAAACATGCCTTGCTCGCGCATCCAACGCCGGCGCGCGCGGGCCACGTCGGGCCGCTCTTGCTCCGCCGCGCGCAGGCTTTTTTTTGAAGCTGATGCCATGGCGGGCGAACAACCGCCAGGTTGCACTGCGACTGCCGGCGATCCGTCGCTTACGCATCGCCGCGACGATCTCATCCAGCGTCAGATCCGGTTGCTCGGCAATCAGCGCCAGCAAAAAATCCGTGTGCTTCTCCAGCGGAGAAATGCTCCCCCCGGTCGGCTTGGCCGCTACACTTCCGGTTTCGTGCCAGCGCTGCATCCATTTGACAGCCGAGCTGGCGCTCACCTCGAAGCGTTCGGCCGCCTCGCGTCGCGACGCACCCGTTTCGACCGCGTCAAGCACACGCTCGCGCAAGTCCAAAGAACATGGTTTCGGCATCGATCGCCCTCCAAAAATCGAATCGATACCGCCAGACTCGCTCATCCAAAGACCCTCGGGAATCCCCCGATTCAACTCAGCCGAGATATGCTCTAGTTCGGGCGCGCTTGGCCTTTCACCTTCCCAAAACATACGCGTGATGGTGTCGCTCGCGGCGTACGGTAATGTACGTTACCGACACGGTGCTTTAGGCTGACTTACAATAAGGATGTGCAGGCAAGGCAAGGCGGGCGGCCGATGTGCCTCTTCCGGCCGATTTGTGCACCCTTCTTTTGATACGCGTCCTCAGTAACCCGAAAGGGTATTCCTAGCGGTAAGCAAGGATGGCAATGAAGCGCAAAGCAAAGCTCCCATTCGATCCTAAAGCGTTTCTCTCGAAGGTAAATGGCGGGCAACGCGTTGTCGATTATCGGAAGAATCAAATCGTCTACCGGCAGGGCGATCCTGCGGATGCCGTTTTCTACATTCAGAACGGCAAGGTCAAAAAGACCGTCATTTCTGAGCAGGGCAAGGAAGCCGTGGTCGCACTTCTCGGACCCGGCGATTTCTTCGGCGAGGGCTGCCTGGCCGGCGAGTCGCTGCGCCTGTCGACGGTCACCGCCCTGACCAAAGCTGAGATCGCGCGAATATCCAAGGCAGACATCACGCGCGTGATCCATGAAGAGTCGGCTTTCGCCGAGCTATTTATCGCGCACCTGTTGGCCCGCAACAGTCGTGTCGAGGAGGATCTGGTCGATCAACTGTTCAATTCGAGCGAGAAACGCCTGGCGCGGACGCTGCTGCTTTTGGCGAATTTCGGCAAGGAAGGCCCGCCGGAACCGATCATCACCAAAGTCAGCCAGGAGACGCTCGCGGAGATCATCGGAACGACGCGGTCCCGCGTGAGTTTCTTCATGAACAAATTTCGAAAGCTGGGCTTGATCGATTACAACGGCAGCATCGAAATCCACAGTTCATTGCTGAACGTCGTTCTGCGCGACCAGCCGCAAATCAGGACTTAGAGCCGGTCCAGAACCACCTTCTTCGGCGGCGTCTCGAAAGCCGTACTGGTCAATCCGATACAGACTTCAAGAGTGGCAGGCGCGCATTCTGTTTAATATCGGGACCAAAGGGTCCCCAATTCAGAGAGAACGTAGTGTCATGAAGAATACTCTGCTTGCGCTTTTCGCCGTTCCGTTCCTGACGATGCCGGCATTTGCCGGTTCTTCGAACGCCGGCGACAAACCAATGGTCGTCGCGGAAAACGTCGAAGTCGGAGTCGGCCCCGTCGGAGTTGACGTCGGTGACCGGCACCGGCATCGGGATCACGCTGTCGTCCGCGTGCACCACCATCACCACGAACACGAAGATCGCCGCTGAACGGCGCATGAGTTTCGTCGGGCGGGTCGATAAAGCCCGCCCGGCCCCGTAGTGCCAACTATTCCAGCAATCCCTGTATTGATTACTCGGCGGCGAGCGCGCGCTCTTTGAACGGCAGCCCGAGTTTCTGCCAGACATCGACCAGCGCCTCGGCCAGCGCGTCGATCAGACCGTCGTCGTGATACGGGCTCGGCGTGATCCTCAGCCGCTCCATGCCCTTCGGCACCGTCGGGTAGTTGATCGGCTGAATGTAGATGCCGTGGTCGGCGAGCAGAAGATCGCTCGCCTCCTTGCAGCGTTCGGGATCGCCGACGAAAACCGGTACGATATGGGTGGGGCTAGTCATCACCGGCAGCGCCGCGGCGGCGAGCACCGCCTTGGTGCGGGCGGCGCGGTCCTGATGGCGGTCGCGCTCCCATTGCGAGGTCTTCAGGTGGCGGATCGCGGCGGTGGCGGCGGCGCAGACCGCCGGCGGCAGCGCGGTGGTGAAGATGAAGCCCGGCGCATAGGAGCGCACCGTATCGATCAGCGCGCTCGACCCGGCGATGTAGCCGCCGAGACAGCCATAGGCCTTGGCGAGCGTACCCTCGATCACATCGATGCGGCCCACGGCGCCATCGCGCTCGCTGATGCCGCCGCCGCGCGGGCCGTACATGCCGACCGCGTGGACCTCGTCGACATAGGTCATGGCGCCGCAGCGCTCGGCGAGATCGCAAATTTCGTTCACCGGCGCGACATCGCCGTCCATGGAATAGAGACTCTCGAACACGATCAGCTTCGGTCGGTCGGGAGCCGCGGCGGCGAGCAGCGATTGCAGATGTGCCAGGTCGTTGTGGCGGAAGATCTGCTTCTCGCAATGCGCCTGGCGCACGCCTTCGATCATCGAATTGTGGTTGAGCGCATCCGACAGGATCAGGCAGTTCGGCATCAATTTGGCGATCGTGGAAATGCCGGTTTCATTGGAGACGTAGCCGGAGGTGAAGACCAGCGCCGCTTCCTTGCGGTGCAGGTCGGCAAGCTCGCGCTCGAGCTCCACGAGCGGGTGATTGTTGCCGGCGATGTTGCGGGTACCGCCGGCGCCGGTGCCCATGCGCGTGGCGGTCTCGACCATGGCGCCGATCACCTTCGGATGCTGCCCCATGCCGAGGTAATCGTTCGAGCACCAGATCACGACGTTCTTCGGGCCTTGCGGCGAGTGCCAGACCGCGTGCGGGAAGCGACCGGCGATCCGCTCGAGGTCGGCGAAGACCCGGTAGCGCCGCTCGTTCCGCAGCCGGCCGAGCGCATCGCTGAAATAGGCACGATAATCCATGAACTTCCCGCTTTCGGGGCGGCTGAGAGGATAGGCCGTAGGGCTCTTTTTAGAGCGGTTCCAGCGTGATTGTCGAGGGCGAGATTTGTCGCATTTTTGCCCAAAGCGCGTTGATCCAGGTCAAACGCCGGGGGCGCAATCAATCGACGTTGATGGGCCACACTTGGGCAATGTCCGCTTGTGACCCGCAAAGGGGGATTTTCTATCGCGCTCCCGTTATCCTCTCCTCGAGTGATCAACGCACGGTCGCCCAGCGCGACCGCCGGATACGTGAGGAATGTGCTTGAATAGCCTTCCTCCCGCGACCAATTACCCTGCATAGCAAAGTCATCTTGCAGGGGAGAGACCCATGAAAGTCGGAATTTTAGGCTCGGGCGACGTCGCCAAGGCGCTGGCCGGCGGTTTCATCAAGCACGGACATCAGGTCGTTCTCGGCACCCGCGACACCGGCAAGCTCAAGGATTTCATCGCGCAGCATAAAGGCGCGCAGGCCGCGGGCTTTGCCGACGCCGCGAAATTCGGCGAAGTCGTCGTGCTCGCGGTAAAAGGCACGGCAGCGCTCGATGTTTTGAAGGCGGCAGGCGCAACAAACCTGGCCGACAAGCCGGTGATCGACGCCACCAATCCGATCGCCGCGGCACCGCCCACGAACGGCGTGCTGAAATTTTTCACCAGCCTCGATCAATCGCTGATGGAGCGATTGCAGTCCGCCTATCCGAACGCTCATTTCGTCAAAGCGTACAACTCCGTCGGCAACGCCCGGATGATCAACCCCGAATACAAAGGCGGCAAGCCGACCATGTTCATTTGCGGCAACGACGATAACGCCAAGGCGAAGGTGCGTGAAATCAACGATCAATTCGGCTGGGAGACGGCCGACATGGGCAAGGCCGAAGCCGCCCGCGCCATCGAGCCGCTCTGCATGCTCTGGTGCATCCTTGGCTTTACGAAAAACGAATGGACCCACGCCTTTAAGCTCCTGCACAAGGATTGAGCGACGTTGGTGATCCCCGACAGCGACCGCATCGTCGCGGTCACCGGCGCCAATCGCGGCATCGGCTTCGAAATCTGCCGCCAGCTCACCGCGCGCGGCGCCCGCGTAGTACTGACGGCGCGCAACGAAGCGGCCGGCATGGCGGCGGTGAAAAAGATCGCCGCGCAAAAGCTCACAGTGGCGTTTCACCGGCTCGACGTCACCGACGCGCGGGACATCGACGCCTTGCGCGATTTCATCAAAGATACCTACGGCCGCCTCGACGTGCTCATCAACAATGCCGGCATCATCGCCAAAGGCGAAGCTCCGGCGCTGAAAGTCGACTTGGCGACAATACGCAGCACGCTGGAAACGAACGTGCTCGGTCCGCTGCATCTGGCGCAAACGCTGGCGCCGCTGCTCAAGCGCAGCAAGACGGCGCGCATCGTCAACATGTCGAGCGGCATGGGTGCGCTCGCCGGCAATGGCGGCGGCTACGCCGCCTATCGCATCTCGAAGACCGCGGTCAACGCCATCACCGCGATCCTGGCGGCGGAATTACGCGATGCCGTCGCGGTCAACGCCGTCTGTCCCGGCTGGGTGAAGACCGACATGGGAGGTCGGGGCGCCGACCGCGAGGTCGCCGCAGGCGCCGATACCGCGGTATGGCTTGCGCTGGATGCACCGCAAAAGCTGACCGGGAATTTCATCCGCGATCGCGAAATCATTCCGTGGTGAGCTATTCGCCGGTTTTGATCGAGATCAATGCGTCGGGCGGCGTCCGTGGGCATGAACATTTCCATGATCTCGACCGTGACCATAGCCTCTGTCGCGCTGGCCTTCTTGTTGGGATTGGCCGTCATGGCGACCCTCGCCCCAAGGCGGGAGCGGCAATTCATTGTCGTGCCTGTCCGCCGCCGATCGAAGTTGCGTTGATCCGCGCCCTCGACGAAAGCTTGCCGGGCGATGCAAGCCCGCAAGCGGCACTTGGGAACTACTCGTGAACACAGTCCACGGATTTTCCCCGACCCTGTAAGGGCAGCTACACGTTTCGTTCTGCAGTTAATTGCAGACTCCACGCACTGTGTGCATGCGCAATCCACTCTGATTTCTCAAGAATTTCTGGTGCTGCCGCTCAGGATTGAACTGAGGACCTCTCCCTTACCAAGGGAGTGCTCTACCACTGAGCTACGGCAGCCGCCGGTCGGCGGGCGAACCGCCAAGTGCGAGCTTGAGAATAGATGGATTGCCGGGTCAAGCCCGGCAATGACGCCGCTCTATTAGAACTCCGACGCGAGCTTATCCAGTCCCATGACATGGGCGAGGCTGCGCACCTCGTTCTTCTGCTCGTCGTTGAAGCTCATGAGCAGCGGGATGGCGGCGGATTTGAGCCCCTGCACCTCGGCGCTGTCGGCATCCAGTGAGGCGGCCTCCGTGCCCGGCGTATCGCGGCGGTGGGCGGCGCGCACCTTGGCATAAGCGACGTTGCGCAACGCGGCCTCGACCGCGGGCCACATGCGCTCCTGGTCGAGCGTCAGATGCAGCCGCTCCTTAATGCTGGCGATCTGCGCGTCGTTGAGCAGGAAGCCCGGCCGGCTGGCGTGATGCGGAGCGGCGGCGGCAGCGGTCGCGACCGGCGGCGACGATGATTTCGGCTCGGCGCGCGGCGCCGTGAGCGCGAGCGGCTTGCCTTCGGGCCGCGGCGCCGCTGCCAGCGCCACCGACGCGGGCGGCACGCTGACAGCCGGCGGCGGCGAGGCGACAAACTGTTGCTGCGCCGCCGGCGGCGGCGGAACGCTCACCGGCACCATCGGCTGCGGGCTCAGCAATGCGAGCCGGGCCTGCTTGAGCGCCTTGGTGCTGGCCGTGGTATCTAGCGATATATCGGCCGCTTCATCCACGGCCGCGTTGGCGGCTTTGGCCTCGACGAAGCGCAGCGCAACGTTTTGCGACGCGGACAGATCGGCGGGGCGCGATGGTGCGGTGTGCCAGCCGCCGAGCAGGTAACCGACCATCCCGGCCACGAGAAGCGAAAGCCAACGGCCGCGCTTCAACCCCCGATCACGCCGCATGCGAAAACGCCCCTGTCCCTCACGCTACTTCGCCTAATTCCTTTCAAATGAAGCTTAATTTATGTCTAACGAGTGGAATTTTGCCGGCGGATCGATAGCCCCTCTGCGCACGGGGGAACAGCAAAAGACCCGGCATCGCTGCCGGGCCTTTAACTTTTCGATGAAGCAGGATCGTTACGGATCGGGCTTTAGGCCGCCTCTTCCTCGACCACGGCTTCCTCCTCAGCCTCGGGCTTGGGACCGCGATGCGGTCCCTTGGCGAGGGCGGCCTCGATCTCCTTGATCGCTTCGGTCTCGGTAAGCCGCTGCACGGCGGCAACTTCCCGCGACAGCCGGTCCAGCGCCGCTTCGTAGAGCTGGCGCTCGGAATAAGACTGCTCGGGCTGCGATTCCGACCGATAGAGATCGCGGACGACCTCGGCGATGGCGACGATATCGCCGGAATTGATCTTGGCCTCGTATTCCTGCGCCCGGCGCGACCACATGGTGCGCTTGACCCGGGCACGGCCCTTGAGCGTCTCCAACGCGCGCTTGACCATCGGCGTCTCGGCAAGCTTACGCATGCCGACGGAGGCGATCTTCGAGGTCGGCACCCGCAACATCATCTTGTCTTTGACGAAGTTGATGACGAAAAGCTCGAGCCGTGCACCGGCGACTTCCTGCTCCTCGATGGCGATGATCTGGCCCACGCCGTGCGCCGGATACACGATGAACTCGCTGGTCTTGAAGCCTTGTCGCTGCGTAGTCTTCTTCGCATTCATTCCCACACTTGCTCCTTCCGCCTCCGGCTTGCGCCGGACGACGGCTTTTGCCGCGCTGACCCTACCCCGGGTCGCGTGCCGCGCGGTCTGTGATGGCCGCCGGCTCGCGCCGGAGGTGGATTTTCTTGCCTTCCGGCTCATACCGGTCGTGCTCTTCTTTGCACGATGACGACGAGTTTTCTCTGCCACAGCTCTCGCGTGGGTCTCACGCCTCTTTTGACGGTTCCTCGAGAACGGCCCGGAAAAATAAGCTCCCCACGTGAGGGAGCCGGATATCGGGTGTGTTCTTCATTGTATAAATGCTTTATATCACATTTTCGGCCAAAATCAAAGCCTTATGGCATTGCAAAAGGGTCGCATGTCCCCAAAACGGTTAAAGCCGATGATTAACGGGCGGCTTTAGTCGCCAGTTCCCGGATTTGGGGAAAAATACTGCTCAAACTTGCCGGTTTTGCCCTCCCAATCCTTGGCGTCGGCGGGGGGCTCCTTCTTGGCGGTAATATTCGGCCAAGCCTTGGCGAATTCGGCGTTGACGCCCAGCCATTTTTCCACCCCGGGCTCGGTATCGGGCTTGATCGCGTCGACCGGGCATTCGGGTTCGCAGACGCCGCAATCGATGCACTCGTCAGGGTGGATCACGAGCATATTTTCGCCCTCGTAGAAGCAGTCCACGGGGCACACCTCAACGCAGTCCATGTATTTGCATTTAATGCAATTATCGTTGACGATATAAGTCATCTGCTCACTCTGAAGCCAACCTTTGGAGAGCCTTGCTCCTACCGCATGGCCTATAGGGGCGCAAGTTTTGGGGGCGCGAGGTTAGGGGGAAGGTTCGCACCCCGCCGATGCGCCGGCCGCCGCGCTCACGTCAGTTCGTCATAGAGTTCCCGCCCGGTCGCGGCCGAGCCCCTTCGCTCGACAAATCCCTTCACTCTGAGGGCCCGCACGAGGCGGTCGAGCGCGACCGTGATCACGTCGCCCTCGCGTACCATGCGACCGGCCGCCCGGATGCGCTCGCTGTTGATCCGGACTAGACCGGAACCCGCGAGCGCCGCCGCGTCGTCGCGGGTGCGCACGACACGGGCATGCCACAGCCATTTGTCGATGCGCTGGCGCTGGCGCTCGCGCTCGGCCGGCAAGTTCAGCGGCGCTCCTTGGCGTCCGCCTCGAGCTGCGCCTTCAGGGCTGCAAGCTTGGCGAAAGGCGAATTCGGGTCGGGGGCCTTTTCGCGCCGCTCGTTGCGCTCGTGGCGCGAGGCGTGCGCCGCCGGCGGCCGCTCGCGGTCGCGACGCGGCCGCTCGAAGCGCTGGGCGCCGCCGTGCCGGCGGCGATGCCGCGCGTGCCGCCCCTCTTTGGCGGCCTCCGGCGCGTCCGCCGCCATGACCGGCGCCACGGCCGGCGCGGTCTGGTCGGACGACGGCGCCGATACGGCCGCTTCCGCGGCGACTTCAGGCGCTACCGCCTCCCGCGCCGGCTTTGCCGCCCGCTTGCCGGCATCGCGATGCCGCCCACGCGGATGCCGCCGCCCTTCCGGGCGCCCTGCCCGGCCCGGGCGCCAAACCTCGATCAGCGCCGGCTCGGTAACGGCCGCGCCGGCAGCGTTGCCTGTTTGGGTTTGAACCTCGGCATTGTCCGCGGACACCGGCGCCGCTTCAGGGGTTTCAATTGCGGAACTTTCGGACACCACATCCGGCACCAGTGCCGATGCCTCCGCCGGTGCGACGGGGACTTCCGTCGCACCATCGATCTCCCCCTCGCCGCTTGCGGAGAGAGGATCGGGGTGAGGGGCGCTCTCTACTCGCGCCGATTGCGACACGGTTCCCTCACCGGGATCGCGAAGCGAAGTATTTGCCGCCTCTGCCGATTCTGACGGTTCTGCCGGTTTGGGCCGCCGCTCCATGCGATAGCCGAGCGAGCGCAGGATCGAGGCGAAATCCTCGCCCGAGGCGCCGGTGAGCGAGGTCATGGTGTTGACCACCGCGAAACCGCCGCCGGCGATCGCGCCGGGCGGCCTGGTTCCGGCGGCGCCTTCGCGCCAGGCCAATGCCGGGCGGATCAGATCCGCCAGCCGTTCGAGAATATCGACGCGCACGGCGCGCTCGCCGCACACCCGGTAACCCACCGCGCGATAAAGGCCAGGATCGGTCTCGCGGTTGACCGGGATCGAGGTGCGGCCGCTGCCGGCAAGATGCAGCAAATCATCGAGCCCACTGGTTTGCGGCCCCTCATGGGCGAGCGCCCAGAGCTGCGCCGCGAGCGCCCGCGGCGCCGGCTTGAGCAAAAGCGGCAGATAAATGTGATAGGCGCCGAAGCGCACGCCGTATTTGCGCAACGTCCCCCGCTCCGGCTGTTGCAAGCCCTTGACCTCGTCAGCCACGCGCTGCCGGTCGAGCACACCGAGCGCCTCGACCAGTTGGAAAGCCACGCCGCGGGCGATGCCGCTGATGTCGGCGGCGGAAAGCTCGAACAGCGGGCCGAGCAGCTTCTCGATATGCGATTTCAGCCAGGCGCCGAGCCGCGCCTCCACAGCTTCGCGCGGCGCGCCGGACAGATGCTCGTCGGCGATGAGGCGCATGCGCGGCCGCAACACCTCCTCGCCCGCCGTGATCTTGCCGACTGCGGCGCCGGTCCAGCGGATGGTGCCGTCGGCGGCAAGCACGAATTGCTCGTCAGGGGCTTCGGCGAGCCGGGTCGCGCGCACGGCGATTTCGCCGGCCAGCGCCTTTTGCGCTGCGTTCTGCAACGCCGTGGCCTCGGAGCCGCCGGAGGATGCGTCGGCGACGAAGACGAAGCCGTCGAGCCGGCCGATGGCATGGCCTTCGACGATCACCTCGCCGGTCTTGCTCATCTCCGGCTCGAGCTGCGCCTTCTCGCGCAGCCGCCGCATCAAGACGCTGGTGCGGCGGTCGATGAAGCGCTCGGTCAGCCGCTCGTGCAGCGCATCCGACAGCCGGTCCTCGACGGCACGCGTCACGCCCTGCCAGTGCTCCGGATCGGCGAGCCAGTCCGGCCGGTTGGCGGCAAAAGTCCAGGTGCGGATGTGGGCGATGCGGTTCGACAGCGTGTCGATATCGCCGTCGGTGCGGTCGGCCAGCGCTACCTGCTTGGCGAACCAGTCGGTCGGGATCGCGCCCTCGCGCTGGAGATATGAGTAGAGGCTGACCGCAAGCTCGGCATGAGTGGCAGGCGCGATTTTGCGGTAGTCGGGGACTTGGCACACATCCCACAGCCGCTCGACGTCGGCGCGGGTCGAAGTCAGCGCGCGCACTTCGTCGTCACGCGCGGCATGGTCGAGCACGAGGATGTCCTCGGCGACCGGCGCGCGCGTCAGCGTGCTCTCGCTCGGCGCCGCCGCCAAAGCCGCCTGCAACGCGCCGACCGAAGAGAAGTCGAGATCGGTGTTGCGCCACTGGACGATCTTCACCGGCTCGAAAGTGTGGGTTTCCAGCGCCTGCGCCAGTTCCGTGGTGAACGGCGCACAGCGCCCGGTGGTGCCGAAGGTGCCGTCGCGCATGGCGCGGCCGGCACGGCCGGCGATCTGCGCCAGTTCCGCGGGACTCAAGGTGCGGAACTGGTAGCCGTCGAACTTGCGGTCGGAGGCGAAGGCGATGTGATCGACGTCGAGATTGAGCCCCATGCCGATGGCGTCGGTCGCCACCAGGTAATCGACATCGCCGGCCTGGTAGAGCGCGACCTGCGCATTGCGCGTGCGCGGCGACAGCGCGCCGAGCACCACCGCCGCGCCGCCTCGCTGGCGGCGAACGAGTTCGGCGAGGGCGTAAACTTCCTCGGCCGAGAAAGCGACAATGGCCGAGCGGCGCGGCAGCCGCGTGAGCTTCTTCTCTCCGGCGAAGGTCAGTTGCGACAGCCGCGGGCGGCTGACGATGCTCACTCCGGGCAGGAGTCGTTCGATAATCGGCCGCATGGTGGCGGCGCCGAGCACCAGGGTCTCCTCGCGGCCGCGGCGGTGCAGCACGCGGTCGGTGAAGACGTGGCCGCGCTCGAAATCGGCGGCGAGCTGGATTTCGTCGACGGCGAGGAAGGCGACATCGAGATCGCGCGGCATCGCCTCGACGGTGGCGACCCAGAAGCGCGGATTGGGCGGCTTGATCTTCTCCTCGCCGGTGACCAGCGCCACCGCGTCCGGCCCCACCCGTTCCACCGCGCGGTTGTAAACCTCGCGCGCCAGGAGCCGCAGCGGCAGGCCGATCAGGCCGGACGAATGCGCCAGCATCCGCTCGATGGCGAGATGCGTCTTGCCGGTATTGGTCGGCCCGAGAACGGCGGTAACGCCCGCGCCGCGGGCGCGCGCATCACGGCTGGTGGCAGGGGAAAAGGAAATCGGCATTTACGGCCCGGGCTGCCGCGAAGAACGGCAGCTTTTCACTGCATCTGTACCACAACAACACGCTGGAAAGCCCTTTGCTTAAGGTGTGGAACGAGTCTGGAACGAATCGCGGCCGAATCGGCGACTCGCGGCACGGTGCGACTTCGTTCACCGCGACATATGGCGCCGGCCCCGTTGCGCAATACCAGATCGGGTGTTTGAGCGGCCTGTCCGCGGCGGCCTTCGGCCGCCCATCGGTTAACGCGTGCGCGGATCGAAATCTTCCCGCGAGTCAAGGGAGGGGTTCCTGTGGATAACGGGGACGGCGAGCTTGCATCAAGCCGGCGCCGATCGCGGTCACTGCGACTTCACATTCGCCGCGGCACGCGGCGGCTTGGCGACCGAGATGAACTGGGTCGCCTGCAGCACGCCGGTGCCGATCGGCGTCGGCAGCGAGAAGCGATACGGCACTACCACCCGCGTGCCCGCGATCGGCGCCAGCCAGACCTCGGCGTCGCGCATCGCGGCGAGGTATTTGATCGCATAACGCTGCGGGATGTAGCCGGAGACCGGGACGAAATACACCGCGCAGACCATGACTGGTCCCTGATAGCCCTTCTCCGCCTTGACGGTTTCCATGCGCTTGAATTCGCTCTTCACGTCGAAGCGCATGCGGCCGTCAAAGATGGAGACCTTGCGGTCGCAGGCATGCGGGGACACCGGGTCGCCGCTGCCGCTCACCAGGTTGAGTGTCGATGTCAGCGGGTCGAACACGTTGTGCCGATCGACCTCGCTCACCGGGATGCGGTCGGGATGCGGCCCGACGGGCGGATCAACCGTGAAGTCCTTCACGTTGCCGTCGGCGAACACCATGTGCACGTCGTCGATCCGTTTCTCGTTGCTGATGGTGAACGCATAGGTCGTCGGCAACGGTTGCCCGGCACTGACGATGCCCTGCGAAGTGCTGGCGCCATGCCCCGGAGTGAAAAAGCGCAAAAGGCCCGTGGTGCCGCCGGTCGCGGTGGTGTTGAACTGATCGTCGGAAATTTCGATGACCCAGTTGCCGCGTCCGATCGGAATGCCGGCGAGGCTTGCGGTGTATTCGGCGTCGAGCCGTCCCTGCGCCGCGGTAATGTGGACGGCGTCGGCTGCCACCGCAGCCGTCATGACGAAAACCGCCGCGACGAATGCGGCGGGTCTTACGCTGCGGACAAGCTGCCTCGGCGGATCAAGCACGGCGGTAATGGCTCCTTTGAGACCGCAGAGGATGCCTGCGACGACGCGGCCCAACGGTACCGCGAGCTCCGGCCGCCGCAAGCAATTAGCGCATCGACGCTGCATTGTCTTGTCGGAGAATGCGACGTTTCTGTGATTTGGCGCCGGGCCGGGTTGCCATAAGCGCCGATGCGGGCGCATCGGCAGGCGCTTGACGCTTTCCAGCACGCTCACTATAGGTCCGCAGCCTTGGCGGCCGATCATCGGCGGCTCGGCGCCTTTGCAAATTAACTTCGATTGCAGCCAGGATCTTAAAGCCATGTCATGGCGTTGCGAGCTGACCGGCAAGACCCGTCAGATCGGGCATAAGGTGAGCCACTCGAACCGCAAGACCAAGCGGCGATTCATGCCCAATTTGCTCAACGTCACGTTGTTGTCCGATGCGCTCGGCCGCTCGGTGCGGTTGCGCGTTTCCGCCAATGCGCTCAAGACCGTCGATCATCGCGGCGGGCTCGACGCGTTCCTGCTGAAGGCCAAGGACAGCGAACTGTCGCCGCGGGCGCTCGAGCTCAAGCGGGCGGTCGCCAAAAAGCGCAAGGCGGCGTAACGCGGCGCTTAGCGCATGATCCGGAAAGTGGAAACCGGTTTTCCGAAAAGATCGTGCGCACTAAAATATTAGAGCGCCAATCGATTTCAATCTGAAGCGATTGCGCCTTGCGCCCGCCTATCTCAGAAATTTATTGAACCAGTCCAAAGTCCGCCGCCACGCGAGCTTGGCCGCCGCTTCGTCGTAGCGGGGGGTGGTGTCGTTGTGGAAGCCGTGATTGGCGCCGACATAGACATACCCTTCGTGCGGCACCTGCGCCGCCGTGAGCGCGGCGTCGAACGCCGGCCATCCCGGGGTGATGCGGGTGTCGAACTCGCCGTATTGCGCGAGCAACGGCGCCTTGATCCTGGCGGCGGCTGCCGCGCTCGGCTGACCGCCGTAGAACGGAACCGCAGCGGCGAGATCGGCGCCCATGCGCACGGCCAACTGATTGACCACCGTGCCGCCGTAGCAAAAGCCGACGGCGCCGATTTTGCCGGTGCAATCCGGGCGCGCTTTCAGCCAGATCGCAGCGGCGAGGAAATCCTCCAGCAATTTGTCGCGATCGAGCTTGGCAAAAAGTTGCCCGCCTTTTTCGTCGTCGCCGGGGTACCCGCCGACCGAGGTGAGGCCGTCCGGCGCCAGCGCCATGAAGCCGACGACCGCCAGCCGCCGGGCGACGTCCTCGATATACGCATTGAGCCCGCGATTCTCGTGAATGACGAGAATGCCAGGAATTTTTCCGGCCTGGGCGGGCCGCACCAGATAGGCCTTGATGTTGCCGTTGCCCTGCGGCGACGACACGGTGACGAACTCCGCCTTGATGCGGCTGTCGTCGGGCTCTACCTCGATCGCCCAGGCGTAGTTCGGCTTGAGCATCTCGAACAAAGCCGCGGCGGTCACGCCGCCCACTGCGAATTTTTGCGCGCCGTCGAGAAAAGCGCGCCGGCTGATCTCGCCGTGAACATAGCGGTCGAAGAGCTGCAACAATCCTTGCGGAAAGTCCGACGCTTTTTTCCGTTCCATCGGGTCGTCCTCTGCCCTGACGGTAACGCGGCAAGCGCTTAAGCGTTCAACCGCCGTGGCCGAACGGGACGCTGCGGCGGTTCGGGCGATTTCTCCTCGAACAATTCCGCGAGCTTCTCGGTCATTACGCCGCCCAGCTCCTCGGCGTCGACCAAAGTCACCGCGCGCCGGTAGTAGCGCGTGACGTCGTGGCCGATGCCGATGGCGATCAGCTCGACCGGCGAGCGCGTTTCGATGTCCTCGATCACCCAGCGCAAGTGACGCTCGAGATAATTGCCGGGATTGACCGACAGCGTGGAATCGTCGACCGGCGCGCCGTCGGAAATCATCATCAGGATTTTGCGGGTTTCGCTGCGCGCCAGGAGCCGCTTATGCGCCCAGTCCAGCGCCTCGCCGTCGATATTCTCCTTGAGCAGGCCCTCGCGCATCATCAGCCCGAGATTCTTGCGCGCGCGGCGCCACGGCGCATCGGCCGACTTGTAGATGATATGGCGCAGATCATTGAGCCGTCCCGGATTGGCCGGCTTGCCTTGGGCAAGCCAGGCCTCGCGCGATTGCCCGCCCTTCCAGGCGCGCGTGGTGAAGCCCAAAATCTCCACCTTGACGCCGCAGCGCTCCAGCGTGCGCGCGAGGATGTCGGCGCAGGTCGCCGCCACCGTGATCGGCCGTCCGCGCATCGAGCCGGAATTGTCCAGGAGCAACGCCACCACGGTATCGCGGAAGTCGGTGTCCTTCTCGCGCTTGAACGACAGCGGATGCAGCGGATCGACGATGACGCGCGACAGCCGCGCCGGATCGAGCAGACCTTCCTCGAGATCGAATTCCCACGCCCGGCTCTGCTGCGCCAGCAAGAGCCGCTGCAGTCGGTTGGCGAGCCGCGCCACCACGCCCTGAAGATGCGAAAGCTGCTTGTCGAGATAGCCGCGCAACCGATCGAGCTCTTCCGGGTCGCAAAGATTTTCGGCGCCGACGACCTCGTCGTATTTGCCGGTGAACGGCCGGTAATCCGGACCGCGCGGCTCGTTGCGGCTATGCTTCGGCCGCCACGGCTCGGCCGCGGTTTCCGAATCCCCCATTTCCGCGTCGTCGGCCATGTCGGCGGCCGGCGCCTCGATGGCGTCGGCGGCGGCATCGGGCATTTCCTCGGCCGAGGCCTCGGCTTCTTCGAGGCTCATGCGCTCGCTGTCGTCGGAATCGGAGGTCTCGCCGTCGCGGCCGGATTCGTCGCTGCGATTCTCGTCCTCGCCCTGCTCGCCTTCCTCTTCCTCCGACTGGCTGGAGCGATCCTCGCCCATGTCCAGACAATCGAGCAGATCGTGCACCACGTCGCCGAACCGGCGCTGATCGGTGAGCACGCGTTCGAGCCGGTCGAGATTGCGGCCGGCGCGCTCCTCGATCAGCGGCCGCCACAGATCGACGAGCTTGCGCGCGGTCGCCGGCGGCAGTTCGCCGGTGAGCCGCTCGCGCACCAGCATGGCGATGGCGTCTTCGATCGGCGCATCGGCGCGGTCGCTGATTTCATCGTATTTGCCGCGATGGAAGCGGTCATCGAGCATGGCGGCGAGATTTTTCTTCACGCCGCCCATGCGGCGCGAGCCGATGGCCTCGACGCGCGCCTGCTCGATCGCTTCGAACACCGCGCGCGCCTGCTGGCCGCCGGGCACGAGCTTGCGATGCACCGCCGGATCGTGACAGGCAAGACGCAGCGCGATGGAGTCGGCGTGCCCGCGCACGATCGCCGCCTCGCGTTCGTTGAGCCGCCGCGGCGGCTCCGGCAGCCGCACCTTGTTGGCGGCGAGCCCGGGACGCTCCGCGGCGAACGCGACTTCGATGTCGCCCTTGCCGGCGATGGCGCGCACGCAGACGCCCACCGCGCGCTTAAACGGCTCGGTCGGCGCTTCCTTGGCTGGAGTCTTGGGTTTGATGTTCGAAGTCATCGTTGTTCTCCCCCTCCCCGCTTACGGGTAGAGGGAACTTAAGACAGCGCCACATTGACCGCCGATTCCGGCAACTCCTGCCCGAAGCAGCGCTGATAGAACTCCGCCACCAGCGGCCGCTCCAGCTCGTCGCATTTGTTGAGGAAGGTCAGCCGGAAGGCAAAGCCGACGTCGCTGAAAATCTCGGCGTTCTCCGCCCAGATGATCACCGTGCGCGGGCTCATAACGGTGGAGATGTCGCCGTTCATGAAGGCGTTGCGGCTGAGATCGGCAACGCGCACCATTTTCGAGACGATGTCGCGGCCCTGGTCGTTACGGTAGTGCCTGGCCTTGGCCAGCACGATGTCGACCTCGTTGTCGTGGGGCAGGTAGTTGAGCGTGGTGACGATCGACCAGCGGTCCATCTGGCCCTGGTTGATCTGCTGGGTGCCGTGATAGAGGCCCGACGTGTCGCCTAAGCCCACCGTATTCGCGGTGGCGAACAGGCGGAACGCCGGATGCGGCTTGATCACCTTGTTCTGGTCGAGCAGCGTCAAGCGGCCCGACGATTCCAGCACGCGCTGGATCACGAACATCACGTCCGGGCGGCCGGCGTCGTATTCGTCGAAGCAGAGCGCCACATTATTCTGCAGCGCCCACGGCAGGATGCCGTCGCGGAATTCGGTGACCTGCATGCCCTCGCGGATGACGATCGCATCCTTGCCGATGAGATCGACGCGGCTGATATGGCTGTCGAGATTGACGCGCACGCACGGCCAGTTCAATCGCGCCGCCACCTGCTCGATATGCGTGGACTTGCCGGTGCCGTGATAGCCGGTGACGATGACGCGGCGGTTGCGGGCGAAGCCGGCGAGGATGGCAAGCGTGGTTGGCTTGTCGAACCGATAATCGGCATCGATCTCGGGAACGTGCTCGTCCGGCTCGGAATAGGCCGGTACCTCCAGATCGCTGTCGATGCCGAACAACTGCCGGATCGAAACCTTCATGTCCGGCAAGCCGGCTTCTGCGTCTGTTGCGAGAGTCATCAGCTCCTCCGGC
>Ga0208696_1000954_pt1 | contig 18148 bp, 13 predicted proteins | sample Sb_taG_9_FD_187711 | JGI IMG/M metagenome (GOLD analysis project Ga0208696, IMG submission 187711) | Peat soil microbial communities from Weissenstadt, Germany - Sb_50d_b_LC metaG (SPAdes) (version 2) | ecosystem: Environmental > Terrestrial > Soil > Wetlands > Peat | place: Germany... | reverse complement strand
TCGTTGAGCAAAGCCAGGCTGACGCGCTTCTCGCCGTGGATCTCCTGGCGGAGCTGCTGGTAGGCGCGCTGCGTGTCGCCGGCGAAGCTGTTGAAGCTGCGCTGCATCTCGTCGCGGGCCTTGATCATCGCCTGGTCGAACAGCTTGTGCTGACGGTTGTTCATCTCGCGCAGGGCGATGACCTCCTCGCACAGGCGGAAGATGGTCGAGCCTCCCAGGGTCGGCAACCCGGCCCTCGCTGGTGGCTCCTCGCGAGTCGAGTCGGTCACGAAGTCGTCGCTCATGCGGCAGGTACTCACGACAAGGGCAGTAAATCCCACGGGCTTGTCCCGTGGATTGTTAGGGTCGCAGCTACAGGAGGGACGGGAAAAAAGATGCTTCTTCCTCCGCCGCCAGTAGCAACGAACGTGACCCTCCACGGGACAAGCCCGTGGCATCAAAGTGGCAGCACGATGGCCCACGGGTCGATGGGCTCGCGAGCCAGTTGTTCGAGCAGGCGCGGCACGGCCGGCACCTCCGCCGGCACCTCGGGGACGCTGAGGGCGGCGCGCACCTCCTGGGCGTCGGGCACCTCGGCCGGCGGGGCGTAGTCGGCCAGCGGCTTCTCGCCGTCCAGCGGTTGCCAGGCGACTGTCACCTCGCCGCCGGTGCTGCCGACGCCGAAGCGGGCGCACCAGCGGCGCAGCAGCCCGTCCGTGGTGTCCGGGTTGAAGCTGGCACTGTCGGCCCGGACACGCTTGTCGGCGTCGCTGATGATCTCGCGCGCCCAGTTGATGTCCTCCAGCGGGACGCGCGTCAGGTTCTTGCGCGCCCAGATGACGCGGCGCGCCCAGTTGGCTTCAATCTGCTCCTTGTCGGCGTCCTTGTCCAGCCCCAAAAGGAGGAACGGGCCGATCTGCTCGCGCGGCAGCGGCGCCAGTTCCAGGACGACGGGTTCGGAAGGTCGGCTCATGAGGGCCTCGAATCGTCGGACAGGCTTTCAGCAAGACGACGCGCTCTCAACGATCCTCGCCAGAATTCTGCTCACCGGGGGGCGGGGCCTGACGCCGGTACTTTACGTCCCACAAGCGGAAGCCGTAGTCCGCGTGTCCGTACGTCTCTTCGCTCAGGTGCTCCAAATTCCCGCCGTGGTCCTTCTTATCGGCACCGACGGAATAAATGACGAGACCGTCCTCCAGGCGACGCAAGTGCATCGGCTCTCCCGTGAAGGGGTCTGCCGGCACGGCCGGCAGGTACGCTGGTACCAGGGCGTCGAGCGAGTCAGGCCATTTTCCGCGGACGAGGCGGTAGCGCTCCGCGGCGAGCCCGGCCGAGGCGCAGCGCAGCTCGGCATGCGTGCGAAGGCTGGCCTTGGCCATGGCCCGGTGGGCCCCGAGGAAAAGCGAGGCGAGGTACCAACGGTAATGGTCGAACGCGTTGGTGTGGCGGCGTTTGGCCTCCTGGTCAAGACGTTCAAAAGCCGCCAGCCGCTCCGTCTCTGGCAGCAGCGCATTTTCTACTTCTCGCGTCGCCCATTCCAGCGACTGGGCACGGTTTTCCCGGAACCAGGGGACTTTGAGCCAGAGTTCGGCCTGCCCGAAGGTGGTCTTACTGTACTCGATGCCAACGTTGTCTTTGCCCCCCGTGAGGCGCTCCAGATCGCCGGCTTCGAGGTACTCGTAGACCTCAAAGACCTGGGCCCGCTCGCCGCGCAGGGCAGGCGTCAGCAAGTCGGTCGAGTCTTCCTCGTCCATGAGCTTTCGCGTCGCCGCCAGCACGGCATCGGACGCTTCTCCCTGCGCCAGGGCCCGCTCCGCACCGCGGATCCCTTGTCCCCGACACGCCAGGCGGACGAGCATCGCCATACTCCCCGGCTCGTCACCGAGGGCCCGCCCCGCGTGCAAGATGGTTCTCGCCGAAACGACGGCCTCACTCACCTTGCCGTCTTCCGCCAGGAGCAGCGCCTCGTACCTGAGCAAATTGGCGACGCTTTGGACCCGCTTCAAGTGGTCCTGTGTGGAGGCGAAGGACTCCACGGCGCCCGCTGCCGGAAAGCGTCCGCTGGGGAAGCGCGTCAGTGCGTGCGCCTCGGTGAGTGCCGGGGCGAGTTCGTTCAACTGGTCTCGCAGTTCCCGAACATCGTTGGGTTCGATCGCCACTGACGGCGAGCGTGGAGCGAGGCGTCGGAGCGGCGACCCTTCTTGCGGCCACGAAGCGGGCAGGTGTTCGGCAATTCGATTTATCTGGAGAGCGGCATTATCCCCGTCAGCGACCTTCACCCGTGACGCCTGAAGGTCGTCCCAGCGCCAGTTCGGGTCCTGGCGGGTCGCTTCGTCAACCGCCGCCGCCAGGTGCTTCGCCCCGACGTAGCGCCAGACGATATCAAAGCCCACAAGCAGCAGGACGATGACGAGCAAGAACAGGAGGAAGCCCTTGAGCAGCCGCCGCGGCCAGCGGCGACGACGGACGGGGGCCTGGCCCGGAGTGGCTTCACCCATACATCACCTCCCTCGCAGTCCTCACCTCAAAATCGAGCGGCACACCTCGATCTTGCGGTCGATGAGGTCGGCCAGGTCGCGGATGGCCCGCCGGTGTTCGTCGCGCGACACCAGCGGCAGGCACTTGTTGGTAATCTTGCGCAGCCGTTGGTACTCGCGCTGCAGGTCGCGGACCACGTCGCTGACGGCGGACCAATTAATCTTGTAGTTCGGCAGGTTGCGCACCTGGGTCTGCACCTTGCTCAGCTCGTCGGTGAGGCGTTCGGCCAGGTCGTGCATCAGCGGCACGACGTTACCGACCATGGTCAGCGCTCGCTCTTCCACCCGCGCGTCGTTGGGGTGGCGTTTCATCACGCGCTCGATCTCGCCGAGCATCCGGTCGATGTCGCTGAGGTTCTTGACCTCGACCAGGTCCAGCTCGAACAGGTCGTACTGCGGCTCGTTCGGCTTGACCTCGCGGAGCTGGCGCAGGGTCCGGCGAGCGTCCTCGGGGCGCTTGAGGTGATTGTACAGGTGGAACAGCCGTTCCAGCACGTCGGGGTCGCGCGGCCGATGGCGCTGGGCGCGCTGGACGTAGCCCAGCGCCTGCGACCAGCGCTCGCGCTCGGAGTAGCGCGTCCCCAGGCGGACGAGTCCCTCGTAAGCGAGGCGGTCGTGGTAATCGACCTGCCCCGGCGGCCGCGGCAGGTCGGCGCCGGCCGTGAGCAGGTCGAAGTAGCGGTTCCACTGCGGGTCGGCCTGCGCCACTTCGCCGTGCAGCTCGTAGGCCAGCGCCATGTTCTGTGCGATGCGGGCGTCGGCGTTGGCCAGCTTGACGGCGTTGGCCAGGTAGCGCACCCCACCGCCGAAATCCTGGTTCAGGCACGAGCAGAGGCCCAGGAGGTTGAAGAGGACCGTCTGATGCGCCCGGGTTAGACCCTTGACGCGCGCGAGGGGGCTTAGTTCGCGCTCGGCGTGCAGCCAATCGCCCTTGTCCATGAGCGCCTTCGCCTTGACGAGGACGACCTCCGCGAACGCTTCCTGCACCGGCGGGGACTGCGGGCGCGCGGCGGCGAGGACTTTCAGCAGCGAGTGCGACACGTCGAGCTGACCGAGGCCCCAAAGCAGCGCCAGCAGGCGCTGCTCGTCGGCGGGCAGCATGTCGGCGAGGGCGGGGTTGAAGGCGTCGCCGTTGCCGGCCTGGCCGGCGCTGAGCAGCGCTTGCAGCAGGGTGAGGAAGCGCTTTTCATCGACGGAGTCGGCCAGCTCGATGGCGCGGGGCAGCAGGGCGCGGACGAGTTCGAGGTGTCCGAGGGTGAGGCGCGTCAGGAGGAGGTTGTAGCACGCCGGGAACGAGTCGGGATCCATCTCGGCGGCGCGGGAGAATTCGCCCTCGGCCTGAGCGAGGTTCTTCTCGCGCAAGGACAGGAGGCCCATCTGGAGGAAGACGGCGGCGTCGGGCTTGCTGATCTTGCGGAGGGCGGCGCGAGCCTCGGGGGTCTTGCCCTGGCGCTTGTAGGCCAGGGCCAGCATGTAGGCCACTTCCGGGGCGGTGTGGCCGGCGTGACTGGCCCGTTCGAGGAGCGCGGCCGCTTCGGCGTAGCGCGCGGGCGGCGCCCCGTCGGTGGGGAAGACTTCAGCGACATCGCCGGTGGACATGAACGGACTCCGCGTCCGGTTGACGATAGCTATTCCGCACGCTGGGCGGGTCGATAATCCAGGCGAAACACTTCCGAGACGCCCCTCGCCCCCTTGTATTCATAGACCGCCTGGATCAGGTAGGTTCCGGGCAGGCGTTTCGCCTGGGGCACATTGCCGAGGAGCGAAACCGGGGCGGTATACTTCTCGCGGGGACCGAGGCAGAACGTGTAAGAGAGTTCCACCGGCGAGAAGCACTCCCCGTAGCGCCACCCGGACAGCAATTCACCCGCCGCGTTGCTGACCAGCAGGTCGAGATATTGGAGCGGCGAGGTCTGAACCTCGATCTCCAGCACGTCGCCGGAGACGTTCTCCAACTCGACTTCCCCGGCCAGGGGTGATGCCGCCGCCCGGCCTTGCGCTTTCTTGCGGAGACGGCACACGATCCCTGCCGGGGTGGCACGGACCTTCGACACGGTTGTTGCCACGTCATTCATCGCACCGGCTCCTTCGGGGTCGTCCCCATCACCGCCTCCGGTAGATGCTGCGTGGCGCTCAAAAATCGTAGTCGTATACGCCCCGCGCAACCGACTCCCTGTCCACCCGCCAGCCGTTGGCCTTCGCGTGATCGATGAACGCCTGCGGAACGCGGACATTGTATTTCTCAATGAAGTAGATCAAGCCCGCGGGCCAGAGCCAGACGCCATCGGTCATCGGCGTCGCGCCGTCCTGCACACACCCGTCGATGATGGGATTGGCCCTGCAGGCCGGATCGAACCAGTCGCGAAGACCACCGCCCATCAGGTAGCCGAGGATGTAACCTGAGCGGAGGTAATCGATTACCTCGGCCTGATGCTCCCACGGCTGCGAGGCCATGAGCGTGCGCATGCTGAGATCGTGGATCATCCCGAAGGGGAATTCGCGGCACTGGAGAATCGGTCTCAGTTTCACGGCGACGTTTGCAGTCATCTTCGCCTCCTGTGCTTGGGGGGCCTTGTCATGGCACAATTGGTTCCCAGGGGCCAGGGGGCCCCACGATGACCGGACCGGGCACGAACCCGCTCGCGTCCCATTGGACCAAGCTACCCCGTCGGATCCGTGGCGGGCTGGCTTCCAGGAGGACGAGGCCATGATACCCCTCAAACGCCGCCTGGGGTAGCAGGCCAGCTAGCAGCTGCGCCGCGGTCTTCGCATCGCCCGGTCGCAGCAGGTTCCCGTAACAGCTACAGAGGCGAAACAGCTTCCCGCTCAACTGGCCACCGAGTTGGCTGAGGAGTAGCTGAGCAATGACCGCGACTGGTATTTCATGGGTTGGCGACTCCGCATTCTCGAAACGGCTCGCTTCCTTTCCTCCGTGGACGAACACATAGGTGTAAGGGTCAGACGGCGCAAGAACCAGCCCTGGGAGGATCGATCGCGCCGGTTCGCCCTTGTGGAGGATCGCGACTACCTTGCCGTTGAGGTACGCCTCGGCCACGTGATCGAGCCCGGGGCCAAAGTCGGCGACCCGTAGCGCGGGAAGTTGCTGTGGCCCGAACGGGGTCATCGCGGTCACACCCTCCACGACAAATCAATGCATCACCCGCTCGACGCCCTCCGTCACCTGTCCGTTCCCCGAGAACAGCTTCTCCTGCCCCGCCTTGACCAGCGCCAGTGTCATCAGCGGTCCCAATCGCCGATCGCGCAACCCGAGTTTCCCCGCATCGCGGAAGCGTTCCGCAGCCTGTTCGTACCGCCCCGCGCCCAGCGCCAGCAGCCCCGCCAGGAACATCGTCCCGCGCAGCGGCTCGTCCAATCCCCACGCGCCGCGCCGCTCGGGGTCGAGCCCGGTCCACCAGGGGAAGGCTTCCTCGTACTCGCCGCGGCCGAAGCGGAGGCGGCCGAGCAGCGCCCGAGCGTGCTCCGCCGACGGACTCTCTGTCGTGCGGGCCACGACTTCCCACTCGCGGATCGCCGCCGCCTCGTCGCCCAGATGCAGGTGCGCCCAGCCCATCAGGTAGCGGCACTCCACCAGCAGCGATGCCTCGCCCCACGCCCGGCGGCAGGCTTCAAGAACCTGCGGATAATCGCGCGCCGCCAGGAAGCAGACCGCGGCCAGGTAATGGAAACGGGCGTCCGGCACCTGAGGCTGGTTCATCGCCGGCGCCAGCGCCGCCAGGCCGTCGTGGTCGTCGGCGGTAGAACGCACCGCGGCCAGCAACCACAGCGCCTCGGCGTTGCCGTCTTCTGCGCGGAGCGCTTCCTGCAAGAGCGTTTCGGCCGTCGGTAGGTCAGGCTTTCCAGCCTGACTCGACGCAGCGTCAGGCTGGAAAGCCTGACCTACGGCGGCCAGGGCCAACCGCGCTCCAAGGATGGCGATGGCTGCGCGCTGGGCGCCCTGCGTCAGATCGAGCGCCTGCCGCAGCGCTTCCGTCCGTCCGGCCGGGTTGCCGCGCTGTCCCTCAATCACCGCCCGCCGCAGAAGCGGCACGTGGTTGGACGGCTCCAGTCCGTGCCACGCCGTCAGCAAGGCGACCGCCCGGTCGAGGTCGCCGCCCTGGTAGCACAGGCGGGCGACGCGGTCGTGCGCCAGGACGTTTCGCGGGGCCAGGGCCAGCAACACTTCCGCCGTGGCCAGGGCCGCGCCTTTGTTCCCTTCCTCCTCCTGGCGGCGCGAGCGGGCCAGCAACCGGCTCGTCCCACGGTCGGCGTAGTCCTCTCCCAGTTCCGCGGGGAAGCGGCCCGGCCGGCCCTTGGCCGCCCGCTCCAGGTAGGTGAACTCGACCGCCTCGAAGTCCCAGCTGCGCTGCCCGTAGAACGGCGCGGCGTGCTCGGCATCGTGGAACGTGCGCGAGAACATGTCCAGGTCGCACTGCCCTTTCAGCCCGTGCTGATGGGCCGCCTGGCAGTAGATCCAGGCGTGTTCCGGCCGCAGCGCCTCGGGGTGGGTCGCGGCCAGGTGGTCGTAGGCGGCCGCCGACTCGGGGTCGATGGCGAAGACCGACGCCAACACGTCGCAGAGGCGCAACTGGTCCTCGGCGCTGACCGCCATGTCGAGGGCGCGGGCCTCGGCGTAGACGCGGCCGAACAGGGCGGCGAATTCGGGGTCGCCGTACTTCTCGTACTTCGACAACAGCCGGATGCTCCAGGCGACGTTGCGCGGCCGGTCCTCCTCCTGCGTCGGCTTGCCCAGGGCGCCGCACAGGGCGAGGTAGCCGGCCGTCATGAGGTCGCGCGGCTCCTGCTCCAGGGCGATGCGCAGCTGCTTGTACGCCTGGTCGTAGCGCTCCAGCTTGGCCAGGGCCAGGCCGTGGGCACGCAGCACCTCCAGCGTCGGCGGCGCGTCCTGAAGGAGCTTGGCGTAGAGGTCGGCGGCATCGGAGTATTGCCCCAGGCGGTAGAGGGCTTGGCCCAGGGCCATCCGTCCGCGGTTGATCGCCGGCAGCAGATCCTTGCCGAGCAGCGGACAGGTATAGTCGTACTTCGCGGCCAGGCGGCGAATGTAGGAGCGGTTCTCCGGCATGGCGTCCGCCCACACCTTCTCCGGAGTCTTCACCCACTGGAGCAAGCCGCGCTGACTCAGCGACCGTTGCAGCGCCCGCACCGCCAAGCCGGCGTCGCCGTTGGCCGCCACCAAAGCCTGTCCCATGTGCAGCGGGACGAAGGGGCAGTTGGCGTCGATGCGGTTGGCCTCGGACAGCGCCCGCAGCGCCTCCTGCGGCTTGCCCTCGCGCAGCAGGACCATGCCGAGGTAGAGCGGCGGGTCGATAAAGCCCCGGCCGCCGGTCTCGTGCGCAGCGCTGAAGGCGGCCTGGGCGAGGTCGGTTCGGCCGTCGCGCAGGTGGCACAAGCCCTGCCAGAACGTGGCGGCGGGCGCTCCCGGCTGGATTTTCAGCAGACGCGCGAGCAGCGCCTGCGTCGCCTCGTTGTTGGGGGGACCGGCCGCGAACTGGCGCAGCGCCTCGCTCAGCATCGCCTCGCCGACGCGGGTGCGGAACTCGGCCTCGGTGAGGCTGAGGAAGTCGGCGGCGACGGCGTAGTGCTTCAGCGCTTCCTCGTAGCCCTTGGCCTTGAGCGCCTGGTCGCCGGCGACGTGATGGCACTCGCCCTGGAGGTTGCGCAGGCGCCCCTCCCAGGCCCTCGGCATGCGGCCGAGACGGAGGACTTCGCGGGCGGCGGCCAGGCCCTCTTCCCACTCCCCTTCGTGGAGGAAGCGTTGGCCGCGCTTGTAGGCGCGCTGGCGGCGCGGCGCACGCCCGAACACCAGCCACAAGACGGCGCCCAGCAGCGACGACACGAGGACCGCGCCGACAATCCCGAGAACCACTCCGGTGCTCACGGCGAATGGGGGCAAGGTCATGAATGCGTGGCCCCTGCGGGGTGTCGTTGGTGCGGATTCCGTAATCCTTTGTCTCCGCTGGCGCTGCGGTTGTCAATGGCCTGCGCCGTTCCACAAACCGCCGCGCGGCCTCGCTCGTCTGTATTGTGGAGTCACCTGTTACCGTCAGACCCGTTGCGCACGGCACAAACCGCCGGGGCGCACGGCTCGCCCCATCCCTCCCAGGGAGAATCCTGTCATGCGTCGCACATGGTTGTTGGCCCCTGTTGCGGGCGCGCTGGCGCTCGGGGGCTTCCTCGCCTTGAAACCGTCCAACTCACCCGCCGGCGACCCCCCGCCGGCCCCCGCCGCGGCGGCCGCGCAGGTCGCCGGCCCGTCGCTGCCGGTAGCGCAGGCCATCCTGTACAGCAGCGGGGTGGGCTACTTCCAGCGCGAGGGGAGCGTCGAGGGCAACACGCGCATCGACCTCACCTTCCCGGTGCAGGACATCAACGACCTGCTCAAGAGCATGGTCCTGCAAGACCTCAACGGCGGCGTCATCTCCGCCGTCAGCTACGATTCGCAAGCGCCCATCGAGAAGACCTTGCAGAGTTTCGCGGTGAATCTGACGGGCAACCCCGGCTTCGGCGCCGTCCTCGGCCAGGCCCGCGGCGAGAAGGTTGAAGTCACCCTTCAGCAGGGCAACGCGGCGCAGCCGGGCAACGTCACCGGCACCATCATCGGCGTCGAGAAGCAGCGCCAGCAGGTCGGCAAGGACTCCGCCGTCGAGGTGGAACTGCTCAACCTGTGGTGCGCCGAGGGGATGCGCAGCGTCAAGCTGGCCGACGTGCAGCGTGTCCGCTTCCTCAACCCCGTCCTCGAAGGCGAGTTCCGCCGCGCCCTGGAGACCCTGGCGCAGTCGCACGACACGCAGAAGAAGGCGGTATCGCTGTCGTTCAACGGCGAGGGCAAGCGTGAGGTGCGCGTCAGCTACGTCGTCGAGAACCCCATCTGGAAGACCAGCTATCGCCTCGTCCTCTCAACCAAGAAGGACGGCAAGCCGATGCTGCAAGGGTGGGCCATCGTGGACAACTCCTCGGAGGAGGACTGGAAGGACGTGCGCATGGCGCTGGTTAGCGGCCGACCCATCTCCTTCCAGATGGACCTCTACCAGCCGCTCTACGTCCCCCGCCCCGTGGTCGAACCCGAACTCTTCGCCTCGCTCCGCCCGCCGACTTACCAGGGCGCGATGGACAAGCCAGGTGTGGCCCTTGCCGGCGGTGGCTTCGGCGGTGGCGGGCCGGGCGGGACCGCGCCTGGAATGCCTCCAGGCTTCGCCGGAGCAGATCGGGCCCGCGCGGGGGGGGCTGAGACCCGCGGTCTCCAGGCCGACGGCAAGAAGGCGTTTAAGAATCTGGCGGATGCCGAAATGGACCTGAGGAAGGGCGTGGCATCGTCGGCGACGGCGGGCGAGCTGGGCGACTTCTTCCAGTACGTGATCGACCACCCGGTGAGTTTGCCGCGGCAGAAGAGCGCCATGCTGCCCATCGTCCAGAAGGAGGTCGAGGCCGCCCGCGTCTCCATCTACAACGAACGCACCCAGGCCAAACACCCGCTCCTCGGCCTCAAGTTCCAGAACACGACGGGCATGCACCTGATGCAGGGGCCCATCACCGTCTTTGAAGGGAGCAGCTACGCCGGCGACGCACGCATCCTCGACATCACCCCCAAGGACGAGCGCCTCATCTCCTACGCCATCGACCTGGGCACCGAGGTCGAACCCATCGCCAAGAACCAGCCCGATCGCATCACCAAGGTGAAGGTCAACAAGGGCATCCTCTACCAGACCAATAAGGTGCGCCAGGAAAAGACGTACAACCTGAAGAACCGCTCCGAGCACGACCGCGTCGTGCTCATCGAGCATCCCTTCCGCGCCGACTTCACCCTCGTCAGCAAGGACAAGCCGGCCGAACGGGCGCGCGACGTCTACCGCTTCGAGGTCAAACTCCCCGCCGGGAAGACCGCCAGCACGGAGGTCGTCGAGGAGAAGGACGTCAATACGACCATCACGCTGACCAATAGCGACGACAACACCATGCGCTTCTTCCTCAGCCAACCGATCGTCAGCGACGCGGTGAAGGGCGCGCTGACCAAGGCCATCGGGCTGAAGGGGAAGGTCAACGACACGGCGCGGGAGATCGCACAGCTGCAGAAGCAGCTGAAGGACATCACGGACGACCAGGCGCGGCTGCGGGCCAACCTCAAGGAAATGCCCTCGACCGCCGAGGCCTACAAGCGCTACCTCAAGAAGTTCGACGACCAGGAGACCCAGATCGAGGACTTCCAGAAGAAGATCAAGGTACTCCAGGACACCGAGTTCGGGCAGCGCAAGGCCTTCGAGGATTACCTCGGCGCGCTCGACGTCGAGTAAGGCGATTTGCCGCTTGCGGCTTAGCGTTCACGTCATCGAAGGTCGATGCGAACGCTAAGCCGCAAGCGGCTCACTTCACAAACGCCGCGATCCTTTCCAGAAACGCCTCGTTCGAGGCCGACTTGCCGAGCTGCTTGACGAGCTGCTCCATCGCCTCGACGGGTTTCATTGACACCAGGCTGCGCCGCAGCAGCGTGACCTGCCGCAGCACTTCCGGGGCCAGCAGTCGCTCTTCCTTGCGCGTGCCGGACTGGCTGATGTCCAGTGCGGGGAAGATGCGGCGGTCGGCCAGCTTGCGATCGAGCACCATTTCCATGTTGCCGGTGCCCTTGAATTCCTGAAAGATGAAGTCGTCCATGCGGCTGCCGGTGTCGATGAGGGCGGTGCCCATGACCGTCAGCGAGCCCCCCTCCTCGAAGGCGCGGGCGCTGCCGAACAGCCGCCGCGGTACCTCCATCGCCCGGCTGTCGATGCCGCCGGACATTGTCCGGCCGCTGTTGCCGACGTTGCGGTTGTAGGCCCGCGACAGCCGCGTGATGCTGTCGAGCAGGACAAACGACTGCCGCCCCTGCTCGGCGAGGCGCTTGGCGCGCTCGATCACCAACTCCGCCAGGCGGGCGTGGTTGACGCTGTCGCGGTCGGAGCTGCTGGCGAACACCTCGCCGCGGATGGTGCGGCGCATCTCCGTCACCTCTTCGGGCCGCTCGTCGATGAGCAGCACCATCAGGGCCATCTCGGGGTGGTTCTTGGCGACGGCCTGGGCGATATGCTGCAACAAGATGGTCTTGCCGGTGCGCGGCGGGGCGACGATCAGGCCGCGCTGCCCCTTGCCGATGGGCGTCAGCAGGTCCATGACGCGCGTGGTCAGCGGCTCGGGGCCGGTCTCCAGGCGGATCTTTTCGTGGGGGTCGATGGGGGTGAGCTCGTCGAAGGTACGGCGGACGTACTTCTCCGGCGGCTGCCCTTCGACGGTGTCGAGGCGCGCCAGGCGCGGCCCGCCGCTGCCCTTGCGGGCCGCCTCGACCGGCCCGGCCAGGAGGAGTCCCTCGCGCAGGCCGTGTTTAGAGATCAGGGGGGCCGGGACGTAGGCATCGCCCGGCTGGGCGGCGAAGTTGCGAACGGAGTCACGGAGAAAGCCGTAGCCCTTGGGGTGCATTTCGAGGACGCCCCGGGCCAATGGTTGATCTTGAGGCATAGAATCTCGATTGTCTTCAGACCTTCCGGTGTTCGGTGACGGCCTCGAAGGTACCGTCGGGCAAGGAGACCAGCCGATAGTCGCCGAAGAGGTTCGGGGCCTCCGCCCGCATGACCTTCAAGACGGCGACGGCGAGCTTGCGGATTTCCGTCTCCGCGTGGCGGCTGCCGCGCTGCTCGATGAAGTGCCGCAACGCCCGGGCGTTGGCGGTGACGAAGATTTTCGTCTCGGTGGCATTGGGCAGCACGCTGCGCGCCGCCTGGCGGGCCAGTTTGCGCCGTAGCGTTTTATCCGGCTCGTCCTTGAAGCGGTCCTGGAGGCGCTCCACCAGGTTCACGTACGCCTGGTGGCTGTGGGCGACGGCGTCGAGCCAGAGGCGGTGCAGTTCGGGGTCGCCGGCGATGTCATCGGGCTCGACGTACTCGGCGACGGATTCGTCAACGTAGCGCTGGCTTAACTGCGAATAAGCCCAGCCGGCCCTGTGCCGGACCAGCTCGTGCGTCAGCGAACGGCTGACCCCGGTAAAGAGAAAGTTCCAGGCCGCGTGTTCCAGTACCGAGCCGTGTCCCACTTCGAGGATGTGGCCCAGGTACGTCTTGTTGCCCCCGGGCCGCGGCCGGGAGAAGCTCATGTAACAAAGACGACCAGCAACCTCCGCTAATTTCTCGGCGGCCACCTCGGTGTCCGTCTGCCAGCTTACGCCGTGGTCGGCGAGGAAGCGCTGCAGTTCCGCCTCGTTCAGCATCTGCCGGCCCATGAGGTAGACTGTGGGCTCGCGCAGCACGCGAAAGTCCTTGCCGGGGTCGAAATCGGGCATCGGAGTCCCTTCCCTAGAACGAGGGCATTGCCTTCATTCCCTTACGGGGGCGAAGGTCCATCAAGTCGGATCGCCTCGGGCGGCGGGCGCTGCGACGGGGGAGCGGGCGGAAGCCGGGGGCCGAGGCCCAGGGGGAACGGAGGGCGCTCGCCGCGTCGGGACGCCCTTCCTCAAGATGGGTTCAGGATAGCCGGGTCGGGCGGTTGACGCAAGAAGCATTCTTCGGAAGGGTGGTGCCGCCCCCGTGATGCTGCCGGTCGCTGGCTCGTAGCGGCAAGCTGCCAGCTTGCCGCTACGGAGAGAGGAGCGAGGGGGTTGCACACCCTTCCGCGCTCGGGTATAGATGGATGAATCCTGTCGCGCGCGGCGCGGCACGGCGAGCGTCGCGAGAGGGAGACCAGCGTTGGCCACTCACAGCGTTTTGAAGGACCACCACACGCTGCGCCGACGCGCCGCCGAGGTGGTCGTGCGCGTCGCCGAACTCGCCGACGAGGAAGGCGGCACCGTCACCCATCAGCAGACCACCCTCCCCCGCGGCCAGTACCTGCGTCAACTCGCCGCCAAGCTCGACAACAACGTCTTCGTCCTGGCCGTCGTCGGCGAGTTCAGCCGCGGCAAGAGTTCGCTCATCAACGCCCTGCTCGACCGCCCCGGCCTGCTGCCGACGTCGATCGAGCCGACCACCGCGGCCATCACCATCCTCAGCTACGCCCCGGAGCCGCGCGTCACGGTCACGTTCAAGGACGGCACGCGGCGCGACGACCTGTCGCCCGAGGACCTGGCGCGCTACGCCGTCGGCTACGACCTCGACGGCCGCGAACGGCACGCCGCGGCGGCCCGCCGGGCGGCGGGCATCGGTGAGAGCTGGGTCGGCGGCCTGACCGAGACCACCCTGGACATCTCCCTCGACGTCGCCGGGCCGCGGACGCCGCCGGTGGCCACCATCCACGTCGGCGTGCCGTCCCCCTTCCTGCGCGACGGTATCTGCCTGGTGGACACGCCCGGTATCGGCTCGGTCAACCCCGAGCATGGCGAGGCGACGCGCGGCTTCATCGACAAGGCCGACGCCGTCCTCTTCCTGGTCAACACCGACCCGGTCATCAGCCAGAGTGAGTGTAATTTCCTCGCCTTCCTCCGCGATTACGTCAACCGCTTCCTGTTCATCGTCACCAAGATCGACCGCTTCAGCCCGCGCGAGCGGCAGCAGTCGGTGGCCTACACCGCCCGCACCATCGAGCAGCACGCCGGCCTGGCCCGGCCGCCGATCTACCCCGTCTCGGCCAAGCTCGCGATCCTCGGCCGGGCCGAGCCCGACGAGGTCAAGTACGCCGCCAGCGGCTTCCCGGTCTTCCTCAACGCCCTGCACCGCTTCCTGGTCGAGGCGCGCGGCCAGGAGTTCCTCAACAAGCACGCCGGCCTGGCGCTGGGCGAGGTACAGGGGCTCATCAACGCCACGCTGGTCGAACTGCAGGGGCTGCGCATGAGCCTGGAGGAACTGCCGGGGAGCATCGACGCCGCCCGCTCGGCCCTGCGCCACGCCGACCTGAAGCGGCGCGACATCCTGACCGCCCTGGGGCACCGCCTGCGCCGCATCGACGCCGCGATGGAGTCGTTTAGCCCGCCGGCGAAAGTGCGCCTCGAGTTGCAGCTGGCCAGCGAGGTCGAGCGGCTGGTGGACGGCTACGACTGGGAGCAGCTGCAGCGCGTCTCGGAGACGATGCCGATCCTCATCCGCGACATCCTCGCGACGCGCCTGGGGGCCGACTTCGCCCGCGCGGCCGAGCAGCTGGTGGCCATGCGCAGCGACATCCTCGACGCCTGCCGCCAGCACCTCGGCGAGGTCAGCGCCGGCCTGCGACTGCGCTTCGAGGGGCTGCGCCTGCCGCAGCAGATGACCGTGTCGCTCGACTTCGACGCCAATGAGCTCAAGGGCCGCCTGCAGCGCATCGGCACGGTCACGATCGGCTCGACGTTGGCCCTGACGATCGCCAGCATCGTCGCGGTCGGCCCGCTGGGGGCCGTGGTGGTCCTGGGAGGCCTCGTCGCCCGGCATACCCTGTCGTCCGCGCTGCGCAACGACGTCAAGCGGCGGCTGAAGATGTCGGTGGGGCCGGCCCTGGACCGGCTGCTGAAGGAGCTGTTCCAGAAGGTCCGCGACGACATCACGCAGACGGCGGAACAGTTCCGCCAGGAGGTCGAGGAGTTCCTGCAAGGGGCCACCGCCGGCATCGACCAGACGCTGGCGCGCCTGGAGCAGATGCGGCCGGTGTCCATGGACGAAAGCGGCGCCCGCCAACACCGCCTCCGCGTGCGCCTGGCCGAGCTGGAAGAACTGCAGCGCGAACTCGAAGCGCTGACGGAACCTGACTGGTGACAGTAGCCGCTTGCGGCTTCGCAATCGTTCCTGCGAAGCCGCAAGCGGCCAGGAAAGGAGTCCGCCATGTCATCCGAAGCCGCGCGCCAATTCGCCGCCCTGTCCGATGACCTGACCGCCTTCCGACACTACATGACGGCCGAGCGCGGCATGGCCAAGAATACCATCCTGGCCTACGGCCGCGACCTCGACCGCTTCGCCGGCTGGCTGGCGGAGGGCGGGCTCGAAGACTACCTGGCGCCGACCCTGCGCGAGCTGGCCAACTACCTCGGCCGGCTGCGCGACGAACGGCTGGCGCCGCCGAGCGTCGCCCGTCACCTCGTCGCCCTGAAGATGTTCTACCGCTTCCTGCGACTCGAAGAGCGCACGGCCCAGGGCACCGTCGAGCTGCTCAGCTCACCGGGCTTGTGGGAGCGCATCCCGCAGGTGCTCAGCCCGGAGAACGTCGAGAAATTGCTGGCGGGGCCGCAGGAGGGCGATCGCTTCTACCTGCGCGACCGCGCCCTGCTCGAAACCCTCTACGCTACCGGCAGCCGGGCCTCGGAGGTGGTCGGACTGCGGCTGGAAGACGTGTACCTCGACTCGGCGTTCCTGAAGTGCCTGGGCAAGGGGAACAAGCAGCGCGTGGTGCCGCTGGGCCGGCCGGCGGTGGCGGCGCTGCGGGCGTACCTCGGCGAGCAGCGGCCGGGCCTGACGAAGGCGGCCGGCGAGGTGCCGTGGGTGTTCGTCAGCCGGGGCGGGCGGGTGTTGACGCGCGAGATGCTCTGGGTGATCGTGAAGAAGTACGTGCGCCGGGCCGGGCTCAACAGCCGCGTCAGCCCGCACACCTTGCGGCACAGCTTCGCGACGCACCTGCTGTCCGGCGGCGCCGACCTGCGCACCGTGCAGGAGTTGCTTGGCCATGCCAACATCCGCACCACGCAGATGTACACGCACGTCGATCGGGACCGGCTGCGCTCGGTCCACCGCAAGTTCCATCCGCGGGGATGAAAACAGCCCGCCGCGCCGGCAAGGTGGCCGGCGCGGCGGGCTGGGAGCATCGGGCGGCATGGCCCGTTACGGGGTGAGGAGGTTGAGCCGGTCGAGCGGGATCGGCTCGAGCGCCTTGCCCTTCTCTTCCTTGGCGCCGCGGTACGGAGTATTGGGGAAGGTCCAGACGTAGGCGGTGCTGGCCGCATCGACCTTCTTCCACTTGCTCGTCACCTTCTTGTCGCGGACCTTCTCGAGGTAGGTCAATATGCGCCCCTCGGTCCCGAGGTTTTTGCGAAGGAGGGCGCTGCCGGTCAAGTTTTTGGCATCCGTGATGCCCAGCTCGGCGGTGAAGGGGAACTTCTCCGCGTCCTCACCCTTGATGAGCTTGACGAAGTCCTTCGCGTGCTCCTTGCCGCTCGTGTCGTTCTCGCCGTAGAGGAAGGCCATCGGCACCGACTTCTCGCGGGCGGATTTGCGGAGCGCGTTCTTGAGGCTGGTGCTGACCGACATCCGGCCGCCCAGCGACGGCGTCAAGGTCAGCCAGATCGCGCAGTACTGGTCCTTGCCCTCGGGTTCTTTTTCGACGCCGCGGACCAGCGGGGGGAGCATCGGGTTGCGCGGGTTGAGCAGCACCGTGGCGGCGCCGTAGCGGTTCCACTCCGACTCCATCCAGAGTGCGCCCAGGGTGGCTCCGTCCTCGGCGCCGATGAGGATCAGCGAGCGCGAGTTGCAGTCGGTGGCGTCGTTGCGCTCGTCGAGGAACCACTTGGCGGCGGCGATGTCGTTGAGGAGATACGGGTAGTAGGCGGGGGTGAAGTGTTTGTGGTCGATGGAGTCCTTCGGCTTGCCCTTGGCGTCGAGGGCCCCGCCCTTGATCAGCTTGGCGTTCCAGCCGTAGTTCATCCAGAAGGTCTTCGGGTCCACGGTCGTACTGTTGCCGTGGCCGCGGAAATCGAAGCTGAGGACGCTGTAGCCCTTGTCGTTGAGCGCCGCGGCGAGGCTGTCCCAGCCGTCCTTGTGGCTGTCGCTGCCGATCTTGTGCAGCAGCAGGACGGTCGGCTCGTCCTTCCCTTTGGGGCTGGGGTAGAAGGTACCCTGCAGCGTGACGCCGTCCACGGTGTCGAACGTGACCTTGGTAAACTTGTCCGCCGCGCGGGCGCTGCCGCCCCACTGCGGCACTGCGAGCAGGGCCAACCCGAGCAAAAGGCCGAGCGGCCGGCCTGGCAGTGACCACCGGTGCATACGATTTCCTCCGAAGGCGATGTGCGCGCACCAACTGGTGTTGATCTTAAGCCTCGCGGAGGACGGAATCAAGCACACACGTCGTGCGCCGCCGGGAGCGGCAGCGCCGGGGTGTGAAGAGAAGAGGGCGCCTGCGTCGCCGGCCGGCGGGGGAAGCCGGCCGGCGACGCCGACGCCTGGGGCGGGGTTCCCAGGCCCCGCCTGACGGCCTCGGGAGACCGGTAATCTCCGAGTGACCTCTCCTGGGTCGTGTCGTTACCGACGATCATTCACCGAACCACCCGGGACCGCGTGGGAGTCCCCTTGAGCAGAAGGGCCGGCTGGCCGCGAAACGTCCCCCCGGCCGGCCGCTGACTCCCCATAACACCGACACGTTAGACCATCGACACCCCCTTTCCGGTCAGGGGCCTTTCGCCGCTTGCGGCTTCGCAGCCCTTGCCAAGCCGCAAGCGGCGAAAGGCCCCCTCTGATTATGGCGCGCCGCCCGGCCGTCGCCAGTCGAGAGCGTCGCCGGTGTCGGGGGGAAGCGATCCGCGCGGGCAACCCTGCGGGATGTGCCGAAAAGCGCGAAAGAAGTGGGGCGTGCGAAGAACGGAGAGAAGGAGGGAGCGCCTGGCGAGCGGCGCGGCGTCAGCCCGCCGGTGAAGCCGAAACCGGCGGGCTGACGCCGCGCCGCTCGCCCTTAGTGAAACCGGCGGGCTGACGCCGCGCCGCTCGCCCTTAGTG
>Ga0208696_1000953_pt1 | contig 18154 bp, 8 predicted proteins | sample Sb_taG_9_FD_187711 | JGI IMG/M metagenome (GOLD analysis project Ga0208696, IMG submission 187711) | Peat soil microbial communities from Weissenstadt, Germany - Sb_50d_b_LC metaG (SPAdes) (version 2) | ecosystem: Environmental > Terrestrial > Soil > Wetlands > Peat | place: Germany: Weissenstadt... | reverse complement strand
CGGGGTGCCTGGAAAATGGCCCTGTGGGAGAGCGGACGGCCGACGACGACGTCCGCCGGGGAGCGTCCGGTTTCGTCGTCCTCTTCCGGTTTGTGGGGAAAGTCCATGGCCAAGCGACCCGGGCGCCCGGTCGGTGCCTCCTGGCTGTCGCCGTACCTCGTAGTCAGCGACGCCGACGCCGCCCTCGACTTCTACCAGCGGGCCTTCGGGTTCGCCCGGGGGATTATCATTCCCGGGCCGGACGGGCGGACGGCGCACGCGGAGATGAGGTGGCAGGACGCTCGCTTCGCGTTCGGCCCGGGGAAGCCCGGGCAGGCGAGTTCGCCGGCCGCGAGCGGCGTCCCGTCCCCCGTGCGGATCGAGGTCTACTGCGAGGACGTGGACGACTTGTTCGCCCGGGCCACGGCGGCGGGGGCCACGGTCATTTCGCCTCCGCAAGACATGTTTTGGGGCGACCGGGTCTGCCGGCTGGCGGACCCCGACGGCCACGAGTGGTCTTTCGCCACCAACGTCGCGGACTTCGACCCGGCGCGGGCCCAGGCCGCCGTCGAGCAGGAATCGCCGCCACGGGCCTTCCGCCAGCCGGCCTGGGACGGCTCCCCCCTGGACGGCCGGCGCATCCTGCTTTATGCCGAGCAGGGCCTCGGCGACACCATCCAGTTCGTCCGCTACGCCCGGCCGGTCCAGGAGCGGGGCGGCGTTGTCATCCTGGAGTGCCAGCCCGCCCTGCGCCGGCTGCTCGCCGGCTGCCCCGGCGTGGACCGACTGGTGCCCCACGGCGCCCCCCTGCCGGAGTTCAACGTGCGGGCACGGCTCATGGGCCTGCCCGAGGTCCTCGATGGCCCCGCCGGGCGGCCGCCGGCCGACGTCCCCTACCTGCGGGCCGAGCCCGAACGGCAACGGCGCTGGCGGCGGCAGCTGGGCGAGGCGCCCGCCTTCAGCGTCGGGATCATCTGGCAGGGCAACCCCAACTACCCCCTGGACCGCGAGCGCTCGGCGCCCCTGGCCCGGTTCGCGCCGCTGGCCGGGGTGCAGGGCGTCAGCCTATTCAGCTTGCAAAAAGGGTCGGGAACAGAGCAATTGGCCGCCGCCGGCTTTCCGGTGACCGACCTGGGCGGCCGGCTGGACCGGGGGCCGGAGGCGTTCCTGGACACCGCGGCGGTGCTCGTGAACCTGAACCTCGTCGTCACCGTGGACACCGCGGTGGCCCACCTGGCGGGCGCCCTGGGCGTGCCGGTCTGGCTAGCCCTGCCGGTCGCGGCCCACTGGCGCTGGGGACTCGAGGCGGAGCGCACCGCGTGGTATCCCACCATACGCCTCTTCCGCCAGACAGCGCCGGGCGACTGGGAGGGCGTCTTCGCCCGTATGGCTGAGTCCCTCCGGCGGCAAGTCACCTCCGTTTAGGCCAGGATCTTCCGGACCTGTCCTTGACGTACCCAGCGTGGGCGTCCCACGAGTTGTCGCCGGGACCACTTTTTTCCGTTGTTTTCGGCGTGCCTGGAAACTCGCCCTGAGTGAGAGCGGATTCGTTGCATAAGATCGTCGGCCGCGGCCCGGCCTTTGCATTTGGGATCGACAGCGCGAAGGCGCTTTCCCGCGAAAAGATGTGAAGATCTCGGGAATTCGCTTGCAAAACGGCCCTCCGGCGGCCCATACTCGGCTTCGGTCCGGCCGCCGCTACGGCGGCCGTCACGCCACCTGTGAGAGGAGCCTCATGACGGCTCGCCGCCTGGTTCGGATTTCGCGGGCGCCCTCCCTGCCGCCCTTCCTCGGCCTCCGCGCCTTTTCGCTCGAGGCCCTCCTCCGCCGCCTGCGCGCCGAGGCGGCTGGCCTCGAATGGGTCGTCTCCGACCTGACCCTGGGGGCCTGGCAGAGCCACCAGGTGGCCGCCGACTTCCGCGCCCAGGTCGGCCGACCGGCGGCCGGCGAAGGTGGCGCCGTCCCCGAGCCGCCCAACCGCCCTGCTTACGGCGAGACGGCCAGCCAGTGGATCGATGTCGAGGCCGCCGGCGACACCGCCATCCTCACCGCCCTGGCGCGGGCCCGCGATCTCCTGACGCGCTTGCGGGAGGGACCGCCCCGGGTTTTCGTCGTGCTTCTGCCGCGGCCCGGGTTCGCGTGGGAGGCGGAGAATGTCCACTTCGTGCAGTTCCTCGCCCACGGCCTCGCCGGCCAACCGTCGCGGCTGCTCCTGGTGGAAACGGCTCTCGAGCCGACCCCGCTGCCCGCCGGGTGGCAGGCTGACTGGTCCGAGGAGCCGGCGTCTGGGGCACCGGCCTGCGGGGCGCTCCTTCGCCTGGTGCCGGGCCTGGTGGCTCCCGAGACGGCGACGGCGGTGCGCCCCTTCGACAAGGGCGCGGTCGTGCCGAGTTGGCCGCTGCCCGACGGCAGCCTGCTGATCGCCCCGGAGTGCCGGCCGCCGGGCGGCCGGGCTTCGCCGCTGGAGTACGACCGCCTCGCCCTCGCCGCTGCCGGCATCGACTGGCTCAGGGCCTACGCCCAGTACCACGGCAACAACTTCCACGTGCAGTCGATGTTCCTCTTTGAAGAGGGAAGAACGTGTATGGCCGCGGGGGGTTACGGCATCGCCTTGCGCCTGATCGAGCGGGCCATCCCCTGCGCCGCCACGCCAGTCCTCAAGGCGTTCTTGCAGATGCACGCCCAGGGCTGGCGCATCGGCTTGCAGATGTACCGCGAAGTCGCCGACGGCCCGGAGCCCTCGCCGTCGCTGCCGGCCTCGCTGCAAGGGGCGCTGGCCCTGCTCAAGGGCTGGGGGCTGGCGATGGCCAACGAGGCGGCGCGGGCGGCGCCCTTGCTGACGCGTGCCCGCGACCAGCTGCGCGCCCACTACGGCGACGGCGTGGAAATGCTTTACGCCAGCAACATCTACGCCCTGAGCCGCTTCCGCCTCGGCGACGTGGAAGGCGCCCTGGCGATCGAGGAGCAGATCGAGCGCGAGACCGACGAGCGGGCGGCAAGCACCGGCGCGCGCGACTGGGCCCTGGAGTACGTCAATCGCATCAACCTGGCCCGCGTCCAGCGGAAACGCGGCGACTTCGAGGCGTCGGAGCGTTACTACCGGCGAGCGTTCGCGACCACGCTGGGGGCACGCTCCGAGAGCGATTTCATCTACACCAACGTCTGCGAGGCGGTGCTGCACGACAAGCGGCAGCGGCCGCGGGAGGCGTTCCTCGGCTGGCTGCGGGCCGCCCTGCACTGGCTTGCCTGCGCCGTCCCGGAGGCGCTGGTCTGGCGCAGCGTCGTCGCGATCTTGGGGCGCCCCCCCGCGGCCGGCGAGAACAAGTGCGAGGCGGTTTCCGACTCCCTGGCGCAGGCGCTGGCGGCGGCGGCGAAGACGGCCGGCCTGGCTGCGGGAGCGGCCGACGGGGCCACCCACGAGCCGGCCTTCGTCCGCAGCGATGACCTCGGCGACGAGGAGGCGCTTGGTTCGGCGCGGGCCGTCGGCGCGGCGGGATGGGGCGTCCTGGTCCTCCCCCAGGCGGTGCGCCCGACCTACGTCGGCGACGGGCACCGACGGCTCTGCCGCCTCGTCTTCGCCCTGCTCCAGCAACTGGCGCCGGCCGGCGCGCTCCCCGCCGCGGAAGCGCTGGCCGTGGACGATCAGCTCGGCCGCGACGTGCCCACGACCTTCGCCGAGGCGCTCGTAACCTGCCTGCGCCTGCGGGTCCCGGAACTGGCCTTCGGCGAGGTCCGGCTCCGCCTCGACCCGGCCCTGCGCAACGACCTGGAGCACTCCCTGGTGATCCGCCTGGGATCCGCGGTCGATCGCGTCGCCACGGAGGACGGACGGACGGTGGTGACCTTCAAGCGCTATCTCTCCCCCCGCGAGTGTACCGCTGAGGAAGCCGGCCTCCTCGCCGCCATCGGCACGACACCAGCGGATTCTCTCCTGCCCCTGGCGCGAGCCCTCGAAAGGGACCGGGTGCTCGAACTTCATTTGCCGCTGGAGACGTGCGCGCGCTGGACGGCGACCGGGCAGGAAAAAATTCGGCAAGCCACCTGACCGGGGACGGTCCCGACGACGTTTCTGTTAGTAGTGCGCCGGCCGGCCGGCGAAAAAAAACTTCGAGAAGCCACTTGACCGCGTGCGAGCCCCGCCATTATAGTACAGCGTTTATCGAGATTGTGATTGAGCGGCCCTAACATAACGCGAGCCGTCGGGCCTGTCCCGGCGGGATGAACCCGCAGGCTCGCTCTTCTGTTCCCTCTTGCTGTTCCCCGGGTTGATCGAGCATTGGCCGGCGACGTTGCCGCGCATTGGGGGCGCCGGTGATCGGTGCCGCGGCGACCACGAGCCACACCACCAGGAGCAGACCGTGCCGAGCACACGTCGCAAAACCGTCCTGATCAGCGAGCCCAACGCCATGGCCGACATGGCCTACCTGCCCTATTTGTGGGGCACCCTCAAGACCTACTACGAGCGACACGGCAAGGCCGTCGATGCCTACCAGTGGCTGGAGCCAATCTACCTGCGCCGCGACCCGCTGCTGCTGCTGGAGCCGTACCGCGGCGCCCGCATCGACGTGCTCGGCCTGAGCTGCTACACCTGGAACTGGGACGTGCAGCGCCGCATCGCCCGCTACGTCCGCGAGGACAACCCGCACTGCTTGATCGTCGCCGGCGGCCCGGACCCCGACTACAAGGACCCGGAGTTCTTCCGCAAGTATCCGTACATCGACGTGATCGTCGTCAACGACGGCGAGATCCCGTTCACGCGCATCCTCGACGCCCTGGCCGAAGACGACCGCGGCCGCTTCGCCGCCATCCCGGGCCTGTATCTGCCCGAGGGCGAGGAGCGGCGGCCGGTCCACACGGGGCGGCACGAGGTCCCCACCGTGTTCGACGTCAGTCCCTACCTGGCCCAGGCCGGCTACTTCGAGCGCCTGATGAAGGCCGCCGGCCCCGGCGTCATCAGCGCCGTCTGGGAAACCAATCGCGGCTGTCCCTACAGTTGCAGCTTCTGCGACTGGGGCTCCAACACCATGTCGAAGATACGCCGCTTCGACATGGAGCGGGTCAAGGCCGAGGCCGACTGGATGGGGCGAATGGGGACGCAGGTCGTCCTCCTCGTCGATGCCAACTTCGGCATCTTCCCGCGCGACCTGGAGTTGGCCGACGCCCTGTGCGAGGCCCGCCTCAAGCACGGCTTCCCGGAGTCGCTCTACTACAGCGCCGCCAAGAACAACCCCGAGCGCTCGATCGTGATCGCCCAGAAGTTCACCAAGGCCGGCTTCATCGACTGCCATTTCATGGCGGTGCAGCACACCCGCAAGGAGGTCCTCGAGGCCACCGACCGGCAGAACATCTCCGCGGAGAAGCAGAAGGAAGTCGCCAAGGCCCTGCAGAGTCAGAACGTGCCCATCACCGTGCAGCTCATCCTGGGCATCCCCGGCGACACCTACGACCTCTGGAAGGGCTGCCTCGCCGACCTCATGGAGTGGGGCATCCACGAGGACTACCAGATCTTCCCCTACAGCCTGCTGCCCAACGCCCCGGCCGCGAACAAGGAGTTCCTGCAACGCTGGGAGGTTGATACCGCCGAGTGCTCCGTCACGACGCAGCACCAGATGCCGCGGTCCTTCAACGAGGACAAGCTGCTCACCAACAAGGTCATCATCAAGAGCAAGACGTTCTCCCGGGACGACTGGGTCCACATGAACGTCTACGCGGCCTTCGTGCGGGCCATGCATGCCCGCTGCCTGACGCGCTCGCTCGCCCTGTACCTGCGGCACACGCACGCCCTGTCCTACCAGGCGTTCTACGAGGACCTGATCGACAACTTCATGACGGCGGCCCCGGCCCAGCGCCGCCTGGTGGACGCGATCGTGCGCCACTGCCGGGACGTCATCGACGCCAAGTGCGGCTTCGACCAGCTGGTGACGGAGCAGCTGCCGCACTACGAGTTCTTCCTGGCCATGTCGCAGTGGGCGTTCGTGCAGATTTGCCTGGAATTCGACGAGTTCTGGGCGGCGCTGAAGTCGCACCTGCTGAACACTTACCCGGACGTCAAGCCGCTGGAAGACCTGATCAACTACCAGAAGAACCTCGTGGTGCTGCCGCGCTACAACCGCGAGGCCGGCAAGTCGTTCCGCGTGGAGCACGACTGGTTGGAGTACTTCGCGCGGGTGGCGCGGGAGGAGGGGCGCGGCGACCTCGCGGAGCCGAGGCCGGCGCCGGGGGCGGAGGTGATCGCCTCCGACAAGGTGGGCGGCCCCTTCCACGAATTCCCGTTCGACTGGAACACGCTATCCGGAGAAGGCCGATGGATCCAGTGGATTGATCGGACCGTCGCCTTCCGGGCCTGCGCCTCGAAGAACAATCACACCAGCCTGAAGATCGTCCACCGCAGCGCCGCCCCGGCGCGGAAGCCTCTTCGCGTCTACTGAGCGCTGTTTTCCGGCAGCGCATCGGGGGCGCCGGTGATCGGCGCCGCGGCGACCACGAGCCACACCACCAGGAGCAGACCGTGCCGAGCACACGTCGCAAAACCATCCTGATTAGCGAGCCCAACGCAACGGTCGCCATGCCCTACCTGCCCTACCTGTGGGGCACCCTCAAGACCTACTTCGAGCGGCACGGCCAGGCCGTCGATGCCTTCGAGTGGTTGGAGCCGATCTACCTGCGCCGCGACCCGCTGGTGCTGCTGGAGCCGTACCGCGGCGCCCGCATCGACGTCCTCGGCCTGAGCTGCTACACCTGGAACTGGGACGCGCAGCGCCGCATCGCCCGGCACGTCAAGGAGGACAACCCGCACTGCCTCGTCGTCGCCGGCGGCCCGGACCCCGACTACAAGGACCCCGAGTTCTTCCGCAAGTACCCGTACATCGACGTGATCGTCGTCAACGACGGCGAGATCCCGTTCACGCGCATCCTGGAGGCGGTGGCCGCCGAGGACCGCGGCTGCTTCGCCGCCATCCCGGGCCTGTATCTGCCCGAGGGCGAAGAGCGGCGGCCGGTCCACACGGGCCGGCACGAGGTCCCCACCGTGTTCGACGTCAGCCCCTACCTGGCCCAGGCCGACTACTTCGAGCGCCTGATGAAGGCCGCCGGCCCCCGCGTCATCAGCGTCGTCTGGGAAACCAACCGCGGCTGCCCCTACAGTTGCAGCTTCTGCGACTGGGGCTCCAACACCATGTCCAAGGTGCGCCGCTTCGACATGGAGCGGGTCAAGGCCGAGGCCGACTGGATGGGGCGAATGGGGACGCTCATGGTCTGGCTCGCCGATGCCAACTTCGGCATCTTCCCGCGCGACCTGGAGCTGGCCGACGCCCTGTGCGAGGCCCGCCTCAAGCACGGCTACCCGGAGACGCTCTACTACAGCGCCGCCAAGAACAACCCCGAGCGCTCGATCGTGATCGCCCAGAAGTTCGCCAGGGCCGGCTTCATCGAGTCCCATTTCATGGCGGTGCAGCACACCCGCAAGGAGGTCCTCGAGGCCACCGATCGGCAGAACATCTCCGCGGAGAAGCAGAAGGAGGTCGCCAAGGCCCTGCAGAGTCAGAACGTCCCCATCACCGTCCAGCTCATCCTGGGCATTCCCGGCGACACCTACGACCTCTGGAAGGGCTGCCTCGCCGACCTCATGGAGTGGGGCATCCACGAGGACCTCGAGATCTTCCCCTACAGCCTGCTGCCCAACGCCCCGGCCGCGAACAAGGAGTTCCTCCAGCGCTGGGAGGTCGAGACCGCCGAGTGCTCCGTCACGATGCAGCACCAGATGCCGCGGTCCTTCAACGAGGACAAGGTGCTCACCAACAAGCTCATCGTCAAGAGCAAGACCTTCTCGCAGGACGACTGGGTCCACATGAACGTCTACGCGGCCTTCGTGCGGGCCCTGCACGCGCGCTGCCTGACGCGCTCGCTCGCCCTGTACCTGCGGCACACGCACGACCTGTCCTACCAGGCGTTCTACGAGGACCTGATCGACAACTTCATAATCGCGGCCCCGGCCCAGCGCTGCCTGGTGGACGGGATCGCGCGCCACTGCCGAGACGCCGCCGCCGGGAAATGCGGCTTCGACCAGATGGTGACGGAGCAGCTGCCGCACTACGAGTTCTTCCTGGCCATGTCGCAGTGGGCGTTCGTGCAGATTTGCCTGGAATTCGACGAGTTCTGGGCGGCGCTGAGGTCGCACCTGCTGGACACGTACCCGGACGTCAAGCCGCTGGAAGACCTGATCAACTACCAGAAGAACCTCGTGGTGCTGCCGCGCTACAACCGCGATGCCGGCAAGTCGTTCCGCGTGGAGCACGACTGGTTGGAGTACTTCGCGCGGGTGGCGCGGGAGGAGGGGCGCGGCGACCTCGCCGAGCCGAGGCCGGCGCCGGGGGCGGAGGTGATCGCCTCCGACAAGGTGGGCGGCCCCTTCCACGAATGCCCGTTCGACTGGAACACGCTATCCGGAGAAGACCGATGGATCCAGTGGATTCAACAGACCGTCGCCTTCCGGGCCTGCGCCTCGAAGAACAATCACACCAGTCTGAAGATCGTTCACCGCAGCGCCGCCCCGGCGCGGAAGCCGCTTCGGGTCTACTGAGTCAGGGTCGTTCACATCTGTTCGCCCGTCTGCCGCGTGGCCTCGAGGAGCCGTCGTAACCGCTCGATCTCGCCCGCGGCCTGGGTGGCCTGCTGCTCGGCGTGCCGGCGCGCCTCCTCGGCCTGACGCCGCCCTTCCTCCGCCTGCTCGGCGCGCTTGTCGGCCTGCTCGGCGCGCTTGTCGGCCTGGCGGCTCGCCTCCTCGGCCCGTACGCGCGCCACTTCGAGTTGGTCGAACATGAGGAACGGCCGACCGTCGAGACGATACACCGTCATCTCCGGGGCCGTCAGCTGAAAGCGGATTTTCAGGCGCGGGCTGACGAAGCCGTCGGCCGGCCGCACCCGCCGCAGCACCTCGCCTCGGCGCACGTACACCATCAGACTGTTCTTGTCCGGGTCGTAGACGTAGTACTCCTCGACGCCGTAGCGGTCGTAGAAGTCCAGCTTGTCCGCCATCTCGGTGTAGTGGTTGCCCGGCGAGAGGATCTCGAAGACGACCTGCGGCGCAATCCCTCCCTCTTCCCATTGCTTGTAGGAGCCACGGTCTCCCCGGGGCCGGCCGAAGCTGATGAACACGTCGGGCGCCTGGCTGATCTCGGGCTCCCCCTCCACCGGGTACCAGAGCAGGTCGGCCGCGATGAAGACGTCGGCCACCTCCGCGAACAGCGCCAGGAGGTTGTCGAAGAGGATGACGATCCAGCGCGCTTGCTTGGTGTTATCGGCCATCGGCTTGCCATCGCTCTCGGGGTACACGACAGTCCGGGGCGGGGGAGAAGCGAGAGTCACGCTCATCACACGACTCCTTCTGGGCGCCGCCGGCAACTCGGCGGCATGTGGGACATGGGAGGAGGATACCTCAACTCAAGCGCCGAGGGAACGCCACTCCGGCCGCGATTGTCGTTCGCACCTTGCCATTCCGCTCAGCGTCCGTGCAATGAGGGAGTCGAGGAGGAACGAGTCATGGCGATTCGCGTTACTCTGGTGCAAGGCGGCGGCATCGGCTTCGACCAGGTGCCGGCCGTCAAGCGCATCCTCGAAGCCGCCGGCGTGCGCATCGACTGGGACGAGCACCTCGCCGGACTCGCCTCCCTGCAGCGCGGCGGCGAGCCATTGCCGCGCGCCCTGTTCGATTCGGTCCGCTCGACCGGCGTCGCCCTCAAGACGATGCTCCTGTCGCCGCCGGGGCCGCCGCGCGGCAACTGGAACGTGCAGTTCCGCCACGAGCTGGGCCTGTTCGCCTCGGTGCGGCCGCTCAAGAACCTGCGCGGGCTGCCGGCGCGCTTCCAGAACGTCGATATGCTCGTCATCCGCGAACTGACCGAGGACCTGTACGCCGCCATCGAGCACGAGATCGTCCCCGGCATCGTGCAGAGCCTCAAGGTCGTGACCGAGGCCGCCTGTCGCCGCTTCTTCCGCTTCGCCTTCGAGCTGGCGCGAAACGCCAGGCGCAAGCAGGTCACCTGCGTCCACAAGGCCAACATCATGAAGCTGGCCGACGGCCTCACCCTGGAGGCGTTCCGGGCCGTCGCCCGCGACTTCCCGGAGTTGCAAACGCGCGAGTTAATCGTGGATAACTGCTGCATGCAGATGGTGTCGCGGCCGCAGCAGTTCGACGTGCTGGCGATGGGCAACCTGTATGGCGACCTCGTCAGCGACCTCGGCGCCGGCATCGTCGGCGGCATCAGCGCCACGCACGGCATCAACATCGGCGTCGGCGTTCGCGTCTACGAGTCGTTTCACGGGCGGGGCCCGATCCCGGAGGGGAAGGCCAACCCGGTGCCGCTGCTGCTGCCGGCCATCGACCTGCTGGAAGCGCTCGGCCAGGGCGAAGCGGGGCGGCGCATTCTGGCGGCGCTGGAGGCGGTGCTCAGCGCCGGCAAAGACCTCACACCCGACCTGGGCGGCGAGGCCACCACGGCGCGGATGGCTGAGGCAGTCGTGGCGGCGCTGGCGGGGTAGCTCTGCGGCCGGCGCTGTGGTATTCTAGGGGGGGAAGTATTCCGGAACTGGTCGCGAATGGCCCCGGAACCGGGCCGCGCCGGCCCAGGGGAGAGCCATGCAACCGCACCGCACGCCGCCCAAGGAAACGCCGGTCATGCGCACCACGTCGGACGCCACGCCCAGCATCAGCGCGGCCGTCCGCAGGTTGAACGCCGGGCACAGCCTCGACGAGATGGTCTGCAGTACCGTCTTCGCCCCGGCGCGCCCGCAGAAGGCGCATGGCCTTTCCAGCTCATGGGACGGGATGAGGCGGGTCGTGGAACAGTTGACGGCGCTGGGGTGCTACGTGCAGATGCAGGTCCATGCCGACCAGTGTTTCTGCGAGGTGCTGCGCGTCCTGGAGGGGGCGGCGGTGGCCAAGCAGTTGGCCGTCGCCGACGGGCCGGCCCTGCCTGAGGCGGTGGCCAAGGCCGCCGTCATCGCCTGCCTGGAGATGCAGCCGCCCGCGTAGGGGCGCCGTGGGGCAGGCGGCCCGCCTGCCGTTGCCGGGCCAATTGGCAGCCTGCCCCACGCTGGCCCCTTGACACCCTTTCTCCCGGAGGGGTACACTCACAAAAGCCACATTTGCGGCGGGGGGGTAGACCGCTTCACCAGACGGGGGACGGAGCGGGGTCCGGTCCGCGGTCCAGCGCTGCCCCCGGGAGAGCCAGGGCGTGAAGGCAATCATCAGCGATATTCACAGCAACCTCGAGGCGCTCCAGGCCGTCCTCAAGGACATCGAGCAGCAAAAGGTCGATGAAATCTACTGCCTGGGGGACGTCGTCGGTTACGGCCCCAACCCCCGCGAGTGCGTCGATCTGGTCATGAAATGCCGGATCGTCCTGCTCGGCAACCACGACCAAGGGGCCATGTTCGACCCCGACGGCTTCAACCTGCCGGCCGAGCGCGCCATCTTCTGGACGCGCGCCCAGCTCGAAAACCCCGTGGACAACAAGCAGGCCAAGGAGCGCCGCTGGGAGTTCCTGGCCGAACGGCCGCGCAGCCACCGCGAGGACGGCCTCCTGTACGTCCACGGCTCCGCCCGCAACCCGCTCAACGAGTACGTCTTCCCCGAAGACATCTACAACCAGCGCAAGATGGAGCGCATCTTCGCCCTGGTCGAGCGCTACTGCTTCCAGGGCCACACCCACGTCCCCGGCGTCTTCACCGAGCAGCTCCCCGAAGACCTCTACCAGTTCCATAGCCCCGAAGAACTCGACTACGTCTACCACCTCGACGAGCGCAAGACGCTGTGCAACGTCGGCTCCGTCGGCCAGCCGCGCGACAACGACCCGCGCGCCTGCTACGTCCTGTTCGACGGCCAGACGATCCGCTACCGTCGGGTGCAGTACGACTTCGAGACCACCATCAAGAAAATCTACGCCGTCCCCGAGTTGGAAAACTTCCTCGGCGACCGCCTCCGCGACGGCCGCTAACTTCTACAATGGGGATTAGGGATCAGGGATCAGGGACCAGGGAGCCGGCGCGCTGCCGGCTCCCTGCTGTCTGATGCCCGGTCCCTCTTTTCCGGACCAACATGAGCACTCCGAAGAAAGATACGCGCTTCACCCTGGCCTCCATCGCCCTGCTGCTGGTCGTGCTGGCCGTCTGGTACTGGGCGGGCAAGTACTTCTGGCCAACCCGGGAGCCGGTGGACCGGGAGAAGCAGAAGGACGCCCTCGTAGTCGCCTCGGCCGTGAGCGGCCTGGCGCACCCGGAGGGGCAGCCCTGGAACGCCCTGGGGTCGCTCGGGGCGCTCCAGGCCGCGCTCCGGGGCGAGTGGGAGAAGCCCAAAGAGCCGGAGGCGCCCAGGCCGAAGGAGAAGCCCAAGGAGAAGCCCAGGGAGAAGCCGGCCCCCGTCCCCGAGGAGAATATCCCCGACGAGTGGAAGAAGGTCGTCACGCTGGGCGCCCCGGGCTCCCACCTGAAGGTCAAGCTCAACCCCCAGGGTGCCGGCGTCCAGCAAATCGTCCTGCCCCACTTCCAGGCGGCCGACCCGGAGACCGGCGAGCCGGTCTGGCTGCTCGACCCGGAGACCGGCAAGCCCCTCCGGGACGCCTCCGGGCACAAGATACCGAAACCGCTCGAACTGGTCCCCGAGAACAAGAACCGTGAGATCGCCTCGTTCCTGCTCTACCACTACGCCGATGCCAAGGGCGACGACTTCCCCCTCGACACGCTCGGCAAGCGCGTCTGGAAGCGCGTCGAGCCGGAGGAGGTCAAGGACGGCGAGGCGGTCCAGAGAGCGGTCTACGAGACCGAGGTGCAAGGGGTCAGGATCACCAAGACGTACACGCTGGAGCCTCGGGACTATCACATTGGACTCGAGGTGAAGCTGGAGTTGGCCGACCCGCAGGCCAAGGAGAGGACCTTCCGCTACCAGTTCACCGGACCCCACGGGCTGGCGATCGAGGGGCAGTGGTACACCAGCTTCTACCGCAACGCCCTGATCGGCCAGGTGGACGAGAAGGGCAACGTCGAGCGGAAACTGCAGGAGTTGCGCGAGATCAGCCTGAAGGCGGGCGGCGACGAGGTGATGCGCGGCGACAAGCCGATCCGCTACGCCATCGTGTCCAACCAGTTCTTCGCCTCGGGCATCGCCGTCGCCACGAAGGACCAGGAGAACCGAGACTTCCTCGGCCAGGCCCGGCCGATCCTCATGGAGTCCGCCGTCAAGGGCACCGTCAAGCCGTCGGAAAACCCCGACGAGGTGGTCATCGATGCCGCGGGTAGCAAAATCACCTTCGTCTACGCCGGCGTGCAGTCCAGGAAAGCCCTCGAGGACAAGCTGCTGCCCGGTCGCGAGGTCATCATCGTGCATCGCTCGGTGATCGACCTGAACGGCAAGAGCCGCGAGGTGATCACCGGCGTTCTCGACCCCGACAAGACCGCTCCCATTTTCCACGACGACATCACCGTGGAGGTGAGCACGCCCAGGGACGACAAGATCCTCAAGCTGAAGCCGGGTGCGGCGGTGGTCCACAAGTACGTCCTGTACAACGGGCCGCTGAAGGTCCGCCTGCTGGGCGACCTCAAACTCGACGCGCCGGCGGGCGACGAGGGGGTAGGAGCCCCGGCGGTGGACCCGGCGATGGTCACCTATTACGAGGACGACCTGCACCTGGGCACGCTGACCGATTACCCGACGAGCTGGATGGGGCGGGCGTTCAGCACCATCGGCGTGACGCAGGTGGTGATCTGGTTTACCAACCGCATGCACGACATCCTGTGGATCCTCTACCGCGTCGTAAAGGTCCTGCCGGAAACGCTGGTGTACGGCGTGTGCATCCTGCTGCTGACGGTGCTGGTGCGCGGGGCGATGCACCCGGTCAGCCGCAAGCAGGCCCGGACCACGATGCGGATGCAGTCGCTGCAGCCGGAATTGCAGAAGCTCAAGGAGAAGCACAAGGACGACAAGCAGGCCCTGCAAATGGCGCAGATGGAGCTGTACCGCAAGCACGGCATCAACCCGCTGGGCAGCTGCTGGATGATGTTCTTGCAGATGCCGGTGTTCCTCGGCCTGTACTACTGCCTGCAGGAAAGCATCCACTTCCGGCTCAAGCCGTTCTTGTGGATCAAGAGCCTGACGGCGCCCGACATGCTGTGGCACTGGGGCGACAAGATCCCGTTCATCAGCGACTGGCAGCATTACGGCGCGATGTATTACCTGGGGCCGTACTTCAACGTGCTGCCGGTGATTGCCGTCGTGCTCATGATCTTCCAGCAGAAGCTGACGATGCCGCCGCCGGGGGACGAGCAGCAGGAGATGCAGCAGAAGGTGATGAAGTGGTCGATGATCCTGTTTGGCCTGTTCTTCTACAAGGTGGCGGCGGGTCTGTGCCTGTACTTCATCGCCAGCAGCCTTTGGGGCTTTGCCGAGCGGAAGCTGCTGCCGAAGAAGAAGCCCGACGGCACGCCGCCTGTGCCGCCCACCCCGGGGCGAGCGACGCTGATGCAGCGGCTGCTGGACCGTGTCATGGACGCCCAGCGGCCGCAGACCGGCGGCAACGGTGCGGCGCCGGCGCCGGCGCCGGGAGGCGGCGGCAAACGGAAGCGCGGCCGCCCCGCGGCCGCGGGGGCCGCGTCGGCCCCGGACGGCCTGCTGGCCCGCGTCCGCGCGTGGTGGGCCGAGGTGCTCAAGCAAGCGGCGAAGAAGTGAGCGGCCGCTTGCGGCTTCGCAGGCCGTGCGAAGCCGCAAGCGGCGGAGGTGTCCCCCATGCGCATCCGCCCGACCCTCGTCGCCGTGGTGCTGGCCTGTGCCGCCCTCCCCGTCGTGGCGGACGCCCCCGCCGACATGGACTTCGACCTGAAGATCACCGACAAGGTCTTCGCCGCCGTGCGTGAGCCGCCCGGCAAGCCGGCGGCGCTGTACGTCACCGTGCAATTCAAGCTCCACCGCACCAGCGACAACCAACTCGTCACCGAACTCAGTACCGACGACAAGATCGTCGTCGAGGAGGACGGCAAGCCGGTGGCCGATTTCGACCTGTCGCAGCCGAAGGCTACCGCTCTGACGACGGTGCTGGCCCTGGACGTCAGCGGCAGCATGGCCAGCAACGGCAAGATCGAGGAGGCGCGCACGGCCGCCGGCGTCTTCTTCGACAAGCTCGACCCCCGCGCCGACTGTGGGCTGATCCTCTTCGACCACTTGCTGCGCCTGAAGGAGAAGCCGATCCGCGAGGCCGCCCGCCGCTCCGAGCACCGCGACCGGCTGCGCCGCGAGGTCGGCAAGGCGACGCCGCTGGGCGGGACCGCCTACCTGCAGGCCACCTACGAGGCCGTCGAAATGCTCCGCGACGCCCCGGGCCGCCGGGCCGTCGTCGTCATGACCGATGGCGTCGATCTCAATTCCCGGGTGACGCTCGCGGAGGTGATCAAGAAGGCGCACGTCCTGGACGTGCCGGTGTACACGCTGGGCGTAGGCGAACCGGGGCGCGGCGAGGCGGTGACGACGGTGCTGGTGCTGGACCACAGCGGCAGCATGGCGGAGCCGGCCGACGACAAGGACAACGTGAGTAAGATCAAGGCGCTGCACCGCGCCGCCGGCCAGTTCGTGGACCTGATGCGGCCCGGCGCCCGCACCACGCTGCTGCCGTTCAGCACCAAGGTCGAGCGGGCCGAGCCGTTCAGCAAGGACAAGGCATCGCTCAAGGCGCGCATCAACAAGCTGGAGGCGGACGGCGGCACGCTGCTGTACGACGCGACCTACGACGCGATCCTGACGCTGGAGGCGGCGCGGCCGGAGGGGAAGCGGGCCGTGGTCGTGCTCACCGACGGCGTTGACGAGGCGCCCGGCAGCCGGCACCGCGTCGAGGACCTGATCGACGAGGCGAAGCGCGTCGGTGTGCCGCTCTACATGCTCGGCCTGGGCCGGCCGGGCGAGGTCAACGAGAAGGTGATGAAGCACCTGGCCGACGCGACCGACGGTAGATATTTCCACGCCAGCAACGAGCAGGAGCTATTCAAGCTCTTTGAGGAGCTATCGATCCAGCTGCACGACGACGGCATCGACGAGGCGACGCTGAAGGAATTGGCGGAGAAGACCGGCGGCCGCTACGTCCCGGCCCGAGACGTGTCCAAACTGCACCTGCTGTTCGGGGAAATCGCGGACGAGCTGCAGACCACCTGGACCGTGACCTTCCCGAGTCGGCGCTCGTCGCACGACGGCACCGCCCGCGGCATCGACGTGAGCGTGTCGCGGCACGGGGCGCGGGTGAGCAACGTCGGCAGCGCCGATTACAACGTGCGGGGCGTCGTGGTGCCGGAACTGTCGCCGCGCGTGTACCTGGGCTTCCTGGCACTGCTGGGGGCGCTGCTGGCGCTTCCGGTGGGGCTGCGGCGGCTGTACCGGTTCTACGGCGGAACGTAGGTCAGGCTTTCCAGCCTGACTCTTCGGTGGTGTCAGGCTGGAAAGCCTGACCTACGAGCGGCCGCTAAACAATCATGTCCCTCGACCTGAATGACACGATCGTGGCGCTGTCATCCGCACCCGGCCCCGGCGCGCGCGCCGTGGTGCGTCTCAGTGGACCGGACGCCTTCCGCTGCGCCTCCGCGCTCTTCGCCGCCGCGGAGCCGGTGGCCTTCAACCGCCGCCGCCTGTACCCGGGACGCGTTCGTCTGCGGGGCGTGGCCGCCCCGCTGCCGGCCGACCTGTACGTCTTCCCGGCGCCGCACACCTTTACCGGACAGCACGTCGCCGAACTGCACACCCTTGGCTGCCCGCCGCTCGTTGATGTGCTCATCGCGGAGTTGCTCAAGGCCGGGGCCCGCGCCGCCCGGCCGGGTGAGTTCACCCTGCGGGCGTTCCTCGGTGGCAAACTCGACCTGACGCGCGCGGAGGCCGTCCTCGGCGTCATTGAGGCCGGCAGCCGCGACGAGCTGAAGGAAGCGCTCGCCCAGCTGGCGGGAGGCATCGCCGGGCCGCTGCAGGAGCTGCGCGGCGACCTGCTCGACCTCCTCGCCGACCTCGAAGCGGGACTCGACTTCGCGGAGGAAGACGTCCACTTCGTCAGTACGGAAGACCAGCTGCGCCGCCTGGGGAAAGGGCTGGCGCTGCTGACGCTGCTGGGCAAGCAACTGGAGCAGCGCTCGCTCGGCGGGCGGACCTTCCGTGCCGTGCTCGCGGGCCGGCCCAATGCCGGCAAGAGCAGCCTGTTCAACGCCCTGGGCGGCGGCAGCGCCCTCGTCAGTCCCGAGCCGGGTACGACGCGCGATTACCTGGTGCGGCGCATCGACCTGGACGGCGTGCCGGTCGAGCTGATCGACACCGCGGGGTGGCAGACGTCGGCCGGGTCGATCGAAGGACAGGCGCAGGCGCTCGGGCGCGAACAGGCATGCGGCGCCGACCTGGTGCTGTTGTGCGTCGAGGCCGGCCGCGAGCCCGACGCCGAGGAGCGCGCCCGGCTGGGGCAGGCCGCCCCGCCGGTGCTGGGCGTGGCGACCAAATGCGACCTGGCGCGCCCGTCATTCGGTGAGGTGGCGACCAGCGCGGCGACCGGGGAGGGACTCGACACGCTGCGGGGGACGGTCGCGGCCCGGGCGCAGGCGCTGGCGCGGCCGGCGCTGGCGCCGAGTGTCAGCCGCTGCCGGCACCACGTCGCGGCCTGCCTGGGGCGGTTGCGGCAGGCGCACCAGACGGTGCTGTTCGGCGGGCCGCCGGAGCTGGCGGCGCTGGAGCTGCGCGGGGCGCTCGACGAACTTGGCGAGATGGTCGGCGCCGTCTACACTGATGATTTGCTCGACCGCATCTTCAGCCGCTTTTGCATTGGGAAATAACACCTTTTACGAAGGTGGGGCAGGCCGCCGGCCTGCCTGGAAACGACGGCAGGCCGGCGGCCTGCCCCACCTTCCTTAAGGGATCGAGGAAAGTCATGGCGAAAGACGTTTTCCGCGGGCCGCTGGAGCAGGTGGACGAGTGCTGCTGGCGCATCCCGAAAAGCTACCGGCCCGGCATGCGCGTCGATGGCCTGGTCTTCGCGGACGAGCACCTGATGAAGCAGATCCGGCAGGACCAGGCCCTGGACCAGGTGGCCAACGTGGCCTACCTGCCCGGCATCCAGCACGCCAGCCTGGCCATGCCCGACATCCACTGGGGCTACGGCTTCTGCATCGGCGGCGT
>Ga0208696_1000950_pt1 | contig 18192 bp, 16 predicted proteins | sample Sb_taG_9_FD_187711 | JGI IMG/M metagenome (GOLD analysis project Ga0208696, IMG submission 187711) | Peat soil microbial communities from Weissenstadt, Germany - Sb_50d_b_LC metaG (SPAdes) (version 2) | ecosystem: Environmental > Terrestrial > Soil > Wetlands > Peat | place: Germany... | reverse complement strand
CGGTAGCAGCTCAACGACCCCGGCCGCAACAGAGCAGCAAAGCGTCCCCGTGGCCAAGCGCCTCGCTCGACGTATCAGCGCTTGAACTGCAGGCGTATCGTGACGTGAGCGCGCTTGTGCTTGCGCTTCATCTGAGCCAGCAGCTTCTTGCCCGCCCTGTTGAGGTGGATGTGCAGTTTCACCGATCCAGCGCTCTTGATCTTGATGTCACTTCGCCGGTCTTTTCGTTGACGTCGACCGTCGTGTTTTCGAGCGCGTCGCAGGCTTCGCGGTTGATCCGCTCGTCTTCGAATTCCGTGGCTTCGATCCCCATCTCGGCGGGTTGACTATGAGCTGAACCGTAGTTTGCCACGTGCGGTCTGACGGTAAGTACCGAGGGGCCGCGAGCGCGACCTGCCGATAGGACGGAAGCGCGTGAGGAGGCCCTCCGCGATTGCCACGAGCTGTCCATACGAGGATGAGACCGCGTGCCTGACACCCAAACCCGTGAGTCGCCCGCCGTCCCGCAATCTGCACCGGCGGGGCGGTCCAGGGCGCGTATCGGCGGACTGGATCGTGTGGTGTCGGTGGTTGGTCGTGGTGGGGGCGTGTGGGTGGTGGTCGCCGTCGTCCTGGTGCTTGCGGGGGTGTTTGCGGCCGTGCTCGGGGCACGGGCGGTGGCCCACTCCGATGCGCAGCGGGGGCGGCTCGCCTCGCATCTGGCCTCGACCGAGATCGCCTCGACCCTGAGGCTGGCGATCCAGCACGAGGAAGACCTCGTCGTCAGCGCGAGCGCGTTCATCAGCGGCGACCCGCACGCGAGCGCGGCGGGCTTCGACAGGTGGGCCGGATCGGTGCATGCGATGCGGCGATACCCCGAGCTCGAGAACATCGGCCTGGTGGTGCTGGTGGCGGCGTCGCGCCTGCGGGCCTTCGAAGCGTGGATGGCAACACATCCGATGCGGGCGCTGGGAGAGCTCTCGCCGGCGCCCGCCGGGCGCCTGCGGGTGCTCCCGGCGGGGAAGCGGCCCCACTACTGCATTGCGGTAGCCGGGCTGGCGAGAAACGCCGCCAGCTACCTGCCTGCCGGTTTGGACTACTGCGCGTTCGCCCCCGCGCTGTTCGCGACGCGCGACTCGGGACAGGCACTGTACGGGCCGTTCAGCGACGGGGCCTCCACCACCCTCGGCATCGAGACGCCGGTGTACCGCGGCGGGAGCACGCCCGCGACCGTTGCCGGCAGGCGCAGCGCGTTCGTGGGCTGGCTCGGCGAGCGGCTCGAGCCCCAGGTGATCTTGGCGCGAGCCCTGGAAGGCCACCCGCACGTCGCGGTCCTGTTCCGCTATGACTCGGCCGGAACGCACGTCTCGTTCGCCAGCGGGAGCGCCCCACGCGACGCGCAGAGCACGACGATCAGCCTGCACAACGGCTGGACCCTGGAGAGCTTCGGCGGTGAGACGGCGAGCGGCGTGCTCGCCGACCGCGACGCGTTCGCCCTGCTGGCCGGGGGGATCCTGCTGAGCGCGCTGCTCGGTCTGCTCGTGCTGGTCCTCGGGACCGGGCGCAGGCGGGCGCGCTCGCTCGTGCGCGAACAGACCCGCGAGCTCTCCCAGAAGAACCGCGAGCTCTCCCATATGGCCCTCCACGACCCGCTCACCGGGCTGCCGAACCGCGCGCTGGTGCTCGACCGAGCCGAGCGGATGCTGGCGCGAGGCGCGCGGGAGGAGAGCATCCTCGCGGGAGCCATGTTCGTCGACATCGACGGCTTCAAGCACGTCAACGACAGGCTCGGGCACGCGGCCGGCGATGAGCTGCTGAGGGTCGTCGGCGGACGGCTGCAGAGCGCGGTGCGCGATCAGGACACCGTCGGTCGTCTCGGCGGAGACGAGTTCGTCGTGCTGGTCGAATGCTCCACCGAGGAAGCGACGCTCGAGCGGCTCGCCGACCGCATGACCGCGTCGCTGCGCGAGCCCGTCGACCTCGACGGCGTCCGCGACGCCTGCTCGGTGACCGCGAGCATCGGCGTGGCGATCGGACGGTACGACACCGCGGAAGGGCTCCTGCGCGACGCGGACCTGGCGCTCTACTCCGCCAAGGCGGCCGGCAAGGACCGCCACACGCTGTTTGACCCGAGCATGCAGGCGGGCATGCGGGCACGCCTGGGATTCGAGGCCGAACTGAGCACAGCGCTCGAGCAGCGACAGTTCTTCCTGCTCTACCAGCCGATCCTCGACCTGTCCACACACGAGGTGGTCGGCGTGGAGGCGCTCATCCGCTGGCGGCATCCGACGCGCGGCGTCATGGCCCCCCACAGCTTCATCGGACTGGCCGAGGAGAGCGGGATGATCGCGCCGATCGGCCGCTGGATCCTCGAGGAGGCCTGCCGCCAGGCGGCGACGTGGGCCGCGCAGGGCCTCGAGATCGCGGTCAACGTATCCGCGCATCAGCTCAGCCACAGGGGATTCGCCGAGGAAGTCAGGCGCGCCCTGCAGACATCCGGGATCGCACCCTCCTCGCTGACCGTCGAGATCACAGAGACCGCGCTCATGCGTGACGTGCCCGGCGCCTACGAGCGCATGCGCGAGATCAAGAGCCTCGGCGTTCGCCTGGCGCTCGACGACTTCGGCACCGGATACGCCTCCCTCTCCCACCTGCAACGCATGCCGGTCGACATCCTCAAGATCGACCGCGGCTTCGTGGCGGCGTTGAACGACGGGGGCCGCAGCCGCGATCTGCTGGAGGCCATCCTCGGCGTGGCCGAGTCTCTCTCGCTGAAGGTGATCGCCGAGGGCGTGGAAGACGAAGCCCAGCTGACCGTCCTCGAACAGCTCGGCTGCCAGATGGCCCAAGGCTACCTGCTCGGCCAACCCGTCCCCCCACAGAGCATCGAGACGCTCCTCGCCTCCCGTCAGCTCAGCGCCAATGGGCCACGACACCCGGCCCAGGTCAGCTGACGCCGACCGCGCGCGTCATCCATCGCCGGGCCAGCGTTCAGCCAAGCGGGCCGACGGCGAACCAATCCGACTCGAGCTCCGGTGCGCTCGCGCAGACGTCGTCCACGATGCTCAACACGGCGTGGCGCCCGATCCCCTCCCGTTCATCGCGCTCCACCCAGATCGGCTCATCCTCTGACCAGGTGGCCCTGATCTCGGCGCCGACCCTGGCAAACCGGGCCTCCTCCCCGCTGACGCTGAGCCTCTGCCACAACAAATCGATAGCGTCGGCAGGAGCCGCGTGGCCTGAATGCGTCGTGATTCTGAATGTCACACGGCGACACTACAGGCCTCCCCGGAGGTCGCGGCGACCGCCGCGCTGATCATCGCAAGTGGCGTGCTCGGCGCCCACCCCACACCAGCGGCCGTCCGTGAAGATCCAGGAGCACCTCGCGGTGCAGGACGGGGTGCTCAACACGCTCGTCGAGAAGTTACAGGCGCAGCACCGCTGATAAGGGGCGCCACGCCTCTGGTTTCTGAGATGCCTTGACTAATCTCTTGGCTTGCCATACTCTTGGTTTATGGCTACCAAGGAGCTGTCGCGTTCGCCGGCGATTGAGGACTACTCGAAGGCGATCTTTGCGCTGGAGTCGCGCAGCGATGCGCCGGTCTCGACGAATGCTCTGGCTGAGCGATTGGGCATCACGCCGGGCTCGGTTTCGGCGATGCTCAAGAAGCTCGACGAGTTGGGCCTCACTACTCATATCCCTTACCGGGGGGTGCGTCTCACCGCCGATGGACGGCGCCTTGCGCTGGAGGTGATCCGCCATCACCGGCTGATCGAGAGTTTCTTGGCCGATGCCCTGGGGATGCCGTGGGATCGCGTTCACGCCGAGGCCGAGGTCCTCGAGCACGTTCTCTCCGAGGATCTCGAGGAGCTGATCGCGGCCAAGCTGGGGCACCCTACCGTGGACCCTCACGGCGACCCGATCCCCAACGCAGATCTCGAGCTCGAAGAGCGCTCGACGCACAGCATGGAGAGCCTCCAAGACGGTCAGGAAGGGACCTTCGTGCGGGTCTCGGACTCCGACCCGGAGATGCTGCGCTACCTCGCCGGCTGCGGAATCTCGCCGGGAGATCGCTTCGCGGTGCGTGAGCGCCAGCCCTTCGGCGGCCCGCTGTTCGTCCGCTTCGGGAAGCGCGAGCACGCGATCGGCGGCCGGCTTGCCGGCGCTATGCGTGTCGAAGTCGAGGAGGCGCCTCAGCAGGACCGAGCGCGTACCCGGAAACGGTTGGGCGATGGCCAGCACTGAAGCCGCCGTCGCTCCCGGCCTTGCCCCGCCGCCGCTGACCGAGGAGGACACCGCACGCTCTCAGGACCGCTCGCGCGTTCATCACGCTCGCAGGCACAGTAAGCGCTGGTATCTGATGTGGCTGCTCGTCGGGCCGGGGATCCTCGCGATGCTCGGGGAGAACGACGGGCCGAGCATGATCGCCTACGCCGCCGACGGCGCGCAGTACGGGCTCGGGTTCTTCGTGCCGTTCATCCCGGTGCTGTTCGCGATGGCGTTCGTCTGCCAGGAGATGTGCATGCGCGTCGGCGCGGTCACCCACCGCGGCTACGGCGAGCTCGTCCTGCAGCGCTACGGCCGCGTGTGGGGCTGGTTCGGCGCCACCGATCTCACCCTCACCAACCTCGTCACGCTCGTCGCCGAGTTCATCTCCATCCGCGTCGGGCTGGCCTACTTCCACCTCAGCGCCGGTGTCGCCGTCGCGCTCGGGCTCGCGCTGGTCGCGTTCACCCTCAGCGGCGGGCGCTACTGGCGCTGGGAGCGGATCGTGCTCGGCATGGCCCTCTTCAACGGCCTTTTCCTCGTCGCGGCGATCCTCGTCAAACCCCACGTCGGAGTGATCGTCAGCTCATTGGACTTCACGCCGTTTCCCGGCGGCAGCTTCAACACGCTCCTCCTCCTGCTCGCGTCGACGATCGGCGCCACGGTGACGCCGTGGATGATCTTCTTCCAGCAGAGCGCCTCCGCCGACAAGGGCATGACCCCGCGCGACGTCAAGCACGGCCGCTATGACACCGCGGTAGGCGCGGCTCTCGCCGCGATCTTCGGGGTCGGGGCCCTGATCGCCGGAGCCGCACTGCTGGTGGGTGGGCATCAGGTCATATCGGGCATCCAGGGCTTCGCCGGCGCCGGGTTTCCCGAGGCGCTCAAGCACGTAGCGGGCGGCGCCGTAGGCACGGTGTTCGCGCTCGGACTGATCGAGGCCGGAGCGGTCGCGATCCTTACGATCTCCGCCAGCACCGCCTACGCCGCCGGGGAATGCATCGGGGTCGCCCACAGCTTCAACAGCTCACCCCGCAACGCCCTCGTCTTCTATGCCGCCAACGCCGGCATCGCGCTGCTCGCCGCGGTCGTCATCCTGATCCCGGGCGCTCCGCTGCTCTCGATCGCGCTGAACGCCAACGTGCTCGCGACCGTGCTGCTCCCCGTCAGCCTCGTCTTCATGGTCATGCTCGCCAACGACAAGGGACTGATGGGCAAATGGGCGAACAAGCGCTCGACCAACGCGATCGGGATCACCGTCATCGCGTTCGTCGGACTCTGCGGAGCCGCATACGGCATCGACTCCTTCCTACAAACCGTCCACCTCATCGGCTCATGAAGACAGAAGCACCAGTCACCAACGGCGCACACCACAGCCTCGACATCCAAGAGCAAGACCTGCAGCCCCAAGAGCGCTTCGAGGACGAGCTGATCATGCACCTCGAGCGCGACCAGTTCGTAGCCGAAACCTCCCGGCCCGTACCGCGAGCCCCGCTCAGCACACGCGCCAAAGCCGGCCTATGGGCACTACGAGTATTCGTCGTCCTCGTCAGCATCATGGTCATCTACACGTTCATCGACCAGCTGCACTGAGGAACCCGTCACGTAGCTGGTAGCCGTGGCCGGAGATGCTCTGCAGCAACAGTGCTCTTACGTGTGCCTCGTTGGCGTCGCGGGTGGTCGCACGGAAGCGGTAGGTCGTCTCGACCTCGGTGTCCTCATCGATTGGCTGGCGGTCGATGCGCCGTCCGACCGGGCACGGCGTAGTGGTCCCGAGGGACCTAGCCACTTTGGGTCAACCCTTAGCTCGGGAGTGAGCGTGAGCTCTCGAGCCCCTTCGCTGCCTGTCCTCCAGAACATCGGCAAGACTCGCTCTCGGCTGGTCCGCCGGGCCAAGACGCTCTCGCTGCTGAGCATCGCCTGGATGACAGTGGAGGCAGGGGTCGCCATCATCGCCGCCCTGCTCGCGGGCTCCGTCGCGCTGCTCGGTTTCGGGTTGGACTCGCTGATCGAGCTCGTTTCCGCGGGCGCGATCCTGTGGCTATACACCGGCCACCGCAGCGGCTCTCAGACGGCAGAGCGCCGCGCACAGCAGCTCATCGCCACCTGTTTCGCCGCGCTCGCGCTCTACGTGGCCTTCGACGCAATCGACACGCTCGCTGGCGCCTCACACCCAGACGTGAGCTGGCCCGGGGTCGCGGTATCAGCCACGGCGATCATCCTCATGCCGCTGCTAGCCCACGCCAAGGGCGCTGTCGCCGCGCAGCTCGGCTCCGCTGCAACAGCCGGGGACGCGGCACAGTCCTATTTGTGCGCCGTCAGCGCTGCGGCGGTGCTCCTCAGCATCCTTGCCAACGCCGCGCTCGGCTGGTGGTGGCTGGACCCAATAGCGGGACTCGGGATCGTCGGACTCGCAGCACGCGAGGGGCGCCAGGCGTGGGCGGGCGAGGTCTGCGCCGACTGCGCTCCGATCGGATTCGAGTCCACCGAGAGCTGCGAAGACTGACAATCCGCTCACGCTCGCTGCGACGGGCGAAGTGAAAACGCTCGCCTCGACGCACCTCCGACCTGGTCCTCGTCCCGAGCAGGAGCGTGAGCGGCGTCCATGGACGCGCTCGCATCCAGGCGGAAGCGACACGAGCGCGGGTTTGACGGGTGGCTAAACGAGGCTACGGGGTCACGGAGCGCCCTGACAGACGTGCGCGTAGCACGCGATCAAATGTTAGCCGGCGCTTCCCCGCCGCCGGGGATGATGCTCGATCCGGGGCCATGGATGACGAGGAACCAGAATGTGAAGGCGATCCCACAGACCGCGGCGGTGTACCCAAAGATCCGGACCATCGCTCCGGTGCGCTGGTGGTAACCGGCCGCGCGACGAACTAGGATCCAGGCATGATCTAGCTGCAAGAGGACCAAGAGGGCGCCGAACAGCAGCGGGAACAGTGCGAGGAAGGCGATGAGGATGCCCAGGAACACGCTACCTGAGAGGTAGTCGACCTCGGAGCCGATCCACAGGCAGGCCAGCGGGATTGGGCCCCAGCAGAGCAGGCTGACGGCCTCCATCGCGCACAGCAGGAGGTCCGCGATGGAAGCGTCGATGCGCTGGCGCCTATCGGTTCCCCGTTGGGGGATCGCCCTGAAGCGTACGGGCGCGGTGCCGGGTCGGCGTCCGGCGAACAGGCCCCCGGTGTCACTGGGATCCGTGCGCATCAGCTTATGTTTGCAGGTAGCGCTCGCCAGATGGGAGCTGGTACGCGGGGCGGCAGATAGCGGCCCGTCGTAGCGAGCGTGAAGCGAGCAGCGAGGGGGCCGGCCTACGGACCGGCGCCTCTGCGCGAGGTAAGGCTCCAGTCAGAGCGGAATGGTGGCCGGCGCCTGCGCGGACCGGCCACCAACCTCGCTTCACCGCTGCTTTGCAACGCTGAGCGAGCGCCCAGGTAACAGCCGAGCAGACGATCGCCGCGGACGACGTCCGATCGTCCCGCGCCCGCCGGGGAGACCTCCGCTCCCCTCCGGCGAGAGCGAGCGTGAGCCGATGGTCAGTTTGCGTTCTCGGAAGCCTCAACCGGTGAAGCCTCCAGATGCAGAGCAGCGGCCCGCCTGTCCCCTTCTCCGAAGTCGAGCTGGTGGTGATCCCGCTATAGCTCCTCGGTGAGCGCCTCGTAGCTACACGCGCTGCGGAGCTCGCGCCAGGATGGGTCTGTTGCTCTGCGCCCAGTTCTGGAGGAATGCTTCGGTGGCGGCTGCATCGAGGGGCCGGGCGAACAGGTATCCCTGTCCGGTGTCGCAGTCCTCGTCTTGTAGGAGCGAGAGCTCCTGCTGGTCCTCGATGCCCTCGGCGAAGGTCTCGAGCGAGAGCGCCTTGCCGAGCTGCACGAGGGTGTGGATCAGCGTCTCGCCCTCCTGGTTGTGCTGTAGCTGGGAGATGAACGAGCGGTCGATCTTGAGCGCGTCGACGGGGAATTGCTGGAGGTGGGCGAGCGATGAGTACCCGGTGCCGAAGTCGTCGATCGCGATCCGCACGCCGAGTGCCTTGATCTCGGTGAGGCGACGGATGGTGTCCTCGATGTTGCGCATCAGGGTGGTCTCGGTGATCTCGATCGTCAGGGCTCCTGGGTCCAGTTCGCTGTGTGAGAGGGCGCCTTCGATGTCGACGATGAGCTGATCGGTGTCGAGTTGGCGTCCGGAGACATTGACGGCCATGCCGAGCTGATACCCCGCCGCGCGCCAGGTGGCGCCCTGAGAGCATGCCTCCTCGAGAACCCACTTACCTACCTCTGTGATCAGCCCCGTCTCCTCGAGCAGCGGGATGAAGTCGTTGGGTTGGACGACGCCGCGCACCGGGTGCTTCCAGCGGATCAGGGCCTCGACTCCGGTGGGGCTCATGTCGCTCAGGCTGATCGTCGGTTGATAGGCGAGGAAGAACTCGTCGTTTGCCAGCGCTTCGCGCAGGTCCATCTCGAGCTCCATGCGTTTCTGCACGGTGTCCTGCATGCCGGTCTCGAACACGACATAGCGGTGCTTGCCGTCCCACTTGGCGCGGTACATCGCGATGTCCGCGTCGCGTAGGAGCTCCTCGGCCGAGGTGTGGTCTCCCGCCGCGATCCCGATGCTCGCGGTCACGCTCACGCGATTCTCGTCCTTGGCCCCGAGCTTGAATGGTTGGCTGAGCGCATCGAGCAGGCGCTCGGCGATCAGCTCGGGACCGGCCGCCAGCGTCAGCTCCTCGGAGACGACGACGAACTCGTCCCCGCCGAGGCGCCCCAGCGTATCGCCGCCGCGTATCACGCCGTCGAGCCTCGCGGCGACCGCCTGCAGAAGTTCGTCGCCGACGCCGTGACCGAGCGTGTCGTTGATCGACTTGAAGTTGTCGAGATCGACGAACAGCGCCGCGACCGGTGTCTTTTTGCGAGTGGCGCGCGCGAGCATCTGCTCGACGCGATCGAGGATCAGCGTGCGGTTCGGCAGGCCGGTCAACGGATCGTGCGTCGCCAGGAACGCAAGTTCTTCATCTGCTTGCTTGCGCTCGGCCTCGAAGGACTCACACATCCGCACGAGGCTGAACTCGAGGCCCAGCTGAACTATGCTCAGCGCTTGATAGAGCGCCTCCGGTGAGGAACCCAGCTCTGCGGCGCTGTCGTGCAGCACCTCGGTCATCACGTTGCGCCAGGCGAAACAGCGCTTGATCACCTGGTCCAGCGACACCGCGCGGCGCGCCGCCAGCTCAGCGAAGATCTCCCAGGTTTCCTGGCCGGCCTCAAGGGCCGCCTCGATGCCCTCCCCGGCGATCCAGCGGGCCGCCGCCATCGTGGAGCTGATGCTGATCCGCTCGAAGCGCTCCCGAACCACATCGTCCAAGCCCTCCCCGAGCTCGCTGGTTCGCGCGACCGTCTCCGAGAGCACATCCCCGGCACAAGCCTTCAACGCCTCGCCAAGGGGCGGAAGATCCTCACTCGGCTGCTGCAACGCGGCGGGCAGCGCCGGCGCCACCGGCGGCGCGCGCTTCGCGCCCTTTTCCTGGATCGAGCGTTGAACGGTCATCTCAACTAACAAATCGGGTCGCCATCCCATCAACCAGACCGTAGTTTCCCAGCACAGAGGACGACATAACTACGGATAAGCAGACAGCGCGACCATACGGCGCTGTGGCGTCGCTCCATCCGACCGGCTCATCTGGGCTCACCTATTTAGGACGCGGAGTGTGCCGTTCTACGGTTGGGAAGCGTGGGGCGTATGCCGATACAGGCGCGAGATGGCCGTTTCCCAACCCATCGACGAGTCGCTCTTGGGCGCACAGGTCGGTCTCGAGGCGGCCGTCAAGGCCCCCTACACGAGTCGTGCAATCCCGCGGCCGCTGCTGCTCGGCGTGCTCGCTTACCTGGCGGTCTACGGCGCGTGGCTCGTGTTTCGCTGGGGCCCTCACGGCGACGCGGCACAGATCGGAGACGCCGCGTTCGTGCCGATCACGCTGGTGGCGGTCGCGAGCGCTCATCGCGCCGCCGGGCGCTGCCGCGCGGACCGCCGGATCTGGCAGGCGTGGTCGCTGATCGCGCTCGCCCTCGTCTTCTACCTGCTCGGGGACGTCGCGCAGCTGATCTACGAATCGATCGGGTCCGAACCGTCGCCTTCGCTGAGCGACCCGCTCTACCTGATGTTCTATCCGCTGTTCTTCGCCGGCCTGCTGCGCTTTCCGATGGCCCGCAGCCGCCACGGCGGCGTGCGTTTGCTGATTGACGCGGCCACGATCGCGATCGGCGCGGGGAGCGTCGTCTGGTTCCTCGTGCTGGGCCCGACCGCCACTGAGAGCACGAGCAGCTTCCTGACGGGCTTCGTCGCCTCGTGCTACCCGATCGGGGATTTCGTGCTGATCGTCGGCCTGATCCATGTGCTGCTGCGCGTGGAGGTCCGCAGCGCACACCGCGCACTGCAGTTGTTGGGGGCGGGCATCGGGCTGTACGTGGTGGCCGACCTGATCTATGGATGGCTCGAGCTGCACTCCACCTACACCGGCGGCGGCGACATTAATGCGCTGTGGATGACCGCCACCGCGCTGTTCGTGTTCGCCGCGGCCAGCCAGGGACGATCGCTTGCCGTTTCGCGCTCCGTCGAGCCGGACGGACAGCTTCTCACGGAACAGGGCTCGCGTTTTGCCGCGCTCCCCTACCTCGCGGTGGCCGTCGTCTTCGCGCTGCTGATCGGCTCCCAGCTCGGGGGGCCGATCTTCCCGACCCTCAGCCTCACGCTCGCTGCCCTGGCCGTCACGGGGCTTGTGTCTGTGCGCCAGATCATCTCTCAGCACGATCTGCTGGACGCACACAGGCAGCTGAGCGCCGCCCATGCCAAACTGGCGCTGCTGGCGAGGGCCGACCCGATCACCACGCTGCCCAACCACCGTGCGCTGGCGTCCACGATCGACGCGGAGCTGGCTCGCTCGAAGCGCCACGAGCGTAGCTGCGCGCTGCTCTTCCTGGACATCGACCACTTCAAGGAGATCAACGACGCCTGCGGGCATGCCGCGGGTGACTGCGCCTTGCGCGAACTGGGCGAGTTGGTCAACAAGGCGCTGCGCTCGATGGACACGCTCGGCCGCTGGGGCGGCGAGGAGTTCGTGGCCGTGCTCCCGGAGATCGATGCCGAGCACGCGATGACGATCGCCGAGCGCGTCAGACAGACAATCGCGGCGCACCTGTTCGACATCGCCGGCGGCACCCATCTGACCGTGTCCCTCGGCGTGGCCACATACCCGCACGACGGCTCGACCCGCGGCGCGCTGCTCGACGCCGCCGACCGCGCGATGTATGCCGCCAAGTGGCTGGGGCGCAACCAGACGTTCAGCGCGTCAGATCCCGTCGTCACCAGCATCGAGAGCTCCCGCAGCGGCTCCTCGACACCCGACGAACAGGTGATCATGGGCGCCGTCGACGGGCTCGCGCTGCTCGTCGACATACGCGACAAGGGCACCTCCGAGCATTCGCTGCACGTGGCGAAACTGGCTCAGCGCCTAGCCCTCGAGCTTGACTGCACGCCCGAGCAGGCACGCGCCGTCTACCTGGGGGCAAAGCTCCACGACATCGGCAAGGTTGCGGTCGCCGACACGATCCTGCACAAGACCGAGCCGCTCACCGCCGAGGAGTGGAAGGCGATGCGCAAGCACCCCGCGATCGGCGCCGACGTCGTGGCGCGTATCGGCCGGCTCGCCGACGTCGCCCCGATCATCCGCGGCCACCAGGAGCGCTATGACGGCAGTGGCTACCCCGAGGGGCTAGCCGGCGAGCGGATCCCGCTCGAGGCGCGCATCGTCGGAGTGGCGGACGCCTACGACGCGATGGTCAGCGACCGCCCCTACCGCGAGCGCATGACGATCGACGACGCGCTCGCGGAGCTGCACCGCTGCGCGGGCACACAGTTCGACCCAGACGTCGTCGCGGCGACCGACCGCGTGCTCTCGCGAGAGCTCGCGGCTCACGCCGCCTGAGCCGCTCTCACCGCCCTCCGCAGGGTCTTGATCGGTGAGTCCCACGAGGCCTGCGCGATCTCCATCAGCGACCTGCTCGCACTCGCCGCTTGGGGTCTCGCCGCTGGCGCTTCAGTTGGCTGCCGAGCACCGCCGATGCGTAGAGTGCCAGCCATGTCAACAGTGACGGAGCCAGATCCTCAAAATGGCGCACGGACGATCGTGCACGCGCGGGATCTGTGCCGTCGCTTCGGCGAGGGCGAGGCAGCGGTGGACGCCCTGGCGGGCGTGTCGGTGGCTTTCCCGGCGGGCCGCTTCGCGGCGATCATGGGCCCGTCGGGCTCGGGCAAGTCGACCCTCATGCACATCCTCGCCGGGCTCGACCGCCCCACCTCGGGCACCGTGCGGGTCGCCGGCATCGAGATCACCGGGCTGAGCGACCGCGAGCTCACGAGGCTGCGTCGCGAGCGCATCGGGTTCATCTTCCAGACCTTCAACCTGCTGCCGGTGCTGAACGCCGAGGAGAACATCCTGCTGCCGCTGTCGATAGCCGGGCGCAAGCCCGACCGCGAATGGTTCGATCGCCTCGTCGACACCGTCGGCATCCGTGACCGGCTCTCCCACCGCCCCGCTGAGATGTCGGGCGGCCAGCAGCAGCGCGTGGCCGTCGCGCGCGCGTTGATCTCGCGTCCCTCGGTCGTGTTCGCAGACGAGCCGTCGGGGAACCTCGACTCGAAGGCCTCCGGCGACGTTCTCGATCTGCTGCGCCACGCGGTCGACGACTTCTCCCAGACCGTCGTGATGGTCACGCACGATGCCCATGCGGCGTCCTACGCCGACCGACTGCTGGTGCTTGCCGACGGGCGGATCGTGCACGACGGCGATGCGGGCAGCGCCGAGCAGACACTGGACCTGATGAAGTCCTTGGGCTGATGCTCACGCTGGTGCTGAGAGGATTCATGCAGCGCAAGCTGCGGGTGCTCCTCACCGGCATCGCGATCGCGCTCGGCGTCGCGCTGATGGCGGGCACCTACGTGCTCACCGACACCATCAACCGGTCCTTCGCGGGCATCTTCCAGAGCGCGAACCGCGGCCACGATGTCGTGATCACGCCCAACAAGCCGTTCGGCAGCAAACGCGTGCCGATCTCGCCGATCACCGAGGGAACGCTTGCGCAGGTGCGCGGGACCGCGGGCGTGGCCGAAGCCTCCGGCTCGATCTTCTCGGTGGGGACGCTGCTGAACGTCGACGGCAAACGTCTGAGCACCGGCGGCGCCCCCGCGTTCGTCGTCTCGGTGGTGCCCAAGCGCTTTGAGTCCTTCGCGGCCGTGCGTGGGCGCTTCCCCGTGGGCGCCGCGGAGGTGGCGATCGACGAAGCGACCGCGCAGCGGGCGGGTTTGAAGATCGGCCAGCAGATGCTCGTGGCCGGCTCGGCTCCCGCCGGGCGCTACACGATCGTCGGCATCACCAGGTTCGGGGGCGGCCAGTCCTTCGGCGGCGCCAGCGCTGCGCTGCTCACGCTCGGCGAGGCCCAGCGGGTGGCCGGCGAGCCGGGCCGCTATGACCAGATCGACGTCGCGGCGGAATCGAATCCCGCCCACCCCGTGACGCCGAGCGAACTGCGCGATCGCATCCGAGCGGTCCTGCCTGAGTCCGTCGTCGTGCGCACCGGCGCCCAGCAGGCGGCCACGGAGTCCTCGGAACTGGAAGAAAGCCTCAGCTTCCTGCGCACGTTCCTGCTCGTGTTCGCCTACGTCGCGCTGGTGGTCGGCGCGTTCATCATCTTCAACACGTTTTCGATCACGATCGCCCAGCGCACGCGCGAGCTCGGGCTGCTGCGCACGCTCGGCGCCTCCCGCCCACAGGTGCTGCGCTCGGTCGTCTACGAAGGGCTGATGCTGGGTGTCATCGGCGCCGTGCTCGGGCTGCTCGGGGGGATCGCGTTGGCGCCGGCGCTGGACCAGCTATTCAAGTCCTTCGGCGCCGATCTGCCCGACAGCGGCACGGTCGTGCAGACGCGCACGATCGTCGTCTCGCTGCTGGTCGGTATCGGCGTCACGGTCATCGCCGGTCTGGCGCCCGCGCTGCGGGCCACGCGCGTGCCACCGCTCGCGGCGATGCGCGAGGGGGTCGAGATCCCGCGCCGCAGGCGTCTGTTCCGTCGGCGTTACCGCATCGTGCGAGCGCTCGCGAAAGCGATCGGCGCGCTCGTCAGCTGGCGCGGCATCACCGGGCGCCTCGCGCGGGAGAACTCGATCCGCCAGCCGGGCCGGACGCTGACGACGGCCGCCGCGCTCACCGTCGGCCTCGCGCTGGTGGCGCTCGTGGCGATTCTCGCCGACGGGACCAAGGCGACGATCGACCGGGCGGTCAACCGCTCCTTCGTGGGCGACTTGATCGTGGAGAACGCCAGCGTGAACAGCGAAGCGACGATTCCCGCGATCCTGGCGCCCGCGCTGCGCCACGTCCCCGGCGTGGCGAGCGTGACGCCGATTGCGTTCACGTTGGGGCGCGTGCATGGCGTTTCGGGCAACGCGTCCATCACCGCGATCGAACCGAGCACGTTCGAGCGGACCTATCGGGTGGAATGGAAGCAGGGCTCAGGCGCCACCCTGCTCGGCCTCGGCGGCACGGGCACGATCTTGACCAAGAGCTACGCCGACGCCCATCATCTGAAGGTCGGCCAGACGTTGTCCCTGCTCACGCCCACGCGTCGACAGATCTCGCTCAGGGTGCTGGGCATCACCAGCGACAACACCCGGCTGCTCGGTGACCTCACGATCTCCCTGCCCCTTGCCCGCGCGGCCTTCGGCCAGCGCGAAGACGCCCTGGACTTCGTCTCCTACGCCCCCGGTGCCAGGAACGCCCAAGTTCAGCCCGCGGTCGAGCGGCTGCTCGCCGCCTACTTCCCGCAGGCGCGCTCGCGCACGGCGGCGCAGTTCAAGCAGGATCAGGCCAACCAGATCAACACGCTGCTGGCGCTGATCTACGTGCTGCTGGCCCTCTCGGTGATCGTGTCGCTGTTCGGGATCGTCAACACGCTGATCCTCTCCATCTACGAGCGTACGCGCGAGCTGGGGATGATGCGCGCGATCGGCACCTCCCGCCGGCAGGTGCGCCAGATGATCCGTTATGAGTCGGTGATCACCGCGCTGATCGGCGGCGTGTTCGGCCTGGTCATCGGGGTCACCGGCGCGATCCTCGTCACGACGTTCGCGCTGTCCGGGTCGGGCTACGTGCAGTCGTTCCCGATCGGCACGCTGCTGATACTGCTCGTCGTCGCAGCGCTGGCGGGCGTGCTCGCCGCCCAGCTCCCCGCACGACGAGCTGCGCGCCTGGACGTCCTGCAGGCGCTCGCGAACGACTAGCGAACAGCCGCGCCGAGCCTGGAGGGGAGGACCACGATCCCCCTCCCCTCCGCGACACATCGCCGGATGCGCCCGGCGGGCGTTAGACCGACAGGGCCCTACTCGCCCCGCTGGGTCAAGCTGGAGAGCCAGTGGGTCGCACGGAATGGCGGCATCAGCAGCACGAGGATGATCAGCACGCCGGTGCCTGTCAGGTAGCTGAACAGCTCGGCGACGGTCGCGAATTCGCCGATCATGTTCTCCGCGAAGGACATCAATCCGAACGCGAAGATCGCCAGGCCGAGGCCGCTCAGCCCTGGTGGGAGAGGTCGACCGGCGGCAGGTCTCGTACCTCGTCCTTTGTGAGATTGAGTCGAACGCCGTCGCCGGCTACATCTTTGACGGCGCCGATCGGAATGGCGATCTCCTGCTTGCCCCAGAGGTGCCCCTCCTGGAGAAGCACATGTGTCACGTGGTGATCTTTGGGGTCGATAACGAGTCCTTGGACCCGCCCGATGTTGCCATCGGTGGCATGTACATGTTCGCCGCGGCGAACCTCCACCTCGCCTGCCGGAATACGGTCCTCGATGATCACCTGGGGACCGCTTGCCATACCCATGCCACCCATCCCTATCCCCCCCATGCCCCCGCCGAGCCCGTAGTAGGGCCATGCGAGCGCCTGCCCAGCTCCGTAGCCCATCGGCTCGCCCCCTCCGGACAGGAAATGTGTCTCCTCGGCCTCTTCGAGCGCGTCGAACTCTGCCGCGCTGCACCGCAGGCAGATCTCCTCGGCGCTCGCGTCAACCAGGTCAATCGGGACCAATCGACCCTGCCCCTGCCGGTGCTTCGGCTCGACGACCAGGTGCGTGAGAACACGAGCAACCGGATCGACGACCACGCACCGCAGGTCTCCGCAGACCCCGTCGCTGCACGTGACCTCGACGCCGATGGTGTACTGGGTCATGTCGCTCACGAAGAATCATCCTGACGGCTGGACAAGTTGGCCAAGGGTAGCGGACTCGATGGAGCGCCGGTGGGAGCGTGATCTACCGTGCCATAGGATTCGGCGCGTGTACAGCGAGATCGCCAGCAACAAACGACGCAGCGTCATCGTCATCGTCATCGTCGCGTTCTTTGTGATCTGGCTGGCGATCGGAGCTGCCTGCGGCTTCCTTTTCAAAGCCATTCGTGGGTGCACCACAACGGGGCTACGTGTTTGCCCGCGGGCGAATCCGCTGGGCGGCTCTGAATGGTCTCGCTCGCAAGTCCGCGCACGTATTCGGCGGACGGGTACTGCCGCTCCTAGTGGGACGCAGGCGTGATCGGGTCGCCAATCGAGACGCTCGGAGGTCGTCCGATCCGGAAGCTGAGCGGAGACCAGCCGAGACGCCCGCATGCAGAGCGAAGCGAAACCGGCGCCGGTCGACTCGTCAAGCGTCCGTAGCCCACCACTCCTAACTGCCGCGAATCACTGATGGCAGCGCTGGCGTAAATGGCAAGCCTGACGGTGTGCACGTTCTTGTTGCCCACGCATCGAAGCGCGGATCGACAGCGGAGATCGCCGAGGCGATCGCCGAGGCGCTCCGGCAGGCTGGATTGGATGTCGATTGCAGTCCAGCTGGGGAGGTGGGAGACCTCGATTCCTACGATGCGATCGTGCTCGGCAGTGCGGTGTACATGAAGCGCTGGCAAGGCGACGCCAAGCATTTCCTGCGTAAGCACGCCGAGGAGCTCTCCCGGCTTCCGTTCTGGGTCTTTAGCTCTGGTCCCGTTGGAGACCCGAGCAAGACATCCGACCCCTCGTGGCTGCAGCCGCCGCGGATCATCGCCCGAGCGAAGCAGCTCGGCGTACGCGATCACGTGGTCTTTGGTGGCAGAGTTCCCGCGAAACCGCGCGGTCCGCTCGAGACCGCAATGGTCAAGAACACGCCGGCGCAGTTCAGCGACCTGCGCAACTGGGATGAGATCCGCTCGTGGGCGCTAGGCATCGCGTCTGATCTGAACATCCCCGTGGCCGTGCCATAGCCGGAGCTCCCCTTGGTTAGCCCCCAGCAACCGGCAGGGACAGCGGTAGTCCATCCAGAGCGATACCGAGGATCGCGCGTGACGGCGAACACGTTGATCGAGTTGGCCGGGGTGGAGAAGATTTATCGCAGCGGCAAGTTGGCGTATGCGGCGCTGCGAGGCGTTGACCTGTCGATAGCTACCGGGGAGATGGTCGCGATCGTGGGACCGTCGGGGAGCGGCAAGTCGACGATCATCAACATGATCACGGGGATCGATCGCCCGACCGCCGGGGCTGTGATCGTCGGGGGTGAGCGGATCGATCAGCTGAGTGAGGAGCAGCTGGCCTCCTGGCGGGGCGAGAACGTCGGGATCGTGTTTCAGTTCTTCCAGTTGCTGCCCACGCTGACCGCGTTGGAGAACGCGGTGCTGCCGCTTGACTTCTCGCATCGTGGCTCTAAGCGGGAGCGGTTCGAGCGGGCGGAGCGCAACCTCGAGCTGGTCGGGTTGGGCGACAAGTTCGAGCACCTTCCCTCGGAGCTGTCGGGCGGTGAGCAGCAGCGGGTGGCGATCGCCCGCGCGCTGGCCTGCGATCCCCAGCTGATCGTCGGCGATGAGCCGACCGGCAACCTCGATACCCA
>Ga0208696_1000948_pt1 | contig 18216 bp, 16 predicted proteins | sample Sb_taG_9_FD_187711 | JGI IMG/M metagenome (GOLD analysis project Ga0208696, IMG submission 187711) | Peat soil microbial communities from Weissenstadt, Germany - Sb_50d_b_LC metaG (SPAdes) (version 2) | ecosystem: Environmental > Terrestrial > Soil > Wetlands > Peat | place: Germany... | reverse complement strand
CTTTTTGCGTAGTGTCCACCTCGCTGCACGTTGCACTCGAGGAGGTGATGATTCACCGCCTCCAGCACAATCTCCGGAGCCTGCGCTCCCGCCGCGTTGTCGAAAAAGATGAAGCCTGGGGGGCGGGTCAGCGCAGGGAAAGCCGCGCGAACGTTTTCTACGGGAAAGTTTGCATTCGACGCGAACGAGATCTTGGGGTTGAGAACACCTTGGGATTTGGACAGCAAGCTTTTGCTCCTGGGTATATCGGTATATCGGAACGTGAGCGCCGAGGTCTCGCGGAACAAGCGCCAAACCTATACCCCGCTGCAAACGCTCGTCAAGGGCCGCATTTTCCACCTTTGCAGCATAGAAGATAGAATATGTTCGCTTCGTTTATTGAAAGCCAACCTATGCCGGTTTCTATGACCAGCTCGAAGCGGATCTACGACGCTTTGAAGGCATGCGACATCCGCCTCGTCTCAGCTCTGCCGGAAACCTGGTTGGTACATCTCATCCGGTTGGCGGACGAGGACCCAGAGGTGACTCTCGTTCGACTGGCAAAGGAGGAGGAAGCGGTCGGCATCTCGGCTGGAGCACACCTTGCCGGAGTCAAGTCGGCTATGCTGATGCAGAACCATGGCTTTCTGGCATCCATTAACGGCATCGTCTCTTTCGCATATCTATACAAGATTCCTCTCTTGATGCTAATCAGCTACCGCGGCTCGTTTGGCGAGCGCGACCCGTGGCAAACGCAAGGCGGCAACGTCACCGAGCCGCTCTTGCGGGCGTTGGGCATCCCATACTCTTTCCTTGATTCGGTGGAGACCATCAAGAAGCGCATGCAGCAGGCGCAAGCCCTTTCCGAAAGCAGCTTGCAGCCAGTCGCCCTTCTGTTGACGCGCGACCTGATGTGGGAGGAATGATGCTGCGCATTGATTGTCTCCGGTCGATTTATTCCGAGCTGGAAAACTGTCTGGTCGTCACGATCATGGGGGCAGTTGCGGCTGAGCTGCAGTCGCTGGGTCACCGGCCCAATTTCTTCTACCTGCAACACGCGATGGGACTGGCTTCTTCGACAGGGTTGGGCCTGGCTTTGTGCCTGCCGGAACAAAGAGTGATCGTCTTCGATGGCGACGGCTCGCTTTTGATGAATCTTGGCAGTCTTAGCACAATGGCGCGTTACCGCCCCAAAAAGCTGGTCCACGTCGTCTTCGACAACGAAACCCTGCTCTCGGTCGGCGGTTTCCCAACGGCGACCAGCACAGGCACAGACCTGGAAGGGATCGCCCGCGCCGCCGGCATTCCGCGTGTGGCGACAGTACGGAGTGTGGACGATTTCAAAGCCGCCGTGACCGGCGCGATGCAGGGCACTGAACTAACGACCATCATTGCCAAGGTCGAAGCCAAAGGTCCCGCGGCCTATGTCACCGACCTGTCGTTGCTTGAGAATCGTTTTCAATTCCGTCGTCATATTCAGTCCCTCAAGGGGCACTAAGGATCGAGCGGAGGACGAGAATGCCGAACGCAAAGCTTATGAGGTGCGCCAATGCCTAGTGTCCTGGCTGAACTGCTCCAAGAATTGGCCGCGGGCAGACTGCGGGTCGTGGATCTGACTCAGTCCTTGAGTCCGCAAACGCCTTTGCTGCCCCTGCCGCCGCAGTTCAACAACACGCCCGCGTTCAAGATCTGGGAGTTGTCGCACTACGATGAGCGCGGCCCCGCCTGGTACTGGAATGGGTTCGAAACCGGCGAGCACACTGGCACCCATTTTGATGCTCCAGTGCATTGGGTCTCTGGGAAAGACCTTCCAGACAATACTGTGGACCGCATCCCGCCGAAGAAATTTGTCGGACCCGCCTGTGTGATCGACATCAGCGCGGAGGTGGCAAAAAACCCTGACTATCTGCTGACCCCAGAGCGCATCCGACGGTGGGAAGAACAGTACGGCCGTATCCCGGCAGGGGCATGGGTTCTCTTGCGTACAGGTTGGTCGAAGCGTAACGACCCCAAGGACTACATCAACCTAAAAGACAATGGCCCACACACTCCCGGATTGGCGAAGGAGAGTTCCGCCCTCCTCGCTCAGGATCGAGATGTGCTAGGCCTCGGGGTGGAGACGGTCGGCACCGATGCCGGTCAGGCCGCCACCTTTGACCCGCCCTTCCCGAACCACTACCTTATGCACGGCAGCGGCAAGTTTGGACTGGCGGGCTTGTCCAACCTCGATCAGCTTCCGCCGACCGGCGCCATCGTGGTTGCCGCCCCACTGAAAATCGTCGGCGGCTCCGGCAGTCCTTTGAGGGTCATTGCCATCGCCCCCTGAAACACGGCGAGCCGTCGCACCTTTACTGCGGCAGCCGGGGTCTGCCCGACTGCTCGCCTCAGTGGTCCCCGACGGCCGCCATGCGCCTTTGCCATCTTCTTAGACGTGATCATGACGTGACACGGGAGATTTTTGGGTCACTCCCGGAGTAAAATCTGCCTAAGTAGTCACGAGTCTTCAAATTGGTTCCACAAGTTTTCTCACCTGCCACATGGTGATGCCGGACTTAACCGTGAGGTGATTCAGCATGCCTGAGAAAATCGGCACTACATCGGACGAGATATTAAAGAGCGCCTCGCGGCGCAACTTTATTAAAGGAGTGATCGCCGGCGGCGTTGCCGCCTCCTCCGCGAGTTATCTGTTTCGGGCTTCCACGCTTTTGGGTCAACAGCCGCCTGGTCTTGGAGACAGGCTTATTACCCTGAACGTCAACGGCCAACCGCGCCGAGTGGATGTCATGAAGCAGGAGACGTTGGCCTGGACCCTGCGCTACAAACTCGGACTCACCGGCACCAAGCTGGGCTGTGACCGCGCCGAGTGCGGCGCGTGCACGGTGCTGATCGATGACGTGCCTTACTACTCCTGTTCCGTCCTGACGCACACGGTGCGAGAAAGGAAAGTTGTAACCATCGAAGGGCTGGCGAGTTCTGACGGAACGCTTCATCCCGTACAACAGGGCGTAATCGATGAGCAGGGCTTCCAGTGCGCATTTTGCATGTCCGGGTTCATTATGTCGGCGGTCGGCTTTCTCAAAACGAATCCCAATCCGACTCGGTCGGAGATGGCGCAAGGACTCTCCGGCAATCTATGCCGCTGCCAGGATTACGACAAAATTCTCACCGCGATGATGCGCGGCGCAGAAAACATGAGGAAGGTCCAACATGTCTAAGTCAGAGTGGAGGCCCAACCAGCAGAAATTTGGATCGCAATACAAACTGATCGGCAAGAACTATCCGACTCCAGATCTGTACGCGAAGGTGACCGGCAAAGCGAAATATTCCGAGGATTTTCGCGTCGATGGCATGTTGTTCTGCAAGTTGCTGCTGAGCCCCGTGCCGCACGGACGCGTGAAGCATCTGGACGTCAGCAAGGCGCTGGCGATGCCGGGAGTGAAGGCGATTCTTACCCAGGACGATCTTCCCGCGCCGGCTGACAGCGTGACCGATCTGGGCGTTGTAATCAAGGCCAATAAGCAAGGCGAAAAAGCGCTCACCATGGAGCCGCTCTATCAGGGCGAACCGGTCCTGGCGGTCGCGGCCGTGGATGAATACACTGCCGCGGAAGCGATCGAAGCGATCGACATCGAGTTTGAACACCTTCCGTTTGCCATCGATCCGCTGGATACGCTGCGTCCGGGCGGACCCAACCCGCGCGTGGACGGCAATATCTGGGTGAAGCCGCAGATGGCGCAGCCGAAGCCCGGAGAGAAACCGCCGAGCCCGCCACCACCCCACGTCGGAGAACTCAAGTGGACTCACGCCGATTTCGCAGAAGCCAAACACGGCCGTTTGCCCATGGGGAAAGCGCAGGACGAGTGGAGTTTCGGCGATCTGGATGCTGGTTTTAAGAATGCCGCTCTGGTTCTCGACGAAACATTTGTCACTCCCGACACCAGTCACGAAACGCTCGAGCCTCGTTCCACATTGGCGTACTGGCAGAACGGCAAGGTCTTCGTTCACATGGGAACCCAGAGCACAGTGCAAACGCTGGCTAGCCTGGCACGCTGGCTGAACATGGATCCCAGCCAGATCGTGCTGATCAGCGAGTACACCGGAGGCGGATTCGGCAGCAAGGCCACCGGTTATATCTTCGCGATTATCCCGGCGCTGTTGTCGAAGAAGGCGAATGCTCCCGTGATGATGCGCATTAGCCGCGAGGAAGAGCATTTCATCGGGCGTGCGCGTCCGGGCTTCCAGGGCCGGATGAAAGTCGCCTTCGCGGGAGACGGGCGGATCACGGCGCTGGACATGTTCGTCATCTGCAATACCGGCCCCTATGACGCGGTTGGTGATGCGGGCACGTCGGGGAACATTGTGTCGCTGCTGTATCAGCCTCTCGCAATGCGTTGGCGCGGAACAACCGTTCTCACCAACACTCCGCCGCGCGGCGCGCAGAGTTCACCCGGCGGCATGCAGGGAATCGTGATCATGGAAACGATTGTTTCCAAGGCCGCGCGCAAGCTTTCGCTGGACCAAGTTGCCATTCGCCGAATCAACTGCCCGGAAGGCAAATCGCCGGTTGGGCCGGTGAGGAATGGAACGCGGGCACATTGCACCAGCGCGTTCCTGAAAGAGGCGTTTGATCGCGGCGCCGAGGAGTTCCAATGGAAGGAGCGCATTTCTCGGCCGAAACGAAGCGGGACGAAAGTGCGCGGAGTGGGCGTGTCTTCGAGTTGTTTCGTCGGAGGCTCCGTCGGATACGACGGGCTGTTTGTGATCCAACCGGATGGCCGGATCGCGATTCAATCCGGAATCGGCAACCTGGGAACCGAGTCGATCACCGACGTTCACCGCGTCGTAGCCGAAATTCTGGGTGTGCCTTGGGAAAAGTGTGATGTGACGTGGGGCAATACGTCCAAGAATCTCCCGTGGACCTGCGTCTCCGGAGGAAGCCAGACAACACATGCCATGACCCGCGCGGCACACGCGGCAGCGATGGACGGAAAAAAGAAGCTCCAGGAGATTGCCGCCAAGACCCTCGGTGGGAAGCCGGAGCAGTATGAGGTTGCGAATGAGCGCGTTTTTCGTATGGGCGGCGGCAGGGGCATGACCTTGGCGCAGGCGGCCCAGCGCGCCATTGAACTGGGCGGCATCTACGACGGCCACGAGGCTCCCGCGGATGTGAACAAGTACACCAAAGCGTCCATTGCGGCGTTGGCGGGACAAGGTCTGGTCGCAGCCGCCAAGGATCAGTACCCGCGCGATGGACAGACCTTCTCTTATGTCGCCAGTTTCGCGGAGATCGAAGTCGATGTTGAAACTGGCAAGTACGACATCACGGATTTTCTGGCTGTGGCGGACGTTGGCACCGTGATCCATCCCAAGGCGGTCTCCGGGCAAATCCTCGGCAGGTCGATCCTGGGGATTGGCCACGCGATCGGCCAGAAGTGGGTATACGATCCTCATTACGGAAACGCCGTCTCGCTGCGCTTCTACCACACCAAGCCGCCAACGATCCTGGATGTCCCGGTCAACATGCAGTGGGCGGCGCTCGACATTCCTGATCCGGAGACGCCGGTTGGCGCGCGCGGTATTGGTGAGCCGCCGGTAGGCGGTGGCTGCGGCGCGATTCTAAATGCGCTCTCCGATGCCTTGGGCGACGAGATTTTCCGTCGCGCACCTGTCAACCTGGACACGATTCTGACGGCGCTCGAAGCTGGGCGGCCGATGCAGGATCCACTGACCGCGCACATTTAGCAGATTCGAATAACGGAGCATTTATGGCAGTAATCCGAGATGTGATGCCGGCATTTCAGTTGTATCAGCCGAAGTCAGTTGTCGATGCGGAGAAGCTTCTCCAACAGCATGGAGAGGAAGCCTGGGTGCTGGCGGGCGGGATGGACAGCTTCGATTGGCTGAAGGACCGAATCAAAAAGCCGAAGGTTGTCATCGAGCTGAGTGGAATCGAGGAACTCAAGGGGATTCGCGCGACGGGCGACGGAGTCGAAATCGGAGCCATGTCTACGCTCACCGATGTCGTGCAGCATCCCGTCATTCGACAGAAATATGGAGTGTTAGCGCAAGCGGCGGAACTGGTGGCTTCTCCGCAGATCCGCAACCAGGGCACGATCGGCGGCAACGTCTCTCAGGACGCTCGCTGCTGGTACTATCGCGCGGGCTGGCCCTGCTATCGGGCCGGAGGAAATATCTGCTACGCCGACACGCCCGTGGGCAGAAATCGGGAGCATGCGATTCTCCATGCGGACCGATGCGTAGCCGTGAATCCTTCGGACACGGCCCCGGCCTTCATCGCGCTCGATGCCCAGTTCGTGGTTCTGACTCCCAAAGGCCAGCAGGTGATGGACGCCGAGAAATACTTTATCGGCCCCGAGGTCGACATCACGCGCATGAATATTCTTCGTCCCGGTTATCTCCTGACAGCGATTCGCATTCCTTCAACCTGGGCCAACGCACAGTTCTACTTCGAAAAAGTGCGCGACCGTAACGTGTGGGATTTTCCTCTGATGAACGTGGCTTCGGCGGTGAAATTGTCCGGCGGAACCATTCAAGACATTCGGATTGCGGTGAACGCCGTCGCCGCCCGGCCCCTGCGGTTAAAGACGGTGGAAGATTCTGTGCGGGGCAAGCCCCGCGATGCCACAACCGGCGAAGCGGCGGGGAAGCTCGCCGTACAGGGTGCTGTTCCGCTGCAGTTCAATGCCTACAAGATCCCGCTCATGCGAAACCTGGTGAAGCGCTCGATTAGCGGAGTGCAGGAGGCGGCATGGGCGTCATAGAGTGGGCTACAAGTCCGTTGGGGCAAAGGGTTCCGATTCACATTGCCTGGTTCCTGATCTGGGTCGCGCTGATCGTGGGTCTGGTGTTTCTTGTGGTGCACGCGATCTACGTTCGCTACTTCGCCAAAGAAAAAAGATTCGTCTCCGATCCTTCGGCGGAGAGTGTGAAACTACCAGCGCGCATTCCGCGGCATTCGCTGGCCGCGAGATTGTTTCACTGGATCATGGCATCCGCCATGTTCGTGCTGCTGTTTACCGCATTCCTGCCCAGGGTCGGCTTCCAGTTTGACTGGGTGACTTATCACTGGATCGCCGGCTCGGTGCTCACCGTCTCGATTCTTTTTCACATCATCCACGCGACCTTCTACATGGACTTCTGGTCGATTTGGCCGGACCGCGCCGACCTGGAAGATGCATGGAAGCGGTTCCAGCGTTTCATGGGAAAGCCCGCGGCCCCGCCGCGAAAGTACGCCAAGTACCCGCTGGAGAACAAGCTCTATCATGGCGTCGTGATGCTGACCGGTCTGGCGGTGATCGCAACTGGCGTATGTATGATGTGGCGCGTGCGGACGATCTTTTTTCCACGCAATCCCTATCTGTTCAGTGATATGACCTGGGGCCTCATGTACTTCCTGCACGGATTGGCTGGGGTGGGACTCATCACGCTGGTCATCGTGCACGTGTACTTTGCCATCCGGCCCGAGAAGCTGCCCATTACCGCATCGATGATCGTCGGGTCCATGAGCCGGGAATTCTATCTCAAGGAGCATGACCCGAAACGGTGGGTGGTAGAGAGCTTATCCGATGGAGGCCGGGGTCTAGCCGATGGCGACTGAGTTCCTGGAACGCTGCGAGGTCATCGAGGAGAGTTACGAGTTTCTGCTTGCCTACGCGGGACAGGGCCTGCCCAGCGATGAAGGCGGGCAAGTCCGCAACTTCCTGCAGCGTGCGGCGGAAGCGTTAACCGGCTTGGCGGAAAGTTGTAGACAAGCTATACGAAAGTCCGACCTGGAACCATCAGAGCAGTACGAAGACTTCTGTTCCATGCTGGAGCGCGACGTGCGGGACTCGCTCGCCGTCATTCACGTAGTCCTAGCGCAAGCTTCCATCAGTTCACAATTAGTCGACAACCTGAACGCCTCCAGCCATCTCCGCGCGCTGCTGACCGATCTTTTTCTTATCGGCGAGATCCTGAGAACGCCCGCCAAATCTATGGTCACAAGCACCGATCAAGAGTAGACGCCGCATCGCTTCTCCCGTTCTGTGCCCATCATTGGCTGGGCAGCCATCTTCATCTGGTTTTTTACCGATGAGAGAAACAATGGCATCGCGCAATGGGCCGATTCGGTACGATATGTAAGATCCAGCCTGGTGGGCACGCTGGAACATCCGCAATATTGCATTGGTTGTGCCAACTCTGTGAGGAACGCGTGTTATGTTTTCGCTCCGTATCTGTCGACTCGCTCTCACGTTTTCTGCACTGCTGTGCACGTGGGTGTCCGCACAAAACCAGCAACCATTCACTTCACCGCTGCCGACCGGAGTGCGACTTGATCCCGCGGGCGAAGCGGTTGACCTCGGCAGCTTGCCGATCAATCTCGTACTCACGCCCGAAAGGGACAGAGCCGTGGTCGTGCTCAGCGGCTGGCGCGAGCAAGGCGTTCAGGTCATCGATCTGAAGACGAGGAAGGTCACGCAGACGCTGCTCCAGGATGGGGCTTTCTATGGCGCCGCCTTCTCCCCTGACGGCCAGCGCCTCGCCGTCTCTGGCGGCAACACTGACATGGTCTTCGTCTACGCATGGAAAAACGGCGCTGCTACCCTCGAGAACAAGTTCGAACTGGCGAAGGCAAAAACGGCGGACGGCACGGGCACAAGCTATCCGGCGGGACTCGCGTTCTCGCCCAACGGAAAATTCCTTTATGTCGCCGAGGAGGTCGGCGATCGGCTCGCGGTGGTGAACGCCGCGAACGGCGAGATCACGCAACGGTTTTCGACCGATCATTACCCCTATGGCGTCGCGCTCACGCCGGACGGTCAAGTGTTCGTCTCCGCTTGGGGCGGCAGCACGGTATCGCAGTTCCGCGTTTTGATAGACGGAACACTCGCGTATCTAGGCCGGATCGAGGTCGGCCGGCATCCGTCGGCGCTAGCGGTCAGGGGAACGAGGCTGTACGTCACGCTCGCAGGTAGCGATCGCGTTGCCGTTGTCGACACGAAGCTGCGAAAGGTTGCGCGCTATCTGCACGATGCCGCGCCCGGCGCGCCGCCCGAGGGCAGCACGCCTAACGCAGTCGCGTTCAGTTCCGACGGCAAGCGCCTGTTCGTCGCAGAGGCCGACAACAATGCCGTCGCCGTCTTCGACGTGGCCACCGGCAACTTGCTCGGGCGCATTCCGACCGACTGGTATCCCACCGCGATTGCCGAAACAAATAGCGAACTGCTGATCGTCTCGGGCAAAGGACACGGCACCCATGCCAACCCCGACGGCCCGGTTCCGCTCACGAATTGGCCGGATGAGAAACCGACAGCGTACGCGCTGGGACAGTTGAATGGCAGCCTGCGCGTGCTCTCCGCATCACTGCCGCCGCCGCAACTTGCTCGCTTCACCAAGCGTGTAGTCGCCGCAAACAACTGGCAGCACAAACTCGCGGCGCGCCGCTATCCGCCGTTCCGCCATGTCGTCTACATCATCAAAGAGAACCGCACTTATGATCAGGTGCTCGGGGATATGAAGGAAGGTGACGGAGATGCGAGCCTCGTCTATTTCCCCGACATCACCATCACTCCGAACCATCATGCGCTGGCGCGGCGTTTCGGCCTGTTCGATCGCTTCTTCGTGAATGCCGAGGTCAGTTCGCAAGGGCACATCTGGTCCACCGCCGCCTACGTCACGAACTACGGTGAGAAAGTTGTGCCCTCCGGTTACGCCGGCAAACGGGCCGACATGGACGGCGAAGAGAGCGATGAGCCGGAGCGCGGCTTTTTGTGGACGCTCGCGATCCGCGAAGGCATCACCTTCCGCGACTATGGCGAAATGGTTAAGGGGAATCCCGGCTGGCCGGTGACGCAGCGCGACTTGGCCGCCGATGTGAATCCCGATTACATACCTTTCGATCTGATCACGCAGGACCAGAAGCGCGCGGACGTGTGGATCGCCGAACTCGGACGTTACGTGCGCGACGGCGACATGCCGCAACTCGAAGTCATGCACTTGCCGATGGACCATTTGGTGGCTGGGCGACCGGGGAAGTGCACCCCGCGCGCGTGCATGGCCGACAACGACCTCGCACTCGGGCGGATCGTGCAGGCGCTCTCGCACAGCCCGTATTGGAAGGACACGGTGATCCTCGTCGTTGAGGATGACGCGCAGGCCGGCCCCGACCACACCGATTCGCACCGCGCGCCGTTCTACGCCATCTCGGCCTACAATCGGCCGGGCACCGTGCATCGCTTCATCAATACGACGGACGTGGTCGCGGCGATCGAGGACATTCTCGGCATGGGGCGGCTCTCGAAGTTCGATTACTTCAGCCGCCCTCTGGCGGACATCTTCGCACCGACGGCCGACTTGACGCCTTACGACCCCGTCATCCCGACGCAAGACTTAAATGAAAAGAATCCGCAGAATACTGCAGCCGCACGCCTGTCCGAGAGTCTGGATTTGAGCGCACCCGATCGCGTGGACGATCAGCTCTACAACCGGATTCTGTGGCTGATGCTGAAGGGTGATGTTGCGCCATCGGTCGCGCGGAGCCGCCCGCCGCTGCATGCACTGCAATCGAGCGAATGATGATGAGCCCTCCGAACATGCGAGGCTACGGCATGTACCAGGATTGGGTTGCGAGGCCGTTGCAGTCCCAGACCACAAGCCGTGTACCATCGGCAGCGCTGCCGCCGGTGACGTCGAGACAGCGACCGGACTGCGGGTTTACCAGGTGGTTCTGATTTCGCCAGCGCCATTGCTGGGCACCGGTGTTGTTGCAGTCCCAGAGCTGGACCTGTGTCCCGTTAGCAGTGCCGCCGCCGGTGACGTCCATGCACTTGCCGAGAGCCTGCAGGGTCCCGTCAGCACTGTTCCATGCCCAGCTCTGCGCGCCCGTGCCGTTACAGTCCCAGAGCTGGATCGCGGTACCGCTGTTCGTGCTTGCACCGGCGTCGTCGATACACTTACCACCGTTGCCGCGGATCGGTCCGGCGCCACGGTACTTCGCCTTGACCACAGACGGCGTGTCGAGGTTATAACCGGCGTCGATCGACTGGGCGAGGCGCAGGTATTGCCCCTCGGCCCAGTTGAGCGGGGAGGCGCTGCCCGTCGGCCGTCCAAGCGCGAAGCAGGAAACGTCCGAGCGGTCCCAGATCTGTTCTGGCACGAAGTATCCGTCGTTGGCCGCGTCAGCCATGGACTGGAGGTAGACGCCAGCCTGGTGGCCATTCGCGAGCTCGTACTCGCCGCGCTCGCCGGAAAGGACCGGCCAAAACCTTCCGAAGCGATTGGCTCCGTTGGCGGGAAAGCCGCTGCAATCGCTGTTGCTCTCGCCGTAGTTGTCATGGTTGTAGCGGTGGAAGTAGATGTCGCCGCTGGGCATGGTCACCTGCACAGTGGAATTGCCGTCCGAACCTGCGGCGGTCGGGGAGAGCGAGGTCGATACATTGGAGTCATTGGGCAGATCTTCGCCCAGCCGGACGAGATCGACGAAGCCGAAGTCAACGACGTCATGAGCGTAGAAGCTCCCTTCCTGGAAGGCGATCTGATCTCCATTGTCGTTAGGGTTCGATGAAGAACTCTCATCGATCCGCTCGTAGTACTGGTGGCCGTCCCAGAAGCCGCTGGTCGTGAACGTCCAACCGGGGAGGCTCGAGCGCCATAAGTCAGCTTTTGACTCCCAAGTGGTCGCGCTGGCGGCGGCGCCGTTCTGGCGGGCGATGTCGGCTGCTGCGACGAGGCCGGCGATCTCAGCCGCGATGGACGAGGGCGACTTCCCGCTCTGTTCCTCCCAGCGCTCGGTCGTGTTAGGCCCCACCGTCTGAATGTGGTTCGCCGTCGCTTGGATCTTCTGGTAGGTTGCATTGTCGGTTAGAGCCGTCATCCAGGCGAGCAGGATGGCAAAGGCCTCCTGGTCGAGCTGCTCGCAACAGCCGAGCTGCGGCGGCGTTGCACCGCTGATTCCGCTGACCAGGCTGTAACGTGGGAAGGAGCCGGGCGGATAAGTTGTATTGTCTCCGGCGATGGTGGAGCTGACATACTGATTGTTCCACATGAACTGGGCCATGCGCAGCGCCTGCCCGGAGTCGCCTGCGGCGATCAAGCCCGTTGCCTGCTGATACAGGTCGCGGCCCCATACCCGGTGGTAGCCGTCGTTGAGGTAATTCCCGTTCGTGAAGTCACCCCAGGGCGTTGCGAAGCCTGCGATGCTGGCGCCGGGGAACGTCTTGTCTTCGGCGGCGTGCAAGGCCATCGCTGCGACATAGTAGGCGCGGCGGCGGAGGGTGTCGCTCGACACGCTTGCGGGGGCTGCGCGGAGCCCGTTCACATAGCCGTCCCAGCCACCGCTGTACGGCGAGATGCCGCGGTACGCGGCCTCGCGGTCGGCGAATCCTGCAGTCAGGGACCCGTCGACGGCAGCGACGGCCGATGCGGCAGCCACGGCCGATGCCGCATCGCTACCATAGCCGAGCGCGACGGTGAACGTCGTGTCGGCGCCGACGCTGCCGACTTGGCCGCATTGCACGACGTTGCCATTGCTGGCGGTGTCGAACTGGTTGTCGAGCACCCGGTCGGCGCTCAAGTCAACGTAGCAGTCGCTCGCCATACCGGAGTATCCGTTGTCGTGCGCTATGAAGCCGTTCGGGCTCGCGACTTTCAGTGCCGATACGATCGTCGTCGTCGAGCCGGACAGATTCTCGGTACCGCTGGACAGGAGCGCCGAGTCCGTCGCGTCCCACCAAGCGTTGTTGTTGAGGCCGCCGCCTGCCATGGATGCGTTCTCGAGCAGGTACAGCTGGTAGGTTCCGCCATCTAACGACTGGAAGCGTGTGCGGATGAGCAAGGTGTTCCGGTCGCGATCGGTGATGTAGGTGGTTGTGATCCGGTACTTGGGCGTTGCGCGCTTGTCCGTGTTGGTGATCGTGTATTCGAGCGCCATCTCATCCGGCATCGAGACCACGTGGTTGGTGGCGTCGCGCTCGAGGTCCACGAAGGTGGAACCGTCCGTCACGATGTACTGCATGTCCTGCATGTTCGGGACATCGAGGCGCGGATAGAAGACCTCGCTCGTGATCCCCTTTGCCACCGTAAACCAGACCTTACTGGTCGTGTCTGCCGAGGTGCCGACCGCCAGCTTGTTCCCGGTCGTCCACGCGGCAGCATTGCCCGGACCGTCGCTTGCCGTTCCCCCTGCCACGGGACTCGTCTGGGACACGGCCGCTACCGATGCCATGATCGCCACCACCGCAGCGAAGACGATCGGCATACCCGTCATGCTGTACGACACAGGCGTCCCCGTGGTTCGAGTCATGTGAAACTCCTTTTCGATACGGGTGTCCTGAGTCCGGTGCATACTTCTACTTCCATGTAAGAGTGGTCAGGGAATTTGTTTTCAAAACGATTGGAGCCACCAGATTTGCGAGCCTTAGCTCGATCGGCCTTTGTGCACCCGGATTGACAACGATCAGGATCTGGCGCCCGTCCGGATTTTCGACGCCCACGTGATGGAGATCGGCAACCGAAGTGTGCGAGTCAAAACGGCGGGCCCCGCGACGAATTACCCGTGAGTAATGGGCGAACGCCCAGTATTGTCCACAGCGCGTTATCTCGTTGGTCTGCGAGTCAACCGTCACTACGCCGCCGCAGGGGAAAGGACCGATGTTTGGGCGGCCGTGTTCGTCCAGAGCAAGATTCCAGGCAGTAATCGAGCGGCACCAATTGCGCAGTACATCACTGAAGATCACGCCCCACTTGCACCAATCCACCAAATAACCCGGATCGGTATAGTCCGGTCCGCCTTCCGTCCAGTGCATCTCGATTTCCGGAAAAGCATTCTGCACTTTGCTCATCATGTCTGGCGTCCCATAGTAGCCGTGCCAGGCAACCGCGTTGGCGTATTCACGAAGCTTCTCGTCTTCCAGCGTGCAAATGGCACGCCCCCACAGGTTGTAATTGTGATCCAGGATCCAAACCTTGGTTTTCATCCCAGTTTTCTCAAGCAGTGGGCCAAGATGATCGCGCACAAATTGAATCTCGTATTCTTGCGGCCAGATGCAGGCGGGCATTCGGCCATCCTGATCGGTATCTACCTCGTTCTGCGAGGTGAGCGCCTGCACGGGCACGCCCTCGGCGGCGTATTCCTGTAAAAACTTCAAGTAGTACTCCGCATAAACGGGAAAGTAATGATTGCGCATCGCGCCGCCGAGCATGGAATTATTGAATTTCATCCAGCCCGGCGGGCTCCAGGGAGTGGAAAAGAGAAAAAGATCGGGGTTGACTTGCCGCACTTGGCGCAGCATCGGAAGAATGTATTCACGGTCGTGCTGAATGGAGAACCGGGTTAGATCCGGATCGGCTTCGCCATCGTCATAGCTATAAACTTTCGTCGAGTAGTCGCTCGCTCCAACGCAAATCCGGCCAGTACTTAGCCCCATCTCTGAAGGGTGGAACATCTCATGAAACAACTTTTCTCGCGCGGCAGGCGCCAGTCGATTGAAGGTATAGCAAGTCGCGTCGGTAAACGCGCCTCCAAATCCTAATATCTGCTGAAAGTTTGTTCTGGGGTTGAGTTGAATGTAATCGGCGGCAGACGCGGCGGAAGATACGGCCGAAGCTGGAGTCCATCTGGCCTTAGGAGCGGATGCGAAACGGTCGTCGCCAGACGTTACCCACACGGAGATCTCCGGATTGATATTCGGGTTCTGGTATTCGGTGTCGGTCACGATCGACCGAGGCCGCACCGACTCGCCCCGGGCAACCGCCGAGGCAAGCCCCATAGCTGAAAGCTCAAGAAAATCGCGCCGTGAAGTTTTTCGTGTCATATCAGATCAGATGGAAGAACGTTTGTCCACGTAGTGTACCTCCCCTACTTCCCGCAAACGAGCGGCCGCAGTTTCCGGGGTGGTGTCGCGCTGCGGCGTCGCCAGCATCTCATATCCCACCATGAACTTCTGCACTGAGGCGGAACGCAGCAGGGGCGGATAGTAATGAGCATGGAAATGCCATTCCGGATGGGGCTGCTGATCCGCAGGAGACTGGTGAAAGCCCATGGAATAAGGAAATGGCGCTTCGAAAATATTGTCGTATCGGCGAGAAAGGCGTTGAAGAATATCCGCCAGGGCGTCACGCTCTTCGCCAGAGAGTTGGTCGATCGCGCCCAGATGGCGCTTGCTAAGCAGAAGGGTTTCAAATGGCCACAGCGCCCAATGTGGAACCAGGACGATGAATTGGTCGTTTTGACAGACAAGTCTGATTTCCTCGACTAACTCCAGCTTCAGGTAATCACACAACAAACAGCTTTGGCGGCGATCATAGTGATCCTGTAAAGAGGCTCCTTCTTTCGCGGCCTCGTTCGGGAGGCTCGCGGTTGCCCAGATTTGACAATGTGGGTGCGGGTTGCTGGCGCCCATGGCAGCGCCGCGATTCTCGAAGATCTGCACGTGGTTGATCCACGGAAGAGCACTAAGCGATCGGTGTTGCTCGACCCAGACGTCAACCACGTGCCGGATTTCGACGAGGCTCATGCGGGCGATCGTGAGGTCGTGGCGTGGCGAGAAACACACGACTCGACAGATGCCACGTTCGCTGCGGGAGACGATTAGGCCGCATTGATCGACGGGTTTATCGACGGATTGGTCAGCGACGGATTGATCAGCAAAGATCTCAGGGATCTCCGGCAGTAAAGCGGGGTAGTCGTTATCGAAAACAAAGGTCGTGGAATAGTACGGATTCCGCGCACCGCCCGCCCGCTCGTTGCCCGGACAGAGGTAACAGGCCGGGTCATAATCAGGTGGTTGTTCGACAGGAAGCTTCTCAAGTTTGCCCTGCCAGGGGCGTTGCGTGCGATGGGGAGAGACCAGAATCCACTCGCGGGTTAGTGGATTCAGCCGCCTGTGAGGAACGTTTTGCAATTCTGATCGGTTCATGGTCGCAAGACTGCCTCTACCCCCTGCGAAGCGCGGCAGACGTAGATCTCCGGCGTAAGCCCGGTGGCAGCATGGTACGCCTCTGAGACACGCTGCCGGAAATTCGAACTTGCGGCGGCGCTGACAAGGCTGATGGTGCACCCGCCAAAGCCACCGCCTGTCATGCGTGCACCATAAACACCCTCCTGCTGGCTGGCGATCTCGACCATGAGGTCCAGTTCCTGGCAACTAACCTCGTAGTCGAGGCGAAGGCTGGAATGCGATTCCAGCATCAGCTCACCGAACTCTTGCATATCGCCCTTCTCTAAAGCTGAAGCTGCCGCTAGCACGCGCTCGTTTTCGCTAATAACATGTCGGGCTCGTTTGTAGGCAACAGGTGTAAGAAGGCCTTGGTGCCGCGTCAGTTGCTCTGGGCTTACATCGCGGAGAGCGCGGACGTGCGGCAGCACCTCCGCTAGAGATCGGACCGCTTCTTCGCATTCGGAGCGCCGGAGATTGTATTCGCTGCTGGCGTGTTCATGTTTCACCATGGTGTTGCAGATAACAAGGTGAACTTTTTCGGGAAGGCAGAGAAGCCAGAAATCCAACGACCGGCAATCGAGCAGGAGGGCGTGGCCGAACTGGCCATGGCAAGCGACGAACTGATCCATGATGCCGCAGCGCGCTCCTACGAATTCGTTTTCCGCACGCTGGCAAAGCAGGGCCAAACGAACGCGGTCAATCGGTTGGCCCAACAAATCGACCAAGGCGTAAGCTACGACAACTTCGATCGCGGCGGAGGAACTGAGTCCCGCGCCCAGTGGGACATCTCCCCAAATGAAAAGGTTAGCTCCCTGCAAGCGGTAGCCCGCGTCCTGAAGAATTGCGGCTACACCTACAGCATAGTCACTCCAGTTGTGTCTCGGATGTAGCGGATCGCCCTTTATGCTCGCTTCGACCGACTGGCCGAGATTTTCTGAATAGATAACGATCTGACCATCGTCTCGAGGCGCAGCCGCGACCCAACAGGAAAAATCAATCGCGGCAGGCATTACGAAGCCCTCGTTGTAATCCGTATGTTCGCCGATGAGGTTGACCCGGCCCGGAGCCCGATACAGCTTGGGGACACCGCCAAAACGAGCTCGAAACTTGCTCTCCAGATCTACAGCTGTTGCATGTCGCATTCGCATGCCAACAAATGGATAGGTGTGTAGTTTAATAGACGCAGCGGACTTCTTCCGCGGACGGATTCGGGAGCGTGCGTCACCCAAACCGCGCTTTCGTCCTTGGCGCTTCCCGCAGGATCACCCAGTCACGATCAGCCAGTCACACCAGACGAACGTTGCGCTCGATCGTTTTGATGACCGAGTCCATGCGGCCGGACAATACCTGCTTGGCGAGACTCATGGTGAAGCCCTTTGCCGTATGAAAGGGCACATGCGACGGCAGCGAAAGAGCAAGGGGATCCACGACGGCATCCACCACGACGGGTCCGTCCTTATGCGCAAGGGCCTCAGCGAGCGCGTCTCTCACATCGCCCGGATCTTCCAGGCGTATGCCCTTCGCACCCATGGCTTCGGCTACTCGGGCAAAATTTGGATTCTTGAAATGGGTGCCAAAGGAACAAAGCCTGCTTCCTGCTGCTCGATATTGACGAAGTCGAGCGACTCATTGTTGAGGATGATCTGAACTACGGGCGCCTTGCGCTGAACCTGCGTCGCCAAATCGCCGAGTGCGAGCATCGTGAAACCACCGTCGCCGCAGAGTGCGATCGTCTGTCGTCCTGGATAGGCCAATTGCGCGCCGAACGCATTGGGAGCGGCACTGGCCATCGATGCCCATGAGAACGATCCGAAAATCCTGCGTTTCGCTCCACCCTTGATGTGTCTTGCCATCCAGATGCATGCTGTGCCCGTATCGGCGAAAAACATGGCGTCGTCCGAGGCCAGTTCGTTCAGCGCCGCCCCCAGAAATTCCGGACGGATCGGTTTGATATCCGGTCCTTTCTCGACATAATGATTCAACAGTTCGTCGAACTCGTGCGTTTTGGCGAGGTGCTTTTCCAGAAAACGTGTTTCGCTTTTTTCGCTCACCATCGGCAGCAACGATGCCAGCGTCGCCTTCACATCGCCCACGAGCGCGAGATCGACAGGAGTGCGCCGGCCAATGTGCTTCGGGTTTTGATCGATTTGCACTTTCGTGACGCCATCGTCCGGCAGGAATTCTGAGAAGGGAAAATCCGTCCCCAGCAGCAGCAACAGATCGGCATCGTGAATGGCATTGTAAGCTCCGCCGTAGCCAAGGAGCCCGGTCATGCCCACGGCGTTGGGATTGTCGTGCTCTA
>Ga0208696_1000935_pt1 | contig 18346 bp, 23 predicted proteins | sample Sb_taG_9_FD_187711 | JGI IMG/M metagenome (GOLD analysis project Ga0208696, IMG submission 187711) | Peat soil microbial communities from Weissenstadt, Germany - Sb_50d_b_LC metaG (SPAdes) (version 2) | ecosystem: Environmental > Terrestrial > Soil > Wetlands > Peat | place: Germany... | reverse complement strand
ATCCTGGATTGCCGGGTCAAGCCCGGCAATGACGTGGAAGGGATGACTAGGGGTGAGGGTTTACGGATCGAGCTCGGTATCCCAATAGAGATAATCGAGCCAGCTCTCATGCAGATAGTTCGGCGGGAACAGCCGCCCATTGCGGTGGAGCTCGAACACCGTCGGCCGGTAGGGCTTCTGCGCCGGAAACATCTTGGCCTCGTTCGGCAGCTTGCCGCCCTTGCTTAGATTGCAGGGCGCGCAGGCCGCGACGACATTGTCCCAGCGCGTCAGGCCGCCGCGGGATCGCGGCACCAGATGATCGAAGGTCAGGTCCTGGCCCTCGCCGCAATATTGGCAGGTGAAGCGGTCGCGCAGGAACACATTGAACCGGGTGAAGGCGGGATAGAGCGCGGGACGGACATAGGTCTTGAGCGAGACCACGCTTGGCAGTTTCATCTCGAAACTGGGGGAGCGGACGCTTCTGTCATATTGGGAGACGATATTGACGCGGTCGAGGAAAACCGCCTTCACCGTGTCTTGCCAGCCCCAGAGGGAGAGAGGGTAGTAGCTCAATGGCCGGTAGTCGGCGTTGAGCACGAGCGCGGGAAACGAGCTCGGCGAGGCGGATGCGGTGGCGACGTTCAAGGCGGTCAAATCCTTCAGCTCGCCCGTCGCACTCGGGTCACGCGGGGGCATACTATAGGGACGTGTCAGCTCTGTGAAGCACCCAAGATGCGGTAGATTCCGGCTGGAAAGGAGAGGTCATGAGCGAACCGGAGAAGGCTCTCGGAGGCCGAATCATTGCCGGTCTGCGCTGCCGCGATGCGGCGACGGCCATTGAGACGGTATCTGATCGGCGAGCGCTATTGAACAGCAGCAGCTGCCGCGAAGGCCTGCTTCAGAAAGGCGCCACCGAGCTTCAGACCGGTCGGGTCGATGCCGTGGCCGAGCCCTTGGGCCACGTGCCATTCCACGGGTAGGCCTGCTTGTGCGAGCTGCTCACGCGCAATCATCATGGCATCGACTGGGATCACCTCATCCATGTCGCCATGCACGAGCAGGATCGCGGGTCCGGCGACCGGCCGCTCGGGCAGGGCCTCGACGCCGGCTAGCGCGCCGGAATAGCCGACGATGGCGGCGAGTGCCGGATTGCGCCTAAGCCCAACCGCGAGCGCCATCATCGTCCCTTGGCTGAAGCCCACCAGCGCGAGCGCCCTTGACGGAAGACGCAAGCGCTCGAGCTCCGCGTTGAGGAATGCATCGAGCACCGGCTCCGCTTGCGCCACGCCGCGCGCCATCTCGCCAGGATCGCGGAAGGTGAGGTCGAACCATTGCCGGCCCATCGGCGCCATGCCGCATGCTTCCGGCGCGTGGGGCGAGACGAAGGCGGCATGGGGGAGGGCGCTTGCCCATTCCCGCCCCAAGCCGATCAGATCGTTGCCGTCGGCGCCATAGCCATGCAGGAAGACCACGAGCTGTCGCGCCGGCCCGCCCGAGGCTGGCGCGAGGCGCGGTCCGTCGAGAAAGGGGCGTGCCATCACTACATTCGTCTCCTGCTTGCGGTGTCCTGACGCAGTTCGCTGGTCGGCGCAAGCGCGAGCCAACGGCAACAATAGCGGTCAGGCTGTCCGCGACGACGCTCCTTAGATTCGGCCCACGGCGTTCACTCGAACGCGCTGGCCCGCTGGTCCGAATGGTTCGCACCGAAGGCCACAACCTAAGGAGATTCGCACGAAGAAGCTCATCATCGCCCTCGCATTGGCCACCACCTTCGCGGCCCCCCCATGGCGCAGAATTTCACCAACGCATACTGCCAAACATGGCAGTAGGATCGTGTCCGGTTACCGCGCAAATTGCGTGACTAGGCAGGCACCCACGATCGTCATGCGGGTGCTTGCTTGACCACCTGAAAGGTCAGTCTGTCTCCTCCGCAACCGTGGCGTCACGGTCCGACATCCTCCTCGGGCAGCTTGTCGGCGGAATGGGCGTTGAGCTGGCCGTAATTCTCGATGCCGATGTCCTTGAGCAGGTTGAGCTGCGTCTCGAGATAATTGATGTGGCCCTCCTCGTCGGCAAGCAGCTCCTCGAACAGGTCCATGCTCACATAGTCTTCCTCTTTGCGGCAGCAAGCTCGCGCCTCCATGTAGAGGGCCCGCGCCCCGTACTCTGCCTTCAGGTCGCTTTCGAGTACCTCCTTGATGTTCTGTCCGATCATCAGCGGGTCGATGTGCTGCAGATTGGGGAAGCCCTCGAGGAAGATGATGCGCGTGATCAGCTTGTCGGCGTGATGCATCTCCTCGATGGATTCCTCACGCTCCTTCTTGGCAAGCCTGGTAAAGCCCCAATCGTCGAGCAGGCGGTAATGCAGCCAATATTGATTGACGGCGGTGAGCTCGCTGGTCAGCCCCTTGTTGAGATACTCGATGACCCGTGGATTTCCCTTCATGCGTCCGTCTCCTCTCAACCTCGATCTCGATCATGGCTTGTTCTGATGCGCGCGGCTAGGCCGTTTCCGCATAGGTAGAAGCACTTGCGGCTCAAGGCTCCTCCACTCCGCGTCGCGCGCCCGGGCCGGAAGCGCTCAGACCTTCCTCGTCATGGATGACCATAAGCTTGGAGACGAGCGGCAGGCAGCTGCCGCAGGAAGGCCGCTTGCCGAGATGGCGGTAGATCAGTCCTGGCGTCAGCACGACGAAAGGGTCCGCGGTGCGCAGGGCGTCGACAGCATCTTCCACGTCCTTGGCGGTGATGAGGTTGCAGGAGCAGACGATCATGCGGGCTCAGCGCTCGTCCTCGCGCGTCTTCCTGGTGAAGGGAGGGAATTCGTGGGCGCGGCCTTGGTGCGCCGGCGCAAGGCATAATAGGACCAGAGCAGTCGTGCGGCGACGCCGCGCCAAGGGCGCCAGGCTTCCGCAATCTCGTTCATCCGCAGAAGGTCCGGCCGCTCGTCGAGACCGAGCGCGTCCTTGACCGCATGTTGGAGCGCAAGATCCCCCGGTGACCAGGCGTCGGCCCGGGCCAAGGAGAACATGATGTAGATGTCGGCCGTCCAGGGACCGATGCCCTTGAGCGCGGTCAGCTCGGCATGGATAGTCTCGTCCGGGGCCTTGGCGAGAGCGTCAAGCCTCAGCGTGCCGTTGCTGATCACCTGAGCGGCGGTGCAAAGGGTGGTGATCTTGACGCGCGAAAGGCCGGCCCGGCGCAGATCCTCATCCGCGAGGGCGAGAAAATTTGCCGCGTCGAAGGGCCGCACGCCGGCTTGCAGCCGGCTCCAAATGGCATCGGCACTGGCAATCGAGAGCTGCTGACCGACGATGACGCAGGCGAGCCCCTCGAAGCCTTTGGGCCTCGCGCGAAGCGGCGGATCCCCGGCGACGGCGTGCACGTGCGCCAAATGCGGGCAGGCGCGGGTGAGCGCGGCCACACCTTCCCGAATATCGATCTCGCTTCCGATCCTGCGCATTGGCCTCTTGTAGCTGGTGGGCGCCTCAAAGCTAGACCTAGTCAGGTCAATTTAGCCGGTTTTTAAATGGTTCCTGCGAAAGTGGCGGCCCTTGGGGAAGCAGAATGGGCCGGATACATGCAACCGGAAGATTTCAGGCCGGACGCGCAGATAAGCCACGAGCTCCGCACCCCGATGGGCGCGGTCATCTCCATGTCGGAGCTGCTGCTGACAAGCCCGCTCGACGGCATGCAAAGGCGCTATGCCGAGACCCTGCAACAGTCGGCGCGCAGCCTGCTCACCGTGCTCAACGATATCCTCGATTTCTCCAAGCTCGAGGCCGGCCGATTCCAGCTCGAATACCCTGCCTTCGACCTGCATGACCTCGTCAAGAGCAGGCAGCGCCTTGCAGGCGCGAGCCGATGAGAAGTGCATATCGGCACGAGCTGCCCACGCTTCGTCAAGGGAGATGCGGGCCGCCTTCGCCAGATCCTCGCCAATCTGGTCAACAACGCGGTCAAGTTCACCCAGGAGGGCTCGGTGCATCTGCATGTCAACGCGAGAGAGAGCGACGACAAGCTCACGCTCCGTTTCGACGTCACGGATACCGGCATCGGTCTGAGCGAGGACCAGAAGGAGCGGCTATTCCAACCTTACGTGCAGGCCGATCGTGCCATGGCGAGCCAATATGGCGGCACTGGCCTCGGGCTTTCCATCGCGCGGCGGCTCGTCGAGCTGATGGGCGGCGAGATCGGCTGCGAGAGTATGCCCGGTCAAGGCAGCCTGTTTTGGTTCACCATTCCGGCCGCGTACCAGGATCCTCAAAGCCCTGGCACCCTCTCCGGCCACGTCCTCGTGGTCGAGGACAATGCCGTGAACCGCATGCTGATCGGCGCCTATCTCGACGAGTTCGGCTTGACCTATGAAATTGTCGAAGGCGGCGCCGACTCGATCACGCGGCTTACGGCCAAAGCCTACGACCTCGTGCTCGTGGACATCAGATCTCGACGGCGTCGAGACGACCAAGCGCATTCGCAAGATGCACGGCGCCGCCGCCGAGGTGCCGATCGTCGCGCTGACCGCCCATGCGATGAAGGGCGATCGCGAAACCTATCTCGCCGCGGGCATGGATGGTTATGTCTCCAAGCCCATCCGCGGGCGCGAGCTCTTGGCGGCGCTTGCCCCCTATTTATCGCGCGAGGAAGAACGGGTTCATCCCAAACCAACTCGTCATGGCGGCGCAGTCCCGGGCAGCCACGGGTCTCTTGCGAGCTCTCAAAGTCGTGGATGGCCGGGCCAAGCCCGGCCATTCCTGTGTTGGTGATGACCGCGAGCGCTCTAGAGATTGTCCATCAGCACGCCGGCGACCAGGATCAAATAGGCGATCAGCAGAAGCCCTAGGCCGTAACTGGTGAAGAACGGCAACGGCACGATCATGCCGATAACGACCAGGATGGCGATGACAATGGAGACGAGGAAGGTCTCTCTCCGCGGTGCGCTTAAGTTGAAGTTCATGATGCCCCCTAATGGCATTGCTCGCCGCCTGACGCGGCAGGCGGCCGATTCGGCACTTTAGCCGGAAATGGGCAGGATGTGCCACGCAAGCCATCCGTGTCCCGCTGCGGGTGCCAGCAAATCCTCTGAAAGGGCCTATTTGCCGGGGCAGCCGGCGGAATCGCCCACGCGCGCCATGGGCTTGCCGTTGATGAAGACGCCCGAGGCGCCGGAGGCAATGCTCCCGCCGCACCCCGTGGCGCCCTGAACCGCGGCTGGCTTGCCGTTGATGAGGACATCCGGCGAGCCTTGGACGATAGTGCCCCCGGTGCCACCGGTCCCGCCGCAGCCCGCCGTGTCGCCTGCCCGTGCCGCTGCGTGGCCCTCCACCATGACGCTTTCGCTACCCGAGGTTATCGTACCTGAGCCGCAGCCTGGGTCAGCCGCCTCGGCGGGAAGAGGAGCAAGGGTAAGGGCTGCGCCGGCGAGCAGAGCTAAGCGCGTAAGCAGGCTCACGAGGTGACCCGCTCCCGGGCAAGCACCTTCGGCGGAGGCACCGCGAGCTCTTGCTCTTTCAGCTCGGCGGCCTTGCGGTCGACGAGCTTCACGATGCCGACCATGATGTCGTTGAGCTTGAAGTCCTTGGGCGTGTAGACGGCTGCGGCGCCGCACTGCTTCAAGACGTTCACGTCGTCGGCCGGGATGATGCCGCCGACCACGATCGGGACCTCGCCGAGCCCAGCCTCGCGCATGCGCTGCGCGACGTCGCGCACCAGCGCCACATGCGACCCGGACAGGATCGAGAGACCGAGCACATGCGCCTTCGCCTCACGCGCCTGGTCGACGATCTGGGCAGGTGTCAGCCTGATCCCGTCATAGACCACCTCCATGCCGCAATCCGTGGCGCGCACGGCAATCTGCTCGGCGCCGTTCGAATGTCCGTCGAGTCCCGGCTTGCCCACGACGAAGGTGAACCGCCGGCCGAGCTTCTCCGACGCATCGTCGACCAGGCGGCGCACCTCTTCCAGTCTCGCTGCGTCGGTCTGGTGGTGAGCGCCGATGCCGGTTGGCGCGCGATATTCGCCGAACACCTCGCGCAAGACCTGACCCCATTCGCCGGTGGTCACGCCCGACTTGGCGGCCGCAATCGACGGCTCCATGATATTGCGGCCATCCGCCGCCGCCGATTTGAGCTCGATCAGCGCCTGCCGCACGGCCTTGTCGTCGCGCCCCTGGCGCCAGGCTTGCAGCGCCGCGACCTGCTCGATCTCGACGCTTTCAGGCACGGTGAGAATGCCATCGCCGCCTGCGGACAGCGGCGAGGGCTCCGTCTCGGTATAAGCATTGACGCCGACCAGCACCTGCTCGCCCGTCTCGATCGCCGCGACGCGCGCGGCATTCACCTCGATCAGCGCTTGCTTCATATAGTCGATGCAGGCAACCGCACCGCCCATCGCCTCGATGCGGGCAAGCTCGGCGCGGGCTTGCCGCTTCAGCTCATCCACCTTCTGCTCGATGACCTCGGAGCCGTCGAAGATGTCGTCATAGTCGAGAAGGTCCGTCTCGTAGGCCAAGATCTGCTGGAGCCGGAGCGACCATTGCTGGTCCCACGGCCGCGGCAGGCCAAGCGCCTCGTTCCAGGCCGGGAGCTGCACGGCGCGGGCGCGCGCTTTCTTCGACAGCGTCACCGCGAGCATGGAGAGCAGGATGCGGTAGACGTTGTTCTCCGGCTGCTGCTCGGTGAGCCCAAGCGAATTGACCTGCACCCCGTAGCGGAAGCGCCGGAGCGCGGGATCGGTCACGCCATAGCGGGCTTCCGCAATCTCGTCCCACAGATCGACGAAGGCGCGCATCTTGCACATCTCGGTGATGAAGCGCACGCCGGCATTGACGAAGAAGCTGATGCGGCCGAGCAGATGCGGGAACTCTTCCGCCGAGACTTCGCCGGATCGCCTGACCTCGTCGAGCACCGCCTCGGCGGTGGCGAGAGCGAAGGCAAGCTCCTGCGTCGGCGTCGCGCCCGCCTCCTGCAAATGATAGGAGCAGATATTGGTCGGGTTCCATTTCGGCATCTCGCGCGCCGTATAGACGATCACGTCCTTGATCAGCCTGAGCGAGGGCGACGGCGGGAACACATAGGTGCCGCGCGACAGATATTCTTTCAAGATGTCGTTCTGCACGGTGCCGGTAAGCTTCGAGCGGGCCGCGCCCTGCTCGTCGGCGAGCGCGACATAGAGTGCGAGCAGCCAAGGCGCCGTAGCATTGATGGTCATCGAGGTGTTCATCTCGGCGAGCGGAATGCCCTGCATCAGCGCGCGCATGTCGCCGAGATGCGAGATGGGGACGCCCACCTTGCCGACCTCGCCGCGGGCGAGGGGATGATCGGAATCGTAGCCCGTCTGCGTCGGCAGATCGAAGGCGACCGAGAGCCCGGTCTGGCCCTTGGCCAGATTCTGTCGATAAAGCTCGTTCGAGGCCTTCGCCGTCGAATGTCCCGCATAGGTGCGGAACATCCAGGGTTTGTCGCGCCTTGCTTTTCCGCTCATGGGATCGCCGATCAGTCTAATCGATCAAACATCGAAGCACGCCGGGGGCTTTAGGGCAACCGGAAGCCCTTGACTTGCGCCAAAGCGCTTTGGCGCTTCCGCGCGAGGGCATCGATTGGCACGGCATGGGTTAAGGGGCTCGTAAAGCGAAAGGCGGCACATTCCGGCATTGCCGGCGCCGCCAAAGTCTCCGCCAGCGCCGATGCTCATCGCGCCGCGACCGCCGCCTAATCCGCCGCCGAAGCCTCCGGCAACGCCGAGACTCATATCCCCATGTCCCCCGCCGCCACCACCGGCTTCCGCCGGAAGGGCGGCAAGCGCAAGCGCAGCCGTGGCCCAAAGGAGTGGTCTACGCTTCATGTCCATGTGTCGACTCCATGCTCGACCCTGCGTCTCTCCTGACGACCTCGTAGAAGCCACGCGTTCACTCTTTCGGAGCCGCAACGCCGCCTACGAAGCCGAGTTCCGGGTCAAGGATGGCGCACCCCCCTCGGCGTGGCGCGTCGCGCTTTTCACGAAGGGCACGACATGGTTAGGGCCGGTAAAGCGAAAGGCGGCGCCCCGGAAGGCGCCGCCTTGGCAAGACGCTCTTTCGCACTTGCCTATTCCATGCTGTGGGATGAGGGAAGCTTACCCTCCAACATGTCGGCCTTGCCGGCCTTGTTGGTCGCGCCTTGGCCCTCCGCGCTGTCCTCGACGCCCGTGCCAGGCTCGGTACCGGTCGAGGGGCCGCCGGCCTGAGAACCCGCGCCGGTCGCCGGCACATTGGCACTGCTCTTGTTGGTGACGCCTTCGCCTTGGGCGCTACCCTTGATGCCTGTGCCGCCCTGATCGGCTGAGTTCGGGCCACGCTTGCTCATGCTGCTGGCGCCGCTCTGCGGCGTGGCAGGTGTATTGCGATTATCGGCGCCCTGGCCGGCCGCGCTGTTCTCCATGCCGCCGGTGCTCGGGACCGCATCTCCAGCAATGGTGATATCGCTTTTTGCGCCTGGCGCCTCCGCGGGCTCAGCGTTGGCGGCGGCGACGGCCAGAGCGAGCGCAAGCGCGCTGGCCGTGGTCAAAAGGGTTAAATGCGATCTCATTGGGGCACTCCTTAGGCTAGGTTTGGGGGGAGCTTGAGCGCGACCGGGTTTTGGCTGGCATCCCTTGCGGTTCGCGCGACAGCACGGGATCAACGCGTCGCATCGGGCGTGGTTCCGGCAATAGGACCTTGGAGTACGTCTTTTGGGCCTGGGCAGCGGCCTTTGTTTTTGCTAACGCTCCTGCCTCGATCGGCATCGTTTTCTGTCGGGGGTGGTCGAAGGGCTTTTTGCTGCCGCTATTCAAGGCTTTCGCGCGTTTAACATGCCGCGCGCAAAGATGTTGCAGTCGCGAGATGGATCGCCGACAATTGCCGCAGTGCAAAAAGACCAGGTCGAGCGGACTTGGGGGACAAAACGGATGAATGAGATGTCATTGGCAGCAGTGTCTCCGCAGCTGGGCACGCCGAAAGACCTTTACCAGATCGGCGAGATCCCGCCGCTGGGTCACGTCCCGGCGAGCATGTATGCCTGGGCCATCCGCAAGGACCGGCATGGACCGCCGGATGAGGCCATGCAGGTCGAGGTGCTGCCGACTTGGCCGCTCGATTCCCACGAGGTGCTGGTGTTCGTGATGGCCGCCGGCGTTAATTACAACGGCGTGTGGGCGGCGCTCGGCAAGCCCATGTCCACGCTCGACGTGCACAAGAACCCCTATCATATCGCGGGCTCCGATGCGTCCGGCATTGTCTGGGCGGTCGGCTCCAAGGTGAAGCGCTGGAAGGTCGGCGACGAGGTCGTGGTCCATTGCAACCAGGATGACGGCGACGACGAGGAGTGTAACGGCGGCGACCCGATGTTCTCGCCGTCGCAGCGCATCTGGGGCTATGAGACGCCGGACGGCTCCTTCGCCCAGTTCGCCCGCGTGCAGGATCGCCAGCTCTTGGAGCGGCCGAAGCACCTCACCTGGGAAGAGGCCGCCTGCTACACGCTGACGCTCGCCACCTCCTACCGCATGTTATTCGGCCACAGGCCGCACACTCTGAAGCCCGGTCACAACGTGCTGGTCTGGGGCGCCTCCGGCGGTCTCGGCTCGATGGCCGTGCAGCTCTGCGCGACGGCGGGCGCGAATGCCATCGGCGTGGTCTCCGACGACGACAAGCGCGACTTCGTCATGGCGCTCGGCGCCAAGGGCGTGATCAACCGTAATAACTTCAAATGCTGGGGGCAGATGCCGACGGTCGGCACGTCCGAATATGACGTCTGGCTGAAGGAGACGCGCAGCTTCGGCAAGGCCATCTGGGACATCACCGGCAAGGGCATCAATGTTGACCTCGTGTTCGAGCATCCGGGCGAGGCGACCTTCCCGGTCTCCTGCTTCGTGGTGAAGCGCGGCGGCATGGTGGTGTTCTGCGCCGGCACGACCGGATACAATCTCACTATGGATGCCCGCTATGTCTGGATGCATCAGAAGCGCATCCAAGGTTCCCACTTCGCGCATCTCCTGCAGGCGAGCCAAGCCAACAAGCTCGTGGTTGAGCGGCGCATCGATCCCTGCATGTCCGAGGTGTTCCCTTGGGAGCAGATCCCCAAGGCGCATATGCGTATGCTGAACAATCAGCATCGCCCGGGCAACATGGCCGTGCTGGTCAACGCGCCTTGTACCGGACTTCGCACCTTCGAGGACGTGATCGAGGCGAGCCGCCAAATGCATGGCGGCTAGACTGGCCAGCCGGGCTTACGCGCGCGGGCTTCGCCCTTGCGATTTGAGGTTTGACTTTGGCGCTTTCGCGCGGTTCTTTCCTCGCGGACGCGAAACGCTATTGCACTTAAGGATGTCGACCGGTGACCGTCGCTAGCGAAAGCTTGGCCGACCTTCAGTCTAGCCACCTGTCAGAGCTCCTTCCCCTCTTAGAGTCCGCGGCAGAGGCCGCGACCACGCTCCGCGACCGGTCGATCGCGGCGGTGTCCGCCAAGGTCACGCACGACGGCAAGATCGATGGTGCGGCGCTCGAGCGCGAGCAGCACGCCGCCCACGGACTTGCCTGGATAGCGACCTATGTCGAGGCGCTCAGGCAGATCGCAAGCTATGCCCGCCGCATGGAGGAGGAGGGCCGTTTCGGCGAGATGGAGGCCCTGCTCGCGCAAATAGGCGCCGCCGAATATGTCGCGCAGCTGTTCGGCGGCGTGATGATGAGCCAGGGCGAGATCGCGCGGCTGCACGAGCTTGGCGTGGCGGAGAAGGATCACGCGGGCTTCCTCACGCTCGAGGTCCGGGCCCTGATCGCCGGCACCACGCCCGCCACTCGAGCGCGCGCCATCGAGCTGATCCGGGGCGCTCAAGGCGCCGCGAGTTTCGGCGATTCGGGCCTCGACGAGACGCTTTCAGCCATGCGCGAGGAGATGCGCCGCTTCGCCGAGGCAGAAATCATTCCGCACGCGCAAGGCTGGCATCTCAAGGACGAGTATGTGCCGTTGGAGCTGATCCGGGAAATGGCAGCGCTCGGCGTGTTCGCGCTCACTATTCCCGAGGATCATGGCGGGCTCGGGCTCGGCAAGGACGCCATGTGCGTGGTCTCAGAGGAGCTCTCGCGCGGCTATATCGGCGTGGGCTCGCTCGGCACGCGCTCGGAGATCGCGGCCGAGCTGGTCCTCAATGGTGGCACCGACGCTCAAAAGCAGGAATGGCTGCCTCGGATCGCCAGCGGCGAGGTGCTGCCGACGGCGGTGTTCACCGAGCCGAACACGGGCTCCGATCTCGCCTCGATCACCACCCGGGCGGTCAAGGACGGCGATGTCTGGCGCGTCACCGGGCAGAAGACCTGGATCACGCATGCGGCGCGCGCCGACCTCATGACGGTGCTCGCGCGCACGAATCCCAGCGAGAAGGGCTATCGCGGCCTCTCCATGTTCCTGGCGCCGAAGCCCCGCGGCACAGACCACGATCCCTTCCCGGCGCAAGGCATGACCGGCGGCGAGATCGAGGTGCTCGGCTATCGCGGCATGAAGGAATACGACATCTCCTTCGACGGCTTCGCCGTCCCGGCCGCCAATCTGCTCGGTGGCGTGGAGGGCCAGGGCTTCAAGCAGCTAATGCAGACCTTCGAGGCCGCGCGCATCCAGACCGCGGCTCGCGCCATCGGTGTCGCCCAGTCGGCGCTCGATCTCGGGCTTCGCTACGGCACCGAGCGCATCCAGTTCGGCAAGCCGATCGTCAGCTTCCCGCGCGTGGCCGACAAGCTCGTGATGATGGCGGCGGAAATTCTGCTCGCCCGCCAGCTCACCTATTTCGCCGCCCGCGAGAAGGACGCCGGACGGCGCTGCGATCTCGAGGCCGGCATGGCCAAGCTGCTCGCCGCGCGCGTCGCCTGGGCCGCCGCCGACAATGCGCTGCAGATCCATGGCGGCAATGGTTTTGCGCTCGAATATCCGGTTAGCCGCGTGCTCTGCGACGCCCGCATCCTGTCGATCTTCGAGGGCGCAGCCGAGATCCAGGCCCATGTCATCGCACGCCGCCTGCTTAAGGAATGAGCGGCAAAAAAAGCCAATTTGAAAAATGGAGGAAACGCATGCGTATGATGAAACTCGCCTTCGCAGCGATGGCGCTCGTCATGGCAACGAGCTCGGCCCATGCCATCGACGTCAAGAAACGGATCGCCGCCCCCGGGCAGCCGCCAGTGATCTGGGCGATCGCCGGAGACTTCTGCTCCATCAAGGACTGGCATCCGCTGGTGTCCGATTGCCAGGAAACAAAAGAGGGCGACGTAACCTTACGCACGCTCACGCTGAAGGATGGCGGCAAGATCAAGGAAAAGCTCCTTGAGTCCGATGATACTAGCTACAGCTATGAGATCGTCGAAAGCCCCTTACCGGTTAAGAATTACAAGGCGAAGCTCTGGGTTGAGGAGGACGAAAGAAACCCGGAGCGTACGACGATCTTTTGGGAAGCAAACTTCGATGCCAATGGCGCAAGCGACGACGACGCCAAAAAGAAGATCAGCGACATTTTCTTCGCCGGCCTGAAGGGCATCAAGCAAAAGGCCCTTGGACCCGAAGGGAGCGAACCCGGCGCCGAAGATAAGAACTAGCCATTGCACGGCTCGCTCTCCCGCGTCGCAAGCTCGCTGCTCTTACGAAATCGAGCCTTCCCTCGATGACGCTTCTGCGCACTCTATGAACGAGCAGTCGATTTTGATCACCGGCTGCTCGTCGGGTATCGGGCTTTGCGCCGCGCAGACACTGAAAGTCCGCGGTTGGAGAGTCTTCGCCACGGCGCGGAAGCCGGCAGACATTGCACGCCTGAAGGACGAGGAGGGGATCGAGAGTCTCTATCTCGATTATGCCGAGCCTCGGTCGATCGCTACTGCTGCCGACCATGTGCTTGCCGCCACCGAAGGCCGTCTCACCGCACTGTTCAATAATGGCGGCTACGGCCAGCCCGGCGCGGTCGAGGACCTCAAGCCTCACGTGCTCCGCGCCCAGTTCGAGGCGAATGTCTTTGGCTGGCACGACCTGACCTGCCGTGTCGTTCCGGCGATGCGGGCAAGGAGCGAGGGGCGGATCGTGTTCTGCTCCTCCGTGCTCGGGCTCATCGCGGCGCCCTATCGCGGCGCCTATTGTGCCTCGAAATTCGCGGTCGAGGCATTGGCCGACACTCTGCGCATCGAGCTTACCGGCACCGGCATCCACGTCTCGCTCATCGAGCCCGGGCCCATCGCCAGCCGCTTCGTGGAGCATGCGATCGAGGCTTACCGCCGCAATGTCGACCTCGAGGGCTCGCCCCATCGCGACATCTGTCGCGCCCGCATCGCCCGCATGGAGGAAGGCGGCAAGCAAACCTTCAAGCTTGGCCCCGAGGCGGTGGCCGCCAAGCTCGTGCATGCGCTGGAAAGTGTCAGGCCGAAGCCTCGCTACTACGTCACCTTGCCAACCTATGCCGTGGCATTATTTCGCCGCCTGCTCCCCATTCGTGGCCTCGACGCCGTCGCCAGGCGCAACTAGGATAGGGCCGCTCGAAACGCTCTCCTACCAAAGCGTTGAGTCGACAACAGAGCCCGCAACCAGCGAGGGAACGGTGATGCATGTGCTCGCTTACGCCATTCCGCTCGCGCTCGCGGCGGTCGCGACCGTGCTTCTGCTCGGCATGTGGAACATGTTGCGGGGCGGCAGCCCGAACCGGAGCCAGATGTTGATGCGCTGGCGCGTCGTGCTGCAATTCATCGCCCTTTGCCTGGTCATGGCCGCCATCTACTTCTCCGGGAAGTATTAGTGCCCTCTTCACGAAGGCTTGACCCACCTCCAGTCCCAGCTAGGCTAACCCTTCTATTGACGGAGTGACCCGCGTAGGACCTAGCGGGTGGGTGATGGTTGTTCTCAGCAAGATCTATACGCGCACCGGCGACGACGGCATGACCGCGCTTGGCTCCGGGCGCCGGGTGGCGAAATACGACCTTCGCGTCGAGGTCTATGGCACGCTTGACGAGACCAATGCCGCCATCGGCCTTGCCCGCCTGCATACGCGAGCCTCGGACGCAGGCCTCGACGCCATGCTCGCGCGCATTCAGAACGATCTGTTCGATCTCGGCGCCGAGCTCTGCTATCCCGACGAGACCAAGGATGCCCGCGGCCGCCTGTCCGTGACGGACGCCCAGGTGGAGCGGCTCGAGCGCGAGATCGACGAGCTGAACCGGGAGCTTGAGCCCTTGCGGTCCTTCGTGCTGCCCGGGGGCTCGCCGGCGGCGAGCTTTCTGCACCTGGCCCGCACGGTGTCGCGCCGTGCCGAGCGGCTCATGGTCGCGCTTGCCGCAAGGCCGAACGAGCCAGTCGGTCCGCCCGCTTTGCGCTATATCAACCGGCTGTCGGATTTCCTGTTCGTCACGGCACGCTTTGCCAACGACAAGGGAACGACCGATGTGCTGTGGGTCCGGGGTCAGAACCGATAGTAAGGCGCGCGTGCCCTAGTGTTCATCCCTCTCCACGACACCAATCCACTGAAAAGCATCGACTATCAGTATGTGACGGTGTCGTTGATAGTCCTCAACATCGCCATCTATGTGATCTTTCAGACCGGCTGGGTCGTTCCCCTCGACGAGGAGAACCTGGCGGCTTTCGCCGTGATCCCGGCCGAGCTGATGGGCCATGCCTTAGGCGATCAGTCGATCGTCGTGCCCTTCGCGGTGCCCGAGCGCCTCACCCTCGTCACCTATATGTTCCTGCACGGCAGCTGGATCCATCTGATCGGCAACATGCTGTTCCTCTGGGTCTTCGGCGACAACGTCGAGGACGCCATGGGCCATCTCCGCTTCATCATGTTCTATCTGATGTGCGGAATCTTCGCGGCCGTGGTGCATTCATGGATGATACCGAACTCCGATTTGCCGCTGATCGGAGCGAGCGGGGCCGTGGCCGGCATCATTTCGGCCTATCTGATCCTGCATCCCAAGGTGAAGGTCTGGGTGCTCGCGCTGTGGCGCATCCCGATCAAGATCACGGCCTATTGGGCGCTCGGCTTCTGGATTCTGGCGCAGTTTGTGAACCTCGCATTTGACGCCGAGGAGAGCGTCGCCTGGGGCGCCCATATTGGCGGGCTGGTGGCCGGAGCTGTGCTGATTCTGTTTATGCGGCGGCGCGGTGTACGGCTCTTCGACCGAACCGGGGGAGGGGCCTGAAGGGCTCCCGGAATCCCTAGCAACCATTGACTTGCGAGGTTGCCGGCAGTACCGTCCGGGCCATTTCGCACTTGCGAGATAGCGTGCTAAGTGCGCCCGGGGGGAGATCAAGCAAGTGCGGGAAAGAACAGCCGCATGAAAATTCTCGTTCCTGTGAAGCGTGTCGTCGATTTCAACGTCAAGGTCCGTGTCAAGTCAGACGGTAGCGGGGTTGACCTTGCCAACATCAAGATGTCGATGAATCCGTTCGACGAGATCGCCGTCGAGGAAGCCGTCCGCATCAAGGAGCGGGGGCAGGCCGACATGGTCATCGCCGTCTCGATTGGGACGTTCAAGTCGCAGGATACGCTCCGGACCGCGCTCGCCATGGGCGCCGACCGCGCCATATTGGTCAAGACCGACGCGCTCGTGGAGCCGCTGGGCGTTGCCAAGGTGCTGAAGCGCGTGGTCGAGAACGAAGGCGCGGATCTCGTCATCATGGGCAAACAGGCGATCGACGACGACTGCAATCAGTCCGGTCAAATGCTCGCCGGCCTGCTCGGCTGGCCGCAAGGGACGTTCGCCTCGAAGATCGAATTCACGGAAGACAAGATCAGGGTGGTGCGCGAGGTGGACGGTGGGCTCGAGACCCTGCTGCTATTGGCTCCTGCGGTCATCACCACCGATCTGCGTCTCAACGAGCCGCGCTATGCGTCGCTGCCCAACATCATGAAGGCGAAGAAGAAGCCGATCGACGAGACCACGCCGGAGGCGCTCGGGGTCGACATCGCGCCCAGGCTGAACGTGCTCGGGGTCGCCGAGCCCAAGGGCCGAGAGGCGGGCATCAGGGTCGATAGCGTCGCCAGTCTCATCGACAAATTGAAGAACGAGGCGGGGGTGCTGTAGATGGCGGTCCTGCTGCTCGCGGAACACGATAATAAAAGTCTGGCGCCGGCAACCGCCAAGGCGCTCGCCGCCGCGGAAAGGTTCGGCGGCGAGGTCGATATTCTCGTTGCGGGCGAGGGTGCTCGCGGCGTCGCCGAAGCGGCGGCCAAGCTCGCAGGCGTGCGCAAGGTCCTGCTCGCCGACGCGCCCCAGTTGCAGCAACGTCTGGCTGAAGACGTGGCGAACCTGATCCTGCCGCTGATGCAAGGCTATGACGTGCTGCTCGCCCCGGCCACGACCATGGGCAAGAATGTCGCCCCCCGCGTGGCGGCGCTGCTCGATGTGGCCCAAATCTCCGACATCGTCGAGGTTAAGGCGCCGGACATATTCGTCCGCCCCATCTACGCCGGCAACGCGCTGGAGACCGTGCAGCCCAGCGACAAGAAGATCGTGGCCACGGTTCGGGTCACGGCCTTCTCCTCCGCGGGTGAAGGCGGAAGCGCCGCGATCGAGACGATCGAGGCGCCGGCGCCGCTCGGCCTCGCCAGCTTCGAGGGTAGCGAGATCAGCGCGAGCGAGCGGCCCGAACTCACCGCCGCCCGTATCGTGGTCTCGGGGGGGCGCGGCATGCAGTCAGGCGACAATTTCAAGAGCCTGCTCGAGCCGCTCGCCGATCGTCTGGGCGCGGCGGTCGGGGCAAGCCGCGCCGCCGTCGACGCGGGCTACATGCCGAACGATCACCAGGTCGGTCAGACCGGCAAGGTGGTTGCGCCCGAGCTTTACATCGCCGTCGGCATCTCCGGCGCCATCCAGCATCTCGCCGGCATGAAGGATTCCAAGGTGATCGTCGCGATTAACAAGGACGCCGAGGCGCCGATTTTTCAGGTCGCCGACTATGGCCTCGTCGGCGATCTGTTCACGGTCCTGCCTGAGTTCGATGCCGAGCTCAAAAAGGCAGGCTATTGAGCCAGCGGATATAAGAGGAATGACGATGGACGACATAGTTCAAGGCGCACAGCGTATCCTCGCCGATCCAGTCTCACCGCAGGAGAATGAAATGCAGCCCATTCGCAAGATCGGGATCATCGGCACCGGGCAAATGGGGAACGGCATCGCCCACGTGGTCGCCCTTTCAGGCTACGATGTGGTGCTCAACGATCTCGCCAAAGAGAAGGTGGATAAGGCGCTGGAGATCATCAACAACAATCTCACCCGCCAGGTCGCCTCAGGCAAGATCAGCGATGAGGATCGGCAGCAGGCCCTGGCGCGCATCAGCTATGCGGAGTCCTTTGCTGGCTTCGCCGATGCCGATCTCGTGATCGAAGCGGCAACCGAGGATGAGACGGTGAAGCGCAAGATTTTCGTGGCGCTTTGTCAATTCCTCAAGCCGGAGGCCATCGTCGCCACCAACACCTCGTCGATCTCGATCACCAGGCTCGCCGCTGCCACCGATCGGCCGGAGCGATTCATCGGCCTGCATTTCATGAACCCGGTTCCGGTGATGGAGCTCGTCGAGATGATCCGCGGCATCGCCACTGAGGACGTCACCTTCGGCCGCGCCAAGGATTTCGTGGAGAGCCTCGGCAAGACCACCGCCGTCTCGGAGGACTTCCCGGCATTCATGGTCAACCGCGTGCTGTTGCCGATGATCAACGAGGCGGTCTACACGCTTTATGAGGGCGTCGGCTCGGTCGATGCGATCGACACGGCGATGCGGCTCGGCGCCCACCACCCGATGGGCCCACTCCAGCTTGCCGACTTCATCGGGCTCGATACCTGCCTCTCGATCATGCAGGTGCTGTATGAGGGGCTCGCCGATTCAAAATATCGCCCCTGTCCGCTGCTCGTGAAATATGTCGAGGCCGGCTGGCTCGGCCGCAAGACGAAGCGCGGCTTCTACGACTATCGCGGCGAGAAGCCCATGCCTACCCGCTAGGGGACGCGTCCCGCGCTCTAAGCCCGCGGCCCGCGCTCTCCCCCTAGACGTTGGTGTCGCCTGGGAAGGTCCCGTCCGGGTGCGGGCACTTCACCCGCTTCACATACCAGCCGGGATGGGTCTGTTCCCAATGGGCGGTTTCGCTCATCGCCATGCGCGAGCAGACATAGGGATTCGAGAAGTCGGGAAGCTGCCGCGCCCCTTCCTCCGCCGTCTGATCGTCCATCGGGACGATCTCGTTGCGGCAAGTCGCGTCGTCGAGCTTGACGCCGTCGACGGGAAAGCCGTTCACGTCCAACGGCCCCTGATTGGCGAGCGCGTGGCAAACCACGAACATGAGTGCGGTGGGTGTCATCGGCACTCCGTCGTCGAGACTCTACAGCGATCGTCCGCGT
>Ga0208696_1000934_pt1 | contig 18358 bp, 19 predicted proteins | sample Sb_taG_9_FD_187711 | JGI IMG/M metagenome (GOLD analysis project Ga0208696, IMG submission 187711) | Peat soil microbial communities from Weissenstadt, Germany - Sb_50d_b_LC metaG (SPAdes) (version 2) | ecosystem: Environmental > Terrestrial > Soil > Wetlands > Peat | place: Germany... | reverse complement strand
TGGACCGCAGACCCAGACAAAATCATTGCCGCCGTCAGGCGAGGACACCAAGTGTTAGATTCCATCCACTAGCTGAGACTCCAACCAGTTTGTTAGACATTATGTTAGACACCACCAGTAACTACTCGATTATGTTATGGTAAAACTCAGATTCCTAATCTGAGGGTCAGCTGTTCGAATCCGCTCGGGGTCGCCATGATTTTCAAAACACTTAGTTGATTGACGGGAGGGAGCTCTGACTAACTAGCTAACTGTCAGCTAACACCAGGGGGCAAGGGGCGAGCGCCAGGGGGCGGAAGCGCTCTTCGGCTAGTTCGGGGGGGCATAGGGAAGGGGAAACGGCCGCCAGCGGGGCGCCTAAATTAGTACTGCTCACTCGCTGAGTGCTATTCTACCCAAGGTAGCAGGATGGGGGTGGTTATGCGCGCTGCCTTGGCAATTTCTTTAGCTCTCGGTTTCGGCCTCACCGGATCTCCGGCAAGCGCCACTTGTGTCGGCTCCGATGCTTTTTCGACCTGCTTTGACAGTTCCGGCAACTCATATTCTGCCAGCGCCTCGGCAATTCAGACCTTCATGAACGGATCCAATGCCGTGACTGGCAGCAATTGGTCGGAGCACGCAATGACGATGGGGAATACGACTTATCTAAACGGCCAAGCCAGTGACGGTGGCTCGTGGAACGAGACAGAGCAGCATATTGGCAATATGGAAGTTTATTCGGGTGTACGGACAACCAGGGAAACAGCTTCAATCGCACGTGCGGACCATGGGGCGTAGCCCACGTGACCAGAGCCTCAACAATAACGAGAACGAGGCTAATCCGGGCGACCAAGATGAACAGAACCTCGGCAACAACGAGGACGACGAGAACGAGGACGGTTCGGAGGGCTCGGAATAGCCTTGCTCGGCTCGACGAGTGGTCCGGCAGCGACACGTACGCCGTCTGTGGATGTAAACGCGCCAGACCCTATTGCGCGGCAACTTCAGGAAACCGCAGCCGAGATAACCAGCAAGGAGCCTCAAAAGCTGGACCCTCTAACCACATTAGACAGCGCATCCGCACAGGGCCGCACGCTCACGTATCACTACCGGGTGAGCCGCAGAGACGCCTCCGATGATGAACTTGTGGCGTTTGTTCGAAAGAACACATTGCCGAAAATCTGCAGTAATCCTGATATGCGCGAGGGAATCGACAATTACAGTATCACATATCGCTACAGCTATTTATTTCCGAACAGCGGCACGCCTGTGAATGTCGATATTGATGCTAAGGCGTGCGCGGGACAATGAATCAGAATGTATGGCGCTTGCACCCAGAGCTAGCGCCAGAGCGCATTATCCAACCGTCGGCGCCGCGTTGATCGTATCGGGCACGTACACGATCCACCCCAGCTAGCGCGCCTTTCCGCTATTCGAGAAAGTTTCTTCTAGCCCTAGACCGGCAGGTTAATAGAGGTCACAGGAGGGACGAAGAACCGATTCGTTCCTTCCCTTCCCGAAGACACCCGCCGGTCCGCGCCCTCCCAAGCCGTCCCGCCTGGTCCTCGGTGGTGATCCTTGCTCAAACTCTCGTTGAGCACGGGACCACCCCTTCCAAAGGAGAGGACTTCCTTAACGACTGCACTACGCGGGCCGGGATCCAAACCCGGACCCGCGCGGTGTGCTCTTCACCGGCCTCGCCGAAGTCTGGCTCAAGCTGGCAGCCGAGCTAGAAGCTGACCACGCACTTATCAGTGCTTTGAGCCATTCAGTGCCGGAGCTTGAGAAGCAATCCGGCTAATCGGGCTTCGGCCGGCGCCCTTCGCTTTGCTTCCTAGCCTTGATACAATAGCCGAGCGCGCCGACATTTCGTCTGCTACCTACACAAGACGAGGCCTGCGATGCGGATTGGTATCAGCCACGCTTGCTGGTCGTCCCGTGCATCCTCATGTGAATGGCGCTCCGCGTAAAGGAGATCAGAATGCGTCACCTTCTTATCGCGGCGAGCGCAGCCGCCCTCGCTTTGTGGGTAGGTCTCGGCGAGGCCGAGGCGGCGCCCTTTTCCCTTGGCGGCCTGACCAGTGCCACTGCTCCCGCGATCAATGTCGTTTATAACCAGCGGCACCCGTCGCACTACAAGACCCATCCGTGTACCAGCGACGAGATCGCAGCGCTACAGAGGTACCAGCCGCAGGTCCGTTGGCCGTCAAGCATGCAGTGCCACACCTATCACATCACTAGGCTCACCGCTTGCTCGCCTTCTTGTACGCCTTCGCGTATGAACCGCTAGCGTCTTAGCTAACAGGATTGGCCACCGAAAGGACATCTATCGATGAAGCCAAAGCCAAAGTCGACTCGCGAAGGGCCGCTTAAAATTCCAATGAAGTTCGATGACGCCATCAAGAGCGTCATGACGGTGAAGCCGCCGCCCGAAGGATGGGCGGAATACGAAAAGAAGCTGAAGCGAGAGCGGAAACGGCGCCGACCAAAAACGGCAGCCTAATTTACTGATTGCTGGCCGTCACGAACGCGAAGAAGAAGATTGGCTAATAGTAGGTCTGATGGTGGTTGTGTATCGCACAAACTTAGCCGCTTTTGCGCTCGATCAACTGGACTTCATCGAAGGCAAGCTAAAAGAAGCCCACGATCACCCAGCTTCACAAAAAGACGCGGTGATCGAAGCCGGAGGGGTCATCCCTCAGCTTCGGGAAAGATTGTGGTTGGAGAACCCTACAAAGGCGGCACAGTGTCTTCTCGCAATCCGCGATCTCTTTGACGGGTGTGCCGGTGATTGGTGGGCCAAATTGTCTGATATGGACCGCGAACAATTTCTTCAAGAAGTTCGCGCGCTGCTAGACCCTGAGAATGGCAGGATCGCAGCGGCCAAATCCATATTTAGGCAGTAGGTCACTAGATATAGAATAACCTTTGTCAAGTGGATAATCGCGAATCGAATTATCTCTGCCCAACTAAGTTATTTAGGCGGGCAAGAGGGCATCGGCTTCGACCGGCGCCTTCGCCAAAAAAGGGAGAGCCTGGCCACTTGCCAACCCTCCCCCGTCTCGGATCTAAGTTTTTCCCTCTCGTCTTCGCGCGATTTCCTTGGCCAGTAAAAGCGGCAAGCGTGGCAGATCTCAGGCGATCCCAAAAGGCAGAACACATAAATTCGCCAAAAAAAAGCGCCCAACCGCTTCACGTGGTTAGGCGCCAGAAAGCGTAGCGCGGTACAACGGGAGGGAAGCCGGCTGCACTCGGGTCACGTCTCGGCTGGACGGGGGGAATAGCGATAAATCGACGTCACCCAGCCCGTTAAATAGTGCGCCTGGGTGTCATGCTCAAGCGTTCGGGGTATCAAATTATTGAGAGGGTGGCCCATGGCCAAAGTGCTCAACGCTGCTAAGTGGGCCCGGCCTTGACTGTGCCCGTCTGCTCGACGCAAAAGCCCCGGCCGAGGGATACCCGACCGAGGCTGGCAATTGCAGGAGAGGTACGATGCAGAGAAACGTAAGCCTAGTAGCCTAGCCCGCTCCCATCAAGCCCCTGTTCGGTCGCCGCTATTTCAGCGGCGTGTGCGAAATCGGCTGCTCGACGACCGCCTGCTGGTGGTGAAAGCAGCCACCAAGCCCAATCGCCGCCGTTACGAGAATGGCGCAAGCCAGCAAGACACGCATTGATCAGCCCCCGTTGTTAGTCTCTCTCACAACCCTAACATTCCCCGGGTACGGAAGCTGTGCCAGTTTGGCCACACAACATTTAAATGCGATAAGGGCGTTCGCCGAAGCCGACGCCCCCATATTCATAGCTCTGAGCCGCAAGCCGAGTTAGATTCGGGACGCAGTCCAGGGGCTCGCATAGGGGGGAAACCATGTCAGCCGAAACTCTTTTGATCATTTTGTTCGTCGGTTTGGTCGCGGGATGGCTCGCGGGGCAAATCGTACAAGGGACTGGTTTTGGCCTGGTCGCCGACATCGCAATCGGCATCGTCGGCGCTTTTATCGGAAGCTGGTTGCTACCGCATTTGGGCATCCATCTTGGCGCGGGGATTGTCCCCGCCATCATCGGCGCCACTGTGGGTGCGCTGCTGCTCCTGGTGATTCTCCGGCTCGTTTACCGGAGAGGCCGATGGTAGTTGCGGGCTGAGCCTAAGTCGCAGGGGCGTCGGCTTCGGCCCGGCGCACCTTTTGGTTCCCTGCGGGCTGCGAAGCGCAGTACGTTGACCGCTCTGGAAGGTGAGGTAGTCATGCGCGCGAGTCCAGACAGCGTATCGGGGTTATGGCATTGACGTCTTCGGCAAGGGCAACCATTGGCACTATAGCGCGAGGCCCATAGGCCTTCACCTGCCCACCCTCACCCACAATGCCTTTGCTGTGGATGCCAAGAGCGAAGCACTCGCGCTCGCTACTGCAAGGCAGCAGATCGACAGCCTTCTCATGTAGCTCAGTTCGCGGGCTGTGCTCAAGGCCGCGCAAGCAAGTTACAAGCCAAACCTCGGCCGAGCCGCACGGCGCATTGAGCACCGTGCGAGGAGCCAAGACGACGCCTAATAGCGGTAATAGCGGCGGCGACACGCACACGCATGGGGTCCGCACATGCAGCCAACTCTTTCAATAGGTGAATAGCTTCTTGTTAGTGTCGATAGACCGCAGACTCCAGTCACCGTGGTCGCCTCGGCTTTCCAGGCGAGGGAGCCGGCAATGAGTATCGCCGCTGTTGCCGCCAGGGTAGTGATCAACTTGCGCATACGGTGGTCCTCCTTGTGGTGAATTCTCACGAGCAAGCCATAGCACCGAAATTCGACAAACCGGCGCAAGGACCCGGAGGATGCGTACCAAGCCAAGGTGCTCACCGAGGATGAAGCCCGCCCGCATCGCGAACAACATAGCCAAGCTGCCGGCACTGCTCGGCGCCCGAACATAGGACGCCTAGTGAGCAAAAGCAGGAAACGACGGTGAGTGGATCGGCTAAGCGTAACAGAGTCGAGCGGACAGCGTTACGCTACCGCCTTATCTACTGCGATACCAACACGCTCCTGAACAATATCAAACGCCATCAGGAGCCAAAGATGCGGCAGGAGTTGCTGGCACTCCAGCAGTTACTGGCCTTGAGAGTTGCCGGGTCGATAAAAATGGTGCGTTCACGCGTCGCCCTCCGAGAATTAGAGAAAACCTCTGACCCCGACCTCATGGCTAAGCTGCGCGCCGACTATGAGATGTTGGATCAGATAGCCCTCGACGAGAAGGTTCTGGGTTTTAATAATCAGTGGGACCGGTTTGGCGGTATTACGCATCCTCTAATTTCGGATGTTCAAGACGATGCGCTGCGCGAAGAACTGGTGCAATATGGCTTTGACCGGCCAGATGCGGAACACCTGACGCAGGCTGCCTCCAACAACTGTGACGTATTTCTCACGCGCGACGGCGGCATCGTCCGCCATAAGGAATGGCTGCTGGCGCGCCTCTCGCTCAGGATACTGCGTCCGTCGGAACTGCTCAGTGCACTAACCTGGGGAGCCGATCGAGGCCATCGCCGTCCCACGTCGAAGGGCTGACGTGATGTCGAGCAATGGCGCCGGCCAAAATGATCACCACGCAGCCGCGGTCGTGGCTGTGTCGCTCATGGGCGGGGACGGTGGACCGGCCGTGTGCTGATCGTCAAATCCTGCGATGATCTACCCGGAGCCGAAACGCGGCATTCATTCCGAGTTGAAAGATTCAACCCGGTGGCAGCGAAAACACGAATGCCAGACAGTTCGCGGCGACGATTGCGAAAACGATCCAGAACAGCATTGCCCACCCCAAGTGCCGCCAAATGCTGCCCATCAGGGTTTTTATTCGTTTCGCGATATTTTGCACAGACCTGCGCTCGATAGGCAAGCCGCTCCCAAGATTGACCCCCCGAAGCGGCGAGGCCTGGTGACGAGGAGAAGCAATAGTTGGTCAATGTCCGCTTTGGAGCACTTTGCGGACTCAAGTCAGAGGCCGCGCCAAGTCCGATAAGTGCCATCAGCAGACATCGGTGGATTGATGACACCCGGCGAGCGATCCGACGGCCGCCCTTGCGCGCATCTCCCGCAGAGTGAAAGCGTCAGCTGCGTCAAAACCGATAACCGTAGCGAATGCCGAGCCTGTCGAGGCCTTCATTTGGCTCTACGATGAAGGCGTTCGATGTGTGCTCGAAATAGGCCGACAGGCTGCTATGCGCACCGAAGCGATAGCCAATCTCAATGGGGATGTGGAACAGCACGCGCGAGCCGAGCGCCTTTAAATCCGGGTCCTCGAACTGCAGCGGCCCACGGCGCCTCCGATGCCAAGCCCAAAGAAAACGCCGCTCGGCATCTCGTATTGCCAACGAGCGTCGATATAGGCATGGCTCGTCGCACCGACTGTGTTGATCGTGCCCCCTAGTGCTGGCCGGACCGTGCCCCCCAGAAAAGGCGCGGACGGGGAGAGCAGGGCTTCGATATTGATATCGACAGAGTCAGGCTCGGCGCGAAAGCCGCTCCAGAGGTCTGGCACGTCATGGTCGAGGATGCCGAGCTTGAGCTCCTCCACGACGCCGCCGGCAAGCGCGGGCACGGCAGCGCCGCACAGTAGAAGCGTCATTGCAGTCCATCCGATGAGGTATCTAGCCCGCATCGATCCCATCCGCTGAATCAAGCAAGCCATCCTCGCCCGCAACCCTCGTCCAAGCAATCAGGATAGATGCTTCGTTCGGTCACAGCGCGGCCCGAGCAATGCCTTGTTTTAGCGCTACTTTTTCCAAAAAGACGCGCGACCTTCTCCCCTGGGTGGCGCCGGCGACAGCACCCAACAGACAGGACATCCGGCATGCAGCACCTAAGCGTGGGCAGGCTTGCCCTGATGGGACTCGTGGCATCGGCGACGCTGGGGGGCTTCACCAGCCCTTCGCGCCCGCAAGTGTTCTCGACCTATGTGACATTCTATGGTTTCGATGACAATGACGACGGCAATCCGACCCACCTTGGCACCGACATCATTTCCCACGCCGTCGTCCATGCCTCGGCGACCGAGGACGAAGGCACCTATGACCGACCCGGCACGCTCGCCGCTGACACCGGATTCCTACCACCGGGCACCAAGGTTTATGTGCCGGCGCTGAGGCGCTACTACGTCATGGAGGACACCTGCGTGGAGTGCTCCGAGGACTGGCGTCACAACAAGCCCCACGTGGATCTGTATGTATCCGGCACCGGAGAGGAGCTCGCGGCTTGCGAGGACCGGCTGACCATGGAGCAGGCCAAGATCATCGTCGCTCCGCCCGTTGGGCTTCCTGTGAGGGAGGGCTCGGCCTGCGACTGAAGGACCCAGAACGGGCGCGTCTTATCCTGCATGGGCTGAGCTGCCCGTGCCGTGCGCGACGGCTGGGCCGAACCGGCGGCGCCGAGCTTAAGCTGTTCTATGACGGCCGTTTTGGCGATCTCGCCGGAGAGTCCGGCGGCATCTCGGCAAGGCACGCTAATGTCCGCTTTGGGTCATTCTGCGACGTCAGCATGGCCGTCGGGAATGTCCGCTCTTGCTCAGGTTTCAGACTAATGAGGTTCGGCGTGCTCGCGCGGGCCAACTTGCAGGCTCCGCCAGTTCGATCGCCTCCCCCGCTGACGGTTCGCTCCACAGTGGGAGCGGGCGCCGGGCTTCGATTCGAACGCCTGCAGGCCAGAGCCCCAGCGTAGTCCCAGCTGGCGCTCTGATCACCGCATCTCAGCTAAGTCCTTGATTTAATGGTGGGCCCGGGAGGGCTCGAACCTCCAACCAGACGGTTATGAGCCGCCGGCTCTAACCAGTTGAGCTACGGGCCCCTATTCGCTCTCACGCAATTCCGCGTCATAGCAGGATTCCCGGCCCCGGCGAACCGGCACTGGAAGACAGATTGCATGACCGCCCCGCCCGAGCGATGCTGCTGGTGGGCTGGCCAACCCTCAAAGGAATCCCATGATTCGCACGTACAAGACTCGCTCCCTCGCCCTGCTGCTTCTGGTTTCGGCGGCCATGGCTGGACCCTGCGCGGCGCGGGCGGACGATGCGCCGAAGCGCACCATCTCGCTCGCCGCGACCGGCGCGATCAAGGCGCCACCCGACAAGGTCGACATCTCGACGGGGGTGACGAGCCAAGCGCCGACTGCCAAGGATGCGCTCGCCAAGAACAGCGCCGCCATGGAGCAAGTGATCGATGCGCTCAAAGGCGAAGGCCTCGACGCAAAAGACATTCAGACCACGAATTTCTCGGTGCAACCCCTTTACGAGGAGAGGAAGGAGGGGCGGTCGTCGACGATCATTGGCTACCAGGTGACCAATTCGGTTCGCTTGACCCTGCATGACATCGGCAAGCTTGGCCAAATCCTCGACAAGGTGGTGACGCTCGGGGCCAACGGTGTGGGCGCCATCGAGCTCGGCGTATCGGAGCCCGAGGCGCTCAAGGACGAGGCGCGGAAGCTTGCCATGAGCCAGGCAATGGCCAATGCGAAGCTTTATGCGGAAGCGGCGGGGGGCAAGCTCGGTAAGGTTCTGAGCATCAGCGAGGACGAGGGGATGATCGTGGCCCGCTACGCCTCCCCGGCGCCGATGGAGATGGCGGCAAAGGCCGTCCCCATCGAAGCCGGCACGGCAACGGTCGAGGTGCGGCTTCACGTCAGCTTCGAGCTGGAATAGCAAAGAGCTTGATGGCGCGAGGCATCTGCGGCCGCCCAGAAACGCGCAACGTCTCGCAAGCCAGACTTCGGCAGCCTATTATGATCCAAATCAAGGCCCAACCAACCGGGAACCCGTTAGTTTTAGAGCCATGCCAACACAACGCGCCGAGGTTCTCGACACCGCTTACGCCCAGGACAGGGCGGTCATGGTCGCGCGGCATCTCCGGGCCCGCGGCGTCTCCGATCCTCTTCTCCTAGCCGCCATGGGCGAGGTGCCACGCGAGACCTTCGTCGCCGAGCCCTTGCAAGAATTCGCCTATGAGGATTCGGCGCTGCCGATCGAGGCAGGCCAGACCATCTCGCAGCCCTATATCGTCGCCCGCATGATCGAGCTTGCCGAGATCAAGCCGGGCGACAAGGTGCTCGAGGTCGGCGCGGGCTCGGGCTATGCCTCGGCGGTGATGAGCCGGATGGCCGGCAAGGTCTACGCCATCGAGCGCCATGAGCAGCTCACAGGCCTCGCGCGCGCGCGGCTGAAGCGGCTCGGCTACGCCAATGTCGAGATCATCTGCGCCGATGGGACCAAGGGCTTGCCGGAGGACGCTCCATTCCAAGCCATCATCGTCTCAGCCGGAGGCCCGCAGGTGCCGGAAGCGCTGAAGCGCCAGCTCGCGCCCCATGGCCGGCTGATCATCCCCGTCGGCCAGCACGGCTATCAGACGCTCATGCGCGTCATCCGCACTGACGAAAACAGCTTCGAGGAGGAAGATTTCGGCGCCGTGGCCTTCGTTCCCTTGATCGGGGAGGAAGGCTGGGCCGAGCCCGAAGGAGCCAAGAAAGCGCAAGTCGATGCGGGGCCGTCAGGCTTCGCCGCCGGGCTGCTCTTGCCGCAAAAGCGCGCGCGGACGATCCAGAACAGCGTCAGCCGGCTGATGGCCGAAGCCGCGGAGCCCTTCGGGGACCTGCACCAGCTCTCGGAGCTCGTCGAGCGCTTCGCCGACCGCCGCGTGATCCTGCTCGGCGAGGCAACCCACGGCACGGCCGAGTTCTATCAGGCCCGCGCGCGGATCACCGAGATGCTGGTCGACCGTCACGGCTTCAACATCGTTGCGGTCGAGGCCGACTGGCCGGATGCGGCGGTGTATGACGCCTTCGTCCGCGACCTGCCCCGGCCCAAGGCGCCGAAGGCCGCCTTCACGCGCTTTCCGACCTGGATGTGGCGGAATGGCCAGGTTGCCGAGTTCCTGAACCGGCTGAAAGATATCAACGCCACGATCGGCGGCCCTGACCGAAAGGCCGGCTTCTACGGGCTCGACATCTACAGCCTCGGCGCCTCGATCGAGGCGGTGCTGCATTATCTCGACAAGGTCGATCCGGAAGCAGCCCGGGTCGCGCGCGAGCGCTATGGGTGCCTTGCTCCCTGGCGGGCGGAACCAGCACGCTATGGCCGCATGGCGCTGAGCCGGGGCTATGCGCTGTGCGAGCGGCCCGTCGCCAACGCGCTGACCGATCTCCTGCACAAGCGGCTCGACTACCTCACCAAGGATGGCGAGGAATTCTTCGCCGCCGAGCAGAACGCGCGCATCGTCGCCGGCGCCGAGCAATATTACCGGGCCATCTATTACGGCGACGCGGTGTCCTGGAACTTGCGCGACCAGCACATGTTCGACACGCTGGAGCGCCTGCTCGCCCATCGCGGGCCGGACGCTAAGGCCGTGGTCTGGGCCCACAACTCGCATATTGGCAATGCCGCCTTCACCGAGATGGGCCAGGTCAGGGGCGAGCACAATATCGGACAACTCGCGCGTCAGCGTTTCGGCGACGATGCCGCCTTGATCGGCTTCGGCACCGACCGCGGCACCGTTGCCGCAGCTTCTGACTGGGATGGGCTCATGGAAATCAAGCGCGTGCGCCGTGCCCGCGACGATTCCTATGAAGGCCGCTCCCGCGACACCGGCATCGCGGCCTTCATGCTCGAGACCGGCCCGGGACAAAACGAGGCGATCCGCGACGCGCTGGCAGAGCCTCTGCTTGAGCGTGCCATCGGCGTCATCTACCGGCCCGAGAGCGAGCTTCTGTCCCACTATTTCCAGGCCGAGCTCTCACGCCAATTCGACGCCTGGATCTGGTTCGAGGAGACCGAGGCCGTGGCGGCGCGCCCCGTGCACGCCCATGGCCCCGACGAGACCTATCCCTTCGGCCTCTAGCCGCTTCCGCTTACCTCAGGATTGCTTTTTGTAACGCTTTCCTAGGCGGTCTTCGTGCTATCGCATGGACCGAGGAGATCCATGGCAAATCGTTGGCTGCTCATTCTGGCTGTGGCTGCCGCGGCGGGTGGCGGTGCCTATTACTTTTTGGCGGCAGCAACAGCCGGGAAAGCTCGACATGGAAACGGCCACGATCAAGCGTGACGATGTGCGCCGTGTTGTCTCGACCTCGGGCACAGTCCGCGCGCTCGTCACCGTCGATATCGGATCGCAGCTCTCGGGCAATATCGCCGCGATCAATGTCGATTACAGCACCAAGGTCAAGCAGGACCAGGTCCTCGCCCGCGACCTCGGTGGATGGCGTGACCGAGGATTATCTCGAGGTGCGCGACTGGCCGCTCACGGAAGGCCGTAATTTCAGCGAGGCCGAGCTCCGGTCCGGCGCCAAGGTGATCATTCTCGGAGCCACGACGGCGCGGGAACTGTTCGGCGATGGGACTGTCATCGGCCAGCAGATCCGCGTCATGAACGTGCCCTTCGTGGTGATTGGATTGTTGTCCCCGAAGGGTCAGTCTGGCTTTCGGCACTGATCAGGACGACACCGCAGTCGTGCCCGTCACCACAGCGCGGCGCCAGCTGTTCGGCGCCGAACAGACGGTGCCCGATAGTCTTTCGTCGCACATGGTCGGGGTGGCCTCGGCCGAGGAGATGAATGACGCTCAAAGCGACATCGAGACGCTGCTCCGGCAAAGTCGGCATGCTCGGGCCGGAACGACCACCGATGATTTCCAGGTGCGCAATATGGCAGAGTTCTTCCGGTAGCTTCGCTACGGCCCTCAGGCCATGCGCTCGATGGCGTTGCCGTCGCCCAGCACCACCACGGACGGACGGTAATTCCGCGCCTCCTCCGCCGGCAGCTGGCAGTAAGCGACGATGATCACCCTGTCGCCCGTCTGCACGAGCCGGGCCGCCGCGCCATTCACCGCGACCTCGCGCGAGCCCCGTGGCGCCTCGATGGCATAGGTGGTGAAGCGCCCGCCGGTCGAGATGTTGAGCACGTCGACCTGCTCATGCGGGAGCACGCCGGAGGCATCGAGCAGATCCCGATCGATGGCGATCGAGCCCTCATAGTCGATATCGGCCCCGGTCACCGTAGCCTGGTGAAGCTTCGCCTTCAGCATGGTCAACAGCATGATCGTCTTGCCTTAAAGCCTGGCCTCGAAGCCTAGGACGCATCTCTTCGTCCACCCTCGCGGGATATAGAGCAAGGCCGCCCTTGTTGCAATGCAGCACGCCTGCGCGTCAGGTGAAAACCGCGCGCCGCTGTGGTGTAGTCTTGCCGCCAAGCCAAGCCGCCACCCCGCCACGCTCAAGGATAGAGACCCATGCCAGCCCTTCCCTTCGACCCGCTGATCGCCGCCGCCGTCATGGCCGCCACGGCCTGCACCGACGCCGTCTATGTCATGTTCACTAATGCGGTGGTGAAGCGGAAGCGCCTGCCGGCGGCGAGCTGGAGCAGCATCTGGTATCTGCTCTCGTCCTTCGCGGTCATCAGCTACACCAATCACTGGGTCTATGTGCTGTTCGCGGCGGCGGGGTCTTTCATCGGCGCCTATGCGACGATCAGCATCCTGCATCCCGGCCCAACCTATCCCACGCAGCCGCCCGGCTCCGCGCCGCTATAAAGATGCGCTACGCGCTTTCCCACTCGTGGGTTCGCGCTACTTGAGCGCGCTAGAGCGCCTCGCCAGGCGGAGCCCACGAGGGTGCGAGGGAAGCGCGGAGCGCCGAATGGCCGCGTCCGTCTGCAGATTAAGGGCAGCCTTACGGCGCCCCGCGCGCGGCATCGCTTCCACCCTCTTCCCCGCTTGTGCGGGCCATGCTTCGGCTGCCGGGGCACGTATCCTGAGAGCTCCCCCAAGCACGCGCTACTTTTGTGCAACGTAGACCCGGCGTGAACAAACCTTCGGCTGCCTCTTGGGCTGATTAGGGCCCAATGTGACGCCCTAGGGAATGGCGTGGAATTCCTTATAGGCCTATGATTATGTTTGGCGAACGCCAGCTTCGTACTTTCGACTACATGGTAAGAATGCCAGGGCAACCCGGATACGCCCAGATGTTAACCCTTACAATCGCCCATCCTAAACTGGGTAAAGGTCTTCCGCGAGTTATCGTTTTCAGGGCCGATATCGCCGCCGCTTGGCCCACCTGTCCGCTTCTCACCCTTCCGGCCCCCCTGTCACCTGGGCATTGATATCGCTGGCTCTGGTGCGACCAACATTCAACCTGGAACCGCGCGGATTCAGTTCCCGCAGCGCCTTCGCCTTCATCTGGCGGACGATGCGAAGCGGCTGCCGCCGCCGCTAAGCCACGCGCGCGCGGGTCGGTTGGACGACGATGCTGCCGCGATCGCCTTCTACGATCTCCGCATCAGAGAGCTTGAAATTCTCCATCTGCACCGTGTGATAGCGCGAGAAATAATCCTTCAGCGGCGTCTCGATGGCGCGGTCAAAGCTCGGCCGCGCCACATGGGTCGCGCCTTGCGTGACCTTGACCACCTTGCCGTCGCGGACGATCAGCTCGCCATTCTTGAAGACGAGCTCAGGCGTCGCGAACATCGCCTCCCGGTCAGCATTGTCCCGATAGACGGTGATATCGGCGTTGGCGCCCGGCCCCAAATGCCCGCGGTCCTTCAAGCCGAGACTCCGCGCGGGGCCGGCGCGCGTCAGAATCGCGATCTCGTCCAGCGTATATTCGCGGGTGAGCGAGCCGAGGATGCTCATCGCCGCCGCATCCCGATTGATCTTTTGCAGCATGTCGTTGCGGAAGCCCCGATCCATCAACAGCCGGATCAGATGTGGGTAGGTGTAGAACGGCGCGCCGTTTGGGTGGTCCGTGGTAAGGAAGATGCGCCAGGGATCCTCGACCAGGAGAAACGTCTCGAGCCCGATCGCCCATTGCAGGGCGTTAACGTAGCTCTTGTCGCGATAGCGCATTGGCACCACGCCGCAGCCCGCATCGCATTCGATGTCCATGACCACCCATTTCTTGGGGTGGGCGCTCCTTGAGATGGCGTATTGGCGCATGCTGTCGCCCGACGCCGTGCAAGTCTGGCCGAACATGACCTGGCCCACATCGATGGAGATGTTGGGGGTCTGGTTGACGAGCTCGGCGACGCGGGGGGCGCCTGAGGAGAATTTGCGGTCGCCTTCGGTGCCGTAGCTCAGGAACTGGGTGTGGGTGAGATGCAGCGGCAGCCCTTCCGAGGCGCGGATGGTGTCGAGCGTCGTCTCCACATTGCCGGGGACGCCGAGATTGCAACCATGGATGTGCAGCGGATGGGTGACGCCGAGTTCTTGCAGCGAGCGCGCGAGGGTGAGGATGATCTGGCGCGGTGAGACGCCGTAATAGGGGTGCAGCTCGTCGAGATCGAGCTTGCGCTGGTTGAATTTGAAGGCGCTGATGCCGCCCGGATTGACGACCTTTACGGCGATGGCTTGCGCCGCGTGCATGGTCCAGGCGACGTAGTCCTTGATCCTTTCGAAGTCCTGCTTTTGCGCGAGCTGGCGCAGGAAGAAATCGTCATTGCCGAGCATGACGAAGGCGCCTTTGTCGACCATGGGCGTGTCGCCCATCTCCATATGCGCCTGGCGAGCGTTGGCGGCGAGCATGGCCGGCTCGAAGCAGGCGGTGTAGCCCATCTCGGCGTAGCGATAGCCGGTGATCATAGTCGAGGGCACGGCGTGGCCGGTGCCGGCGCGCGTGAGGGCCGTGCGCGCGACCTCGTCCCTGAGATGATCCTCGGGCAGCAGCATGCGGGCGATGGTTATCTTGCCGCCGCCGATATGGGTGTGGGGGTCGATGGCGCCGGTCATGACGATGCGGCCCTTGAGGTCGTAGGTCGCGTCGATGCGGGCCGCGGGCGGCCCCGCAACGATCTTCCCGTCCTCAACATAGATGTCGCGGATTTTGCCGCTCACCTGGTTGGCGGGGTCGTAGATTTTGCCGCCGGAAAGCTTGATGAGCATATCTTGGAGAACTCCAGGCTTAGAGGGCCGCTTCGATCGCGGCGAGCACGTCGGCGGTGCGGGGCAGCGGCGCCCGGCCGAGATCGGTGAGCGGCAAGGACACGACGCTGTCGCAGCGGACAAGGCGCCCGGCGTGATCCACGCCCGGGGTGCCGACGGGGATGAACACCGCGGGGGTTTCCGCGAGCTTCAGGCCCGGCGTGCCGAGTACGATGGTCGGGATGTCGGTCTTGGGCGGCGTCACATTCGGCGTGATGGAGGCGATCCAGACGAGCACGTCGCCCTCGCCGTCGCCGAGCATCCGGCTGATCGCGTAGCGGTAGGGGTCGTAGTCCGGAGCCCCGCTCGCATAGCTCATGCGCAAGGGAAAGCCACTCTGCCAGGTCGAGACCGCGCCCGCCGTCACCGCGCCCTCATTGCCGCCGAGCGGCAGGCCGGCGACGCGCGTCGTCTTGTTGAGATCCTTCACGAGCTCGGTCATTTGCTGGAGCATGAGCTCGCCGCGCGGGAAGTCCTTGCTCGGCGGCCCCCAGACCATGACGCCGTACTTGGCCGTCCGCAGCCGTTCGACCAGCACGTCGATGTCAGCGAGACTGAGGCCCGCGAGATGATCGAGCGGCGGAACTGGAGAGCCATGCAGCCGAGCCCGGAGCACGCTCAAGACCTCGCCGACATCCTCGAGCGCGCAAGGGATGGTGACGACCTCGCCGATGCGCGGGCCGATTGCGGCGGAGCTGTCCAGCCCCTTGCCGAGAAACACGACCACGCGCTTGGCGGCCGACGCCGTATCGAACATGGAGTCGGGGGGGCAAACGATGCGCTCGAAGAAGCGCGGGTGGAGCTTGTGCACGTCGCTGCCCACAATGACGATCAGATCGGCGCGGTTGCGCGTCTCGGTGAGCGTGGAGGTGATCCAGCCGCCCGTCTGCAGCACCCTGAAATTGGTGTATTGCGCGTCGCTCAAGACATGATCGACGATGCCGCCTGAGCGCTCGGCAAGGGCCATCGCCGCACGCATGCCGGCCACGTCGGTGGCGAGACCGCCATATAGGGGAAGCGCGGCTTTCCGGATCAGCGCGGCCGCTTCGCCGACGGCCTTGGACAGTTCAACCTCCTTGGCGCCCACCATCGGGCTGCTCGGCGGCAGCCGACGCTCGAAGCCAGCTTCCGCGCGCGGACAGCCATTCTTCAGAAGTTTGACGGTCTGTCCGTTCCGCTCTACCTCCAGATCGTCGCAAAGCAGCCCGCAAAAGGGGCAGGTGACGTGGTCGAACAGTTCGGACGGGGCGCGCTCGCCGATGGCCTGGCGCGCGGTCGAAGTCGGCATGCGCTTGACCTCATCTACGGTGGGAAGCGAAAGAAAGCACGGGACGGATTGCAACACAACCGACAGACGGCGCACCAATGTTTCCGCCAAAAGCGCAAGGTTCCCCCGTCCAATGCTGGGTTTTGGCCGCCCTGGATCGGCGGCGCCCGGCCGCCCGGCCGTCCGGTCTAATTGGTCGCGGCATCTCTGGGCTTGAGCGGGGCGGAACTTTGTCGTTCCCTCAATCCTGGCAATGTTTCGGCAAGGTCTCCTTGAGGGGCCGGCGAGGATGGCGATGAAGATTCATGCGGGGTACGAAATCTCCTACGATTGCCTGCAGCCGACGCCAATGATCCTCACCTTGAGCGTCCATCCGACGCGACGGCACGATCTCATCTCACCGGATCTGATGCTGCTCAATCCCCTCGTCCCGACCAAGGAATATTGCGATGGGTTTGGCAATATTTGTCATGTGATCCGTGCGCCGGCCGGCCGACTGACGATTTCCGCCGATTTCCTTGTCGAAGACAGCGGCGAAACGGACGCGGTCGCCCCGGAGGCCACGCAGCGCTCGCTGGAAACGCTGCCGGTCGAGACGCTGGTCTATCTTCTCGGCAGCCGCTACTGCGAAACCGACCGGCTGTCGGAGTTCGCCTGGTCGACCTTCGGGACGATCCCGAAAGGTTGGCCGCTGGTCCAGGCGATCTGCGATTTCGTGCATGGTCACATCACCTTCGGATACCCGCATGCGAACCCAACCAGGACGGCGTTCGACACGTTTACCGAGAGGCGGGGCGTGTGCCGCGACTTCGCCCATCTCGCCGTGACGCTGTGCCGCTGCATGAACATACCGGCGCGCTATTGCACCGGCTATCTCGGTGACATCGGCGTCCCGCCAGACCCCGCGCCGATGGACTTCAGCGCCTGGTTCGAGGCCTATATCGGCGACCGCTGGTATACGTTCGACGCCCGCCACAATGAGCCGCGCATCGGCCGCATCCTCATCGCGCGCGGGCGGGACGCGACCGACGTCGCGATCACCACCTCCTATGGTCCCCACGATCTCGCGGGTTTCAAGGTGGTTACGGACGAGGTGACGGAGGCAGAAGCTCCGCGATCTCCTGACGCTGCCGCCGTCAATTCCTGAACTGCCCGCTCTCGCTTCGGCCTTTTGCCCCAGCATGTCCGCTCACGGTCACACCACATCCATCGGCAACCGCCGAGTCCAGTCCACGGCCAATGGAGGCGGCCGGTGGCGAGCGCGCCGGCGCCCCTCGCGAAATTGTGTTGGAACCAGCGAGACATAAGATTTACCGCCGCCTAACTACGTATTGTGAGTGCATATCCATAGATTATTATATGATACAATGCGCTTAATGAATTACAGATCATGATAACCTACATAATTCATAACTCGTGATCGCCTTATTTTACATCTATAATCCTGATAAATGTGCTACAATTACGTCACGCATAGCTATGCTAAATTTTTGTGATAGTAGTATTTTTGACACACTTGTTTTTGTGATGCACATATCTTAGGTGATGTTGGTCGTTTGAATGATGATCGTTCAAATGATATTTCCTCAGTTTAGGAGAACCTATAATGAAAAATTCAACCGTAACCGCCACCGCTGCAAAGCCGCAAAATACCAACGAAAACAGACAGGCTATGCTCAAGGAAATCTGCGCAAAGTGGAGCAAGTTTTCCGAACATGATGCGTCGGCGTTCAAGAGCAACGACGATCTCGTGACCCAGGTCGTGGCCAAGTATGGTTTGGACCAGGCTCAGGCCAAGCGTGAGGTGGAAGCCTTGCTGAAGGGCCGTCACATCGGCACTGGCTCCTAAATAACATCCCCCGGGGCTGCTTCACGGCGGCCTCGGTTGTTTTTTTCCATGACAAACACTCACTTGGCGAAAGCGATGCGCCATGGGTGCCGGACGGGCTAGCCCCACCGCCCCCAAGAATGAGCCGCCCTCGGGCGGCTCTCTTTTTTTGAGTCACGGGGATAAACTGAGCGGCGGAGTTTGACTGCGAACCTTCAGGCTTGTGTGCTGCCGGCCCAGACGTGGTAAGCCATGTCGATAAGCGACCGTGTCGTGCGGTGGCCCCCGCTTAACTTTGATAGATCCAGAAAGCAAATAGGAGGACGAATTGGCGAAAGGCCAGCAGAAAAGCAATCGCGAGAA